>Ga0302270_10000067_pt1 | contig 104735 bp, 101 predicted proteins | sample III_Bog_E2_3_FD_198773 | JGI IMG/M metagenome (GOLD analysis project Ga0302270, IMG submission 198773) | Peat permafrost microbial communities from Stordalen Mire near Abisko, Sweden - III_Bog_E2_3 | ecosystem: Environmental > Terrestrial > Soil > Wetlands > Peat | place: Sweden: Abisko... | reverse complement strand
GCCGCCTGCCTCGCTCTCGGCATGGCCATTCCAGCCGCCATCCCAGCCCTCGCCGCCGACAAGCCCAAGGCCGCTCCCGCTCCGCCGCCCGCAGCCGACCCCTACACACAGGTCCAGCCCGCCACCGAAACCCTCGACCTCGCCACCTACCAGCGCATCCGCGACGAGGGCTTCAACCACTCCCACGTCATGGAGTTCGCCTCCGCCCTCATGGACGGCATCGGGCCCCGCCTCACCGGCTCGCCCAACCTGAAAAAAGCCAACGAGTGGACCCGCGACACCCTCACCAAAATCGGCCTGGAAAACGCCCACCTCGAAGACTGGGGCGAGTTCGGACTCGGCTGGCAGCAGCTCAACACCTGGGCCCGCATGACCACACCGGACACCGCCATCCTCATCCTCCAGGCCACCCCCTGGTCGCCCTCCACACCCGGCCCAGTCACCGGGGACGTCGTCTTCGTCAACATCTCCTCCGACAAAGACTTCGACCAGTACAAGGGCAAGCTCGAAGGCAAAATCGTCCTCTTCGGCGCCATGCGCGAAGTGCCCCCCGTCGACAAAGCCCTCTTCTCCCGCTACACCGACCAGGAACTCGCCGACCTCGCGGACTTTCCGGTCACCGGAGGCGGCGGCATGAGCCCCGATATGCAGCGCCGGCTCCAGGCCTACGTCGAACGCAACAGGCTCATCGACAAAATCGCCACCTTCTTCGCCGACGAAAAGGTCGCCGCCGTCATCGAACCCTCTCGCGATGGCAAAAACGGCGGCGGCTCCGGCGGAACCCTCTTTGACGACAACGGCGCAACCCTCGGCCGCACACCCTACATCGCGGAAAAGCGCGTCAAGGTTCCAGTCGCCGTCGCTGCCATTGAGAGCTACGGCCGCCTCTACCGCCTCACACAGGCCCACGCCCCCGTCTCCGTCGAAATCGATATCGAAACCAAATTCACCGGAGACCACGAGCACGGCTTCAACACCGTCGCCGAAATCCCCGGCACCGACCCCTCCCTCAAGGAGCAGGTCGTCATGGTCGGCGGTCACCTCGACAGTTGGATCGCCGGCACCGGAGCCACCGACAACGGCGCCGGAACCGTAGTCGCCATGGAAGCCGTCCGCATCCTCAAGGCCCTCGGCATCAAGCCACGCCGCACCATCCGCATCGCTCTCTGGACCGGCGAAGAGCAGGGAATCTTCGGCTCCAAGGGCTACTGCACCCAGCACTTCGGCTCCGCCAGGCTCTCCACCGAACCCGACCAGCTCGCCCTGCCGGAGTTCATGCGCCGCGCCGCCGGCCCCCTTGAGGTCAAGCCCGAGCAGAAGCTCGTCAGCGCCTACTTCAACGTCGACAACGGCACCGGCAAAATCCGCGGCGTCTACACCCAGGGCAACACCGCCATCGGCCCCATCTTCGCCCAGTGGATCGCCCCCCTCAAAGACCTCGGCGTCACCACCATCACCAACCGCAACACCGGCGGCACTGACCACCTCAGCTTCGACGCCGTCGGCGTCCCGGGCTTCCAGTTCATCCAGGACGACATGGACTACGAGTCCCGCACGCACCACTCCAACGAAGACACCGTCGAACGCCTCCAGCCTGCCGATCTCAAGCAGATTGCCGTCGTCGAGGCCATCTTCCTCTACAACGCAGCCCAGCGCGACCAGATGCTCCCCCGTAAACCCCTGCCCACCCCCGACCAGGAGCAGGACAAGCGCAAACCCCTCGAAGGCATCTTCCCCAACGCCACCCCAGCCCCAGCCAAGTAAAAAATCTCCGGGTGCCCCATTCATTCCGTGCCCTTTGCGGAATGGGTGGGTCGCCATCGAGCAAAGCTCGATCCCGCCTATCAACCAGCACACTCCGTAGGAGACTCAGTTTCGTCCCAAGCCATCTCCCAGGTGCTTATAACAACCAGCGCGGCTCAAATCCCAAGTCATCAACAAACCCCCGAATCCAACCCTAACTCGAAGCATTCCCCCTCAGCCATCGGCACAGATGCTCGAAATCAAACGAGCCGGTGCCATACAGGTTGACCAGAAAATCTTCCGTCTCGCCGGCGCTTGCGGTCAGCCGAACATCGTTGATGGCAAGAAAGGTGTACATCGCCGCGAAGGCGGTCCGCTTGTTCCCGTCAACGAATGGGTGGTTTTGCGACAAGCTTTCCCACAGAGCTGCGGCTTCCTCAATCAGATCGGCATAATAGCCCGTCTGTGGCCGAAAAATAGCGGCTTCGAGCAATCCGCCATCCCGCACCCCGTACGCGCCGCCATAACGCGCAATTTGGTCGTCATGGATCGCCAGCACCTCGACCACCGTCAGATAGTCCGTCATTCGGCCAGCTTCTTGTACAGCGGCGCGAATTTCTCGTGGCTACCCTGATAGGCAGCCATCACATGGGCACGCGGGCGGCCCTGCTTTCTCTTCTCAATGAGATCGGCCAAAGCCTCATCGACCAATGCCTGAAGTTGCCTGCCTTCCGTCTGGGCGATCGACCGCACGGAGCGCAGGATTTCAGAATTGACCTGGGTAGCGAATTTCTCGCGCGCCTGAGCTGTCATCGCACACCTCCGCTGTTCTCCTGAATTTATCATGACAAATCATGATGTTTCAAGATTGCCGTCATCGAGCCCCCCCCCCCGCGCGCCAGGATTATCCTGGACACATCCCGCAGGAGACCCACTCTTGACCGCCAGCCTCACTCCCCTCACCGAACTCCCCGCCTAGAAAGCTCTCCCCGCCCCGCCTCTACCCCTTCACCCTCTTATAAAACGGCGTCCCCACCTGCTTCGCCCGCACCCGGTTCGCCCGCACCTGCACCCAGACATCTTCCTTGCTCTCAGCCACCGCCACCGGCACATACGCATACGCAATATTCGTCTTCAAATACGGCGCAGGAGACCCGCTCGTCACCACCCCAATCGTCTCCCCAGCCTCATTCAGCACCGGGTAGCCGTCTCGCGCAATCCCGCGCTCCACCATTTCCAGCCCAACCAGCTTCCGCGCCGGGCCGCCCGCGTCCTTCAGCGCATGCAACGCCGCCCGCCCCAGAAAATCCGCAGGCTTGTCCAGCTTCAGCCATCTCTCCAGCCCAGCCTCAATCGGCGTTGTCTCATCGGAAATCTCATGCCCATACAGCGGCATCCCCGCCTCCAGCCGCAGCGTATTCCGCGCTCCCAGCCCGCACGGCAACATCCCAAACTCCGCCCCGGCCTCCATCAGGGCATCCCACAGTTTCTCCGTCGTCGCCACGTCCGACGGAATATACAGCTCAAATCCGTCCTCGCCCGAGTACCCCGTCCGCGCAATCAGCGTGTTGTAGATTCCCGCCACCTGCCCCCACGTGAACCAGTAGTTCTTGATTCCCCCCAAATCCACCTTCGTCAGCTTCTGCACCGTCTCCAGGGCCCGTGGCCCCTGCACCGCAATCTGCGAGTAGTAGCTGGAGTAATCCGAGCAGTGGATCCCGTGCGTCGCCCCCACATGCTTGCGAATCCACGCGTAATCCTTGTCTTTCGTCCCCGCGTTCACCACCAGCAGGTAGTCGTTCTCCCCCAGCCGGTGCACCAGAATGTCATCGACAAAGGTCCCCTCCGGCGTAAGCAGCGCGGAATACTGCGCCTGCCCGTCCTTCAGCTTCGACGCGTCGTTCATCGTGATCGACTGCACCGCCGCCAGCGCGTTCGGCCCGCGAAACTGGATCTCCCCCATGTGGCTCACGTCAAACAGCCCCACCCCGGTCCGCACCGCCAGGTGCTCGGCCATCAGCCCCGAGTACTCCACCGGCATATCCCACCCCCCAAAGTCCACCATCTTGGCCTTCAGTTTGCGGTGCGTGGCATTCAGTGCGGTCTGCTTCAGAGGAGTAGCGATAGCGGGAGATGACATGTTTGTTGGCCTCATGGCGCGGCAGTCGGGCTGCTGTACCTTATTTGAAGATAGGACTGCTGACTTCCGTGGTCAATCCGTGGCTCGGTGTGAGGTGTGGCGCGATGAAATTGAGTTGGCGGCAAGCCGTGCCCTGGGGCCTTGTCACGCTGCGCATCCTGCTCGCTCCCTTCATGGTGCTGGTCGCCTCCAGGTTGCCGCATCCGCAACTCTGTCTGGGCGCAATGCTGCTCACTGGCTTTCTCTCAGACGTCTATGACGGCATCCTCGCTCGCCGCTGGGGAACAGAGACAGCTGCCCTTCGCGTCTCCGACTCCGCTGCGGATACCGTCTTCTACCTCGGCGTGGCTGCAGCGCTGGTCGTACGCCACTGGCCCATCGTGCGCGGTCGGCTGTGGCTCTTCGCCATCCTCCTCGCGCTTGAGGCCCTCCGCTTGGCCTTCGACAGTTGGAAGTATCGCCGCATGGCCAGCTACCACTCCTATCTCGCCAAAGTCTGGGGAGTCATCCTCGTGGTGGCGACCGTCGCCGCGCTCTGCCTTGACCGCGCCTACTGGCTCCTCACGCTGGCCATCGCCTGGGGCATCCTCTGCGACCTTGAGGGCCTCGCCATGAGCTGCTTGTTGCCACTCTGGGCCCACGACGTCAAGACTCTCGCCCAGGCATTCCGCCTTCGCCGGCAGCAACTGCAAGCTCAGCCCACCCCAAACACGATACGATGAGACAAACCACCCTCGCCCCAGAGGCAAAAGGATACAAACATGGTCCGCAACAGAATTCGTGGAGTGCTGCTCGTTCTCGTCGGATTGTTCGCCTTCTACATGGGCGCGCACATCTGGCAAGTCCACCCCGGCCTAAAACAGGCCTGGTTTGAGTTCGCCCTCGGCGTCATCGCCCTAGCCCTCGGCTCCTACCTGCTCGTCCTCAAGCCCAAGGCGCCCAGCGCCTAAACAGTAACCGACTCCCGATACTCCCCAAACACCGCCCGCAGCGCATCGGCAATCTCCCCCACCGTCGCCCCGACCTTCACCGCGCCCACCACCGCCGGCATCAGCTTCCCCCCGCCCCGCGCCTGCTCTCCCAGCGCCGCCAGCCCCGCCGCCACCACCCCCGCATCCCGCCGCGCCTTGTACGCCCGCAGCCGCTCCACCTGCCGACGCTCCAACTCCGCGTCCACCCGCTCCGTCGGCACCTGCGCCGTCTCCGTCTGGAAGCGGTTCACCCCCACCACCACGCGCTCGCCCGCATCCACCTTCCGCTGCCAGGCGTACGCCGACTGCTGTATCCGCCCCTGCACCCACCCCGACTCAATCGCCCGCAGCATCCCGCCCATCCGCCCGATCCCGGCAAACAGCTCCTCCGCGCCCGCCTCCATATGGTCCGTCAGCGCCTCCACGTAGTAGCTGCCGCCCAGCGGATCGGCCACCTCGGCCACTCCGCTCTCAAACGCCAATATCTGCTGCGTTCGCAGCGCAATCCGCGCCGCCTGCTCGGTCGGCAGTGCGAGCGCCTCATCGAAGCCGTTCGTATGCAGGCTCTGCGTCCCGCCCAGCACCGCCGCCAGAGCCTCCACGGTTGTCCGCACAATGTTGTTTTCCGCCTGCTGCGCCGTCAGCGTTGACCCCGCCGTCTGCGCATGAAACCGCAGCATCCAGCTCCGCGGATTCACCGCCCCAATCTCATCCCGCATCCACCGCGCCCATATCCGCCGCGCCGCCCGGAACTTCGCCACTTCCTCAAACAAATCCGAGTGCGCATTGAAAAAGAAGCTCAGCCGAGGCGCAAAGCTGTCGATCCCCAACCCCGACGCCAGCGCCGCCTCCACATACGCCCGCCCGTTCATCAGCGTAAACGCCAGCTCCTCCACCGCCGTCGATCCCGCCTCCCGCATGTGATATCCGCTGATCGAAATCGTGTTCCACTCCGGCGTCACCTCGCCCGCCCAGCCCATCAGGTCCGTCGTCAGCCGCATCGCCGGCCCCACCGGATAGATATACGTCCCTCGCGCAATGTACTCCTTCAGAATGTCGTTCTGCACCGTCCCCGTCAGCTTCCGCACATCCGCCCCGGCCCGCTCCGCCGCCACCACATACATCGCCAGCAGCGTCGTCGCCGTCGCGTTGATGGTCATTGAAGTCGACACCTCCTCCACAGGAATCCCCGCGAACAGCCGCTCCATATCCTCCAGCGAACTCACTGCCACGCCCACCCGGCCCACCTCGCCGGCCGCCATCGACGCGTCCGAGTCGTAGCCCGTCTGCGTCGGCAAATCAAACGCCACCGACAACCCCCGGGCCCCCTGCTCCAGCAGGAAACGGTATCGCCGGTTCGACTCCTCCGCATCGCCCATCCCCGCATACTGCCGCATCGTCCACAGCCGGCTCCGGTACATTTCCCGCTGTATTCCCCGCGTAAACGGAAACTTCCCCGGCGTCTCGCCGGCAGCCTCTCGGTCCACATCCGCGCTCGTATAAAAGAGCTTTCGATCCATCGTCAAAGCGCAATCCTCCCTGGGCCAATGAGTCTACCAAGCCGCCGCCAACCCGCGCGACAACCTCCACGCCCGCTCCGTTCGTTTCTCCGCTCTAGCCGTTTTCGACGCGTGCCTTGATGTCCCAGTACGCCTGCTCGATCAGCAGGCGGAGCGGTTCCGCGTGCGAGGCCATTCCGGGCCTCAGCTTCACATGACGCATTAACTTGCCTGTGCCCTGCAGAATCCGGGCCGGATCCGCCAATGTCGCGCCCTGAAAGAATCCCACGTTTACGTGCGAACGAAAGACATTCACGTAGCCAAACGGCGCATCGCCCAGGCAGGCAACAGGACAGCCGTCATGCAGCAACTCTCGCACCTCGTCCCCGCAACTCCGCATCACCGCAAACCACTCCTGCGCAATCGCTCCCAGGGCACCGTCGTGCTCCTGCATCCATGCCCTGATAGCAGGATCCTCGTCGACAGCACCATTGAATCGCAGCAATTCCGCTCTCATCATCGCTCCAATCCGTTTTTCGCCTCCATCTTACATCGCCCCTATCTCCCCGAACGCGATAAGCACCTTGCCTAACCATCCATCGAGATGGATATCTGGTTCTAACCTTCATGTGCTAACATCCTCGCAACTAAGTCCAAAGGATATTCTTAGATGCGAACAGCTCGACGTTGTTTTGTCTTTGGCATCGTGCTTTCTTTCCTCACTGTGTCCACTTACACAGTTGCCTATTCCCAAGCCCCGGCAACAGCCCCGAACGAATGGACCTGGGTTGGCGGAACCCAAAACACCGCAAACGGACCCGGCCAACCTGGAGTCTACGGAACGTTGGGAACGCCAGCTCCGGGCAACATTCCCGGCGGAAGAGACAGCGCAGCCACTTGGACCGACAACGATGGCAAGCTCTGGCTCTTGGGCGGCGCTGGCCTCGATGCCAACGCCGTCGGTGGCATTTTGAACGACCTTTGGGAGCTGGACCCAGACACACTCCAATGGACCTGGATGGGCGGGAGCAGCACTGTACCCTCCAGTTGTGCGGGAAGCGCCACTCTACCCTGTGGGTATCCAGGCATCTTCGGCACACAGGGGATACCCTCCGCCAAGAATCTTCCGGGCGGACGCAATGCCGCCTCTTACTGGACCGACAGCAACGGTGACTTCTGGCTCTTTGGGGGAGCAGGCTTCGACGCCAACGGCAGTTTTGGCGAGCTGAACGACCTTTGGGAGTTCAGCCCCACCTCCAAGGAATGGACGTGGAAGAGCGGAAGCAACTCCATCAGCAGCAATGGAGGACAATCCGGAGTCTACGGAAAACTCGGTATACCCTCCACCGCGAACTCTCCCGGCGGGCGCGACAATGCCACCACCTGGATCGACAAGAGCGGCAACCTCTGGCTCTTTGGCGGCGAAGGCTTCGATGCACAGGGAAATCCCGGCCACATGAACGACCTCTGGGAATTCTCCCCCTCCGCTGGAAACTGGACATGGATCGCTGGCAGCAGCACCATGCCATCTCTTTGCGCGGCCAACAGTGTTTTTGGCCTCTGCGGCTGGCCAGCCGACTACGGCATGTTCGGAATTCCAGCACCGAATATCAACCCCGGTAGCCGAGTTTCTGCGGTAGGCTGGACCGACAGCGAAGGCAACCTGCTCCTGTTTGGCGGCACCGGTTCTGTCTTTTGGGAAAGTAGAGATTTCTCCCCAATCGATCAGTACGATCTATGGAAGTTCAACCCAACCACCACGCAGTGGGCTTGGATTAGCGGCAACAGCACCTCAATCTGTGGCGAGAGTTCGTCGGACGCAGCGTGCGGAGAGACCGGCATTTACGGAACCGAAGGGGTTCCCTCAATCGGGAATATACCTGCCAGCCGCGAAAATGCCATAAGCTGGACAGACTCTACTGGCAATCTCTGGCTCTTCGGCGGTATCCAGGCAACCACAACAAGCAGCACAGGGTCAGCTTTCTGTAATGATGTCTGGGCATTTGAACCAACCGCAAATGAGTGGGCATGGATGAGCGGAACTCCACCGACGTTTCCTTTCTTCGACACTTGTGGCTTCACTCCCGCTGACTTCGGAGTCCAGGGAACACCCGCTCCAACAAACATGCCTTCCGGAAGGTTGGCGCCTGCCGGTTGGACCGATAAGAGCGGGAACTTCTGGATCTTTGGCGGGTACGGCTGGCCCAGCGCAGGCGCGGGCGTTGCCAACCTCAGCGATCTCTGGGTCTACAAACCGATCGCTCCCGCCCCAGAACCTTCGTTCGAGATCCTTGCATCGCCCAACCCGGTCAGTATCGCCGCATTCGGCCCCAATGTCCCCGCCATTGCGACCGGAACCACAACCGTGAATTTAGTGGCTACCGACGGGTTCAATTCCCCCGTTACTTTCACCGCAGCCCCCACCACGATGGGTGGGATAACAGCCATCACTGGAAGTTTCAGCCCCGCGACCCTCACCGGACCAGGCTCAACGGCGCTTACCATTTCCGTTACAGGATCGGTGGTCCAGGTTCCCGAACCTGTCCCGCTTACCATTACCGCGACCAGCGGAGGTGTTTCACAATCCATTGAGGTCATCGTGGATGTCGCGAAGACCGGGCAGATCACCCCACCGGTCTTTTCGGTACCAGCAGGAACCTATTCCACTCCGCAAACCGTCACCCTTTCCGATCGCTACCTCACAAACTATGGGGACGCGTACATGTACTACACCACCGACGGCACCACACCTACCGTGAGTTCCCCGGTTTACGTCAATCCCATCACGATATCGTCCACAACAACATTGAAAGCGGTCGCGTTTGACGTTATCCACGATCTAAGCGATGTCTCCATCGCAACCTTCACCATCCTGCCCCCCGCCGCCACGCCAGCTTTCTCACCAGGCGGAGGCACCTATTCCTCCACGCAGTCCGTTACCATCACAGACTCCACAACCGGAGCAATCATCTATTTCACAACGGACGGAACCACTCCGACAGCAAGCTCCACTGTCTACTCCAGTCCAATCACCGTTCCGTCCTCTGAAACGCTGCAAGCTGTCGCCAACGCCAACGGCTACTCCCTCAGCCCTGTCGCTTCTGCCGGATACACCATTGGCCAGCCAGGATTTTCCATCACCGGAACACCTATCACCGTCGCCCCCGGAGCCTCCTCGGGAATCACTTCCACCATCGCCCTCACACCCACAGGAGGGTTTACTGGTACTGTTAGCTTCAGCTGCAAAATATCCCCAATCGCCGCAAGTGATCCGGCTACTTGCACCATCCAGAACTCTGTGAATATCACTGGTTCTGCAGCGCAAACAGTCACCCTCACCGTAAATTCAACTGCGGCAACCTCTGCGCTCAACCATCCAGGCAACTCCTTCTGGCCTCGGGCTGGCGGCACTGCGCTCGCCGGAATGCTTTTCATCTGCCTTTCCGCTCGGCGAAGAAATATGTGCAGCATCCTCGGCATCACGGTGCTGCTTCTATTCGTCGCTGTAAGTGCAATCGGTTGCGGCGGTGGCGGTAGCAATGGGGGAGGGGGCGGAGGAGGAGGAGGCAACCCCGGTACCACTCCGGGCTCCTATCTCATCACCATAACCGGCACCTCCGGAATAATCACAGAACAGGGAACTGTCAATCTCATCATTCAGTAAGAGGCATCCCACAAGCACACCCGGACGCCCGAGTCGATTCAAAGGAGACCCACAATCCACGGGGGTCTCTTCATCTCGCGCGGAACCGTCATGAACCCGGGGGAACAGCTTTCGCGAAAGTGCAACAACTTTACGCCGCCCATGAGTAATTCCTTCGCCGTCAGCACCAACTACCCCACCCGATCCCCAGCTTCAACCCACCCCCTCCCAGCCAAAAGGGTATACGCTGAAAGAGACCCGTATGCGCAACCACCCCACCACTATCCTGCTCTGCCTGGCCGCCTCCCTCGCGGCTCTTCCTGCCCAGCCTCAGCAGCCTTCCGCCCCAAAAACCGCACCCACAGTCGACCTCAGCCTCCGACCCGGCCAGACCCCGTCCAAAGTCCCAGCACCGTCCAATACTCAGTCCGCCGCCACGGCTCCCAGGCCCGCACAGCCTCTGCTCCCCGCCATCTTTGCAGGATGGGAAGCCAAATCCCCCCAACCCCTCGCCAATCCCTCCCAGGCCGACCCCACAAATGCCGCCGCCCTCAAGGAATACGGCTACACCGACGGCCTTGCCGCCGACTACGCCCGCGATGGCGAAACCCTTAAAGTCAAGGCACTCCGCTTCGTCGATGCCAGCGGTGCGTATGGCGCATACACCCTCTACCGCCAGTCCGGTTGGCCCAAAGAGCAGATCGGAACCGGCGCAGCCTCTGACCACAATCGCATCCTCTTCTGGCTCGGAAACGTCGTCGTCGATGCCCAACTCCCCCATGTCTCCGCCATGACCGGCTCCGAGATGCGCGAGCTCGCCGCCACCATCCCCCTTCCCTCCGGAAACAAGACTCTCGCGCCGCCCATCCTCGCCACCCTGCCGCAGGCCGACCTCGATCCCCAGGCCACACACTACGCTCTTGGACCTGCCGGTTACGCTGCCTCCGGCGGAGTCCTCCCCCCAGCCCTGGTCGACTTCGACCGCGGCGCGGAAACCGTCACCGCCGGCTATACCCTCAGTTCCGGGCCCGCCACCCTCACCATCATCAATTACCCCACACCACAGATCGCCCAGGCCCAGGAACGGGACATAGCCGCCTACCTCAAGGCCGGAAACAGCCCCCAGCACCCCTTCACCAAGGCCCTCCTCGACTCCAACCAGACCGCACTCGAAGTCAAACGATCCGGCCCGCTGGTCGCCGTCGTTTCCGGCGACCCCATTCAGGACGACGCCCATCGCCTGCTCGAAAGCGTCCACTACGAAGCCGAAATGGCCGGAGAAGCCGCCCACTCAACCCAGCCCTTCCAGGCTTCTGTACAAAAGACTGCCCGCCTCCTCCTCGGCATCGTCACCATGGTTGCCATCCTGTTTGCCGCCGCGCTCCTCCTCGCCCTCTTCCTCGGCGGAGGCCGCGCCCTCTACCGCATCGCACGCGGAAAACCCGCCTCCTCTATCTACGATATCGAGTTCATCAAACTCAATCTCTCCTCCTGACTGCTTCCCACTCTGCTCCCCCACTCCATGTTCCTCACTTCCTCATGCACTCACGACCGCAACCTCTCGCGGATTTCACGCAACAGTGGAGTACCGCTCCTCACTTTGTGCTAAGGTAAAAACAATTTCATTTCGCGCCCCTTTCTTTGGCGCGAATGCCCTTCCCATTCGATTGAAATGAGGAACCTCCCATGAGATGCCCCTACTGCGGCACTCCTAAATTCAGGACCTCCCGCGTCCGACTCGGCGACCTGCCCCGCCTCGCGCTTCTGCAGTTCCCGCTACGATGCAAGTCCTGCCGGGAGCGGTTTCACGTCGGGCTCTCCCTCGCCCTCAACGTCCTGCAAAGCGAGCGCGTCCGCAAACGCGAAGAGTCTGCCCTCAATCGCCAGAAACTGCGCGAAAAGCAAGATACCGCCCGCCCCGCTTAGGCCCCACTCAACATCCCAAGATCTTCCCCAAAATACAAAAAATGCGCCACGCAGCGGCGCATTTCCTCTTTCACTCCCTCTTCTGCCCACTCCAGCTACTCGCCCCCAAACCCTCAGACGCAATTCAGCCGGCAGAATCCTCTGCCGGCTGAATTGCATTTCTCTCTGATTCCAAAATATTGGTCGGGACGGGCAGATTCGAACTGCCGACCCCTCGCACCCCAAGCGAGTGCTCTACCAGGCTGAGCCACGTCCCGACACAAGGAAGCCGACATGAAACCAAAAGGCCATGCCGACGTGGGATCCTTTCCTATGAGTTTACACCAACACCCCCCTTAGTGGGAGGGTGGCACGTACTCCGTCGGCAGGGCCCCGCCCTCACCAAAGAAAAATTCCTGCATCTGCTCCACCAGAAAATTCTGCGCCTGCGGCGTCCACGGCTGCAGTCGGTACTCGTTCAGCAGCATCTTCTGCCGCTCAATCCACTCCGCCCACGCCTGCTTTGACACGCTCTTCCAAATCTTCTGCCCAAAATCGGAATCAAAGGGCGCCTCGTCCAACCCTTCCATCTCTCTCTTGTACTTCGCACAAAAAACCATATTTGCCATCGTCATCGGCTCCTCTTCCGATTGTATTTTATGCACCGGCCTCAGCCGGTCACTTCCGCCGCCTGCCCTTAGCCTCGGACTTCCGTCTCCGCGCCGGCCGCACTTGCGGCCGCTTCCCGCCTTTCCCGCCCTTCAGCTTCTCCGCCACCTTCGTCTTCCCAGCCACCTTGCCCGCCTTCTTCAGCTCCGCCGGCAGCGTCTCCTCCACCAAGGCAAACTGCAGCTTCCGCTCCAGAGCCAGCACCCGGTCCAGAATCACCTTCACCTGGTCGCCCGCCCGGTACACTCGCCCGCTCTGCGCCCCGGCTATCTCCCGCGTGTTCTCCCGATACGTAAACCGGTCACCCGTCATCGTATCGATCGGCACCATTCCCTCCACAAACAGGTCCTTCAGCTCCACAAACAGCCCGTATTTGGTAGGATTCAGCACCATCGCCTCAAATTCCTCGCCCACGCGGTCCTGCATGAATCGAACCTTCTTCCACTCCACCAGCTCGCGCTCGGCCTCCGCCGCCCGCCGCTCTGTCTGGCTCGTCTCCTCACCAATCGCCGCCAGCTCCGCAGCCGGCAGTGGCGGAGAACCCGCATACACCTCCAGCGCCACATTCTTTCCCGCAGCCGGCCGCAGATCCCGCACGCCAAACTTCGCCCGCAGCCCTTCGTTCGTATGCGCCCAAGGCGAGCTGTGCCGCTCCTCGTCCACCCTCCCGTGGCCGTCCACGCCATCGTGCAGCAGCGCTTTGGCAATGCGGTGCACAATCAGGTCCGGGTACCGCCGAATCGGCGACGTAAAGTGCGTGTAGCTCGGCGCAGCCAGCGCAAAATGCCCTTCGTTCGCCTCCGCATACCGCGCCTGCTTCAGCGACCGCAGCATCAGGTAGCTCAATATCCGCTCCTCAGGCCGCCCCGCTATCTTCGCCGCCAGCCGCTGGTACATCCGCGGAGTCACCGGAATCTCAGCCACCACCTCGTGCCCGCGCACATCCCGCTCATTCCGGCCGCTCCTGCGTTCGTCCCTTCGCTCGCCCCTCGGCTGGAACTTCTTCACCGGCAGCGCGCCCACCCCCAGTGAAAACCCAAACACCGCAGCCGCATCCTCAAAGTCCACCACCCGCCGCGGGTCCGGCCGCTCGTGGATGCGATACAGCGACGGCACCGCCAAATCCTCCAGCCACGTCGCCACGCACTCGTTGGCCGCCAGCATAAACTCCTCAATCAGCCGGTTCGCCCACGTCCGCTCCGCCCGCGTCACGCCCTGCATCTGCCCCGCCGCGTCAAACTCAATCACCGGCTCCGGCAAATCAAAATCAATGCTCCCCCGCGCATGTCTCCGCTTGTTCAGTCGCGATGCCAGCTCCTGCATCTGCTCAAACTCCGGCACCAGTGGCGCATACTTCGCCCGCGTCTCGGCATCGCCTTCCAGAATCGCGAACACCTCCGTATAGGTCATCCTCGCCGCGGACCGGATCACGCCCTCCACCACCTCAAAGCTCTCAATCCGGGCATCTTCCGTCAGCTTCATCAGGCAGCTCAGCACCAGTCGGTCTTCCTTCGGCCGCAGGCTGCAGATATCAGTAGAAAGCTCCATCGGCAGCATCGGAATCGCCCGGTCCGGGAAGTACACACTCGTCCCCCGCAGTCGCGCCTCCAGGTCCAGATCCGTCCCCTCGCGCACATACTCCGCCACGTCGGCGATGTGTACCTGCAGCTCCCAGCCGCCGTCATCGGTCCGCCGCACCAGCACCGCGTCGTCAAAGTCCTTCGCCGTCTCTCCGTCGATCGTCACAATCGGCAAGTCGCGGAAATCCCTCCGGCTCGCCACTTCCTCCGCATCCAGATGCGCCACCGCCCGCGCCTCTTCCAGCACCTTGTCCGGAAAAATCCTCGGCAACTGGTGCTTGCGGATCACCATCTCCACATCCACACCAAAGTCATCCGGCGCACCAAGCACCTCAATCACTCGGCCTATCGGCGGCCGCGTCGGCGTCGGCCAGCTGGTAATCTCCACATCCACAACCAGGCCTTCCAGGTCCTCGTGGTGGCTCGCCCGCTCGGCTTCCGCGCCCAGCACTCTGTGCCGTTTGTCCGTTTGGGCATCGGGCAGCTCCATCCCCTCGGGGATAATGACCGCCTGAGTCATCCGCGAATCAGATGGAACCACGTAGTGCCCCCGCACCTCGCCCGGAATAAACGCGCCGCGCCGGCCCCTCTGCGCATAGTGGAATACCCCCACCACGGTCGGATTCCGCCGCTCCAGCACCCGCGCAATCCTGCCCATCCGCCGCCCGTCGGCCTTCGGCGGACCCACATCCACCAGAACCTGGTCGCCCTGCATAGCCCCGTTGATCTCAGGCGGCGGAATGAAGATATCTTCCTCGCCCTGCGGCCCGCGCTTGCCCGGCAGCACATTCGGACGCACAAATCCAAACCCATCCCGGTGCAGATCCAGGCGCCCTGCCACCAGGTTGTCCCGCGTTTGCCCGCTCGTCCTCGCGGCAGCTCCCGGCACGCTCTTCGGCAAACCCCAATGCTCCCGGTCCACCTTCACCAGCTCGCCGCGCAGCTCCAGCCGCTCCAACTGCTCCAGCAGCTCCCGCCTAGCCTTCCCACCGCCCAGCCCCAGCTCCCGTACAAGTTGCTTGTATCCAGCCTTCTCACCCGCCGCGCGAATTATGTGCCGTACCAAATCCCTGTCAGTCATATCTCCAGACTAGGCCATCCCACGCCCTGCTTCTGTCTCGCCATGACCAAAATCTTTGCCCAAAATCTCCGCAGTACCCCCGAAATCTCCCTCCCCCACCCACTCCGACCAACTTTGCTCAGCCACCTGCCCCAAAGCAACGTTACGATTCACCATCTGGCGGATTCCCGGATCGTTCTGTCCCGAGCCACAACAGAGCCAGGCGAACGCCCACCCGGAAATCCCCAGTACACATCTTCCCCAGCCCGCCAACTCGCCAGCCAGGAGATCCAATGGCCACCGACCCCATTACCCCAAGCGCTCACACCGTCAAAGACCAGGCCGTCGAACTCTTCCACGACCTCGAGCACGAAGCTGAACACGAACTCCGCCACCCCCGCGACCTCTCCGGCGCCGACAACATCGTCAAAAAGCACATCGACGGCCTCGCCATCGCCTTCTTCGTGCTCATCGCCCTCTTCCTCGCAGGCGTTATCGTCCTCATCGCCATCCACTAGGACGATTCTCGAAAGCCTGCGAATCGCCCAAAACAGGTGCGAGGCTTCAGGGCCTTCCGTATCACACCACGGAACGGCAATTCAGCTCAAAGTCTCAACCTGCGGTCGCACAAAGCAACGTGGCAATCCATCGATCGCCACTCCTCTCACCGATTGCTCACTCAATCGTGGCTGTTGGCACGTCTGCGGAACGACGGCCATCCTCGTTCGCCCGATGCCAGCAAAAAACGCCTGGACCCTTTCGCTTCGCATCGTAGAGCGCCAGATCGGCCGATTTATACAGCCCTTCCCCTGTGTCGCCGTCGTCGGGATACACCGCGGCGCCCACGCTGCAACCTATCTTCAGCTCTTTGCCGTCAAACGTCATTCCAGAGCCGATACTCTCAAGTATCCGCCTGCAAACGGCCTCGATTCCATCCTTGCCTTCCGCCGACACCAGCAGAATGCCAAACTCATCGCCCCCCAAGCGCGCCGCGCAATCGGACTCTCTCACCGCCGCCCGCAACCGCACCGCCGTCTCAGCCAGCACCACGTCCCCGGCATCATGGCCGAACAGATCGTTCACCTGCTTGAAATGGTCAAGGTCAACCAACAGCAATCCGAATGACTCCCCATGGCGCTGCGCCAGCAACAATCGCAGGCGAAACTGCTCGCTGAACATCCGCCGATTGGGCAACGAAGTCAGCACATCGTAATACGCTATCTCTTCCAGATGCCGATGGCTTTCCGTCAACTCCGCCGTCCGGTCCCGAACTTCTCGCTCCAGCAGAGCCTTTTGCGCCAGCAGCACCCGCACCCTGAACTGCCATACCGCGCGCGCCAGCAGCGCAGCCGACACCAGGCACAACGCTACAAACCACCATGTCAGCCACCACGGCGGCTTCACTGTGAATGAGAACTGTGCCGGCACCGGACTCCAAAGCCCGTTCGGTCCCGCGGCAATTACCTCGAAAACATAACGCCCTGCGGGCAGTGCTGCATAATGAACATCTCGCTCCCGAGTCTCATTCCACGCCCCTTCATAACCCTGCAATCGATAGCGAAACTGCGTCCGCGTCTCCGACGAATAATTCAGACTGCTGAACCGTATCAAAATTGAACTCTGCGCATGGTCCAACACCGGGTCGTCGCCAATCTGAAACGCCCGCCCACCTCCTTTGATGCTGGTCAGCACCACCTTGGGAGCCGAATCGGCAATCGCATCACGCGGCCTGCTGTAGCGTGACAATCCTCCGGAAGTTCCTACCCATACGTTGTCCTCCCGGTCCACATACTGGGCTAGATTATCGCCATCGTCCCAGATCAGTCCGTCTTCGGTGCCGTAGTGTCGCCAGCGCCCGTTCTCCAGCTCGCTTACGCCATTGTCCGTCGAAACCCACAGACGGCCTTCATGGTCAAAGTTGAGACCGTAAATCTGATCCGACGATAGCCCGTCCTGTCGCGTTAGGTTCGTGATTGTCTTCACCCGGTCGCCCGCAAACGTAAGCCGCGTGATCCCCAAAGAGTCCCTGTAAGCAACCCATAGCGCGCCCTGTCCCACAGCAGCCCACTGCAGGTCATCGGACTTCAACCCATCGGCGCGTGTAAACACTCTCCATTGGCCGTCCTCGAAGCGAGCCAGGCCATCCGAAGAGCTGATCCACATCGCTCCTCTCGTCCCCGCAATCACCGCCCGGAAGACTGCCTGCGCCCCCAACCCAGGAATCTTCATCTGTTCAAATGTCAGTGCCGAAGACAACGGCTCACGACTCCGGAAGCAGCCTCCCCGGCCTAGGGCCCACAGCCGGCCTTGCCCGTCCAGAGCCATCGATATCACCTGCACCGACAGGCTCGACGTGAATCGATACGTGTGTAACAACATCCCGTCTTTGCTGAAGTGGCTGATCCCGCCAGGGTGGGTTCCAACGTAAACGTCGCCGGCCGGCGCCTCCAAAATCGCTCTTACCTGGTTTCCCGCCAGCCCGTTGTGTACGGTCCAAGCATGGTCCACCCGCCCATCGGCGCCCAGAATACTCAATCCGCCGCTCGTGCCTACCCACAGCTTCCCGCTGGCATCATGCAGAATCGACCAGACGGAGTTGTGCAGCAGACCATCTTCCTTCGTCCACGAGAGCCATTCCCCATGACCCAACCGTCGCGCCAGGCCCCCTCCCAATAGTCCAATCCACAGCGACTCATCGCGATCCAGCAGAACCGGCCCCGCCGCAGCCCATGGCAAACCATGCTCGTGATCCAGGTAGGTGCGTGCGTCTCCATCCACCACCACCACCCCGGTATCAATCGATACGTAAACACGTCCCCAGCGGTCGGCATACAGCTGGTTGTCGGAGGCAGCCGGAACCCCTTCCGAGCGATCCAACAGCTCGGTCTTGCCCTTGACAAGCTCATACAACTTACCCGAGCTGCACAACCACAAGTTTCCGCGTGCATCCTCTACTATCGGATAATGCTGGTGCCGTGACAGAACCGCGAATGTCCCAATTCGCTCCCGCTTCCCTTCCGAGAAGCGCCACAGGCTGCCATCTTTGATGAACCAGACATCCTTGCCGTGCACAAAAAGGCTGTCCGTTACGCCAGCCACCATCGTGTTGAATCGATAGGCACCAGCGCCGTCCGGTGTTCCCCGCACGATTCTCGATGAGTCCTTCACATACACGGAACCAGCGTCATCGAACGCCACAGTCGGGGCATACGCCTTCTCCCCGATCTCCACCGGTTCAAACCGGTCTCCTCGGCGGCGTGCCACCCCACTCTCCATCGCCACCCACAAAACTCCGTCCGGTGATTCGGCAAGGTCACGAATCTCCGCGTTCGGCAAGCCCTCCGCGTGCCCGTACTCCCGAAATCTGTCTCCGTCGTAGCGGAACAGCCCATTGTCCGTCCCCACCCAGATATACCCCGTGTGGTCCTGAAGCAGGCAGTTCACTGACAGGTTCGTCAGCCCATCCGCCACCCCGTACTGTCGATACGTGCTTCTCTGGGCCAGCAGATCCGCATGCGCCAGAAGTGCGAAAACTGCCCACAGTGATACGACTCGAATATAGGCATGTGAAATCATGGCCCTCTATTCCAATATCGGTACACGGCTCGGATTCCTTCAGGAAAACCTGTCTTTTCTTTATCTTCGCCCAGGAATCACACCGCACTCGACTGAGTCGCGCCACCAATCAACTTGAGTCACAACCCGTCGTCCCCTATCCGTCCAGCTGAAAGACCCCCAGCTACCGCTCATCGCAATTCTATTCCCAAACCCGATTCGGATGCCGCGCACTCGCCAGGTCAATGAACACACGCACCGCCGCCACACTCCTCGACGGCACCTGGCGCACCCTCACTCGGCATGGAGCATGCAGGCGGCAATCGCAAGAGCGCCAAATCCGCGACACTCGCATGGTCAACCTCTTTGAAATCCTGACCGGCCCTTCACTCCTTCCGCCAACCCGGCCCTCGCAACACCTTCCCCGGCAACTTCCCCGTCAGCTTCCCATCCTCAATCACCGCCACCCCATTCACCAGCACCGCATCCATCCCCACGCTCAACTGGTTCGGCTGCTCAAACGTTGCCAGGTCCCGAATCGCATTCGCATCAAACACCACCACGTCCGCCGCCAGTCCCGCCTTCAGAACGCCCCGGTCCGTCAACCGCATCCGCTGCGCTGGCAGCGCCGTAAACTTCCGCACCGCCTCCTCCAGCGAAAGCAAATGCTCTTCCCGCACATACTTCCGCAATATCCGCGGAAACGTCCCATACGCTCGTGGATGCGGATGCTCGGCCCCCAGCAATCCCTCCGGCGATGTCCCCTGAGAATCGTTGTCCACACTCACCCACGGCTGCTTCAGCGCCAGTTCCACATCCCGCTCATCCATCCCAAACACCGCCACCTCCGTAAACGCGTGATCCTTGATAAGGATGTCGCACAGCGCGTCGATCGCGTCCTCCTTCCACATCGCCGCCACCTCGCTCAGCCGCTTCCCCTGAAACCCCAACAGCTCCGGTGCCTGCACCACCGCAATCTGCACCGCCTCCGGCCCAGGAATCTCCTGCCACTCGTTATCCCAATCCCCCTTCGGGTCCAGCATCTCCTTCCGTATCCGCGCCCGCGTCGCCGGATCCTTCAGCCGCGCAATCAGCGCGTCGTCCCCGCCATCATGCGCCCACGGCGGAATAAACGCGGAAAACGTGTTGAACCACGCCGTATACGCATACGTGTCCGCACTTACGTCCACCCCCGCCGCTCGCGCCGCGTTGATCCGCGCCACCAGCTCCGGCATCCGCCCCCAGTTCGCCTTCCCGGCAGCCTTCAAATGCCATATCTCCACCGGCAAGTGCCCTTCCCGCCCAATTCGCACTGCCTCGTCGATCGCATCCAGCACCGTATCGCCTTCGCTGCGCATGTGCGTCGCATAAATTCCCCCAAATTTCCCCGCCTCCCCCGCCAGCGCAATCAGCTCTTCCGTCTTCGCATACGGCGCCGGAGTGTATTGCAGCGCCGTCGAAAGCCCCATCGCGCCATCCGCCATCGCCTCATCCACCAGCTTCCGCATCTGCTCCAGTTGCGCCGCCGTCGGCTGCACGTCCTTGTCGCCCAGCACCATCCGCCGCACGCTCGTCGCTCCCACATACGTCGCCAGGTTGATGCCCATTCCCTGCCGCTCCAGCCGGGCAAAAAACTCCCCGAGCGTCCGCCAGTCCGGCGTAATCCCCAGGTGCTTGTACCGCGCCCGGTCCGCGGCAATCATCTGCTCATCCAGCGGAGCCACCGAGTTCCCTTCCCCCGTAATCTCCGTCGTTATCCCCTGAAACACCTTTGACGGCAACCGCGGATCCACCAGCATCGTCAGCTCCGACTGCCCCAGCATGTCGATAAACCCCGGCGCAACCACCTTCCCCCGCGCATCGATCGTCCGCTTCCGCGGCGCGCCATCCAGCTTCCCAATCGCCGCAATCCGCCCCCCGCGTATCCCCACATCCCCTGAATACCAAGGCGACCCCGTCCCATCCACAATGTGCCCGTTGGCAATCACCACATCAAACGGCTCGCTCTTCGCCGGCTCCTGCGCCCAGCCGCCCACTGCCATCCCCACCAACACCAATGCCACCAGATATCGCCGCATCCGCCCCCTCTTTCTCTGCCCGCCAAAACTGTCAACTCACAATGTCAGGCCATCCTAATGCATTTCCCATCAGCGCCGTACCCCCAAATCACCCGCCAAGTCCCATTTCTTCCCGCCAACCTCGAGTCGCCAATCTCACACACATTTCCACATATCACCGAAAAAGCCCGCACCCAGCCCATTTCGGATTTCAAACTCCCCACCATTGCCTTCCCTGAGTCAGCCGCCGCACCCTGCTTTCCAAACCCGGCTGTAGCCGTCCACTCCATACGGATACAATCGTTACAAACGGAACTCATCCGTCAGCACGAAACCTACCGTGCACACATCTGCCTTGCCGCTCTCATATTTGCGCGAAATTCCGACAGGAAAGGAACTACAAAATCTTATGTGGAAACCCAGCCAACCCGCCCACTCCGCGGCGCCGCCCGCCCCCGAGCCCGTGAGGCCTCCCCAGTCCCCTACCGCCTACGAGGCGCCCACCCGCGCCGCAGCTCCCGCTGGCGATCAGGCCACCATCGGCAAGGGCCTCGTCATCAAGGGCGAAATCTCCGGCACTGAATCCCTTTTCATTGACGGCAAGGTCGAGGGCACCATCAACCTGCCCGGAAACCGCGTCACCGTCGGCCGCAACGGACAGGTCGCCGCCAACATCATCGCCCGCGAAATCGTCGTCCTCGGCAAGGTCCGCGGCAACGTCGCCGCCACCGACCGCGTCGATATCCGCAGCGAAGGCGCCCTCACCGGCGACGTCGCCGCGGCACGCATCAGCATTGAAGACGGTGCATTCTTCAAGGGCGGCATCGACATCAGCAAACCCGAACCCAAACCCGGCCACACCCCACCAGCCCCAACCGAACCAGCCCAAAGCTAGTTCCAGCCGGCAGTCCAAGAGAAAAAGGCATCCTCGTCCCGCGAAGATGCCTTTTTTCATCCCCACGCTCCCCAGTCAATCGCACGAAGAAGATGAGCCCCCGGCTGGCCCACGGTCCCTCGCACTCGGGGACAGGGGAGTAACCAGTCCCGTGACCTCACCCCGCAATCGAGCCAAGCTCGATCCGCCTTAGTTCTTACTTTGCTTTTCTGGTTGTCCATTTGAAGGGATTCCGCCTCTTTCACCCCTGAGAGCCGACCCCAACATGCAACCCAACCAACCACTTCAAAGCACAGAGCGGCGGCCGTGGGTCAAGACTTGTCTTTTTCGAGACGGACGGAGATGTAATTTCTGGCTTGGCGACGACTGCAGAGATCATCCAATACAATTGGCCTCAAATGTCATCAGGGGCCTTTCTTGCAAATCCTCCAAAGGAGTCCGCAATGTTTACGCCAAGTCAGCCTCTCCGCCGTCTTTGTGTTTTACCCACCTCTTGTCTCATGCCTGTTTTCTTATTCATGATCGGGTGTGGTGGAGGCGGTATGAGTGGTGGAGGTTCTGGCGGAGGAAATCCCCCGCCTTCAAATGCCAACGAATGGACCTGGGTCGGCGGCAGCGATACGGTCGTTGATGGCCTGCCAATCGTGTACGGTACTCAGGGCGTTGCCTCCCCTGCTAACACGCCGGGGGGCCTGAGTGGTGCCTCCTGGCTCGACAGCAGCGGCGAACTCTGGGTGTTTGGGGGCGGAAGCAACGGTCCACAGAATGACCTATGGAAATACAGTCCCGCATCAAAAGAATGGACGTGGGTGAGCGGCTGCAATACGATGCCCTGCGACCAATCGGGCATCTACGGGACAGAAGGCACAGCAGCTTCCACCAATTTTCCAGGCGGTCGCGGGGTATCCGTCTCCTGGGTTGACACGGGCGGCAACTTCTGGCTCTTCGGCGGCCAGGGTTACGACGCAGTCGGGCAAAGCTATTACCTGAATGACCTTTGGGAATACGCTTCCGCTTCGAAGCAGTGAACATGGGTGAGCGGAAGCGATTTAATTCTTGGAAAAGCAAATTATGGCTCCCTCGGAGTGGCAGCGTCGACCAATGTGCCTGGTGCCCGCAGCAATGCGGTCTCGTGGAAAGATAGCAACGGCAACTTCTGGCTATTCGGAGGACAGGGGCTCGACGCCAATGGAGTCTTTGGCAGTTTCAATGACTTATGGGAGTTTAGCCCTTCAAGTAAGGAATGGACATGGATGAGCGGGGGTAGCGCAATCAATGGCAAGGGTGTCTACGGCGCTTTGGGGGCGGCTGCCAGCGGAAATGTTCCCGGCGCGCGCGACAACGCTGTTTCCTGGGCAGACAGCAGCGGTAACCTCTGGCTCTTTGGGGGCCTTGGTTACGATTCGGCGGGAATGGAAAACGACTTGAACGACCTGTGGAAGTTTAGTCCCTCTACCAAAGAATGGACGTGGATGAGCGGAACAACCGCCGTCAATTCTGGGCCTGGATCATGCGTACCGGGCGTCTATGGCACAGAAGGAACTGCTGCTGCCGCCAATGTCCCCGGAGGCCGCAACGCAGCCTCTTCCTGGATCGACGCCAGCGGTAACCTCTGGCTCTTCGCAGGGCTGGGTTGCGACGCCAGCGGAACAGCGGGTGCTCTTAACGATCTTTGGGAATTCAGTACGGCAAGCAAAACATGGACATGGCAACGTGGAAGCAACTCCGTCGGCGCTGCACAAGGCGGGACCGGCGGTCCATCTGGAACTTACGGAACTGAAGGAACAGCCGCAGCAAGCAACACTCCAGGGGGACGGTCTGGGGCGATTTCATGGACTGATTCAAGCGGCAACCTTTGGCTTTTCGGCGGGTCAGGTCACGATTCAACAGGAGCTTCCGGGCTACTCAATGACCTCTGGAGCTATACGCCGTAGTTGAAGTCTTTCAGCACCGCTTTCCTGGCGGGTGGCCACGGTCTCGATGGCCCATCTAAACCACGCTGAGGGTGCCCCCGGTCCGGGGCCCCCACGGACAGGTCTTCGTCCGTGGGGTAGAGTTCCCTCGCACTTGGGGACCGGGGTGTAGGCAGCCACGCCATTCAAACACAACCCACCAGCAACCCCGGCAACCCCTCAAAATCCCTCGCATTCGCCGTCAACAGCGCATAGTCATTTTCCAGCGCCTGCGCAGCAATCCAAAGATCGTTCACCCGCATTCTCGGCGACCGGCCCGACTGCTTCATATACGCCGCCAGCATCCCGAACGCCGACCCCGTCAGCGAAGAGACATCCAGAACGGGAGCCGGGTGCCTATCAATCCTTGCCGCGCTCTTCGCAACAAGGGAGTGCCACTAATTCTCCGTCCCCATCAACCCCGAAACCGCAATCGAGCGCAGTTCGATCCCCCGGCCCTTGTCCACTGTCCCAGGAATTCTTTCCCAGCTCTTGCTTCCAATTAAACCCAAAAAGCGCACAATGATTCCATGAGCAAAACCCCAGCCAACCCGACTCCACAAGCCCCCACAAACTCCAGCCCATAGCTGGAATTTAGACTCTGAAAACAGCAAAACGCCCAAAAACGCACTTCGTTCTCTTTTGTTTCGCTTTTTGGTATAGAACTGTATTAAAATCAACGACATAACTTTTCAGTTTTGCTTGCAAAACAGCCAAAAAGGCACTTTTGGGGTCCCCCACCCAGCCCTAGTTCCTTAGTCCCTAGTCCCCAGTCCCCAGCCCCAACCGCTTCATCGCCACCCGCGGCAGCGCCGACCCTGTCCACTCCAGCAGCCACCCGGCCACCATCATCCACAATAGGCCACCCGCCAACAGTTGCGCCCCATCCACCAGTCGGCTATGCATCGGATGCATCCGCTCCAGCCCATAAATCACGCCCCACACCAGCCCGCCAGCCACCGTCCCCGCCAGCAGGCACCGCCCCAGCTCCCGCACATCCAGGCTCGCCAGTGAAACCATCCGCCGCTGATGCAACATCACCCCCAGCACCAGGGTCTGCAGCGTAATCCCCACATCCGACGCCACCGCCAGCCCCATCGCCCCATGCCACCGGTAGAGCACCGCATATATCGGCAGCGAAATCAGCGTAATCACCGTCCCCGCCACCATCGGCGCCAGCGTGTTCCCCGCCGCATAGAACGCCCGCGCATAAATCGCCTGCGCCGACCACAAACACAGCGCCACCGAGAACACCGCAAAATACACCGCCGTCTGCGCCGTATCCGCCGCATCAAAGCGCCCGCCCAGCAGCAGCAAATCCACCAGCGCCGGCCCCAGCGCAATCATCCCCGTGGCCGCCAGCAACCCCAGTGCCGCCACCCGAGACACAGAATCCGCCACCTCCACCGCAAATTCGTACCGCTTCTCCTGCGCCCACAGATTCGCAAAAAACGGCATCGACGCCGCCCCCGCAGCCTGCGCCAGCACCGCCATCGGCGCCGTAAACAGTTGCTTGGCATACGTCATCATCGACACCGCCCCATCCGTCGCCGAGGCAAAGTGCGCAATAATCCAGTTGTCCGCCGTCACCAGCGATATCCCCACCATCAGCGGCACAGAAAGCCGCACCCACTCCCGAAATCCCTCGTCCTGCCAGTCCAGCACCATCCGGTATCGCGTCCCCACCCGCCAAGCGCCCAGCCAGTTCAGCAGAAACGGCCCCACAAACGCCCCCGCCAGTGTGCCAATCGCCAGCGACGACACGCCGAGCTTCCGCGCCAGCAACACGCCGCCCACAATCGTGCCCAGGTTGTAGATCAGCGGAGTCACAGCCTGCACGCTGAACTGCTTCCGCACCAGCAGCACCGCGCCAAACACTCCGCCCGCAAAGAAGCACAGCTGCGCCGGCAGCAATATGCGCGTCAGATGCACGCACAGCGCCATCTTCGTCCCGTCAAATCCCGCGAACCACGCATGGATAAACCACGGCGCCAGCACCTCGGCCACCACAATCGCCCCGCCCAGCACCAGCAGCATCGTCGTCAGAATCACATTCAGCGACCGCTGTCCCGCCTTTTCGCGCCCCGTATCCCGGTACCGCGTCAAAATCGTCACAAACGTGATCGACGCCGCCCCGCCCACCAGAAAATACGAAATCATGTCCGGCAGCACAAACGCCGCATTCAGCGCGTCGGCTTCCATGCCCCGCCCAAACACCAGGGCAATATACTTCACTCGAACCAGGCCCATCAGCCGCGATAGCACCGCCGACACCATCAGCAAGACTGTCGCCGTATACGCCGTATGGCTATGCCCAGGCCGCAGCACCCGCAATATCCGCCTCAACCCAGACAAGCGCACCTCCGCATCCGCTGCTCGCTCAGCGGTCTCCCGGTCACGCTCTGTCGACGGAAAATTCCCCATTTAGCCTGATTTTACAAGCGTAAGCTTGAATCACCCCGTTCTTTCCGCAGGTGAGGATGCTCGAGAATTACCGCCTACAGGTCTTTCGCGCCGTCGCCGAGCAGGCCAGCTTCCGCCGCGCCGCCGAACTCCTGCGTATCAGCCAGCCCTCCGTCAGCCAGCACGTCCACCTCCTCGAAGAAGAGCTCGGCATCCGCCTCCTTGATCGAACCCCCTCCGGCGTCATCCTCACCCCGGCCGGAACCCTCGTCCTCGACCACGCCCGCCGCGCCGCACGCCTCTCACAGAAAACCCTCGACGCCCTCGCCGCCCTGCAGGGACAGCCCGGCGGACCCCTCCGCATCGCCGCCTCCACCACCGTCGCCCAGTACCTGCTCCCCCGCATCCTCGGCGCATTCCTCCGCAACAATCCCCGCCTTCAACTCACCGTCAAAAGCGGCAACACCGAGCAGGTCACCGCCTGGGTCCTCGCCGCCGAAGCCGACCTCGGCCTCATCGAGGGTCCCCCCACCCACAAGGAAGTCGCCGTCGAGCACTTCCTCGACGACCAACTCCTCCTCGCCGTCCCCCGCTCCCATCCCTGGGCCGGCCGCTCCCTCATCCCCCTCGAAGAACTCGCCCCAGAGCCACTCCTCCTCCGCGAACCCGGCTCCGGCACTCGCCACGTCGTCGAACAGGCCCTCCACAACGCCGGAATCCGCCTCAACCAGCTCCACATCGTCATGGAGCTAGACTCCACCGAGGCCATCGTCTCCGGCATTGAGGCTGGCCTCGGCATCGGCTTCGTCTCCCGCCTTGCCATACGCAAAGAACTCCGCCTCGGCACACTCGCCATCGCAACGCTCGCCGGCATCCAAATGCCCCGCCCCTTTTCCCTCATCCACGCCGCCGGTCCCATTCCCGCTGGCCCCGCTGCCGCCTTCCGCACCTTCGCCCTCAGTCAGCGCAACCCAACCCGGCCTACCTCATCCTAATCCAATAGTTTTTCCCTATCAGCCATACCTATTTACGTCTAGACCTGCCTATCGACTTCCCGCAAGCTTGTAGCTGTGACCCATTCAGCCGCATCCCGCAACCTCTTTTTTGTCTGCATCATCCTCACCGCCAGCGGACTCGTATCCCCACCGCTCGCTCTCGCCCTCGGACTCGTCTTTGCATTCCTCACTCTCCACCCCTTCTCCACGGAAGCCCATCAGCTCGCCCACTTCCTCCTCCAGGCCTCCGTCGTCCTCCTCGGCTTCGCCATGAACCTCGCCCAGGTCCTCGCCGCCGGACGCTCCGGACTCCTCTACTCCGCCATCGGCATCTCCCTTACACTCACCCTCGGCCTCCTCCTCGGCCGCCTCTTCGGCGTCGAGCGCATCTCTGCCACCCTCATCAGCGCCGGAACTGCCATCTGCGGCGGCAGCGCCATCGCCGCCCTCGGCCCTGTCCTCGATGCCGGCGAAGAATCCATGGCCGTCTCCCTCGGCGCGGTCTTCGTCCTCAACTCCGTCGCCCTCTTCCTCTTCCCCGCACTCGGACACCACTTCAACCTCTCCCAGCAGCAGTTCGGCCTCTGGGCCGCCCTCGCCATCCACGACACCAGCTCCGTCGTCGGCGCAGCCGCCCGCTACGGCCCCGGCGCGCTCGCTGTCGCCGTCCCCGTCAAACTCGTCCGCGCCCTCTGGATCGTCCCCGTCACCCTCGCCTTCGCCGCCTGGCTCAACTTCCGCCTCCGCCGCCAAATCGCCGCGGACCCCGCCCTCGCGCTCGGCGCTCGCCCCCTTCCCCGCGCCCCGCTCCCCTGGTTTCTCCTCTGGTTCCTTCTCGCCGCCGTCGTCGCCACATATCTCCCCACCTGGCTGCCCGCCATCGCCGCACCCGCCCACACCGCCTTCGCCACCCTCGCCGGACTTGGCAAAACCGGCCTCGCCGTCACCCTCTTCCTGATCGGCTCCCGCCTAAACCGCCACGCGCTCGCCCGCGTCGGCGTCCGCCCACTCCTTCAGGCCGTCATCCTCTGGCTCGTCGCCGCCTCCGCCACCCTCATCGCCATCCGCGCCGGCTGGATCGCCCTCTAGAGCTTCCCCGCTTTCCCCTGTGCGAATTCCCCAATCAGCGTGTACGCTGGACTCCAAGGAGTCCGCGATGCGCGTCCGGCTTGCCGCCCTCATCTTCCTCACCATGACCCTATCCGCCGCCACCAACGCCCAAGCCCCCACCCCCGCGCAAACCATCCACGGCGGAGATCACATCACCCTCCCACCACCCCCAGCCACGGAAGCCATCCCCGTAACCGACGACTACTTCGGCACCAGAATCACTGACCCCTACCGCTGGCTTGAAGACTCCCAAAGCCCCGAAACGCGCGACTTCATCAACCGCCAAATCACCTACACCGACCGCTACCTCAAGCAGGCGCGCGTCCGCCCCCAACTCGCCGACGACCTCGATGCCCTGATCCACGTCACCACCACCTCAGCGCCCATCCAGCGCGGAGACTCCTACTTCTTCACCAAACGCCTCTCCAGCGAGGAACAGGCTTCCATCTACGTCCGTCACGGGTGGTCATCCGCCGGCACTCCCGGTAAAGACATCCGCCTCGTTGACCCCGCCTCCATCTCCCGCGACCCCAACACCTCCGTCTCCCTCTATGGCGTATCCCACGACGCCAGCCTGCTCATTTACGCTGTCCGTCAGGGCGGCGCGGACGAGGCGGAAATTCACTTCCTCAACGTCAAAACCGGCAAGCCCCTCGAAGACGTCCTCCCCGCCGGACGCTACTTCTCCGTCGACTTCACACCCGACCACTCCGGCGTCTATTACTCCCTCTACACCCCCAAAGGCTCCCTCGTCTCGCTCCATCGCTTCAACACCCGCAACTCCGCTGACACCCTCCTCTTCGGCCGCGAATTCCACGCCGAACTCCTCGGCCCACTTGATCTTGTCTCCGCCTACGTCACCGGCGATGGCCGCTATCTCGTCCTCGCCATCTCCCGCGGTGTCCCTGCCAAACGCGAAGACATCGTCTTCCGCGACCTCCGCAAGCCCGATTCCCCCTTCCAAATCCTCATCTGGGGCTTCGACTCTCGCTTCTCTGCCGACTACGCCGGCGGCGACTTTTATGTCCTAACCGACTATCAAGCACCGAAAGGACGCGTCCTCAAGGCCAACCCTGGCATCGCGCCCGAAGCCTGGGACACCATCGTCCCCGAATCCCAGGACGTCATCGACTCCATCAGCATCGTCGGCGGCAAGCTCTTCGTCCACCGCCTCCACGACGTCATCACCCAAACCGCCATCTACACCCTCGCCGGCAAGCCCGCCGGAGCCATCCACTACTCCCAGCTCGGCTCCGCATCCGGCATCGGCGGCGAGGCATCCGACCGCTACGGCTTCTATTCCTTCCAATCCATCATTCAGCCCCCCACCATCTACCGCTTCGACACCCTCACCGGCAAGCAGGACGTCTTCGCCCAACCCAAAACCCCCTTCGACTCCTCCCAGTACCAGCTCAAGCAGGCCTTCTACACCTCCAAAGACGGCACCCGCATTCCCATCTTCATCGCCGGCAAGAAAGACCTCAAAATGGACGGCTCAGAGCGCCTCCTCATGACCGGCTACGGCGGCTTCAACATCAGCTGGACCCCCGACTGGAACCCTCTCTACGCCGAATGGATGCAGCAGGGTGGATGGTTCGCCGTCCCCAACCTACGCGGCGGCGGCGAATACGGCGAATCCTGGCACCAGCAGGGCATGTACGCAAGAAAACAAAACGTCTTCGACGACTTCTACGCCGCCGCCGAATTCCTCATCGCGTCCAAATACACATCCTCCGCCCACCTCGCCATCACCGGCCGCTCCAACGGCGGCCTCCTCATGGGCGCAGCCATCACCCAGCGCCCCAACCTCTTCGCCGCCGTATGGTGCGGATACCCCCTGCTCGATATGCTCCGTTACCAGAATTTCCTGATTGGCCGATTTTGGACCACCGAATACGGCTCCTCCGAGAACCGCGCCGACTTCCCATCCCTCCGCGCCTACTCCCCTTACCACAACGTCAAACCAGGCACCGCCTACCCCTCCATCATGTTCTTCACCGGCGACAGCGACACCCGCGTTGACCCCCTCCACGCCCGTAAAAGTTCTGCGCTCATACAGTTAAACTCGTCCAGCGGGCGACCTGTCCTGCTCCACTACAGCCTCAAATCCGGCCACAGCGCCGGCGTTGCCGCCGCCCAGCTCGTTGACGACTACGCTGACCAGCTCGCCTTCCTCTGGACCGAGACAGGCCCAAGGTAATCCACCAACCTTCACTCAAGGTAACCTCTTGTTTCTTGTTGCCGCTCCGATGAAACCATTGTGGTGATTCCTCATTCCACCCCAGCACGGATACATATACCTTGCTCGGCACCACAGGACTTTTTACGGAGCGGACATGCGTCCTTCTGCACTCATCGACAATCCGGGCTCTCTCTCATTACCCCGGAAAGGGCAGAGGGAAGCTGAGCGGCTCTCCGCCTTGCGCGATCTGGCCATCCTCGACACACCCGAAGAGGAGGGTTACGACACCATCACCTGCATCGCCGCCCAAAGTCTCCAGGCCGACACTGCATCTCTCACCTTCGTCGACGAAACTCGCGTCTGGGCCAAATCCGTCTACGGCGGACACCTTCGGGAACTCCCGCGCTTCCACTCCTTCGCCGAGCGCGTCATCGCTGAAAAAGCCCCCTTCGTCGTCCTCGACCTCGAATGCGAAGCTCCCGGATCTGTCTACTCTGAGCTCTCCCGCGCCCTCCACCTCAGATTCCTCGCTGGTGTCCCAGTCTTCTCTGGCGACGGACAAGTCGTCGGCGTCCTCAGCGTCGGCGGACACCAGCCCCGCAGGCAAATGCGCCCCGAAGATCTCTCCATCCTCTCCAGTCTCGCCGGTCTCATCACCGACCAGTTGGAGCTTCGCCGCTTCCGTGCCGCTGCTCCCCTCGACAGCCCCGGCAACACTCTCTCCGAGCCCGACACCTCGGCCGCACACGCCGCACTCGCCGCCGTCGCATGGCCCAGCCCTGAAGACCTCCGCTCCGCTCTCGACCAGGAACAGTTCGTCCTCTTCTACCAGCCTGAAGTGGACATCGTCACACGCCGCATCGTAGGACTCGAAGCTCTCATTCGCTGGCAACATCCCACCCGCGGCCTCATCCCCCCCATGGAATTCATACCCCAGGCCGAAGGAAACGGTCTCATTCTCCCGATCGGAGACTGGGGACTCGGCCAAGCCTGCCGCCAACTCCAGAAATGGCAGCGCAATCGCCCCTGGATGCAGAAAATCCGCGTCTGCGTCAACCTCTCCGCGCGCCAGTTCAGCCGCGTCGGACTCGTCGACCACGTCGAGTCCCTCCTCCAGCAGAACAACCTCTCCGGATGCCAGCTCGGGCTCGAAATGACCGAGTCCAGCCTCATCCCCAGCATGGCCACCGCCGTCAACGTCCTCTCCAGCCTACGCGACCTCGGCGTGTCGCTCCACATGGACGACTTCGGCACCGGCTACAGCTCCCTTAGCCACCTTCACCGATTCCCCTTCGACGTCCTCAAAATCGATCGCTCCTTCGTCCAGCGCATCCGGCGCGGCGAACAATCCCTCCAGATCGTCCAGACCATCATTGAGCTCGCACGCGTCCTCGGCATGGATGTCGTCGCAGAAGGCATCGAGACCGAAGATCAGCTCCTCCTCCTGAAGGAAATGGGTTGCAGATTCGGCCAGGGTTACCTCTTCGCGACTCCTCTGCCCGCCGACAAAATTGAAGAACTCCTCGCCAGCCCCGACAACTGCCTGCCAATGGCGGAACGGCCCACCCAGGCGCCGCCGCTACCCGCTTCCTCCCCCAGGCGCCCGGGCCCCGAACTCGTCCCAGACCTCCGTTCCGCCTGACACCGGGCCCTTCTCCAAGGCGCACCGGCCCCAGCAGCCTGCTCAGTGGCCTTCCCATTCTGGGCAAATAACTCTCGTTCGTCCGCTTTCGAAATCCGCGTCCCCTCCGCCTTTGCTTTTCCGCTCAACTCGCTCTCTCAAACGCTTATGCTCCGGCCATGAGCTCCGCATTCCTTACCAATCCTGACAACAGAGGCTTTGCCGATCTCATGGAGCGGCTCAGCTCCCGATTCCCGCAAGACCTTGACGACCCTCAGCCACGTCACAGCGATGACCGCCTCTCCGCACTCGCGGACTCGCTTGATATCGACCTCGCTGCCAATGACCAAGACACACCCGAGACCCGCACGCTCAGCTATGAAAGCGCCCTCCGCCGTCACACCCGCATTCCCAGCCACCTCCCGCCGCTCCCACTCGCGTCTCAGCTCCACTGCCACGGTGCGCACAAAGACAACGCTGCCGACACCGACCTACTGCCCCCTGCGGGGTCCTGCTCCGATCGGCACACGCTCACCCGGCAATTGCTCGCATCCGCCCGTGAATCACAGGCCGCCGAGCTCAAACGTTGCACAATTTCTGTTCGCTTGAATCAGGAAGAGTCGGAGGTCCTCCGCCTTCGAGCCGCTGAGTCCGGCATGACCGTCTCCGCATACCTTCGCTCCTGCGTCCTGGAGGCCGACCAGCTTCGCGCCCAGGTCAAAAATGCCCTCGCAGAGCTCAAACACTCCGCCGCCAACCAGCCAGCCGGCCAGATCCCTCACTGGCAACCCCGTCAGGACAACCTTCCACCGGGATCCAGCCCACCGGCTCCAAAGGCCTTCCTCGCCTGGCTCCGCCGGGCATGGGCTCTGCTCCTTGGCCAGCGCTCTCCCTTACGCCTGCCCGTCGCTTAGCTCCGACTGCGCCAACCCATGCAACTCGATCTTCTGTGGACCATACCTCAGGCCATACCACGAGCAGGCGGCCGTCACCAGCAGCGCCCCCGCGGCGTTGCATATCCCCATCGCCAGCAGGTGCCGCACTGAGCTCAAGTCCACCTTCCAGATAAAATACGCCTCTATCAGAATCGTGGTCGAAATGTTCGCCACGGTGGTCCACCAGTACACAAATCGCCGCGACGAATTCACGAAGAACATGAATCCGGTCGCATAAACGATCGTCGCCCCGGCAAACACCATCCCGATCTCCAGGCGAAGATGGCTGTACTTCGGCCCCAGCAGCCACGAAATCGACTCCGGAAAATAGAAAACAAACGTCGCCATCGCAATCGCAAGACTGAAAACAAGCACCAACGAAATTAGATACGTACGCTTCAACTTCTCCGGCGACAGCTTGGCAAAAAACGGCTCCACCAAAATCGGATTCATCAAGGACAGAAAAACAGGGATCTGCGCCAAGCGGCTCAGTGCTCCAATATTCGCCACGTTCGTCGTACTATGCCCCAGCAGCACGAGCAGCAAAAGCGTAATCTGGCCCTGCACCGCATAAAACATCGTCGCTGGCATGTTCGGCAGCGCCAAACGAACAATCGTCCGACGAATCGACTTTGTCGATCGACCCACAACCCCAAGCAAACTCCGCGCCCGACGAAAGTTCAGGGTCGCAATCAGAATCAGCTGTCCGAGGTTCAGCAGAATCGCAAGAGTCAAGCTGAAGATGTGAAGCCAGACACTCAACGCCAGCAAAACCAAAGACCCAACATTTCCGGCCATCTGGTAACGGTAGTAGTGGCTTCGATCTCGCCGAATCAACAATACCTGCCCGTACGCTGTCGACAAGCGCACAAACCACAGCGACACCAGCAGCACCACTCCCAGTTCAAAGCCCCATTGCAGCGTCCATTCCTGCCGGCGAGCCAAATACACAAACGCTGCCGCCGCAAACGGAATCAATATCAGGTACGCCCGGATCACGAGCGTTCGCAGGGAGGCCACTACATCGGCAATCAGCTGTAGATCGTCAATCCGTGCTCCAATGATCGGATTGATCGTGTTCGCCGTCCCGCCATCCAAAAACATCGTCAGCGTCCCGAGATAACCGTACACCAGGGTGTATTTCGCATAGTACGGAATTGGCAGAACACGCATGCACGCAAGCCCATAGAGCATCGATGCGACCTGGATAATCCCCTGGTTCATGAAAAAGGTCGCCAGATGACGCAGTTTGGGCGCGAGGAAACTCTTGGCCCTGGATACGCTCGACATAGATTGACCTCGCTCCCTGGGAGGTTGGCTCGATGGAAGGTAGCTGCGACCAATACTGGGAGGTCTCATTGACCACCGCCTGCCATCGGCGACGAAGCCTTGCAATCATCCGCTCGGACCAGAAACAGTCCAACCTGCGTCGCTCTTGCGATACAGCAACAAAAATTGCTTGACCCCAATCGAGCCGAACCGCCCATTCTCAGAATCCAGGTGCCTTCGCCGCAACAATTCCCATCCCAAGCTCCGACGTTGCTGCCCTGAAGTTGGGGAATCTCTCGCTCCAGGATTTCAACTCGTCCGGGGGATTGTTGAAATACTCCGATGACTTGGAGGGTACGAGCTTTAGCCCGCACATAAATACTTTGAAACAACGGGGATTTCGCCCCAGAAGTTCAGAATCTGAGACTTACCTCGCTTTCTCAAAAGGCTGCTAGGATTCTTTTTCTCCGTATCCGTAGCTGCCGTACCCCTTCCGGCCGTAGTACTTCCGGTAGTTCCCGTACCCGCCGTAGTACGTATCCGCAATCGGCAACGCGTTCACAACAAGACCAAGCTGCTTGCCTGGGAACTTCGCGAAATCCTGGCGAAGTCGCTGCAGTCCGCGCTTCTGCGCAACCCCTATGCGCACTACTGTCAACAGCGTGTCGCAATGCGTCGCCACAATCAGCGCATCGGTCACCAGCAGTGTAGGTGGCGTATCAATCAGCACGTAATCATAATGATCCCGAGCCCAGGTCAATAAAGTCTCCAAGCGTCCCTGACCAAGCAACTCCGATGGAAACGGCGGAATCTCCTGAACTGGAATCACGTCAAGACCCGCAACCTCAGGTACCGTCTGGATGCAAGCCTCGGGCTCGATCGTATCGTCGCTCAAATATCTGCTCAACCCAGGCTGGTCAGTAGCCGGAAGCTTCAAACGTTGCGCAATCGTCGGCTTGCGCAAATCTGCATCGATCAACAGCACACGCTTCGATTGCGTCGCCAACACAACCGCCAAATTCATCGTCGTCGTCGACTTGCCTTCGCTTGGTCCGCAACTGGTCAGGGATATAACCCGATGCTTTTGCGCCGTCGGCATCAGGGTTATCGCGGTGCGCAACAATCGATATGCTTCCGTCCCTGCCGACCGTGGCGCCAAAAGCGTCACGAGTGGAAGATCTCCCTCCGCGATTCGCATCGCCGCTATCTCGTCCCGGTACTCCGGCACTGCCGCCAGTATCGGAATCGGCAGTATCTGCTCTATCTGTTCCACCGTCTCGATCGTGTCGCTGTTCAGCGCCAGTATCCCAACAATCAGGAGTCCTACAATCAGACCAATCGCTCCTCCGGCCAGCCCAATAATCGAAAGAATCGGAAATGCCTTCAGGCCCGGCACTTCCGCATCCACAAACTTGTCCAGAGCCTGCCCCTGTAGACCAGCCTGGATACTTCCTGTTCCCAGAGCAGCGAGAAGCACGTCATACAGCGACTGGTCGCTCATGTACTGCGCCTTCAAAATCTCCAACTGGACTGTCTTCGGCGTCTGCGCCTTCGACTTGGCCTGCAACGCAAGAAGCTTGTCGTGCAGTTGAGCTTCCTCGCCCCGGGCTGACTGCACCGTCTCCGATGCACCCTTCATCGCCTGCTGCCTCGCTTCCGCAATGCTCTTGTCCATTTGCGATTCCTGCGCCTTCAATTCCACAAGGCCAGGGTAATTCGGCCCGTAGCGGCTTTCCATCGACGCACGTTGCGCACGAAGCGTTTCCCGCGAACTTAGCAACGCGTTGACCGTGGCAACTCCAGGCAAATCCGACGGAAACGGCGCATCCGGATTCTGCGCCATCTCGTCATATTCCGCCTGAGCCATATACTCCGCAGACTGAGCCTTCACACTCTCCGCAAGCACACCCTCAATCTCTTCCAACTGAACAGAGTCTTCTCCTTTGGCCGAGGTCTGCCATACACCCAGCTCCGATTCAGAATTCAGCAGATCGTTCTGCTCCGTCTGTATCTTGGACTTCAGCGTCTCCAACTCCTGCGTCAAGAACGAACGAACCTGCTTCGTACTTTCATACCGTTGCCGAAAACTCTCTTCCAAATACACATTGATCAGCGTGTTCACTACCAATGCAGAAAGTACTGGGCTCTTGCTCCGAAAACGTATCTCGATCAATTCCGTCTTCGGCTTCAACGTTACCTTCAACGCTTTGTCGAACTGCTTCACCAGAAGATCGCGTTGAAGCGGGTCCTTCAAGTCATGCGTCCCTGGATCGCCGTTAAAGCTCGGATTCGTCGCCAGATTCAGTCGGGTCATCGTCTCTTCCGCTACTGCGGGACTCATAATCCCAATCACTTCCGTATTCACCTTCAGGTTATAGTCATCTCCCATCGAGGTCAGGCTAGACAGGCTGATCGAGTCATGCTGCTTCAGATGAACCAGCCCCACACCGTCATATTGCTTCGGCTGAAACTTGGCCCATATCACAGCCAGCGTGGCTCCCAACAGCATGATGCCGACCAGGTAAAGGCCATACTTCTTCAGCAGCCTCAGGATGTCGCCGAGTGCTATAGGGGATTCACCTTGGACAGAATGGACTGATGGCGGGTTTGTCGTCACGCGAACCTCGTTGAAATTAGCTTTGTGGCTGAACCTTGTTCAGCGTTTGAATGGGGATACAGATATACGCTCAGAATAAATGCATAGGCGATCGCAACCTGGCCAGACGTCATAGAGCCCAACCGGGTCAGGTCCTGCAGGTAGACCTGCGCAAAACAGTACATCGCAATCGGCAGCACGTGCGGAACCCCGCCTTTGCGCACAATCTGAATGGCTAGGAACACCATCCCCAGCGAAAACGCGATCCGCGTGAAATCATAGAAAAGACCGACCAGCGTCCCCTCCTCGTACACAATTCGAATCGTGTCCCACTCGCTGGACTGATACAAAAAATTCGCGTTATAGTTCTCGCCAAAATGCGCCGCGTCGATCCCCATCCCAATTCCGGCTCCAATGAGACTGAAGGGCGGATCGGTCAAAAATCCCACCGCGATATCGAGCGTTCTTCCCTGAGCTTCCGCCACATATTCATCGCCCGTAAAACGCTCGACGATAATCTGGAATTCATTCGGAACCAACACCGCCACCAATGCGACAAGAATCGGCATCACAAGAAGTAAACCGGCAACCGTCGCCAATACCCGCTTCGATCCCATCAGGACAGCCGCCAGGATTCCACCGCTTATCGCCAATCCAGACATCAGAATCGCTGTGCGCGACCCGCTCGCCAAATAGCACACGTTCGCTGCAATCGTGCATAAGGCCAACAAATACCGATTCTTGATGGCTCGCTGCTCCCTGGGAACCAGCCATTCCCCCACCGCCAGAGATACAGCAAGCGCAATCCAGAGACCGAAGTACAAAGTGAAGTTGAACGTACCGGTCGCGCGCACCGCATCTGATCCCGGTAACCCCATCGTCTCGCCCGAAGCTGTTGCATTGATCGGAGACGCCTGCGGGCTGACCGCCTGCAGCAGCGCTAACGCAGTCATTGGCAAGGTGAGCAGCAGGTTCCAGAATATGAATCGCCGCCGGTATACCTCCGTCAGGCACGAAGGAAACACAATCATGATTGGGATGTAGAAAAGATAGTGGTGAAACCCAACCAGCGCCATAAACGGCTTCAGATCCTTCAAGATGATCTGTAAAAAACCCTGAATGAGAATGACCGAAGACAGGATCAGAAAACCGCCCAGAAGGAGTGTCCTCCGGACCATTCCCGCAACCAGGGCATACACATAACCTATCGCGATGGGCACATCCGGGAACACATACAGAACATTGGCGTTCGGAAACGCCCACTTGCGCAACGCACCTGTAAATACCAGCAGCCAGCAGGTCGCGAAAAACAAACGCGCAAGAATCCGCCGCCTACTCTCCTCTGCGGAATAAGTAGCCGATGGATCTTCCAGGTTGCGAATCGCAGTCACCAACGGTTCAGTGTCCTCCTCTTCCAATCCCCACTAGAATGACTTCACCGCGGGGATTGCATAGAGTGCGCTGACCACCGTTCCGAACAGGTTGTTCGTCTGGCTCCGCCAGTAACTCGATGGCACAAAAAGAATGTCATCCTCGTGAAGTATCGGATCGGCAATCTCACCCTTCTCCAACTTCACCAAATCCACCGTCAGCGCTTCCCGCTTCCCGTCCACTGTCCGCAAAAGAACACTGTGTGACCGCCCCGCAATAGCGGTCACGCCACCAGCCTGGGTTAGCGCCTTCAGCAGCGTCATCTGCTTCACAACGCCCATGCCGAACGTACTGGTCGGCATACCTAGCGACAAGCCACCCCCCATCGCATAAATTCCCGGCCTGTTCACTTCTCCCACAACAAAAAACACCCCCTGGGAACTCACCTGCAGAACGTCTCCGGGAGCCAGCATCGTATTCGCTGCTTCCACCGTCGGATGATACTGGTCGTACTCGATCGACGTGGGCATCTGATCCCCGCGGTGAAGCACTGTCAAATGCATCGAAGCGCTCGTCGTCAACCCGCCCGCCTGCTCCAGAACATAGGAAAGCGGCACCGGGGCCAGCACCTGCACAGAGTGCGGCAGTTTCACTTCGCCAATCACTCGCACCGTAAGATTACGCGCCGAAACCACCATCACCTCTACAGAGGGATCCTTCACAATCCCCTTGGTGCGGAGAGCTTCTTCGATGGCTCGCTCCGCTCCCTCCGGCATCAGTCCTGCTACCTTCACATCCCCCACGTACGGCAGATGCACCGCGCCGTCGCTTCGCACCCAAAGAGGCGGTGGCACTTGGTTCGCAAACTCCGGGAAGTCAAAGAAGCGAACCACAATCTGATCCCCGGCAGTCAGTCCGACAGCATCGCCAGAACTCGGCGCCTGCTGCGCATGCACCGCTCCAGGAAGAATCAGCAGTCCCGCAAACAGAAAAAATGACAGTTTCACGTGAGACTTTTCATCCGCTTCATGTTGGATTTTTTGTAGTTCACTGGTGCGAACGCTGTCCCCATACAGGAAGATACGCATCGCAAAAACACAGTGGAGACGGTAGCTTCCAGCTTAACTATACCATGCAGACATTTTCCGCTATCCAGGTTTTGGCCTTCATCCCACCCCTTGGGAGTCACACAAATTGCGAAGTTACCAAAGTGGAAAGCTCCCTGCTCCCCGCAAAAACCACCCCTCGGCTCTCCCTCCTCTCCTCATTGCTCTTCACAAACAAATCGGCAGTCTCCCTTCATCGGAGACTGCCGTTGCGAAGAAATCAAGTTAGAGACAAAAGAATCTGGACCTTCCCTCGCTCTTTAAAGCGCCCAGGCCGGTGCATTGCCCAGCAGTGCCGCTCCCGAATACGCAATCGGACCATCCCACGCCGGCACCAGAAAGCCCTTCTTCGGGTGCACATTGCTCTCAAACCCTTCCAGGTGGTGCTCCCGCAGTGCAAGGTCAATCTCCCGCAACGCCTCTGCACGCTCCATCCGCGTCTGACGCTCCCAGAACAACAGAAATCCCTGGCCACAAATGCTGCAACGGGTCTCTACGGCGCCTTCACTGCTCTTGCACAATACCTGCATATCGGGTCTCCTTTTTGTCTCTTGCCGGGTATCTCCCAGCCACATCTTGAAGTTAACCCCATGTCCCATTTCCGCACATTCCCCGTGCAGGGGCATCACCCGCTCTTTTGCGCAATCCCCCACTCCCCCTTTCCGATATCCCTCACCCCACCTTCAGGGGATGCCGTCCCCACCTCACCATCTCCTCCCCTCACTTCTCTGCTCGACTTCCCCGCCCCCACGCGACTATCCTGAATTGTCAGTCCACCTTGCCTATACGGCTCCTCGCACTTCGCCCGCAAGGCTCGGCCCATCGCATCACTGTCACACTCACCGGCTCGGCCGCCTCACACGCGCCAGCCGCCCAGGAAAATAGGCCTATGAGCGCGCAAATCCTCTCCATCACACTCCCTGACGGGTCCATCCGCCAAGTCCCCGTTGGCACCACGCCCCTCGACATCGCCAACTCCATCTCCCCACGACTTGCTGCCATCTCCGTCGTCGCCCGCCTTACCCCCGTCGCAGCCGAGTCCGAGTCCGCCGCCTCAGACGCTGAGGCGGACTCCGCCGACGCCATGTACGCCGCCGTCGATGCCGAAGCCCCCCGCCTCGTTGACCTCACCACCCCGCTGACCAAAGACACCCAGCTCGCCCTCATCACCGAGCGCGATCCAGAGGCACTCAAGGTCGTCCGACACTCCGCCGCGCACGTCATGGCCACCGCCGTCCTTGAGCTCTTTCCGGAAACCAAGCTCGGCCACGGCCCCGCCACCGACTCCGGCTTCTTCTACGACTTCTTCCGCGAGACCCCTTTCACCCCGGACGATCTGGCCGCCATCCAGGCCAAAATGGCTGAGGTCATCGCCCGCGATGAGCCCTTTTCCCGCGAAGCCACCCTCCGCGAAGACGCCCTCGCTTCCTTCGAACACGACGGCGACTTCATGAAGACCCACTTCGTCACCAAATTCACACACCCCGGCGATCAGGTCAGCTTCTACCGCAACGGGAACTTCCTCGACTTCTGCCGCGGACCACACGTCCCCTCCACTGGACGCGTCAAAGCCGTCAAACTCACCAACCTCGCCGGCGCATACTGGCTCGGCGATGAAAAGAATCCCCAGCTCCAGCGCATCTACGGCACCGCTTTCTTCTCCCAGAAGGACCTCGACGCCCACTTCACCCATCTCGAAGAGGCCGCCCGTCGCGACCATCGACTCCTCGGCAAGCAGCTCGACCTCTTCTCCATTCAGGAAGTCGCCGGCGCAGGCCTCATCTTCTGGCACCCCAAGGGCGGCGCCATCCGCAAAATCATGGAAGACTGGATGCGCGAAGAGTGCATCCGCCGCGGATACTCCCTCGTCTACACCCCCCACGTCATGCGCCGCGAACTCTGGAAAATCTCCGGACACGAGGGCTTCTACGCAGGCAACATGTACACCCCCATGGAGCTCGACGACGCAGAATATCGCCTCAAGCCCATGAACTGCCCCGGACACATCCTCATCTACAAAAACACCCCCAAGAGCTACCGCGACCTGCCCGTCCGCCTCGCAGAGTTGGGCAACGTCTACCGCTACGAGCGCTCCGGCACCATGCATGGCCTGCTCCGCGTCCGCGGCTTCACCCAGGACGACGCCCACATCTTCTGCACCCCCGGCCAAATCGAAGACGAGGTCATCGGCTGCATCGACTTTGCCGAAGCCGTCCTCAAGACCTTCGGTTTCGCCGAGTTCAAGGTTGAGCTCTCCACCTGGGACCCCGCCGACCGCAAAACCTATGCCGGCTCCGACGAAAACTGGCTGATCGCCATCGGCTCACTCGAACGCGCCCTCAATCGCAATGGCATCCCCTTCCGCACCATCAAGGGCGAAGCCGCCTTCTACGGCCCCAAAATAGACTTCAAGCTCGTCGACGTCCTCGGACGCCTCTGGCAGCTCTCCACTGTCCAGTTCGACTTCAACCTCCCCGCCCGTTTTGAGCTCGAATATGTCGGCGAAGATGGCGAGCGTCACCAGCCCGTCATGGTCCACCGCGCTCTCTTCGGCTCCGTCGAGCGCTTCTTCGGCGTCCTCATCGAGCACTACGCCGGAGCCTTCCCGCTCTGGCTCGCCCCTGTACAAATCGGCTTGGTACCCATCGCCGAGCGCCATCACGAATACGCCCGCAAGATCAAAGCTGAGCTGGACGCTGCCGGATTACGCGTCGAAATCGACGACCGCAACGAGAAGATGAACGCCAAAATCCGCGACTTCGCCAACCAGAAGACTCCCTACGTCCTCATCATGGGCGACAAAGAGGCCGAAGCCGGCGCCGTCAGCGTTCGCACCCGTGGCAAGGGCGACCAGGGCTCCATCCCCCTCGCCGACTTCCTCGCCCGAGCCCAGGAACTCGTAAAAACCAACTCCATGGACCTCTAAATTTCTGCCGTTAGTCCGGGGCGAATTCAAAGAATTAGTTGGGCCTTAGCTTCTGTTACATTTGCGGCTAAGGCCTTTTCTATTTGTTGGTGACTCTGAGCACCCAACGCCAGCGCCCCACGAATCTCAGTGCGTGAGGAGTCGATGAACCCCAAGTTCAGCCGCGCTAACCAAATTTCAGCTTCGCTTTCGGTCGCATTAGGGGCCTTCATCGGATTGATTTTCCGTGGCGCAATGGATTCGAACTGGCTTTCAGACCTCTACCCCAAACTTACCGGGATCCTCACGCTAACGTTCCTCGCCATTGTTCCTCTCGTATCGGGATACATCACTGTCAGGAACTACCTCCGAACCACCCCACCTGGGCAACAGCGATGGTGGCGTTGGCTCTTTCTTCCATGGCTGGCAGTTTTACTCACCATGGCCGTTTCCGTTGCCATCAAGTGGGAAGGCATCATCTGCCTGGTCTTTGCGAGCCCAATTATGCTGACAACCGCGTTGCTAGGTGGCCTTCTAGCCCGGCTCCTTTGGGGTAGACTTCAACGGCGTTCCCCGGGCACCATCGTCGCCTTTGCCCTACCACTGCTCCTCATCCTCGTCGAAAACCACATCCCCCTACCCAACCAGACCCGAACCGTCGAAACTGCGATTTTCGTACATGCTCCGGCTGTCGTAGTCTGGGACAATATCAAGAGTGTCCGAGCCATATCGTCCGCTGAACTCCCGAGTTCCTGGATTTATACAATCGGCTTCCCCCGACCCGTCGCAGCCACACTCTCCCATGACGGCATCGGAGGAGTCCGCAATGCTGGCTTTACGGGTGGACTGGTTTTTACAGAATCCGTCTATCGCTGGGAACCGTTACAGGACCTGGCCTTCACCATCCGCGCGAACACCGCAACAATTCCCCACACGACACTTGACGACCATGTCACTATCGGTGGTGCTTTTTTTGATGTTCTTGACGGCGAGTACCGCCTCGAGTCTCGTCCAGATGGAATACTGCTTCATCTAACCAGCCATCAGCGGCTTTCCACTCATCTCAATCCCTATGCCGCTCTATGGACCGAGGCTGTCGTGCGTACCATCCAGGAGCAAATCCTATTCGTGATTCGCAACCGTTGCGAACATACGATTGGCACTGAAGCGAGCCCCCTCCGAGCCCAAACACAGCAAGAGCCACAACCCTAGTCGCAGGCTTTGATCTTTAAGAGATTTTTCTCGCCTCTAGACCGTCCGAATAGCATCTGATGTTTGATGTATGATGCAGTCAGAACCGCCCACCCCGCGGAGGCAAAATGCGCACCACCCTCACTATCGACGACGACATTCTCCAGGCCGCCCGCGAACGCGCCGATTTCGAGCGAAAAACCATCGGCGAGGTGCTCTCCTCTCTCGCCAGAAAGGGTCTGCGCCCACCTCAAGCGATTCAGACCTATCGGAACGGCGTTCCATTGCTTCCCATGCAACCGGGAGCAAAATCCGCGACGCTGGACTTGATCAAGGAACTGATGGATGAAACTCCGTGACCTATCTGCTGGACGTAAATGTACTGATCGCCCTGATCGATCCCGCCAATATGCATCATGAGGAAGCGCAAACCTGGTTTGCTTCTGTAGGCCGTCAATCCTGGGCGACGTGCCCGCTTACGGAAAACGGATTGATTCGCATTGTCGGGAATCCTCGTTACCCCAATCCTCCCGGCAGCCCTACCATCGTAGCCGCGTTGTTGACCCGTTTCGTCAATGATTCTGGCCACCAATTCTGGCCAGACGACATCAGCCTGCTTGATGAGCGAAGAATCCACCCAGACCGCCTGCTGACTTCTGGCCAGGTCACCGACAGCTACCTGCTCGCCCTCGCAGTCGCCCACGGCGGCAAACTTGCCACCCTTGACCGCCGTCTGATCGCGGACGCAGTCCACCAAGGGGCTCAAGCCATCCATCTCATAGGCCCATCCTCCAATTGACCCGCGAAGCCACCCTCTCCCCCAAATAGCAAAAGGCCAAGCGCCCTCGCCTAGCCTCTCCATCCAATCTCTTCGCCCAACTGCCGCGAATCTGTCCTGACTAAACGCCCACCCCAAACTCAGTCGAGGCCTGCGAACCGGCATTTGAGTAAAAGTCATACGGCGTCCGGTGGTTGAACTGGTACCGCTTCCGCAGCTCTGTCCCCACCAGAATACCCACTGCGGCAATGCTCACTCCCACCGAAACCCATCCGAGGGCGCGCAGCACCGGGTGTGTTGGTGAAATCTCGTTAACATCCATCTCGGCCATGGGGTAGTTCTCCTGAATAAATAATATCCCAGCCTCATCGGCTCCTGTCCAGTAGCCAGACAGGTTACCGGCTATCCCACTTTCAGGCCATCCCCTCAATTCGGGAAAGCCAACGCTCCTTCGCCTCATCCGGCAAAAAGCTGGCACGGAAAGAGTTAGCCGCCAACATCCGCAGCTCCTCCCGACCAAATCCCTGCACCGTATGAGCAAGCCGATACTCATTTTCCACCGTCGATCCAAAAAACGACGGGTCATCCGAGTTCAGCGTAACCATTAATCCTTCGTCAAAATACTGCCGCAGCGGATGCTCCACAAACCCCGCGCAAACACCCGTCCGCACATTCGACGTCGGATTCAGCTCCAGCGGAATTTGTCGCCGCTTCAACTCCGCCAACAGTTCCGCGTCCAGAAACGCCGAAACCACATGTCCCAGCCGCTCCGATCCAATCTCCAGCGCCTCCCAAATCGCCTCCGGCCCCGTCGTCTCCCCCGCATGGTTGGTCAGCCGCAACCCAGCTGCCCGCGCCTCCGCATAGATCGCCCGGTAAGGCTCCGAACGCGTCTCCCGCTCGTCCCCGCCCAGCCCAATGCCCACAATCGACGGATACTCCGCCCGCATCGCCGCCGCCAGACGGAATACCCGCTCGCCTTCCTCCACGCTGAAGTGCCGCACCGCGTCAAATATCCAGTAGAGCGTCACCCCCAGCTCCCACTCGCCGCGTTCCCGAGCCCGCTCCAGCCCCGCAAAAATCTTCGCAAAAAGCCGCGGATCGGCCTTGTCCTCCTCCGGACGCATCCGGAAGATCACTCCAACCGATATGTACACTTCGGCATGCCGCACGCCCTGCGCCGCCAGCTTTTCCAGCATCCGCCAAGCCGCCAGCTCATACTCCGCCGGGCCACGCAATTGCCCCACCACCGCCTTGAAGGCCATCAGAAAGCCCCCAAAGTCCTTGTACTCATACAGCGCCTCGGCCGCGTCCAGCGTCAGCGCACCCGCCCCGCCCAGTTCGCTCAGCTCCACCAGCGTCGCCGGTTCGATCGTGCCCTCCAGGTGCAGATGCAACTCCGCCTTAGGCAGCGCACGGATGAATTCCTCAATTGTCGGGATCTCACGGGTACAGTCCGTTTCCTCAGCCATACCCCAATTCTATTTCGCCGGCGCAAACTCCGAACGGTGCCGCGAATAGAAGAAGTAAATTACCAGCCCTATCGCCAGCCAGATCAGAAACCGCAGCCACGTGATAATCGGCAGCCCACTCATCAGCAGCAGGCAGAACACCACGCTCAACACCGGAATCACATGGCCGCCCGGCACACGGAATCCCCGCCGGCGCTCCGGCTCCCGAATCCGCAGCACAATCACCCCAATCGACACCAGCACAAATGCAAACAGTGTCCCGATATTCGACAGGTCCGCCAGCGTGCCGATGTCAAACAAACCGGACGGAATCGCCACCACAAATCCCGCCACCCACGTCGAAAACGCCGGCGTCCGGAACCGCACATGCACCTTGCTGAAGATCTTCGGCAACAGCCCGTCGCGCGACATCGAGTACCACACCCGCGACTGTCCAAGCTGGTAGACCAGCAGCGACGAAATCATCCCCATCAGCGCGCCAATCAGCACAATCAGCCGCACCCAGTGCAGCGGATGCCCACCCGGCAACAGGCTCAGCTTCTTCAGCGCATTCACCACCGGAGCCGCATCGCCCACCATCGACTGCCACGGCACCAGCCCCGTCAAACACACCGCCACCGCTATGTACAGCACCGTACACACCACCAGCGTCGCGATAATGCCGATCGGTAAATCCTTCTGCGGATTCCGGCACTCTTCCGCCGCCGTCGACACCGAATCAAACCCGATATACGTGAAGAAAATGATCGAACCGCCCGCCAGCACCCCCGACAACCCGTTGGGCATGAACGGATGCCAGTTCGACGGATGAATAAAGCCCACCGCCGCGACTACAAATATCAGAATCGCCGCCAGCTTCAGCCCTACCATCGTGTTGTTCGCCTCGGCCGTCTCCTGGATACCTCGCACCAACACCACAGTCAGCAGCAGCACAATCAGAAACGCAGGTATATTGAACCCGAAATGCCAGCCCGACTGGTAAATGTCGTGACCCGCCAAATCCTGCAACCCCTCCGGCAAATACGCCGGCGATATCCACTTCGCCGATGGGTGCAGCCCAAACCAGTCCAGCATATCCACCACGTGCGCTGCAAAACCCACGCTCACCGTCATGTTCGATCCCGCATACTCCAGAATCAAATCCCATCCGATGATCCAAGCCACCAACTCGCCCATCGTCGCATACGTGTATGTATAAGCCGACCCCGCAATCGGAATCATCGACGCCAGCTCCGCATAGCAAAGCCCCGTCAGCCCGCACACAATCGCCACCAGAAACAGCGATACCGCCAGCGCCGGTCCAGCTCCCGGCCGGCCCGACAACGCCGTATGCGTAATCAGAAAATCCGCCAGCGGCGTATTCACCAGGCTCGTCGTGTCAAACTTCTCGCCCGAAATCGCCGTCCCGATGACTGTGAATATCCCCGACCCAATCACCGCGCCAATACCCAGCGCCGTCAACGACCACGGGCCAAGTGTCTTCTTCAGCCTCGTCTCAGGATTATTCGATTCCGCGATCAGCTTGTCGATGGACTTGCGGGAAAGCAGTTGGCTTGCCAGGGGTAAACTCCTTGCCGCATGGGATTTAGCCTGTCATCGAGTCACGGATAAAACTCTCGGGCCAGCGTTCCGAACGAATATATCACTCCGCATACAGGGAAAGCCCCTGCAATTTCCATCCCAAGCTGCCAGGGCGGCAATTCAGACGGAAAAAAGCGCGGGCCCGCGGCGCTTCTCGCCACAGGCCCTGCTACCGAACTACTTCCGCTTCGATTGACCGCGAGCGGCCTTCTTCAGCTTCTGCTTGTTCTCGCCACGAGCACCAGTCCGCGGAGCCTTCGGCGCTGCCTTCTTCCGTGCCGCACGCTTCAGCTCTTTCCGCTCCTGTACATCCTCAACTGCCTTGGTATTTGCCATGTCTCTCTTTTCCTTGTTTTTCAGAACTTCTTTCCAGAATACCCTGTGATCCAATTTTCCGCTGCCTTTTCCCGCGTTTTACTCCCCGATTTCCTTCCTAATCCCCTACAATCGCTCCAATTGCGCAAATCGCTCCACCAGCTTCTTCACCCCAAACCGCGCAAAATGCACCGTTACCTTCGCATCTTCCCCGTCGCCTTCGCGCAAAATCACCGTCCCGTCCCCGTACTTCGAGTGCCGCACCCGGTTCCCGCGCTGCAATTCACTCGCCCGCTCAGCAGCCGCCTCCAACTTCGGCTTCGCAACCCCACCCCCGCGCCCCGCAAAAAACTGCGCAATATTGTCCAGCGAGTCCGGCTCCTTGCCCGCCGCCACCGGCTTCCCAGCCCCCGCACCCGTCCCAAAATCCGCCTTCCGCGGCGGAGGCCATATCACTGGCTTGTTCATCGACTTCCCCTCCGCCGCCGGATATGCCATCGACCGCGCTCCAGCCGGCATCCCCTTCGGCCTGTAACCCGGCAGCCGTCCGCCGCTCTGGTCCTCGTTCTCGTAGTCATACTGCCCGCCGCCAAATTCGTCATTCTGCCCAGCCCGTCCAAACCGGCCACCCGCGCCCTGGCCGTATCCCCCGCCATAGCCCATCCCGTCGCCCAGGTTCTCCATCAGCCGGCTCGGAATCTCTTCCAGAAACCGTGACGGCAGGCTCGCCTCTGGCGCATCGTTCCCATACCGCCGCCGATACTGTGCCCGCGTCAAAATCAGCGTGTCCATCGCCCGCGTCATCCCCACATAGCAAAGCCGCCGCTCTTCCTCCAGGCCATCCGGATCGCTCAGCGTCCGCGAGTGCGGAAATAGCCCCTCTTCCAGCCCCGCCAGAAACACCAGCGGAAACTCCAGCCCCTTCGCCGCGTGCAAACTCATCAGCGTCACCCGGCTGTCCGCGTCAAACTTGTCCGTATCCGACACCAGCGCCGCATGGTCCAGAAACTCGCTCAGCGTCTCCCCACGCTCCTCGGCATCCTTCGCTGCATTCGCCAGTTCCTTCAAATTCTCAATCCGGCTGATTGCCTCCGGCGAACCCTCAGCCTCCAGTTGCCGGATATACCCGCTCCGGTCAATCACAAAGCGAATCAGTTCCGGCAGCGTCCCCGCATCCCCCGGCTTCCGGAAACCTCCATCCTCTTCCGCATCCCGCCCAGCCTCTTCCGTCATATCCGCCGCCAGGCTCTTTCGCCGCGCTGGCTTCACCGCCTTCGCCACGCTCTTGTGGAAGGGAGACAGCATCGCCGCATCCATCACCGGCCCAGACTCAACCTCAGCCTCAGCCGCCGCTTCACCCCCAAAATCAAAACTCGTAGCATCCGCCGCCGCACCAAAGTCAAAGCTGGCATTCTCCCCAAACCCAAACCCCGTGTCGTCCGCCTCCGCAGCCTCAGCCGCGGCCTCCACCACCTGCGCCGGAACATCCTTCAAATCTGCAGCCAGCTTCTCCGCAAAGTTCGGACTCATCACCGCCCGCGCATCCAATATCAGCTGCCGGAATCCCTCCAGCGCCGCGCAAGCCCGCGCCGGCAAAAGCCGCCCGCGTATCGCCTCCCGCATCGCGTCCCATACCGAAACGCCCGTCTCCAGCGCCATCCGCTCCAGCGTTTCCAGGGTCGTCTTGCCTATCCCTCTCGCCGGAGTATTGATCGACCGCTGCAGCGCAATCGAGTCGTGCGGATTCAGCACCAGCTTCAGATAACTCAGCATGTCCCGAATCTCGGCCCGCTCATAAAAGCTGAATCCACCCACCATCGTGTACTGGATTCCGTACCGCCGCAACGCCTCTTCCACCAGCCGCGACTGCGAATTCGTCCGGTACAGCACCGCGCACCGCGCCGCCTCGCACCGCGCCGTCAACCCCCCATCCGACTCGCTCTCCCGCAGATACTTCTTGATCTTGTCGGCAATAAACAGCGCCTCATTCTCCCCATCCGGAGCCTCGTAGTACCCAATCAGGCTTCCGCCCTCGCGCTCCGTCCAAAGCCGCTTGCCCTTGCGCTGGGCATTGTTCGCCACCACCGCCCCCGCGCCTTCCAGAATCACCCCCGTAGACCGGTAATTCTGCTCCAGCCGCACAATCTTCGCGTCCGGAAAATCCTTCTCAAACTCCAAGATGTTCCGGATATCCGCGCCCCGCCAGCTGTAAATGCTCTGGTCCTCGTCGCCCACCGCGCACACATTATGCCGCTCGCCCGCCAGCAGCTTCATCAGCTCATACTGCGGCCGGTTCGTGTCCTGGTACTCGTCCACCAGCAAATATTTGTACCGCCGCTGATAGCGCTCTCTTACCTCGCCCGAAGCCTTCAGCAACCGCACCGTCTCCAGCAGCAAGTCGTCAAAGTCCAGCGCATTGTTCTTGCGCATCTCCTTCCGGTACGCCTCATAGATGTGCGCCACCCGCTCCGACCCTGCGTCCGACGACCCCAGGTAGTACTCCTGCGGATCAAGCATGTGGTTCTTCGCCCACGAAATCTTCCCCAGCACCGCCCGCGGCGTCAGTTGCTTCGTGTCCAGCCCCATCCGCTTCATAATCGTCTTGACGAGAGACTGCTGGTCGTTCTCGTCATAAATCGCAAAATCCCGCGTCAGCCCCGCATCCAGACCCGTCCCCACCCGCAGCGCCTCAATATCCCGCCTGAGCACCCGCACGCACAGGCTGTGGAAGGTCGCAATCAACGGCTTCGCCAGGCTGCCATGCTCCAGCAGCTTGTCTATCCGCTCGCCCATCTCCTTCGATGCCTTGTTGGTAAACGTCACCGCCATGATCGAGTCCGGCGCAACCCCCTTCTGCTGAATCAGATACGCAATCCGAAACGTAATAACGCGCGTCTTCCCCGACCCCGCCCCGGCCAGGATCAACACCGGCCCGTCGATCGTCTCCACCGCAGCTCTCTGCTCCGGATTCAGTTTGTCCACAATATCCTGCAAGCCGCCTGTTCCAGTAGGAAAGTATCCAACCTCTAGTCTACCGTCCGGGCGACCTGTGCAAGAGAGCCGGGTGCCCCAAGTCCGGATTCTCGGACATGGGAGTCACCAATCCCCCGTCCTCCACCATTCCCATGGCCAATCGAGCGCAGCTCGATCCCGGAGGGAGCAGGGGGATTTATCCCCCTGAACAGACATCCCGAATCACACAAGACCGAGGGGCTCGATGCCCCGAGGCCCCGCCCCAACCCCAAAATTCCTTTTCCTAAATCTGCCGATAATTAATCCTAATTCCGGCATACTTTAGTCAGCGGAACCAAAAAGCCGCGAAGTCGGACCGGAGCCTCGTAAAAGCGCCCAAAATCACACTTCGTTCTCTTTTGTTTCGCTTTATAATAAAGAAGTATAATGTAATCAATAACTTAACTTTTCACTTCCGCTTGCAAAACAACCAAAAAGCCACTTTTGGGGTCCCCCAAAACCGGAGAGATGGCCGTTTTCCCGCTGGAGACCTCTCTCAATGTGCGCTCGAAATCCATCTCAAATCCGTCTCAGCGGAACCCATTCATGCGCCACAGATCGCTCCGGCCATAAACACTCCGCTCAACTCGCTCTGGCTCCCGCGGCTCCTATCAGCAGCTTCGGCACCAAATATCGACTTGACCCCTTCGAACCCTGCGCATCAGCCAGAATCGAATCCAGCGTACACTGGACGAGGTGGCCTTCCCACTCCGGAGGAATCATGTCCCAGAATCTGCTCGAACAACTTCGTCAGTACACAACCGTCGTTGCCGACACCGGCGACATGGAAGCGATGGAACAGTTTCGCCCCCAGGACGCAACCACCAACCCCTCGCTCATCACCGCCGCCGCGCAGCTTCCCCAGTACCAGTCCATCGTCGATGGCGTCCTGCGCGACGCACGCAAGGAACTCGGTGGCAATGCAGCCGACGCCTTGGTCGCCAACCTCGCTTTCCGCCGATTGGCCATAGCCTTCGGGCAGAAGATCCTCAAGATTGTCCCCGGCCGCGTCTCCACGGAAGTGGATGCCCACCTCTCCTACGACACCGAGAGAACCATCGCTCAGGCCCGCGAAATCATCGCCCAGTACGACCACGCGGGTATTGGCCGCGAGCGCATCCTGATCAAGATCGCTTCTACTTGGGAGGGCATCAAGGCGGCTGAGCTCTTGGAGAAAGAGGGCATCCACTGCAATCTGACCCTGTTGTTCGGGATGCACCAGGCCGTGGCCTGCGCGGAGGCCGGCGTTACCCTCATTTCCCCCTTCGTTGGCCGCATCCTAGATTGGTACAAGAAAGACACAGGGCTCGATTACCAGGGTGCGGCAGACCCCGGTGTGCAGTCCGTGACCGCTGTCTACCACTACTACAAGCGCTTCGGCTACAAAACCCAAATCATGGGCGCAAGCTTCCGCAACATCGGCGAAATCAAGGAGCTAGCTGGATGCGACTTGCTGACGATCTCGCCCCAGCTGCTCGGCGAGCTCTCCGCCACCGAAGCCGACCTGCCGCGCAAGCTTGATCCAGAAGCAGCCAAGAGCCTGCCACTGGAGCGCATAACGATGGACCACGCTGCCTTCATCAAGGCTCACGCCGCTGACCGCATGGCCACGGACAAGCTGAAGGAAGGGATTGAAGGCTTCTCGGCGGCGCTGGAGAAGCTGGAAGGGTTGCTCGCCAAACGGCTCGCCGAGTTGGAAGCGGTTCCCGCGGTTTAGTTTCAGTCGGCTCACTACAGGAAGGGGTGGCTCACACGAGCCACCCCGTTGCTGTTTAATCTCTTGTTTGGCTTGAGATTTCGCAGAAATTCCCGAGCCAACTGCAGGTACTCCTTGCTATAGTTCGGCAATCGCGCCCGAACAAGTTGCGGCGCTCCCGTAATCTCAAGGAGCCCATGATGTTGCGTTGCTCTATGCTCGCCTGCTTCGCCACCTTTGCCCTCTCCACCTCTCTGCTCGCCCAAGCCCCTACCGCGTACACGATTACGGAAGGCGGCCCCTTCGGGCAGCCGACTGTGGTCACTGTCTATCGTAACGGCGACAAGGCACTCATCGACATCGCGCAACCGTCTGGCGGGCCGCATACGTTCACCTATTACGACCTGAAAGCGCAGATATCCTACTCCTGGGACCCGGCGGCGAAGCCCATTGCCTGCAGCATCGGCCGCTTCAGTGGCGACTGGGGCGACCCCTTTGCGATGACTGCGGAAGTGACCGCATCGGTGGCCAAAGGCGACCTGAAAGCTGTCGCTCCCGACACGCTCAATGGCGCGCCGGTCAAGGTCTACGAAGGCACGAGCCCTCAGGGCAAGAGCCGTATTTTGCTGGACCCCAAGTCCAACCTGGTGATGCGCGCGACTTTTACGCCTCCGACCGGAGCTGCCATGACCATGGCCGACATCAACAAGGTCGTTATCGGTCCGCCGCCGGGCGCGGTGCTCGCGTTGCCTGCGGCGTGTAGCGCCCTGCATCCCGAACCGACAGAAGCGGAGAAGCTTGCCGCCGAGACGGGGGATAGTGCCGCCAACTTCGTCAACGGAATGTATGGCCCTGGTTCGAAAAACTCATGCTCGGTGGTTCTCCGCGTCGTGCACGCGGGATCGATGAGCCCGATCACGTCCGGATTTCAGGTGGCGATCGACACCACCTACGACGTGGACAACCCGCCCCACTACTCCTTCGGGGTTCACAACGACGGTTCGCAGAGTTATTCCGGTGGCGGCGTTCGGGAAATCACCAGCCAGGTCCGCAATGGCATGGTCCGGATCGACAATCCGCCGGCCTATTTCAACCTTGGTGTCAATGTCTACAAGCCCGGTTCTGCGGGAGGCCTGGGACTGGTCTACCGCCAGTGTTTTGCTCCCACGACCGTTCTGCTGTATGTTGCCAAAGACTCGGGCGGAGATTTTCTCTGGGTAAAATCCGGCAAATACTCGACGGTACCCGCACGCTGATTGCTTCCCGAAATGGCAGACGTCGTGGCACTCCCCCGCGCCGTCTGCCAACAATCTGGTGCTGACCCCTTGCGAAACCATGCCCTTGCGCCCAATCTTGTGTCTATCTATACAGACAAGAGTCGCATTCTCAAGGGAAACGCTTCATCCTCCGCTCCGCCCCGGCGAAGCACCTGGGAGAACCGCATGTCAGCTCAACCACATCCGCTCCAACCGTTCTTCCAGCAAATGGTCCGCAGCACCTACGCAGGGAAACTCGGTATCCACGACGCCGCCCTGACCGAATACGTCGCGGGCCTGCTGTGCGAATTCAGCGAGGCGGACAAGCTTTACCGCATGCGTGACGACGAGGGCCGTCCCATCGACGACCTGGACCGCATGGTCCTGGCGTCAGACCCGGTGCTCGGTCCGGCACCTTCTTTCGACGCCGAGCGAGCCCTTCGCAAACACATCGGCGATTACGCCTTGTTCGTCTCCGGCATGTATCCGGAATCCATGGGCCCCTATCGCCGACGACACGGGCATCACTCTTATGAGGAGCTTGTGCGCGTCGGAAAAGAGAGTTACTACATTGTGAGCCAGTTCAATTTCGACGAATACGCCGAGGAAGCTCCCCTGTTCGCGCGGCTGAGCGAGTGGTTTGACCGGTGCATCTATGGCCTACGCCTGGTTCGGGATGAACTGGTCAGCACCAAGCCCGCCTGCCTGCCCTCGCGCGTCAACTAGGGCCTCCACAGGGTCGCCCGAGCTTCGACCCTACTGCGACCAGACTCCCAGCAGGTTCCCCGCTCCGTCGGAAAAGTGAAATCTTCTGCCGCCGGGAAACGCAAAGGTCGGGACCACAATCCGGCCGCCGGCTGCCAACACGGCGGCCTCTGCCGCCTCCAGATTCGTGGCATACAGAATGACGAGCGGACCATCTTTGTGCTCGGCGTCGGCGACCTCTCCGAGGCGGAAGCCGCCATGGATGCCCGCGCTGGCGGCCGAAAAACTTACATACTCAGGCCCCCAGTCTTCAAAGGCCCACCCAAAGGCCGCCGCGTAAAACTGTTTCGTTTTGGCGATATCGGTCGTCACAAACTCGATGTAATGAATCCTGTGATTGTGTTCCGGTGTGCTCATGGTTGCCCTCCTCTTTCGCTTGCCAAACACTCTATCCGATTCTGGTGGTATTCGGCAGGCCTCATTTGCTTTCCCGATCGAGGAACGCGCAACTCATTTCCTTTCAAATCGCGCGGATTCCATTTGTGGCGGGCGTACACTGGTTTCCACGCCCGGCTGCCGCGACCCAAGCGGCGGCGGGGCCTGAGGAGAAGCTTGCATGAAAGACGAGAAGAAGTCCGCAGAGAAGAAGCGGGAGAAGAAGAATTCCCAGAAGGAGACCGCGCCCGTGCCAATCGTCAGCCAGATAGCTGCGGTTCCCGAGACCGCCCCGGCGTTGCACCTGGGCACGGATTGCAAGTACATGGCTGAGCTTGGACGGCTGCAGGTAGAGCTGGCCAGACTGCAGGAGTGGATTCGCCACGAAGGGCTGCGTGTGGTGGTGCTGTTTGAGGGCCGTGACGCGGCTGGCAAAGGCGGAGCCATCAAGCGCATTACGGAGACGCTGAATCCGCGGATTTGCCGGGTAGTTGCGCTGGGCACGCCGACGGAGAAAGAGAAGACGCAGTGGTACTTCCAGCGGTACATCACGCATCTGCCGGCGGCTGGGGAGATGGTTCTGTTTGACCGGAGCTGGTACAACCGGGCCGGGGTGGAACGGGTGATGGGTTTCTGCACGGAAGAGCAGTACCAGGAGTTTCTGCACACGTGCCCGGAGTATGAGCGGATGCTGGTCCGGTCGGGGATTCTGCTAATCAAGTACTGGTTTTCCGTGTCGGACGAGGAGCAGGAGCGGCGTTTTCAGGACCGGATGACGGACCCGACGAAGCGGTGGAAGCTGAGTCCGATGGATCTGGAATCGCGGAAGCACTGGGCGGAGTATTCGCGGGCCAAGGACGATATGTTTGCCGTGACGGACACAAAGCAGGCTCCGTGGTACGTGGTGAATGCGGAGGACAAGCGGTGCGCGAGGTTGAATGTGATTCGGCACCTGCTGTCGATGATTCCCTACCAGGACGTGACGTGCAAGCCGTTGACGCTGCCCCCGTTGAACAAGGCGAAGTACGTTCGGCCACCGATTCACGAGCAGAACTTCATCCCACAGGTTTACCGGTGATGGGAAATTGATGGGTTACTGATTGATACCATTCGACGCTCGCGTTGGGGAGCGGGAGTGCTTCACTCTGTAAGCAGCCATGTAGCGCTTTGCGTGTCGGGGAAGAATATGGTTTCTGCTGTTTTCCATCTCTAGCCGAGGAGCTTTCAGAATCGAGCCCGCAACCCAAGCTGAAACTCGCGCGGACGGTAATAGTTCGTCCCATTGATATTCAGCGGCTTGCCAAACTCTACTGTGTTGCTCTTCAGCCCGGTCATGAAGTTCAGCGTTGGCAGTTCACCCGACGTCGATCCACGATTGATGTTGTACGCGGTCGTCTCCACGCGCGTCACATTCTGGTGGTTGAACAGGTTGAAGCTCTCCGCCAGCAGCTCCAGCTCACGATGGTGGGCGAAGTTGAACCGCTTGCCGAGGCGTGTATCCCCGGTCCACGTGGCAGGGTAGCGGTAGGTATTGCGCCCGACCCCATACACCCGGTTATCGCCCCCCGACCCATTCATCCCCGGCCCCACCGACTCAATCAGATGGGAGGTGGAAGTGTAAAACCCGCTGCTGTAGCCGCTTGTGCGCATCGTATACGGCAGCCCGCTGCGGAACTGGCCATCAGCGCCAATCGACCAGTGATTTACCAGCCACCCACCCCAGTCCTCGCGCTTCCACGGTGTCTCCCACAGCAACTGCACCCCAGCCGAGTGCCGTATATCCAGGTTAGACCGCCCGTATTCCAGCCCGAAATCCGCCGGGTCCATCACGTTGTTCACCGCCACATTCCCGCTCTCGTTCGGATTCCAGTCAGCCGCGTGCGCAAACAGGTAGTGCGCCCGCACGCTCAGCCCATGGCCACCGAAGCGTGTCAGCCTCAGCATGGCTGCCTCGTAAGTTGAGTTGGCCCGGCTCTCGATGGCATCCAACTGCTGATAGCTTCCGTTGACGCGTGAGCTATTCGCGGTTCCCAGCAGGCTCACGTAGAACGGCACCGTCACCGTCGGACTCTTGATCGGCCCCGCACTCAAAGCATCCACCACCGCATAGGTCACCGTATCCAGCACCGAATCTGCGCTCGGCTGCAGGTTGGTGTCCACGGAGATCGGCAACCGTCGCCCCAGGCTGGCGATTCCGCTCACCGCAATTTGCCAGCGCCCCGGCAACTCCTGCTCCACGCTGAATACCCCCTGGTCCACTTCCTGCACATGGTAGTGCGGCGCGAAGAACACAGCTCCTGGGGCGACGGCCTGTTGCGGCTCCGCCGGAAACACATACGGAAACGGCGGCGCACCAACATCCGTCGGCTTGAAGTAGAAATTCAAATCTCCATTCACTGACCCCGTCTGCGTCAGCCCCGCCAGCGCAACTGAATTGTCTACTCGGCCAAAGTACATCCCCGCACCCAGCCGCACAACTGTCCGCTTTGCAGGCGACCACGCTAGACCAACCCGCGGACCCCATGAAATTCCCAGCTTTGGCAGCGTTTCCGTCGCCGGCAAATCCTGGTTCCGGACCAGTGCGATAGCCGAGGGAAGCTGTTCTACCTCAGTTCGTAACCCGGCAGAAATCGTCAACTGGTGCGCCGGCTGCCATTGCTCGGTCACATACGCGGCCAGGTCGTTGGTGCTCAGGTGCCAGTTTTCGGGCCCAATACGCTGCGTGTACCACGCATAGCAGGGCAGCGTGCCGAGGCCGAGAATCTCCCCGCCGGAGCTGTGCACCCGTCCCGTAGCGTCACAGTTATGCGGCTGCGCCAGCGGATTGTTGATATCTCTGAACCCATACTGAGCAAAGCTGGAGGCATCCGAGATCAGGTTAAGCACATCCGCGTAGGAGTAGGTGCCCGACTGGTTGCGAATCGAGTTTACCGCGTCCGCCAGATGAACAAAGCTGGCCCCGGCCTTCACCAGGTGTTGGCCATGCACCCAGCTAACCGAGTCCTGCGCAACGAACCCACTTTCGTCCGGATATTTGGTTCCGCCCAGCCGCGCTGGCTTGCCCAGGATAAAACCATACTTTGAGTCGCCGATGATCTCCGGTAACGAACTCCCGGCGCCTGCTTCAAGCGTGCTTTCAAGCGCCGACGGAGTTTGTGGAGTATCGCCCAGCACCTGCTGCTCCAGTTGCACGTCCGCCTCGTTCAGCAGGTTTGCGGTGATAAATCGCTCCCAGCGGAGCAAAACCCATGCGCTGTCGCTCTGGCGGTTGCCGAAGCTGTGCGTGCCGACGGTCTCCGATGAATTGGCCAGCGCCCCACCCGGCGAGCGAAAGCGGGCTGCCCCACCGGTAAGGCTCAGGTGATCGCGGTCTCCGGCTTGCCAGTCCACGCGGGCAAAACCCTGAATCTGGTTGGTCGAGCGCTGCTCAGCGCCCAGCAGGCCAGTGAACTGCTCCAACCCGGACGAGTAGGCGCCTACTTCCTGCTCGAAAGGATCGATGGCGTTAATCCCTAGCCGTGCACCCAGGACTGCCAATTCGTCATTCGTCGGCTGCAGGAAGAAATTCTCCGGCTGGCGCACCATTGCCACACCTGGATCGTTCTTGAACAAACCGTCCAGAGCCCCAAACCAATAAAGTTTGTCGCGGCGAATCTGGCTACCCACTCCGACGCCGAAAGTCTCGCTACTGTTTGGAGGGGTGTAGCTCTGTCCGGTAAAGCCTGCGATTGTTGTACCGGTCACCGCCGCAGTTTTCGGAAATAGCTGGGTGTAAGGGTTGTGCGCATCCCATAGATTCTGCCGAGTATGGAAGAAAGCCTGCCCGTGGAGGCCGTTGGCTCCGTGAGCTGTCGTCATGCTCATCCCTCCGCCAATGGCGTGCGCAGTCGTAGAGGGAGCCATGCCGGAACGCGGTTCAACTTCGGAGATAGCAGATTCACCCAATTGCTGGCCCCTGTCCTTTGCGCCGACTGAGGAAAAGCCAGTCGTAGAGGCAACGCCATCAACGGTCCTGGAGGTTTGTGCGCTTCCGCTAAGAGACATTGACTCTTCAGCCGAACCGGTGTCATGCGCGCTAGTCGGCTCATCTACAGCCACCGTGGCCGGCTGGGCAGAAGGTGTTATCCCAGCGATCGATTGCCAGTTGCGCTCCCGGAGAGGCACACCGCTTAGCTCTTCGCTGGTCATTGTGGTCGCTACGGCAGGTGTTATCGGATCAAGTTCATGGGTCGGCGTTGGGGGAACCTCAGCCAGACGGGGCATTTCCAGCACCAGGGCCGCTTGGACACGCGTGGAATGGCCCGCGGAAATTAGAATGCCCTCCACTTGTCCGTGGCCGAGCGAAGGTACGTCGGCCTCAAGACGGTAGTCGCCGGGGGTGAGCCCTGCCAGCCGGTAGGTTCCGTTCTTCGCCGTTCTTGTGACCGAGACCTGGCCAGTTTGCAGGTTGCGAACCTTGACGGAGGCCTCTTCAAGGGGGAGGCTGTGCCAGTCGGTGAGGCGGCCTTCGAGTGTTCCGGGCTGATTGGAAGAAATATATTGGCTGTGCGCAGATTGTCCCCAGCCGACTGCGGGCACGGTTGCCAGCGCCAGAGTGCAGATTGCTGCAAATACCGCCGGATTCCTCACCATGGCGCTCCCTGTGGGGGTAGATGAACGCAAGGATGGAAGCAAATACCCGGGTGCGCCGAAGCGCTGGCGGGTATTACCAGCCCGGAGATCTAGAAAATTAAAGTTATGGGGAGCATATCGCAATCTCCGGTAAACTGGAAAGACAGGAAGTTGGTTTTTGCTCAATGTTTATTGATGAAGCACGAATTCTGGTGAAGGCTGGCGACGGCGGCAATGGCTGCGTCGCGTTTCGCCGTGAGAAGTTTGTTCCGCGCGGAGGCCCGTCGGGCGGCGATGGTGGCCGCGGTGGCGATGTTGTTATGCAGGCCAGCCAGCAGCACAATACGCTGATCCATTTCCGCTACAATCCGGAACACAAGGCGGAGCGAGGACGGCACGGCGAGGGCTCAAACTGCACGGGGCGGGACGGTGAATCTGTCACGCTGAAGGTGCCCGTGGGCACGACGGTGTTTGATTACGAGACCGGCGAGCTGGTGCATGATTTTGCGCGGCCAGGGGACACCTTTGTGGTGGCTAAAGGCGGCCGTGGAGGGCGCGGCAACCAGCACTTTGCCACGCCGACGCACCAGGCGCCGCGTGAGAGTGAGCCGGGGCGGCCGGGCGAAGAGCGGACTTACCGGATGGAGCTGAAGCTGCTGGCCGATGTAGGCCTTGTAGGCTACCCGAACGCGGGCAAGTCCACGTTGATATCGCGAATTTCGGCGGCGCGGCCAAAGATTGCGGACTATCCGTTTACGACGCTGGAGCCGAACCTGGGAGTGGTGACGGTGGGCGATGCTCCGCACGAAGAGAGCTACGTTGTGGCCGATATGCCGGGGCTGATTGAGGGCGCGCATCTGGGCTCGGGGCTGGGCATCCAGTTTCTGCGTCACATTGAGCGTACCCGCGTCCTTGTTCACCTTGTTGACGTGTCGGATGGATCAGGCCGGCCTGATCCGGTAGAAGACTTCAAGGTGATCTGCGCGGAGCTGGAGAACTTTGGGCACGGGCTGATGGACAAGCCGATGGTGGTGGTGGCGACCAAGATGGATGCCGTGAACCCGGCCAAGCTGAAGAAGCTGACGACGTCGATCAAGCGGCGGAAGCTGGAGTTCCACGCGATCTCTTCGGTGACGGGTGAGGGGATCGACGAGCTGAAGTGGGCGATTGCCAAGTATGTGCGCGAGGCTCGTGTGGAAGAGGCCAAGGTTCCGGAGCCGATCTTCTAGGGCTTTCCGGCAAAGGGTGCGCCACCTGCCGAGGCCAAATTCCAACCTCGTTTTTGCCGGAAAAGGGGGGGTGGGGGGTGTTTTGCGGGAAAATCCTCCTATGTGGTTGATGGGGTTGGTTTTGTGGGGTGGTTACCTGGCGTTTTTGGTGCGCTTTTGTGCCCTTTTGTTGCGTGTATCGTTGCGGGGTGGAGGCTGGGACGAATTTTCGGATTTCTGCTTGCATGGAATCTGTCCTCTGGACGACTGCTTTGATTGTGCGCTTTTGGGGAAGAATGATCGGCAGGGTTGGTCCGATTTTCTTGCGGTCCTAGTGGTTTGTTTTGTTGGGCTTTGAGTTGGCACGGAAAATTGGGGGCTTGACAACGACCTTGACGAAGGCTACCCGCCGCATCGTCGGGCTGTCATCCCCGGCGGTCGGCTTCCAGAATCGCATCGATGAAAGGTACCGCAGGGGCCAACTTCGGCCGTACCCGTTCCGGCCTTTTCCGCTCGGGCGGAATCGCACTTGCCAAGGCCCGACGCACCTCACGACGATGAACTCCCCATTTCCGCGCCACAGCGCGGATCGTCCCGGCACCATGCTCATACTCACGCCGGATCTGCTCGTATAGCTCCACCTTGCTCCTCCTTGTGGCCAAGCCGTCCTCGTTTCCGGGGCCAAAACCCCGAATCAAGATAACGGGCTTACCCCCAAGGTGGGGCCAAATCAGGCCAGCGAAAGGGGCCAAATCAGAGTAGCGAAATCAGTTATTTGGGGCAACTGTGATACGCCGTCAACAAGGCATCCGCGACGCACATAAAAACGGCCGCGTTTGCCACGACGACAATGCAAGCGACGTAAAGCGAGTATGTGTTGACTGTTGCGCGGTCATCCGCAATTCCTGGAAGTTTTGTGAATTTGCGGTAGACATTTATCCCCGTCGACAATGGAAGAGAAATCATTATCGGCAACAACAGGACGGACATAGAGAACCAACCTGAGGACGATCTCGATATCTTGGCATACAGAAGAACGCATTCCGCAAGAATGAGAGACACAAACGCTAGCGCCCAGACGATTCCGGCGCTTCCACTCCAAATCGAGTATCGCTTTGCTTGCATCGTATGCACCTACTCCACGCACCCTATGTGAAATGTCGCCTGCATGTCCATTCCAAATGAAATGGTTCCACCGATTCCCGAGGCTGTGCCCACAAATACAGCTGCGGGCAGTGTAACTCCTGGAATGGTGGCAGCCAGAGCATAAGCTCCCCCCACAGCAGATACCCTTCCCAACTGAGTGGACCCCGCGGCAACATCGGCGCATCGCGGCAACGGAGTCAAATGTACTGGCTCAGGATGGCACCCCTTGCTGCATTCGGTACCAGGCACGATGTTTGGGTTTTTCTTATGCGGGCGCATCGACTCCAGAAATTCTCTCCAGTTCAATTGGCAAGCCATCTGATTCATATTGCATGACGGCACCTTGCATGGTCCATCACAGAGGCTGTGATAACCAGTGCCCTTATCTCCTCTATGGTGCAGAACGGGGTTAGCGCCAAACCCAAAGGACCCCGCGGGGGAACCGGCATCATACGATCCCCAGTCTTGCTCGCCCTTTTCACTCTTTTCGTCCGGTTGAAGTAGATCTCCCTGCTGGTCAGGGGGAACTGAGCCGGACGCAGGCTCCGCCGCAGCCCCCGACGGGCCGCCTTCGTCCGTCGGCCCGGAGCAATCCGTTCCGCCGAAATCCGCGCACTTGTCTCCATACATGGATTGATCCCCATCGTCTGGCGCATATCTCGCGTGCCCATCCGGGTCTTCCCCATCCACCGGATCATTGCCCACATACGCATACAGGTTCAGCGACTGCGGATTGGTCAGCGTCGCATACGGCACGGCGCTGGCCCCCGCCGTCCAGTCCGGACTCATCCACCGGCCCCACTGCGAGCTGAGATACCGCGCCCCGAAATCGTCCAGCCCCGACTCCGTATCCCTGGGCTTACCCGTCAGGAAATCCGGACTGGCGACCGTGCAACTGCCCGTCGTCATCGCATTATCCCCAAAGGGCTGGCTCGTTGCCGACTGGCAAATCGCCCCGGCCATGCTGCTCCGCGCCCGCTCCGTACCCAGCCAGTCCGCGTGCACAAACACCACTCCCGCCGCGTTGACCGTGGCCAAATGGTGCCCGCCCAGCATCACCTCGCTTCGCTTCCACGTCGCTCCATTCACTTCGTCCAGCACAGCGCCTCCCGTATTCACCGTATACACCGTGCCGTCCGATTTGCCTACCCTGCGACCTTCGGCATCGTAAATATAAATCACGCCGCCGCTCACCTGCGCGATCCGGTTCTCCGCGTCATACACATAGCCGTGGCTGCCGTCGTTGAGCACATTGCCCGCGATATCGTAGCTCAACTGCGTCAACGCCCGATTGTTGGCCAGGTTGAAGCTCGCCATGGTCGTTGTCCCCGCCCCCGAGACCACATTCTGGTGCCAGCGGTTGCCGTACCGGTCATAGTCCCAGCCCAACTGCGAAAGCACCGTTTGACTGCTATTGGTCTTGGTTGCCGTGTGCAGGCGATTGAACTCGTCCTATTGGTACGCCCAGTTGCCGTTCACCGAATCCGATGCCCCCACAATCTGGCCGTCGGAAGCATGGGTAAGGGAGTAGCCGTAGATCGTGGTGCCTGTTCCGGAGGCATTGACACCGCCCGACATTCCGCTCGTACTCCCCGTAAAGGAGCCCGTCGTAAAGTCCGTGGTGTCGTGGGTAAAGCTCAGAGAAACCGGCCAATCCGTCCCAGTCCCAGACTGCGTAGAGGTCAGGTAGATATTGCTCCCCACCGCTGACACCGTGATTGCGCCATCTGCTTCCGTATTGAGAGCCGAGGCAAGCGCCTGGGCGATGCTCGCCGGAGTGCTCGATTGGCCGTAGCTTACCGTTGCCGAAATTGAGTTGACCGTCGCCGTGGCCGTTCCGGAATCGTAGATCGTGCCGCCCGTTGGGTTCACTCCGCCAGACAGGGTGCCACCGGAAGCGGTCCCATCCATATCTGTTGTGTTGCTGTTGGTAATGCTCAGCGAGTAATCTCCGGCCAGGCCCACCACGATGCTGGTCATTCTAACCGTTCCGCCGGAACTGGTAGCCGTCACCGGTGAGCCGGTGGCGTTTCATGCAGAAGCCCAAGCGCTCGCTACTGTTGCGTCCGTTGAACCCTTCATGTAGTTCGCCGTCGCAACAAAGCCGTTCCTTCGCTTTGCGCAGCCCGAGTGCTTTCTGCTGGGTGTCGGGTGGGGGTGGCGAAGCTATTCCATGGCTTGGATGGGGGTTCCCTTGGGGATGGTGACCTGGAACTGTTCGTCCTTGAGCTGGGGGTTTGCGGTAACGCTTTCCATGGTCATGATGAGCTGATACTCGTCTTGTGGCCGGCGGAGGGTGATGGAGGCGGGGTATTGGACACCGTCGAAGTCGAGGTAGCTGCCGTAGATGACCTGGGTTTCGAGGGCTCCCTGGTCGTCGTAGAGGTCCTGCTCGTAGGGGAGGAGGTCTTCGCGATGGAATCGAACGACGCGCACGGGAGCGAGCTCCTGGGTGCCGGCCTTGCGGCGCATGATGTTGAGGATGTATTCGGGGCGATCGATGAGGTGCTTCTTCTGGGCGTCTTCTTCGGTAATGGTTTCGGCGGTGACGGAATACAGCTCATCGTCGGAGAGGCCGCGGACGACCATGGCATCGAAGAGGAAGCCGGGGCGAAGGTTTTCGTACCAGACGGGGCTTTTGCCCTTGCCGGAGTTGAGTCCGGTGTATGCCATGTCCTTGGGGGGGACCATGAGGACGAAGCGGTTTCCGTCGCTGCCGAGGTCAAAGAGGACAGTTTGTACGAGGGGAGCAAGGCCGCGGATGCGGAGCATTCTGGGTTTTCGGAGGAGGAGCACGCTGCGGAAGGTGGGGTAGTCGGTGGCCTGGCCCTGCTTCTCCTGGAGGTGGCTGGCCTGAATATCGACTTTGGCGGTCATGCTCTGAAACTTGGCCCATTGGTTGTTGAGGCGGGCGACGAGTTCGTCTCCGGTCACGGTCTGGACGATAGACGGGGCGACGGGCACGGGGAGCTTGCGCTTGGAGGTGAACATGGCGAGGCAGCCGGTGAGGGCGGGCAGGGAGGCGGCGAGGAGGGTAAGGGTGGTGGCGCGGAGGAGGCGTGAGGTCATTGCGCACCCGCTTGCTTGACGGCGAGGCGGTATGCTGCGACGTTTTTGGAGTGTTCGTCGAGGGTGGAGGCGAAGCGGGATTGCCCTTGTGGGTCAAGGCCCGCGGCTACGAAGTAGAGGTATGTGGTGTTGGCGGGGTTGAGTGCAGCGCGGAGAGCGGGGAGGCCGGGATTGGCGATGGGGCCGGGAGGCAGGCCGGGGTGTTTGTAGGTGTTGTAAGGGGTGTCGAGAGCGAGGTCGGAGGCGTAGATTGCGCCGCGATACCTGCTTTCGGTGAGGAGCCCGTAGATGACGGCAGGGTCGGTCATGAGGGGCATTTTGCTGCCGAGCCGGTTGATGAGGACGCTGGCGACGAGTGGCCGCTCGGCGGGGACGGCGGTTTCGCGTTCGACGAGAGAGGCGAGCGTGACGACGGAATGGAAGCTGGACTTGAGGCCGATTTGGACGGCGGCGGCGCGGAAACGCTGAACCATGGCGGCGATGATCTGTGCCGGGGTTGCCTTGCGGGGGAAGTGATAGGTGGCGGGGAAGAGGTAGCCCTCGACGGAAGGGGCATGGGGGTCAAGATCGGCGAGTAGAGGCGTTTCCGCGACGGTAGCGGCGAGGAAATCGGCGCTGTTTCCGAGGCCGGCCTGTTGGACGCGGTTGGCGATGTCAAAGCGATTTGCGCCCTCGGGGACGACGAGGGTGAGGGTGAAGATGTCTCCGCGGGCGATGCGGGCGTAGACCTGGGAGACGGATGCGGGCTGGTCGAAGCGATATTCTCCGGGCTTGAGGCGACCGCGCTTCCAGATGCGGACGAGGTCAAAGGCGTAGCGGCTGCGGATGACGTGGGCCTGCTCAAGCTGGGCGGCGATTTGCAAGGTGGAGCTGCCTGGGGCGATGTCGACGAAGGTATCCGCGTCAGGGCCGGCGGGGAGGACGAGGAACCAGGCGATGGCGAGGGCGGCGATGGCAAGCGCGGGAAGGCCAAGCAGGAAAGCTGCCAGACCGAGTCCCTTTTTTCTGCGTCGATTTCCTGCTCTGCGCGACAATGCTGGCTGAACCCTTCTGTGGTGGAGCTTTTGCGAGAAGAACGTCTTGAGATAGGACGCTTTGAAGGAGTGCGTCGATTCTCTTCCTTTTGATTGTATTAGGCCTTCAGCCCAGCTCAAACCGGAAAGGGCAGATGACGGCGTTGTCATTCCAGAATAAATACTTTCACAAATCGCTGGAAAAGCACTGCGATGGCAGGAACGAAAGGGGCTTGGCTTCGTCTACACTGCAATCGAAGCCAGGGAGAGTGCCATGCGACGTTGTGTCCTATATGCCGTTGTACTGCTGGGGTCTGCCGTGGTGAGCTTTGCACAGGTTAGGCCGAGCTTGAGCGGTGCGCCGCACCATGGGGATGTATATGCCGGAATGATAGGGATGGGGAGCAATCCGAGCACGGCCAGCCGCAGCTATGCGGGTGGAGTGGATTTTCCGATTTTGCCCTGGATCACGGCTACGGGCGAGGTGGATGTTGCGCCGACGTCGATTTACAACGGCACGAACAATTTTGTGCTGACGGATGTGTTCCTGGGGCCGCGGTTGTTTTTGCCGGTGTCGATATCGCCGCGGGTCCATCCGTTTGTGGATGGGCTGGTGGGGCTGGAGAGCCTGAACAATACGCGGACGGATCATTCGCCGCCGGTGGCGAACGGGGACCATTTTGCGCTGGCGGTGGATGGAGGAGCGGACTTGCAGGTATGGCATGGATTTACGCTGCGTCCGCAGGTGGGGTATTTGTACAGCTCGTTTACGACGAATTTTACGTCGCCGCCGTCGTCTACCGGCGGGGGCCGGTGGCGGGCGGGTGGCTTTCTGGTGTACCGGTTTTAGCGGGGGCGCGTGGACAGGGCTAAGCTGGTACGAGGAGAGAGACCCTGAAGACTGAGACGGCAGAGCCGATGGCGGGACATCCACGCTACCTGGGGCTGGATATTGGCACGAAGCGGATAGGCGTGTCGGTGAGCGACGAGCTTGGTTTGCTGGCGCAGCCGGTGATGACGCTTGAGCGGAAGCGGAGTCCGCGGGAGGATATGCGGTCTTTGGCGCGGCTGTGCCGGCGGTTTGGTTGCGCGGGGATTGTGGTGGGCAATCCGCTGCATTTGTCGGGGGGGCTGAGCGGGCAGACGGTGCGTGCGCAGGAGTTTGCGCGGGGGCTGGCGGAGGTGGCGGGGTTGCCGCTGACGCTGTGGGATGAGCGGCTGACGAGCCGTGCGGCGCACGAGATTCTGTACCAGAGCGGCAAGAGCCGGTCGGAGCACAAGGCAGTGGTGGACCAGGTGGCGGCGGTGCTGATCCTGCAATCGTTTCTGGATTCGGGCCGGGATGCGGCTGGGATGGGGTCTGGGGACAAAGAGTCTTTGCGATAAGCGTGGGCATCGTATAATCAGGGATTCAGGGGTTTCCCCGAACTCATATGCCATGAATGGGGGCGAACTCGGCGAAGATGCGGTGAGGCCGCGTCTTTGGAAGGCCGAGACGGGCTCTCAAGGCGACGGAAGACGAATGACCGATCACATCAAGAAGCAACTCCAGCTTGAAATAGACAAACTGGAGCACGAACTGACGCACGAGTTGCCGGCCGAGATCAAGAAGGCCGTGGCGCTAGGCGACCTGTCAGAGAACGCCGAATATCACATGGCCAAGCAGCGCCAGCATATTGTGAATGCGCATCTGGGCAAGCTGAAGATGCGGATGGCGGAGCTTTCGCTGGTGAATCTGTCGAATATTCCGCGGGACAAAGTGGCATTTGGTTCGACTGTTACGGTGTTTGACACGACGAAAGAGGAAGAGATCGTGTACAAGCTGGTGACGAGCGAAGAATCGGATGTGTCGAAGGGATTGATTTCGACGACATCGCCGATTGGCCGGGGGCTGGTTGGCAAGCGTGTAGGCGACGTGGCCACGGTGGTGACGCCGAACGGGAAACGCGAGATGGAAGTGCTGAAGCTGGTGACGATTCACGACGAAGCCGGCAAGGCAGGAGAGTAAACGAAGTGGCGACGACCTGGACAAGCGCCTTTGGCCGCGCGTGCGGCTGGCTGCTGGACCGCATCGTAAACGGGCTGGCGTTGACGCGGATATCGCCGAACGTGCTGACGTTTATCGGGCTGATCATCAACATTGGCGCGGCGTTTCTGTTTGGTCATGCGAACGCGACGAATGCGGGACGGATGTTTCTGTACGCAGGCCTGGTAATTATTGGCGCGGGCATCTTTGACATGGTGGACGGGCGGGTGGCGCGGCGGACGAACCAGGTGACGGTGTTCGGAGCGTTTTTTGATTCGGTGATTGATCGCTACTCGGACGTGGTATTGTTTTTTGGTTTGCTGGTGTACTACGCGCGAGTGAACCACTTCCGGTACGTGGTGCTGGTGGCGTTTGTGATGGTGACGTCGCTGATGGTGAGCTATACGCGGGCGCGGGCGGAAGCGTTGATTGGGCAGTGCAAGGTGGGTTTCATGGAGCGGCCGGAGCGGATTGTGCTGGTGATTCTGGGCGCGCTGTTCAACCACTTTGGGGTGATGGCCCCGGTACTGTGGGTGCTGGCGGTTCTGTCGACGATCACGGTGATCAACCGGATCAGCTATACGTACACACATACGAAGGACATGGCGCCGCTGAGCTAAGGGCGTGGCGGGCAGGTTTGCGCACTGAGGCGATGTGTTGGACGTGGCTGGCGCAGCGAAGGGTAGTGGAGGGGCAATGGCTGAGGTTCCGGGGAAGATTGATATTTCGGATGCCGAGTGGCGTGGGCGGCTGACGCACGAGCAGTATTATGTGCTGCGGCAGAAGGGCACGGAGCGAGCGTTTACTGGCGCTCTGACGCAGAACAAGGCGACGGGCGAATACCAGTGCGCGGGTTGTGGGGCGGTGTTGTTTGGCTCGGATGCGAAGTTTGAGTCAGGATGCGGATGGCCTAGCTTCACGATTCCGAAGGACTCGACGGCAGTGGCCGAGCACGAGGATCTGAGCCACGGGATGCGACGGGTGGAAGTAACGTGCGCGCGCTGCGGTGGGCACCTTGGGCATGTATTCCCGGATGGGCCGAAGCCGACGGGGCTGCGGTACTGCATCAACTCAGCATCGTTGACGTTCAACAAGGCATAGAGCAGCGTTGCCGCGAGAAGACGAAGGCCGGCCCCTGACGGGGCCGGCCTTTTAGCTGGGGTGGGAGACGGCTACTTCTTGATGGGTTTGCGGGCGAAGTAGAAAAGGGAGAAGGCGAGCAGGGCGAACATGAGCACCGAGACGCCGTCGTTGTAGAGGAAGGTGTGGGGGAACTGGATGGGGACGGTGGCACCGGTGAGGGATTCGTATGCCTTGATGGCGACGCCGATGAGTCCGACGATGCCGCCGGCGGCGATGAGGCCTGAGGCGTAGAGTGCGCCGGGGGAGATTTCGCTTTCGTCGGGCTTTTCGCCGACTTTATCAAGGGCTCGATCGACGAGGAAGCGGACGATGCCGCCGACGAAGATGGCCAGAGTGGTGCCGATGGACAGATAGGCTCCGACGGCGAAGGTGAGGGAGCGGATGCCGAGCAGTTCAACGGCGATGACGAGGAAGACGCCCATGAGGACGAGTCCCCAGGGTAGCTTGCGGCTGAGGATGCCGTTGATGACGGTGGCCATGAGGCGGGCCTGGGGAGCGGCGGCTTTTTCGCTTCCGATGCCCTGAATCCACTGGACTTCGATGCGGCGGGAGGTGGGGGAGTAGAGGTATTTGCCGTCGGCGAGTTCGGAGGAGCCGAGGGCGTTGAGGACGATGTATTCGCTGGCGGTGTGCTGGGTGGTGACTTTACTGGCGCCTGTTTGGGCGACGACCGGGATGTGCTCGGGGAGGTGGGCGTTGGGCTGGACGTTGACGCCGTCGTGGGGTTGGCTGAGGTCCCAGACTTGGGGAGCAGAGCGGAACTCCTGGAAGGCGGTGTTCATGGCGGTGAGGGTGACGCCGATGATGACGGTGGAGACGCAGACGCCGATCATGAGGGCGAGCTGCTGGAGGCGGGGAGTTGCGCCGATGAGGTAGCCGGTTTTGAGGTCCTGGGAGGTGTCACCGGCGTTGGAGGCGGCGATGCAGACTGCGCCGCCGATGGTGATCGCGAGGGCACCGAAGGCGGGAGCTGTCCATCCCTTGAGAAGGAAGATGGCGGAGGTGGCCATGAGGGTGGCGATGGTCATGCCGCTGACAGGCGAGGCGGAGGAGCCTACGATGCCGACGATGCGAGCGCTGACGGTGACGAAGAGGAAGCCGAAGACGACGACGAGCAGTGCGGCGGAGAGGTTGGCCCAGGCTCCGACAAATGCTCCGGGGACGGGTTTGAACTCCAGGAAGAGGAACATGATGAGGACGAGCAGTGCAGAGCCGCCGATGACGACGGAGATGGGCAGATCGTGCTCGGTGCGGAGGACCTTGGGAGCGCCGGCTTTGGATCCGCGCATCTGTTTGAGTCCTCCGGTGAGGGCGCTGACGATGGTGGGGATGGTCTTGACGAGGGTGATGAGTCCGGCGGCGGCGACTGCTCCGGCACCCATGGGCCGGATGTAGGTGGACCAGAGCTGGGAGGGGCCCATCTGGTCAATGGGGATGGTGCCGGGGTAGATGGGGTGTCCTACGGCTCCGCCGAAGAAGTGAATGAGGGGCATGAGGACGAGCCAACTGACGCATCCACCGGCGAACATGATGCCGGCTACCTTGGGGCCGATGATGTAGCCGACTCCAAGGTATTCCGGTGTGGCGTCGGCGCGGATGGCAGCGCCCTTGAGGATGTGCTGCGGGCCGAGGTCGGGCTGGTAGTCCGGCGTGCTGGGCCAGGCGGAGAAGAGGTTGTCGTTCTGGAAGAAGGTGTAGAGTCCGCCGAGGCCGAGGCCGAGGAAGATGCGGCTGGCGAAGGAGCCGCCGCGATCTCCGGCGATGAGGACGTCAGCGCAGGCGGTGCCTTCGGGATAGGCGAGGGTGGCGTGCTCTTCGACAATGAGCTGGCGGCGAAGGGGAATCATGAAGAGGACGCCGAGCCAACCGCCGACGAGGGCGAGCATGAAGATGCGGGAGTACTCGAGGTCGTAGCCGAGGAAGATAAGGGCGGGGAGGGTGAAGATGACGCCTGAGGCGATGGACTGGCCGGCGTTTCCGGTGGTCTGGACGATGTTGTTTTCGAGGATGGAGGCTCGTCCGAAGACGCGGAGGATGCTGATGGAGAGGACTGAGATGGGGATGGAGGCGGCGACGGTAAGGCCAGCCTTGATGCCGACGTAGACAGTGACGGCTCCGAAGACGATGCCGAAGAAGGCTCCGAGGACGAGGGCGCGGACGGTGAACTCGGGTCGCTTCTGGTCGGGAGAGACGTAGGGTTGGAAATCGGGCACGCGGAAAGCCTCCTTGGCAAGGGAACAGGACGGGTAACAAGGAATATAGAAGATTGCGCGGGCGGGCGGAAGTGATGGCGGTCATGGGAGCGTTGTGGGCGGCGTGAAAAATTGCGGAAGCCAGGGGGCTGGCGAGCGGAAGGGGATAGCATTGGCAGCGAGGGTGTGAGTATACTGGGTGCCAGAGCGGCGCACACTGGCCGCGCTTGATTGAGGTGCGACTTCAGGATCGACCCTCGGCTTCAGTATCGCGATGATTCGCCAAATGCGCCGCAGCGCGCTGCGTCCGCCGGACGCCTGGTGGTTTCCGCGCTCAAGTACGGGTTCAAGGCCGGATGGTTATGGACGGCTGATCTTGCAGGTTGCACGGTATTTCCAACCCAATGCACAATTTGCGCATCTCCCCTGGCGCGGCTGAGCCGTGCGCCTATCTGCGAGAGTTGCTGGGAGGAGATGCGGGCGGAGAGCGGGGAGTGCTGCCGGCGGTGTGGGGAGTTGCTGTATGCCACGCGGATTTATGGTGGCGGTGAGGACTGCCGGGCGTGCCGGATGGCGCCGCCACCGTTTGAGCGCGCTGTGAGTTTTGGGCCTTACGAGGGAGCGATGCGTGGAGCGATCCACGCGCTGAAGTATGGACGAGTGGCCGGCGCGGGCGGGCCACTGGGGGAACTGCTGGCCGAGGCGATGGCGCAGATGGCGCCAGGAATGCCGGATGCGGCGGCCGAGGAGTTGCTGGTGGTGCCTGTTCCGCTGCACAAGAGGCGGCAGGCGGAACGGGGATTCAACCAAGCGCGGGCGCTGGCGGGGGAGGCGATTCGACATCTGCGTCGAAGCCACCCGGAGTGGCGGCTGGAGCTGTCGTCGGCATCTCTGGTGCGCCAGCGAGCGACACAGGCCATGGCTGGACTGCAACCGCGAGAGCGTCGAGCAAATTTGCGCGACGCTTTTTTCGTATCGGATGTGGACGCAGTGGCGGGGCGGCACGTGCTGCTGGTGGACGATATTTTGACGACCGGAGCGACGGCGCGTGCGTGCGCGAAGACCCTGCTGAAGGCAGGCGCGGCGAGCGTGCGGGTGGCGACGCTGGCACGGGCGCAGAGGCATTTTGACGGGGTGAGCCGGGAGGCGGAGCAGGATGCAACGGACCCGGTTGCACAGCCGGATGCGGGTCAAAGAGCGTTTGTGTACTGAGCGGTACAGACGGACGGGCAAGCAGGGACGCAGGGTATTTGCACGAGTTGAATGAGCGCAAGACCAACTTTTACGAGGGGAAGCGATGTCGCTTGGAAAAGCCATGATCCATGCACGGAAGCAGAAGTCACTCGCAAAAGCAGCAGCCCACATCGGGGAGCAGAGCTGGACGCAGTCGAGCCAGGTGCTGCAGATGCCGGTGCTGGTGTTGAACGCCAGCTATGAGCCAATCAACATTTGCGGGGCGCGCCGGGCGCTGGTGCTGGTGCTGAAAGGCGTGGCCAAAACGGAGGAGGAGCACGGGTTGATGCTGCATGCGCAGCGCAACCGGATGGCGATGCCTTCGGTGATCCGGCTGCTGGAGTACCGTCGGATTCCGCACCAGACGCGGGCGTTGTCGCGGAAGAATATCCTGCTGCGTGACCGGAATACGTGCCAGTACTGCAGCGTGGTTCTGCCGGCCGGGGAGCTGACGCTGGACCACGTGATTCCGCGGTCGCGCGGGGGGAACTCGACGTGGGAGAACCTGGTGGCTTGCTGCCACAGCTGCAACCGGCGGAAGGGGAACCGGATGCTGGCTGAGCTGACGGAGATGAAGCTGCTGAAAGAGCCGAGAGCCTTCAGCCTGCATACGAGCCGACAGATTATGCGGATGCTGGGTCGTGGGGATGACCGTTGGCGGAAGTACCTGTTTTATTAGGGTCTGCCGCTGCCATCCGGGTAGCGTGAACAAGTCCCTTTGCAGGCTTGCCTGGGGCGAGTACGCAGGCTAGTGTGCAGAGTGGCTGTCATGGTGAGCAGACGAGGGGACAATCAGGGAATGCGCAGGAATGCGGGTGGATGACGCGATCCAGCCGATGGCATTGGGGAAAAGCGAGAGGGCGCAGAGAGCCAGGTTGCGGCCGGCGCCAGTGACCATGGTTCGGGAGAGCCCTGTTGCCAGATTCATGCCGCGTCTCAGTTGAGCGTGCAAGCGCCGGTTGTACTGTTCCGGGGTTTCGCCGGCAAGGAACATTTTCGACGCGAGTGCAGCACTGTGAAGGGCGATGGACATGCCATCGCCAGTAAACGATGGGATGACGGCGGCCTGGTCGCCGACACACCAGAGGTCGCAGGGCCTACCGGCAAGATATCCATAGGGAATGGCGGAGATGGCCAAGGGCTGACGCCACAAGGGCTTTGCGCCTTGCAGGCGCTGGCTTAGGAGCTGGTTCTGCTTGAGCAGCGAGGCGAGCAGATGCGACCATCCGCCGAGCCTGCGCAGGTGAGCGCCCTGGACGAGCAGGCACAGGTTGGCCACATCTCCTTCAATGAGGGAGAGTCCACCATATCCACCGGGGAAGAGAAAGACCTCAATGAATTCTCTCAAGCGGGTGGTCTGTGCAGGGTCGAGTTGCCAGTGGAGTTTGAAGGCAACAAGGTCGTGCTGTGCTGTGGGTGGGCGCTTCCAGGCGCGGAGGTCGTGCTTGCCGTTGGCGAGAAAGACGGAGTGAGCGCGGAGGGATTGGCCATTGCGGAGGTTGACCACCCAGTGGTTGTCCGCGGCGGTGAGCTGGTCCACGAAGGAGCCACGTTTTACGATGCAGCCACACTGCTCGGCGAGTGCGATGAGGGCGTGGTCGAGGGTGAAACGGGAAAGCGAGAGCGCGGTGAAGGGCAAAGGCGTCTCGACGACGCGGTGATTTGCGGAGAGGCGGAGAGAGCGGATGGTGGCGGCACCGAGTTGCACGGGATCAATGCCGACCTGGCGGAGATACTGGACAGCCTCAGGACTTAGAAACTCTCCGCAAACTTTGTGATGCGGGGAGTCTTCCTTTTCGAGCAGAGTCACCGGACATCCGGCGGAGGCGAGGCGGATAGCGACCATGGAGCCGGCAAGACCTGCTCCGATAACGAGGTTGTCGAGAGTTTGCGGAAGCTGGGTCACGGTGAGGTTCTTTCGGGTTGCGGCTTTCGGCGGGAGACGCAGAGGCGAGCTGGGGTGAAGGGCTGTATGCGGATGTTGACATCCTGCAGGCCGGCTGCACGGCAGATGCGTTGCCAGTCTTCCGGGACGAAGGAGCGCGCGATTGAGACGGGGCCGTCATGCTGGACAAAGGGATGGAGCCTGGCCAGGCTGGAGAAGACCCGGAAGAAGTGGTAGGGGAAGGCAGCGCGGGAGAGATCGTTGATGAACCATCCGATGGTGGAGTTCTGCTCACACCATTGGAGGAATCGGACGATATCGTCTTCGACCAGATGATGGGTGAAGAGGGAGCAGACGATGAGGTGAAATGGCTGGGGAGGGTCGTAGTCGAAGACATTGGCATTGACCCAGTGGATGCGGCTGGATGCAGGAGTTGCCTCAGCGGCAATGGCGGTAGCGTCGGGGTTGAGATCGAGGCCCGTGAGCTCGACGGGGATGCCGCGGGTGATGGCCCACCGCTCGATTTTGCGCAGGCCGTCTCCATAGCCAGAGGCAACATCGAGGATGCGGATTGGCTGGCGGAGGGCGACGAGGTGTGGGGCGAGCGAATCGAGCCAAAGTCTCTGGGGCCGGTAGGCGAGGGTGCAGCGGTTTGTCCAGGCGAGGTCACGGAGACAGGCGCGCATTTGCAGGCGGCTGCATGGCTCGTCCATGAGCTCGTGAAGTTGCGCGCGGTGACGGAAATCCGGCTGGTTATGCGGCATGGAAGAGCATGGTCTCCGCGGTGAGTCCGGGCCCGAATGCCATGGCACATCCCCGCTGTCCCGAGGTTGCCTTTTCGAGGATGTGGTGCAGGACGAACATGATGGTCGCCGAGGACATGTTGCCGTATTGCGCCAGAATGTCGCGGGAGCAGGAGATGGCATCGGCGGGTAGATCGAGGCTGCTCTGGACCGCGTCGAGGATGGAGCGGCCACCGGGATGTACGGCCCACCAGTCGATGGAGGAAAGTTCCTGCCCGCGGGTGATGAGAGTCCCCGAATCCCTGAGTGCTCGTCCGAGCTGACCGGGGACTTCGCCGGAGAGGTGCATGTCGAAACCAAGTTCGCCGATGCGCCAGGTGATGAGGTTGCTGGTGTCGGGAACGCTGAGGGCGAGAAAGCTGTCGAGGGCGAGACCGAGAGGTTGGGCGGTTACCAGGGAGGCTGCGCAGCCATCGGCAAAGACGAGGAACGAAAGCACCTGATCGAGTTCATGAACCTCCTGAAAGTGGAGGGTGCAGAGTTCAAGATTGAGGACGAGCACAGCGGCATCAGGCTCAGAACGAACAATGTGATGGGCCGTCTTGAGGGCGTTGATAGCAGCGTAACAGCCCATGAAGCCGATCATGGTTCGTTCGACCGAGGGTTTGAGGCCGAGATAGTTGACGACTTCGAAATCCAGGCCAGGAGCGTAGAGCCCTGTGCAGGAGGTGACGATGACGTGTGTGATTCCCTGTCGCTCCTGTTGCGTGAGCGAGAGGTTGTCCAAAGTGGCGCGGGCGAGTTGGGGGGCAAAGCGCTCGAAGAGCATCATGCGGCGGGAGGTTGAGGGAAAGGCGCCTGGGACATAGATGCTCTCGGCATCGCGCCATAGACCGTCGTCGGAGGCGCTGGGATTTACGAAGGAATAGCGGTGCTGGATGGCCGACAAGCGCGCCATACGACGAAACAACTTGCGGACTGTGCCCTCGGCGAGGAAATTGGCGGCGAAGTCAACAAACGCATCATGGACATCGTGCTGAGGGGCTGCTGTGGCGATGCGGTTGATGTGTGCCGTTGTCATGAGAACCCCTGTTTGCAGCCGACGGTTTTTCGAGACGGAGAATGGAGGGGGTGCGCGATGGACGGCACAGGCCCGACTTGAAGGACAGCAGGAGGAGAAGAGTTAGAAAGCCCTCTCTTCCACAAGGATCCTACTGGCAGTGTCTTAGAACCATATGCCATTGTGCAGGGCATCTGTATGGTCACTTTCGCTCGGTTTCAAAAAGCTGTCTTGCTTGTGATGCGGAGCAAAGAAGGGTGCTGGAAACGGGAAGGAGTCTTGACCGCAGTCGGTCCCCGGTGAAAAGGGTTGGCTTCAGGGGTGGGACGGGCAGGAGAGCTTTGGCGGTTCTTTGAAGATAGATTGGTAGCGGGCAGAGGGGATTGCTCAAGATTTCATGTCAAGGGTGCTTGACATTGATTTGCGATTCGATGTAAAGTTGTCTTGTCTTTTAGTAAAGAGACATTGACATATGAGAAACAGACTGCACATGTTGAGGGCCGAGAATCGATGGACGCAGGCAGACCTTGCGGAGCGGCTTGGCGTGTCGCGGCAGACAGTGAATGCGATTGAGACGGAGAAATATGATCCATCGCTGGAGTTGGCTTTTCGGATAGCGGCGTTGTTTGGGCAGCCGATTGAAGAGTTGTTTACACCGGACCACAGGGGAGAATGAGTATGACGGCGATTGCGAGTAAAGATCCCAATGGGCAGTATCGAGCGGTGCAAATGGTTGTTGGAGTGACAGCTGGGGCGGTGATCAGCTATGTGTTTGTGACGGCATTGCGGCACTTTGGCATCAACCTGAAAGCGATGGCATGGATTGACGTGATGGCGTTGCTCCAGGGAATGGTGTTTGCGGCGCTGGGATTGATTGCGCTGGCCATCACGATGAGTCCGCGGCTGGCGGGCGTGCAGATAGAACAGGCAACCGATGCGCCGCCGGCATCGCGGCTGGAGTTGACGCTTGGGCGGCTGCAGGGAGTGGTGCTGCTGCTGGCAGGGCTGCTGATGTTGACTCCGCTGCTGGCGAGCGAGCTGGGGATGAGCGGGGAGCAGACGCCGCTGCTGTTTGCTGTGATTGTGGTGGGGTATTTGCTGCAGACGGGGGTGAACCTGGCGATATGGCAGCGAGCGGATGAGTTGATGCGCGCCATGATTGCGCGGACGAGCGCGGTGAGCTTCTGGGTGCTGCAGGGGGCGTTGTTTCTGGCGGCGAGTGCGCAGAAGCTGGGGTTGCTGCGGGAGTTTTCACTGTGGACAGCGATGGTGATTACGCTGGGGATTTACTCGGTGGCGAGCCTGGCGATTGCGAAGCGTGTTCGGTATCGTTGATTTTGAGTGAATTCACGGCCGGAGTGCGGATGTGGAGTTGTGGATAGCCTGAGATTTGAAGGAGAGAAACTGTGAGCCGACTTGGGAGATATGTTGCTTATTCCGTTTTGGCCGTCGTGGGCATGGCCGGTGGTTTGACTGTTCACGCGCAGCAGGGATTGCCGGCTCCGGCAGCGACCGCAGCGGCACCGGTTGCCGTTCAGGCGACGCCTGCGCTGTGGGTGATGAAGGGGCCGAAGGCGACGGTGTATTTGCTGGGGACGATTCACATTATGAAGCCTGGCGTGGAGTGGCATACGGCAAAGGTGATGGCAGCGGTGAACCAGAGCCAGACACTTGTGGAAGAGGTGGCGGATTTGAGCGATGTGGCGGCGATACGTCCGCTGATGATGCAGCTGGGGATGGACCAGGAGCATCCGCTGTCGACCAAGATTACGAAAGAGGATTTGGCTCTGGTGGATGGAGCGCTGAAGCAGATGGGCGCGCCGGGAGAGTCGTCCGTAGAGCCGATGCGGCCGTGGCTGGTGGGTTTGACCCTGTCGGTGCTGCCGCTGATGAAGGCGGGCTACGATCCGCAGAGCGGAGTGGACATGACGCTGTCGAAGGAGTTCAAGGCGGCGGGGAAGCCAGTGGCGGGGCTTGAGACGGTGGAGCAACAGCTGCATATTCTGGCGGATTTGCCGCTGGCCGACGAGGTGGAGTCGTTGCATTTGCAACTGAAGGACCTGGACCATGCTACGGCGGATACTGAAAAGACGGTTGCGGCGTGGGAAAAGGGAGACGTAGCGACGATTGCGAAGATCGAGAATGACGAGTTCGTGAAGGAGTATCCGGCGCTGTACCAGAAGCTGGTGGTGGCGCGGAACAAGGCCTGGGCGGAGAAGCTGGCGACGATGCTGCAGGGCGAGGGTACGACGCTTGTGGCGGTAGGTGCGGCGCACCTGGCGGGGCCGGATAGTGTGCAGACGCTGTTGACGGCGAAAGGGTTTACGGTGACGGGGCAGTAAAGGTTGGTGGGCGAAGAAGGGCGTTGGCTTGAGGCCAACGCCCTTTGTCGTTTGGGGAGATTCAGGAGCGGAGCTGCTGGAGGAGTTGTACGGCGTTGGCGGGGGTGGGGGCAATCTGAATGAGGGCGCGGTTTTTGGCTTTGAGGAAGCCGGAGGCGACGGCGTGGTCGAGGAAGGCGAGGAGGTGGTCGTAGTAGCCGAGGGTGTTGATGAGGATGATGGGGAAGCGGATGATGCCGAGCTGGAGCCAGGTGAGGGCTTCCATGAGCTCGTCGAGGGTTCCGTAGCCGCCGGGCAGGGCGATGACAGCGTGGGAAAGCTCGATCATGGTGGCCTTGCGCTGTTGCATGGATGCAGTGGCGATGAGCTGGGTGAGGTTGGGGTGGGCGATTTCAGAGGAGGAGAGGATTTCGGGGAGGACGCCGATGACTTCCGCGCCGTGGGCGAGGGCTGCGTCGGCGACGAGGCCCATTAGGCCGACGGAGGCTCCGCCATAGACGAGGCCCATGCCGGCCTGGGCGAGTGCGGCGCCGAGGTCGGAGGCGGTGGCGCGATGGATGGGGTTGAGGCCGGGGGCTGAGGCGCAGTAGACGGCGACGCGGAAGGGAGTGGGCATGATGGATTAAGGATAAGGGACTGGGGACTGGGGGCCAGGTCGGGGACCCCAAAAGTGTCTTTTTGGCTGCTTTTCAAGCGGACGCGAAAAGTTAGGTTGTTGATTTTATTATGCTTCCATACCGAAAAGCGAAACAAAAGAGAACGAGGTGCGTTTTTGGGCGTTTTGTGCTTTCTTGGGTGGGGTTTGGGGGTGGGAGGTGGGCGACGGAATGGGGGGGTAGGTCCTGGCTCCATTGTGCGCGTTTTGGGGTTAATGATCGGCAGATTCGGGTCACTTTTCTTAGCGGGTGAGCTGCGGCTTCGCCGCGATAGCGAGTTAGCAGGTAGCGGGAATGGTAATTCCGGGTCTGAAAGTCCAGACCTGGGGCACCCGGAGGTTAGCCGGGGGGCCAGCCGAGGTGGCGACGGCCGAGGAGGTGGAGATGGAGGTGGTCGACGGTTTGGCCGCCCTCTTCGCCGGTGTTGACGACGACGCGGTAGCCGTTGGTGAGGCCCTGCTGGCGTGCGATTTCACCGGCGGCCCAGAGGAGATGGCCGAGGAGCGGGCGATCGTCGGCAGTGGTCTCGGCGAGGGAGTTGATGTGCTCGCGGGGGACGATGAGCAGGTGGAGCGGGGCCTGAGGGTGGATGTCGGCGAAGGCATAGCACTCGCTGTCGGAGTAGACAGCGGTGGAGGGGATGGTTCCGTCGAGGATCTTGCAGAAGAGGCAGCTCATTTGGGGCTTAGTGTACTCCGGTGGGGGCATGGCTGCCCACTATCAAGCGCCTTTCTTCCTATCCACACATGTGTTCCCGGAAGCGCAGAAAGTGCTTGCTCGATATTGCTCAGACGGGGTTGATTCCGTCCACTAGCGTGAATGGCGGTGGGGGACCCTCACCGGTTAAGCAGTTTGGCGCTCCTCGGCCTGTTGGTCTTTTGCGCTTATGGGGTACTTTCGTCAGCTTTCCGTGCCGAAGCCGGTTTTCGTCGTGTCTGGAGTCGCCGGCGATCAAAGAGCGGAGTTAGCGGTGGATTGCCGACCATCAAACCAAGTCAACAGGCGGTTGTATCTATGATGCTTCGTACAAAGTTTCTCTTCTGCTTTCTCGTCGCAACGGCGGCTTTGTCTTGCGCGCTCATGACCGGTTGTGGAAGCGGTAACAACACCGTTTCGATAAGCCCACCTCCGCCGCCTGCTTTCTCGGTAACTTCGATCACGCCGGCTGCCGGGGCAACAAAGGTTGCGGCGAGCGCGACGATCCAAATTAAATTTTCCTCCGCGGCCAATCCGTCGAGTGTCAACGCAACCAACATCCAGATAACCGATCCCAAGCAGATCGCGGGCACTGTTTCTTACAGTGCAACAACCAACACGGCAACCTTTACACCATCCGCTGCCCTGGCCGCAAATACGACCTTTACCTTGACTATCTCCGGAGTTACAAGCTCAGTTGGAACGGCGATGGCAAGCCCGTTCACCTCGACATTCGCCACGATAGCCAGCAGCGCCACCATGCAATACCAGGCCTCGCTGCTTTCGGCGACCGTAACGACCAGTAACGGTCAGATCTCGATGGACACAGACGGGAATGTCAGCATCCAACTCACGGGGGCTAGGGCCAGCACCACGTATACGGTGCAATTCTGCCCGGCTTTTGATGGCAGCTCGGGTGGTGGCGGGCCTGCCTGTTTCAATGTTGGCACCATCGTCAGCGACGCCAACGGAAGCGGAACCTCGACCTTTCTGTTTCCTCAGCCCGGGAGCTGGGCAGGAGATTTTGAGTTGGACTCGGATGGCAATGATGACTACCAAACTTACGTTGGGAATACGACCATCGCGGGTCTAGTCGCCACCGAGGTGTACATGTCCACACTTCAACCCCAGAGCACGGTGAATGGAACGGGAGTCACGGGTCCACCGTCAGACTCGCCCGGGCCGCAAGAGCCACTCAGCGTCGGCACCATCATATATTCCATGGGATCGGTGCAGTTTACCCTCACAGGCGCTTCCCCCAATACGAACCACAGCACAAACGAGTCGGAGAGCCTGAGTATCGATAGCTCAGGCACCTATGCGCTTGGCCAGTTCACGACCGACGCCAGTGGCAACTCGAGCTCGACGGAGTCGTTGGGCGGGAATTATGGCGACATCTTTGAAGTGAACTCTGCGAGCGGAACGGGTTTCATCGGGGGGTTCTCGGTTCCCAAATAACTGCCACCTGTCGGCAAGGTCGGATGTCTTATGCCTCGCTGCTCATTGAACGGGCTCGCGAGTCGCGGTGGCGTCTTGATTGGGCAGATACAAGTCGAGGCTATTTCCATTCGATCTTCTTGTATGCGGGGTCGTAAATGCGATCCCCCATTCACTGTTCGGATACGCATCGTCAGCGATCGAGATTGCTTCCAGGTTCGCGTAATCTGCAGGGGAGGAGTTGGCCCCGGATGGCTTGACCTTGCACCGACAATACATGAGGAAAACCCAATGCTGTGGTTCCGGTCGTATCACTGGCAATCCGGAGACAACGCGAAGGTTGGGGTAATATCCGAGTTGGCCACCATCCTGGCGCGACATTCGTCCCGCGCCAAGGAGTCCTGGGGTATGCGGGTGGAAGGATGACTGCCTGGAGGGTGTTTGGACTCGGGCAGAATCTTCTTTATGGGTACGGCACAATCACGGCTCCTGGTATTTTTTAACTGATAAGTGGCCGCCGAGCAGCCGGCTGGAATACTGCAATCTGAGAAGGGCAAGAAGTTTTGATTGCAATGGCGCTCAGTTGACGAAGGGGCATGACGGCCATGCAGGTTGTGGTGTGGGCGAGTATCGATTCTCTGGAACAAACGCCGAGAGATAGCGTAGGGACAAGTATGACCAGACCATTTTCTGCTTTCCTCCTCTGTCTGCTTTTCCTTGGGATCAGCACACATCCCGCTCACGCAACGGAACCTGCGTTGCCGTCGAGCGAGCTTTACAAGAAGATTGCTGAACTTGATGGAAAGCTCTTCGATGCCTTCAATGCGTGCGACACGGCGACGATGCGGGATCTTATGGAGCCTGGGGTGGAGTTCTATCAGGATAATGACACGACGACGTATTCGCGAGACCAGCTGGAGCCGTCGTTTCGGGATCGCTGCGGTGTGAACAATGTTTCCAAGATGCGGCGGGAGCTTATTCCGGGGTCATTGGAGATCTATGTTCTGAGGGATTATGGCGCCCTGGAGATCGCAAGGCACAATTTCTTCATCATGGAAGATGGCAAGAAGGGGAAACTTGGTGCTTCTCCAAAATTGATCTTCATCTGGCGAAATGATCACGGTCACTGGGCTGTGTCGCGGGTTATCAGCTACGGGCACTGATGTCAGCTTCATTGGCGCTGTTCGGGGGTTGACCGGGAGAGCAGGAAATCGTTCCACGCATTGGATTCAGCCACTTGCCTGATGATCTGGTTGCGGCCGGGCAGAGGAGTTGCAAACTTGAGCCGGTCGCTGTTATGCAGCTTCTGATAGCCAAGGGCTGTCAGGAGCTGAAGCCCTCCTTATTTTTCAGCAGTTTACGGCACGACTGAAAGTCATGCCCTTTTACAAGACAAGACCAAGAGCAGATCCTTCCCTTGGTTCAGCGATTGGCTGTTTTGTCAGGAACTTCAAGGACGCAATGCTAGTGGGTGAAAAACTCCGGTTTCATTCCCGGGGCCCAAGGGTCGTATTGGGCGGCGAATGCGGCACGGCGGGCCGTGGAGGGATGGTCGTAGGTCCAGAACTCGAGGAGGGGGTTTGGGTTTGGGTCGTCGAGGCCTGCCTCGCCCATGTGCTGGAAGGCGCTGACGGCGGTTTTCTGGGGGTCGGGGACGAGCCCGTGGATGGCTTCCTGTCCGTAAATGTCGGCCTGGTGCTCGAAGTAGCGGCTGATGGTGTTGGAGATGGGCGCGGTGGCGTACTGGAGGGTAGTGATGGCGAGCAGGAGGACGACGAGTCCGGGGAGGCTGGCCAGGGAGGGAATGCCCCAGGTGACCCCGAAGCGGGCGATGAGCCAGGCGGCGAGGCGGGAGACGAGGAACATGAGGGCGAAGGTGCCGAGTGCGGCGAGGATCATGCCTTTGGCGACGTGATGGAGGACGTAGTGGCCGGATTCGTGGCCGAAGATGAAGAGGATTTCGTCGTTGGGGAGGCGGTCGGCGGTGGTGTCGAGGACGACGATGCGCTTGGTTGCGCCGATGCCGGTGACGCGGGCGTTGATGCCGTTTGACTTGGAGGCGGCGCGCTGGAGGAACATGCGGTCTGGGGGGATGCTGGTTCCGGTGCGGGCGACGACGCGTTCGAGTTGGGTGACGAGGGCGGGGTGTGTGGCGGCCAGGGGCTCGTAGTGGTCGTACATGGGGTCAATGAAGGTGGGGAGGATGAATGCGCCGATGAGGGTGAGGGGTACCAAGGCGGCGGAGAACCAAAGCCAGTAGCGGCGGGGGGACCACTCGAGGAGGAAGTGGGCGAGCATGAGGATGAAAGTGGCGCCGACGACAAGGTTGCGGAGGCTGGTGCTTGCGTCCGCGGCCCAGGAGCCCCAGGGCTGGAGGCTGATGCCGAAGTGGAGGGAGATGGCGTGTCCGACGGCGGCGGGCGGAAGCAGGGCGAAAAGGAAGACAAAAGTGACGAGGAGAGCGGAGAAGATGGCGGAACTGAGCCATCCGCGGCGGCTTTTGCGGGTGATGGAAGCGGCCAGGCGGGCGGCTGCGCCTGTGGCGAGGAAGAGCCAGAGGACGAGGAGCATCCAGAACTGCGCGCCGAAGTGGAGCCAGTGGAGGGCGCGATTGAAGGCGACGGCCTGTTGGAGTTTGTCGGGGGAGAGCTGATAGGCGGGCGGCTGGGCAGACTGCTGAGCCAGGCTGGTGGAGACTGAGACGAGCGAAATGGCGATGAAGGCGAGGAGTGTTCGAGTTCCATTTAAACATCTTTGGGGTTTGAAACGTCCGTATGACATAGGCCTCGCTTCGCTATGGGGGATTGCAGCGCCTCTCTCTGCAACAATAGAACACAAGAACGGAAAACCAACCTTGATGACCCCTGATTGCGCCCGAGTATCCCGAATGTTGTTTCGCACTTTGACCCCATGCCGTGGCTGGATTGCCGGTATGGGACTGGCCATGCTGGCGGTGACCAGCGCACAGGGTGTGCTGGCGCAGAAGGCCGCGCCGCCCTTGCCCCCCCTGCTGGACACGATGAGCTCGGAACTGACGCGGGCGATGAGTTCGCTAGGCAAGACGGGCGGAGACAAGCCGGGAGGCGACAAGCAGTTGCCGCCGTATTTCCTGAGCTATTCGGTGGCAGACGCGGAGGCGGTGGAGATACGGGCGCAGTTTGGGGCGCTGGCGGACTCGACGAGCAACCGGGCGCGGGTGGTGGATGTGCAGGTGCGGGTGGGCGAGCCAACGCTGGACAATACGCATAACGCCCACCGGGCGAGCGCGGTGAATACGGCATCGCTGCCCCTGTCGGACGACCGGGAGGCGATTGCGCGTGCGTTGTGGTCTGCGACGAACGCGGGCTACGGGCGGGCGCTGGACAACTACCTGCAGGTGAAGACCGAGGCCGAGGTGCGGGCCAAGGAAGAGGATACGTCGGGGGATTTTTCAAAGGAGACGGCGCAGGTTTCGGTGAGCAAGGCGGCTCCAGCGCCGAAGGTGGACCGTGCGGCGTGGGAAGCGCGTGTGCGGGCGCTGTCAAAGATATTCCGGGAGTATCCGGACGTGACGCAGAACGTGGTGATGCTGTCGGCGGAGAACGAGACGGATTATTATGCCTCGTCGGAGGGTTCGCGTCTGGTGAGTCCGCACGAGTCGGCACGCCTGGTGGTGTTTGCAGTGACTCGGGCTGAGGACGGGATGGACCTGTTCCGGGACCAGACGTTTGAGGCCAAGACGATTGACGGGCTGCCGGCACAGGCGGAGCTGGAAGCTGCAATCCGGGAGCTGGGCAAGAGCCTGGAGGAGTTGCGGAAAGCGCCGGTGACGGAGCCGTTCAACGGGCCGGCGATTTTGTCGGGGCGTGCGTCGGCGGTGTTTTTCCACGAGGTGCTGGGACACCGGCTGGAAGGGCAGCGGCAGCGCGGGGACGAAGAGGGGCAGACGTTTACGAAGGATTTGAACAAACCGGTGCTGCCGAGCTTTCTGTCGGTGGCCGACGACCCGACGGTGACCAGCTACGGGAAGACGTGGCTGAGCGGGAGCTATACGTACGACGACGAGGGGCAGAAGGCGCAGCGGGTGGAACTGATCCAGGACGGTGTGCTGAAGAACTTTCTGATGTCGCGGCTGCCGATTGCCAGCTTCAGCAATTCCAACGGGCATGGGCGAGGGCAGACGGGCCGGATGCCGAACGGGCGTCAGGGGAACCTGATTGTGAGTTCGACGAACAAAGTTTCGGAGCCGGCGCTGCGCAAGATGCTGGTGGACGAGGCGAAGAAGCAGGGTAAGGCGTATGGGCTGTATTTCGAGGATATTTCGTCGGGATTTGCGGTGACGGAGCGGAGTTCTCCGCAAGCGTTCCAGGTGATTCCGCTGGTGGTGTACCGGGTGTATGTGGATGGGCGTCCGGATGAGCTGGTGCGCGGAGTGAGCATTGTGGGCACACCGCTGGCAGCGATGAAGCGGATTGTAGCGACGGGGGATGTGAGCGAAGTGTTCAACGGGATCTGTGGCGCGGAGTCGGGGTCAGTGCCGGTGTCGGCGGTGGCGCCGGCGATGCTGCTGACGGAGATGGAGACGCAGAAGCAGCCTCAGGGCTCGGAGCGTCCGCCGATATTGCCGATACCGGGCACGAATGGGACTGCCGCAGTGGCAGCAGGAAAGGGAAACTGATGACAGGCTTGACGAAGAGATTGAGTTTGGCGGCGGCTTCCCTGGGGGTGATGGCGCTGGCAGCGCCGATGGTGTGGGGTCAGACGCAGCTGACGCGCGCGGACGCGGAGAAGGATCCCGTGCTGAAGGCAATGCTGACGGAGCTGGACCGGAGCAAGAGCGAGCTGCAGTTGAAGGGGTTTCAGAAGCCGTTTTTCATCGAGTACCGGGTGGATGACGTGGAGGGTTACACCACGCGGGCCGAGTTTGGGGCTTCGACGGGGGCTGGGCATTTTCATCGGCGCGGGGCGTTTGTGACGGTGGATGTGGGGGACTACAAGCAGGACAGCTCGGGGCGGGGGGACAGCGCGCCGGCGCTGGAAGTGCTGGACAACGACGAGATTGCGCTGCGGTCGGCGCTTTGGATGGCCACGGACCAGGCATACAAGGGAGCGCTGGACGCGTATGCGCACAAGCAGGCGGACCTGAAGCAGGTGCAGACGCCGCCCGAGGCCGATGATTTTTCGCACGAGAAGCCGGTGATTGTGCTGGAGACGCCGAAACACTTCCAGGTGGACGAAAAGGCCTGGGAGCGGGCGGTTGCCGAGACGAGCGGGCTGTTCCTGACGGATGCGAAGGTGAGCGCGGGCAAGCAGGACGTTCAGTATTCGCAGGCGTATCTGGATGCGGAAGCGACGACGACCTACCTGGTGAACACGGAAGGGACGATCACGCGGACGTCGGCGACGCACTACGATCTGGACTTCAGCGCTGGGGCACAGGCGACGGATGGGATGCATCTTGACCGGAGCTACTATGTGGCCGGCAACAGCGTGGCGGACCTGGGCGATGCGGCGGAGTTCAAGGAACATGCGCTGGAATGCCTGACGGGGTTGGCGGAGTTGCGGCAGGCTCCGTTGGTGGACGAGGAGTACCACGGACCGCTGCTGATGGATGCGGATGCGGCGGCGGGGACACTGAAGGGATTGCTGGCGCGGTCAGTAACGGCGAGCCGGCCTCCGCTGGGCACGCAGGCGCGGACGACGGGCGCATTTGCGTCGAGTCTTCATGCGCGGGTACTGCCGGAGTTCCTGGACGTGACGGATGACCCGAGCCTTGCGAGCTATAACGGCAAAGGGAATGTGGGAACGTATACGGAGGACCAGGAGGGAGTTCCGGCACAGGCGGTGGCCCTGGTAGTGGCGGGCAAGCTGGAGAACTATCTAATTGGGCGGGAGCCAGTAAAGGATTTTCCGCAGTCGAACGGGCACGGGCGGGCGGGGATGTTTGGCCCGGCGCAGCCGTCGATTGGGGTGCTGCGGATTACGGCGAAGGACGGGGTGAGCCTGGACGAGCTGAACGGGAAGCTGCTGGCGATGGCCAAGGATCGCGGGCTGAGCGCGGTGTATTTTGTGGAGGCGATGGCGACCGGCGGGCCGCGTCTGCTGTACAAGGAGACAGCGGACGGGAAGCGGACGCTGGTGCGGGGAGCGCGGCTGGAAGACCTGGATTTGCGGGCGCTGCGGTCAGGAGTGGTGGCCGCGGGCAAGGAGCTGTTTGCGAACAACCAGCTGGGCGGTGCTCCGGCGACGGTGCTGGCGCCGGCGCTTCTGTTTGACGATGTGACGGTGAAGCGGGCGAATGAGAAGAACGACAAGCTGCCGTATTATCCTCCGCCGGATTAGTGCCCCGGACTGAACGAAGGACACCGCTGCCGGATGAGCCTTTGAGGCCATCCGGCAGCGGTGTTTTTGGAGCGCAATTACTTGGTCTTTCGGTTGAGTGCGCCGACGATGGCGCCGGAGGCGAGCATGGCGAGGAGCCATATGCCGACTTCGGGAGCGAGTGAGCCGAGATCTTCGCCGCCGGTGGTGTGCTTGATAAAGACGGCCGGGAGGACGAGGCCCAGCCAGAGGTATGCGCCGACCTTGAGCCCGCGCATGGCGGTAAGCGCGCCGGTGAGCTGGGTGACCTGGGAGATGGTGGCCGCGATGAGTGCGAAGCCGATGAGGATGACGGCGTACTGAAGGTTCTCATGGGCGCCGCTGTTGGAGGAGAGCCAGTGCTTGAAGAAGTAGGTGTTCCAGCCAGCCTGGAGGATAGAGCTGACTACCGCTGCGACAACGATGGCCACGTAGTTCTGTTTGACCATGCTCGATTTATCTGCCATTTCAGTTAATCTCCGATCTTAAACTCTGCGTTTGTTTCCTTTGTTGAATGAGGAGCCCGCGGCTTTCCGCGGTGGACTTGCAGGGGAAGCAGTCTTTACGCGGTACCGGAAAGTACACGAGAGAGGTTGCACGGATTGTAACGGGTTTATGTTACTTTTGCACCCCCGAGGAAGCAAATTGGTAACGTGCGTGGGACGAACGACGAGGGACTGAGGGACTAGGGACTTAGTCGAGGCGGGTGAGGAAAGCGTCGCCTTCGGCGGGTTTGAGGCGGGCGGCGATGCGCTCGGCGGCTTCTCGATTGTCTCCGGCGGGGCGGATGCGGACCCAGTAGCCAGTGTCTCCAGTGAATTCGAGGACCTGGGAGTCGGGGTATTTGCGCTGGAGCTGGTTGCGCAGTGCGATGGCTCTGCCGGAGTGCTCGAAGACGCCGATCTGGACGCACCAGCGGCCTCCAGAGAACATGGGATGGGGAGTTTTGTAGACATCGATCTGGACGGGAGCGAGTCCGGCTCGATAGACCCCGGTGGCCTTGGCAGAGGCGATGGAGAGGTCGATGGTGCGTCCTTTCACGAAGGGCCCACGGTCGGTGACGCGGATGATGGAGGACTGGTGGGTCTTCTGGTTGGTGACGACGAGCAGCGAGCCCATGGGGAGGGTACGATGGGCGGCGGTGAAGGCGTTACGGTCGAAGGGCTGACCGTTGGCGGCCTTGCGTCCGGTGTAGGGCGCGTCGTACCAGGTGGCGAAGCCCTCTTCCCTGTAGATGGGGCGGTGGGTTGCGATGAACTCCTGGTCTTCTTCGGAGATGCCGCCGGGAGGCGCGGGATTGGGCGCGATGCGGGGCGGCGGGGGCGCGCTTGTGATCTGAGCATGGTGTCCGCAGCCGGCCAGAGTGAGCGAGGCCACGAGGAGGGCGGCGAGCGGGCCGATGGCGGGAGTGAGGCGGGTTGTCACCGGGGTTGATTTCCCTTGTCGTTGAGGGTTGCGCCGAGCCTTTCGATGTGGGTGGCGAGCTTGGTGAGGGCTGCGCCGGATTCGCGGCGAACCTCAGGAACGACGACGGCATCGACGTAGGCCACGGCGTGGCGGATTTCGGCTTCGGCGACGCCGAGGGCGTTCTCGATGGTGTCACGGATATGCTCGCCCAGATTGGGCGGAGTTGCGGGATTGGTTGGCATGGGAACCCCCTCGGTATCAGTTTGCGGAGGCTGGGCGGCATCGTCAACAGCTGGGATGGATTGGAACGCAGAAGGGGTTCCCACAGCGGCAACGCAGGTGTGGGGGGCATTGGCGGGAGTGGGTGCGACATTTTGCATGGATGAAGCGTCGAAGATGGGCATAGAGTGGTCGGGACGACGGAAGGCGCGAGCAGGGGCGGCGATGGGAGGGAGTTGCCGGTGAGGTTATGTGGTCGAGTTGTGGGGCTGGCCTGGGTTGGGGTGCTGGGGCTGGTGTGTGCATGGCAACCTGCAGCGGTGCGGGGCCAGGAGGGCGTGCCGCAGGGGCCGCGAGCGCCTGAGACGAAGACACCGGCTGCTCAGTCCCCTGCCCTGCCGGATGCTCCGGAGCCGGTGCAGGCGCCGGATTGCGGGCAGAAGCCCTGTCCGGCTGCGGTGGACTGGTTTACGCGGTTTATGAACGGGCCGGAGGTGCAACCGCTGACGGCGAAAGAGAAGGGGCGGCTGGCGGTGACGAATCTGCTGGACCCGTTCAACGCGCTGACGATATTGGGGGAAGCGGGGATATCGACAGCGGCCAATGCACACTCACCGTACGGGCCGGGGATGCGGGGATTTGGGCGGAATGTGGGGGTGAGCCTCACGGAGGATATGACGGGGGAGTTTTTCAACACGTTCCTGATTCCGTCGCTGGCGCACCAGGATCCGCACTATCATCGGCTACCGAAGGCTAGCCTGGTGCGGCGGGTGCTGCACACGGTGACGCAGGTGGTGTGGACGCGGGGGGACAACGGGCGGGGAATGGTGAACTATGCCACGCTGTTGGGCAACGCGATCGACGACGAGATAGGGGACTTGTATGTGCCCGGGCGGCAAACGAACCTGGCGGCGAGCGCAACGCGGTACGGGGTGGGGTTGGCGAGTTCTCCGGTGGACAACCTGATCACGGAGTTTTTGCCGGATGTGGCGAAGCATATCCATTTGCGGGTGGTGATTTTGCAGCGGATTGTGAACCAGGTGGCGAAGACGGACGGTGCGCCGTGAGGTAGCGGGGCGGAGGGGTTTGGGTGCGCCGAGCCAGGTGGCGAGGTCGAGGGCGTTCTCGATGGTGTCACAGATATGTTCGCCCAGATTGGGCGGAGTTGGTTGGCATGGGAGTCCCCTCGGCCCCCGTTGGGAGAAGAGAGAAGACGGCGTCAATGGTTGCGAGGAATGGGTTGAGGTGAGAGGTTTCCACAGTGAAAGCTGGCGGTGCGGAGCAACATGGGCAGGGAATCGGTGGAACATATTGTGCAATAGGTCTTTCGTGTGTCGAGATTATGCCGATAACTCCTTAGAATGATGAGTCCAGGTTTATCAGCTCCGCCGCAGGACGGAACGCGCGGGGCGTGGTGAATGTGGAAGGAAGACAGGTAGTGGCCTTGGCCAGGGATCGCGTCACTGGCGGAGAGTGTGGAGCGCGCTGCGGCGTGAGCCGTGGACGATGGTGGTGGGGTGCGGCTCGGAATGAGCGCGGCGCCGCACGCGATGGATTAGCAATGGGTGTGCTGGGAGTGTTGGTGGCCAGTGCGTGCTTTTTGCCGGCGTCGACAGCTGGCTGTGCAGAAACAGGCCAGGCCGCAACTGTATTAACGACCACACATGCGGTACACAGCCTGATGCCTGAGGAAGCAAGACAAGGGCGTCCGGTTCATCTGCGGGTGGTGCTGACCTACTACGATCCATATATTGATATGCGCCATGGTGCGCTCTTTGTGCACGATGCGACGGGTAGCATTTTCATTCGCGTGCCTCTGCGCCCAATTCTGGATATCAAGCCGGGGGACGAACTGGACGTGGTGGCCAGGAGCGGCTCGGGAGACTATGCGCCGATCTTGCAGGATGCCGCGATTGATGTGATTGGGCATGGTCATCTTCCGGAGAATCCTGTGGCAGTTACGGTGCCTCAGATGCTTTTTGCCGAGATGGACGGTCAGTGGGTGGAGGTGGAAGGGCTGGTCCACGCGGTCCAAGTTGTGGGGAAGAACGTGGTGTTTGAGCTTGCTACGAAGGAGGGCAGGCTGATGTGCACAACGCTTGTGGAGCCAGGCAAGGACTATGACGGCCTGGTGGATGCGATAGTCCGGATTCGCGGCAATGAAGCGCCGGAGTTCAACCGCAATCGGCAGTTGGTGGGGGCGCATCTCTATTTCGCATCGCTGGAGCAGGTTCGAGTGGTGAATCCCGCTCCGGCGAATCCGTATGACACAGCGCCGCAGGAGATTTCGAAGTTGCTGCAATATGTGCCTGGGATGGAGTTGCCAAGGCGGAAGCATGTGCGCGGGCGAGTGACTTTGAAGTGGCCCGGGCGGCTGCTGTGCGTGCAGGAAGGGACGGACGGGCTGTGTGTGGCGACGACGGAAACAGCGCCCGTGGCGGAGGGGGCGTGGGTGGATTTGCTGGGATTTCCGGCGATTGTGGATTACAGGCCGACGCTGGTGAATGCAACTTACCGAGTGGCGAGCGGCGCCCCGGCAGAGGTGAATGCGCGAACGATTGATAGCGCGGAGGCATTTTCAGGCACGGATGATGCGGCCCTGGTAACGATGGAAGGGGAACTTGCCGGGGTAGACCGGACCGACGGGGATGAGGTTCTGCTTTTAATGAGCGGGCATTCTCTGATATCGGCGATTCTGGCCAAGGAAGGTGAAAGCGGACCGGGTGCGGAGTGGAAGGAAGGGAGCAGGTTGCGGGTAACGGGAATTTGCCGGGTAACGGCGAATGACCAGGAGACATCGACGGGCGAAGGCGGGATGCGGGTGAAGTCGGTCGAGATTCTTCTGCGCTCGGTGGGGGATGTGGAGGTGCTGCAGACTCCCTCGTGGTGGACAGGGCTGCACACTTTGCTGGTTTTGGGCATTGTTTGCCTGCTGGCGACCGCGGCGATTGCGTGGGTGGTGGTGCTGCGGGAGCAGGTGGCCCAGCAAACGCAGATGCTGCGGGAGAGTGAGGAGCAACTGCGGCACGCGGCGCAGCACGATACGCTGACGGGTTTGGCAAACCGAGCGTTGATGGACGACCGAATCGTGATGGCGCTGGCGATGGCTCAGCGTGAGCAGTGCATCCTGGGACTGTTGCTGGTGGACCTGGACCGGTTCAAGGAAGTGAACGACACGCTTGGTCACCAGGCGGGGGATCGGCTGCTGTGCCAGGTGGCGGGTCGGCTCAAGGACGCCGTGCGGGCGAGCGATATGGTGGCGCGAATGGGCGGCGACGAGTTTATTGTTCTGCTGCCGAAGCTGAAGGCGGTGCAGGACGCTGAGACGATTGCGCAGAATATTGTTGCGGCCATTCAGAAACCGTTCCCGATGGGGCTTGCCGAGATTCGGATTGGCGCGAGCGTAGGAGTATGCACGTATCCAGCTGCGGGTCTGACGATGGAGCGGCTGATGCATCATGTTGATTTGGCAATGTATCGGGCCAAAGCCGAGGGTCAGAGCGGTTATACGGTTTATGCCGGGGAAATGAATTCGGCGGCCAAGGCGCTGTAATCTTCGGGTTGAAGTGGGGCCGACAGCGCCGTTCCCCATGCGTCAATCCCCGTTCAGGGCGGAAATTCTCCATTCGATGGTTGGTCTTTGGGTTGCCTTGCGACTCCGATTACCCTTGTAATGACATATTGTTCCCCCGCGCCCGGCTACGGGTGGCAAAGGTAACGGCGGCGCGAGGACCAGCTGTCGGACTATTGATTTGATTTGAGATAGAGCAACCCCGAAATTGGAAACAAGGAGATTTGCGTCGATGGCAAAAGCAGTGAAGTATGCAGAGAAGGCCCTGGTGTACGGAGCGAAGGGTGTGTGGGCGGTGTTTGAGCGCATCAACCGCATCAACCCGAATCCGTCGATTACGCCGAAGTGGAGCGACAAGCCGCTGCTGAAGAGCTGGCAGAAGGAGAAGCCTCCCTTGGGCTGGCCGCGTTCTACCGATTCGCTGTGTCCGAAGTGCGTGCCGGAGATTCGGCAGCAGATTCTGGATGGGAAGCTGCCGCACGAGGTACTGCTGAACGAGAAGGTGGGTGAGATCAAGGCCCAGATCATCGAGCGGGACGGGCAGATTCTGATGGTGAAGGACTGCCCGAAGCATGGCCACTTTGAAGACCTGATGTCGACGGATCCGGCGTTCTTCAAACACCTGGAAGAGAGCTTTCCGGGGCGCGACATTCGCGCGCACAACGATGAGAAGCTGCACAATCACGGCACCTCGACGGTGACGCACGGACGCGGCTCGGTGTTGACGATCGACCTGACGAACCGCTGCAACATGATGTGCGACCCGTGCTTTATGGACGCCAACCAGGTGGGATTTGTGCATGAGCTGACCTGGGCGGAGATCAAGACGATGCTGGACAATGCGGTGACGATCAAGCCGCACCGGCAGATGAGCGTGCAGTTCAGCGGTGGCGAGCCGACGCTTTCGCCGTACTTCCTGGATGCTGTGGCGTACTCCCGCAAGGTGGGGTACAACAGCGTGCAGGCGGCCTCGAATGGGATTGAGTTTGCCAAGAGCAAGGAGCTTTGCCGGGCTGCGGCGGAAGCGGGTCTGCGCTATGTGTACCTGCAGTTTGACGGAATCGGCAACGCGGCCAACTCACACCGCAAGGTGGGCAACCTGTTTGACGTGAAGTTGCAGGCGATCCATAACCTGCACGAGGCGGGCGTGGATATTGTGCCGGTGACGACGATCATCAATGGCATCAACAACGAGCAGGTTGGGCGGATTGTGGAGTTTGCGCTGGACAATCCGAAGACGATCAGTTTTTTGAGCTTCCAGCCAGTGAGCTTTACGGGCAGGGACGAAGAGATTTCCGACGAGCGGCGGCAGGCGCAGCGGTATACGCTGAGCCACCTGGCGCAGGATGTGAAGACGCAGACGGGATTGGGCGAGCCGATTCGCGACTGGTTCCCGATCAGCTTTATGAGCACGTTCAGCGACTGGGCGGACCATGTGCATGGGCCGAGTGCGGACTGGGGCGCGCTGTCGTGCGGATGCCACCCGAATTGCGGCATTGGCATGGCGCTGATGGTGGACAAGGAAACGAAGGAAGCGGTTCCGGTGACGGCCTTCCTGGATGCGGGGCGACTGGCCAAGGACGTGGCCAAGATCAACGACGCGGCGCGGGGCAAGTTCCTGTCGATTCTGGGCATTGCGCTGGCCCTGCTGCGGAACTATGACCCGTTCATGGCGCCGACGCACTTCAAGATCACCGACATGTTCAAGAAGATGGACAAGACGTTCAACGCGACGGGCAAAGACTACGGCAAGGTGACGGGCGACCGGACGGCCGAGGACATCAAGCTGCGCCGGTCGGATCGGTGGAACTTCCTGTTCATCGCGGGGATGTGGTTCCAGGACTTGTTCAACTACGACTTCCGCCGGACGGAGCAGTGCATTATTCCGTATGCGACGCAGGAGGGCGAGATCAGCTTCTGCGCGTACAACACGGGCGTAGGCTGGCGGAACATCATCGAGAAGATGCACATGACTGCTACCTTGACGAAGTGGTACGAGGAGCACGGTCGGCATGAGATTTTTGCGGGCGGCAAGCAGGTGGGCATGTCGCAGGTAGGGCATCACCTGGCGCTGAACATGGAGCATGTGAACTCGGAAGCGAACCACACGCTGGACAACCTGGGCATTGCCAAGAACGCCCGGGAAGAGAAGCTGCGGGCGCGCAACGAGAAGATCAAGAGCGATGCGGAAAACGCGCAGATGGCCAAGCTGTATCGCGAGCATGTGCTGGGCGAGAAGCCGGTCGAGGGCCTGGTTCGGCTGGACGCGATTGCGCCGGCGAAGCCGGTGCGGACGGAAGAGCCGGTTGCCGGGGACTAGTTTCCTGCGATGGATGGAAGTGCGAAGGCCGCTCCGTGAGGAGCGGCCTTTGTGCGTGTGGGCTTGGCACTGAGATATTGAAGGACTGAGGAGAAACGAAGCGATGGAGTTTGAACTGGGGACGACGATTGCCCTGCTGGAGCGGACGCCGGGGGCGCTGGATGCGCTGCTGCGGGGGTTGCCGGAGGCGTGGACGCTGGCCAATGAGGGTGGGGAGAGCTGGAGCGCCTTCTACGTGGTGGGGCACCTGGTGCACTGCGAGCGCACGGATTGGATGGTGCGGGTGCGGGCGATTTTGGAGAGCGACGGGGTGCGCGAGCTGCCGCCCTTTGACCGGTTTGGGCATGTGGCGCTGTGCGCGGGCAGCAGTCTGGATGAGTTGCTGGACGCCCTTGCCGCCGAGCGGCGGGCTGGGCTGGCGGAGCTGCGGGGAATGGGGCTGACGGACTCGTTACTGGCGAAGCGCGGGGTGCATCCGATCTTTGGCGAGGTGACGCTCAAGAACCTGCTGGCGACCTGGGCGGTACATGACATGACGCACCTGCACCAGATTTCGCGGGTGCTGGGCGGACAGTACCGCGAGGCTGTGGGGCCGTGGGAGCAATATTTGAGCGTGCTGGCGCGGCGGCCGGGGTGAGCGGGGAACTCCCGGGGGAGTTCGCTACTGGTCGCCGAGTTCTGAGCGGATTCTGCCGCGGATCGATTGCCATTCAGCGTCGGGAAGGAAGGGCATGGCCGGGGCGAGGGTTCGGGTTTTGAGATATCTGTTGACGATGAGGGCGATGAGGGCGGTGGAGAGCAGGAAGACGGCTATGGGGATGCCGATGAGGATTTGGCCGGCGAGGCCGTCTGGCTCGGCGAGGATGGTGTCTCCGTACTTTGCCTTGTAGTAGTTGAGGATGTCCTGCTCGTCGCGGCCCTGGACGACGAAGGCGGTGACTTCTTCGCGCATCTCCGCAGCAACGTCGCTGATGTGGTCTTTGATGGTCTGCTGGTAGCAGCAGGGGGCTATGAGCTCCTTTTCAAGCTTGTCGACCTTGGTGGCCTGGGTGGGGGTGAGCGGGACGACGGAGAGGACGGCGAGTAGAGCGACGGCGATGTGCATGGATTCTTCCTTTTTTGGCAGGACAGTGCTTGCGGTGCGCGCTGCTGGGGCGGCACGAGGACACGTCCGCCGTCGCCTTAAGGCGTGTGGCGTAGACGGAGTCGCGGGGAGTTACAGCCGGGAAGAAAGGGCGGGGGGGCCGCGCTTTTGGCGGGCGCGGTCAAGAGAGAGGCAATAGAGGGCCTGGGTTTGGGCTTGGATGGCCGGTTGGCTGACGAGCTGGGCGAAGTGGGCCGCGGCCGGTGGAGGGGCGGCGTGGAGTGTGAGGCTGCCGGGAGGCACGCCGTGGGGATAGAAGGGGCAGTGCTGCGGGGTTGCGCTGACCTGCGGGGAGCCTGGGGAGGTGGCCTGGAGGTAGGCGTCCATCATTGCGCAGTGGTGCTTGCCGTGGCGGCGGCAGCAGGCGGGCAGATTGGCCTCAGGGTCGGAGGAGGCGGCGGCGATGAGGGGCGCGGCGTAGAATCCGCCGAAGAGCACCAGTATTAGAATGGCCGTCCATTGCCGCATGAATCGAGGGTATACGGGGACTGCGGGACGGCGCAATGCGGGCGGGTCAGGTTTTGGGGACGGTGCTGCCGGGTTTGACGTCTTCGTAGGTGGCCTGCATTACGTCGAGTTCGACATCGGTGAGGCGCTCGATGTCGATCATTTTGTTGCGGGCCTTGTCCATGGCGAGGATGATTTCATTGAGCTTGAGGTTGATGGCGCGGGCGTCTCGGTTCTGCGTGTTCTGGATGAGGAAGACCATGAGGAAGACGGCGATGCCGGTGCAGGTGTTGATGATTTCGACCCAGACGGCGGAGAAGTGAAAGATGGGGCCGCTGGCGGCCCAGAACAGTACGACGAGGCCGGCAGCGAGGAAGGCCCATGTGGAGCCGAGCCATAGGTTGGCCGTGGCAGCGAAGTGGCCGAAGTGGTCGTGGACGGTGTGGGGCCGGAGGTCGGGTTTATTTTTGTCAGCCATGGTGGTCTCCAGAGGGGGTGGTTTGCCGGCGGGGCAGTGGACTGCGCCTCGTAATGAACTTGTAGCGTCTGGGACACCGTTCCGATCGAATTTCGAGCGGGTCAGGACGGGGTGGCGCCTTCGCGATAGACCATTGCGTGCTGGGGAGAGTTGACGGAGGAGCCGGAGACGGGGAACTTGAGGTGGGGGGCATCGACTTGGGGCTTGCCGTGGCGTCGGCAGCGGGCAGGCGATTTTGCCTCAGGGCCGGAGGAAGCAGCGTAGAAACCGGCGAAGAGCACCAGTAACGGGTTGGCCATCCCTTGCCGCATAAGTAGAGGGTACAGCGCGCAGAGTGGAATTACCAAGGTGACGGATAGCGTGGGTACTCCGTTATTACCAAAGATTTCTTTTTAAGAGTGGCAAGGACAGATAATATGAGTCAACGCAAAGTTTCCGGGAGTGGTTTGCGCTGTTGATGTGAGCAGGTTCCGGATATTGTTGCACCGCAACAGCCTAGTTTGGAAGCGGGTCCTCTGGGTGCGCAGCACCTGGGCAACGCAAAAAGCATTCCTCCGAAAAAAACTGCGGCGCGGGTGGCTTGGAAGCCTGTCGCGGCAGGATGTTCGTCAATCCAGATGAATGGATCGTGTAAGAATCCCACACACTGGATTGAAGATGTAGAACGGGGAAGTGCGAAATGTTTTGAGGAGTTGTCAATGAAAACTTTTGTGAAATGTTCTCTCTTGTCCTTGGGGCTCTTCTTCGGTGCCTGCCTGGCCGCTCAGGCGACGCCTACACCAACTCCGGTTCCAATTAACAAGGCTCCCGAGATCGATCCCGGCTTAGCGATCGGCGGTCTGGCGCTTTTGGGCGGCAGTGTAATGGTTCTTCGTTCGCGCCGCCGTAAGTAGAGCGGTGACGAAACTGAAGAGCGAAGTCAACCGGATCCCGGTGGGCGGCTTAGGCCGTTTGCCGGGGTTTGTATTTTTTGTGGTGCGTCCGTTCGGTCGGCTGTTACTTTTTGCCGTGATTTTGGCGTTGGGTCATCTGGCCTACGCGGCCGTCCCACATCAATCGGCCAGTTTTGGGCCCGTGGCCACTTGCGCGATCGTCGTTTTTGCCGTGTTTCTGGGGCTGGGGTACACCAAGCTTGGGCAGATTGAGGATGCGATCCCCTTCCGCTGGTGGTTTTTCGGCGGGCATTTGGCTTGCCTGGCGGCACTTTGCGCTCTGCGATTGGCGGAGTGGCGGGGAGTCTCGGCGCTGAGCCCCAGTCTGGATCCGGCAATGGAGCGCTGCGGGCTGGTGGCCGCGATTGTGACGCTGGCGCTGGCTTGTCTGCCGCTGGCGCAGTGGGTCAAGGCTGTCAGAGTTACGAATCCCGCCTGGGTGCTGGCTTTGCTTGCGGGGGCGGGTGCGTACCTGATCCGGGAGCCGGCTCAGGGCTTTTGGCTGAGGCCGGGAGGCGACGAGGCGAGCCTTTTACAAAGCTGGACATTTTCCGCAGTCCACTTTGTGCTGAGTCTGCTTGAGCCCTGGGCGATCACTGGGTTGATATCCGATTCAGCTTCATTCCAGATTGGGACGGCGCGGTTTCTGGTGTTTGTGGCCAAGGAGTGCTCCGGTCTTGAGGGGCTGGGGATGATTCTGGTCTTCACCGTGGTTTGGCTGATTTATTTCCGGCGGGAAAGCCGGTTTCCTCAGGCGCTGATGCTGATTCCGCTTTCCCTGGTGTGCATGTGGGTAATGAACGTGCTGCGGATCTGCGTTCTGGTGCTGATTGGGAACGCGGGCTACCCGGAGACGGCGATCTTCGGTTTTCACTCGCGAGCCGGCTGGATCGGATTCACGCTGGTGGCGCTGAGTTTTTCAGTTGCGACGCAACGACTGTCCTGGGTACGGAAGGATGCGCCGGCGCAGAAGGAAGCTGGAGAATCGCCCGCGACTGGCGCGTATCTGGTTCCGTTTTTGGCGGTCTTGGCGGCTTCTTTTGTATCAAAGGCTGCTTCGGGGCAATTTGAGTGGCTGTATCCGCTGCGTTTTTTTGCTGCTGGATGGGCTATTTGGCATTTTCGGAGCGAGTTGCGCAAGCTGGATTGGCGGTTTGGCTGGGTGTCTGCAGGGATCGGTACGGCGGTGTTCCTGCTGTGGATTGCTGCGCAGCGGGAGACAGCGGGTGCGGGTTCGCTGGGTGCTTCGCTGGCGGTGTTGGGGCCGGTGGAGCGCTGGGGCTGGATTGCCTTTCGCGTAGCGGCGGCGGGGGTTACGGGGCCTATTGTGGAGGAGCTGGCGTTTCGCGGCTACCTTGGGCGGCGGGTGCTCGCCCGGGAGTTCGACGCCGTGCCGCTGGACAGGATGACGTGGCTCTCGGTGGGTGTATCGTCGGTGGCCTTTGGACTGCTGTACGGAGAGCGGTGGCTATTGGGGATTGCGTCGGGCCTTGCGTATGCCGGAGCGCTGAAGTGGCGTGGGCGCATGGGGGACGCTGTGGCTGCGCACGCCACGAGCAGTCTGCTGCTGGCGGCGTGGGTGCTGGCGCGGGGCGAGTGGGGACAATGGTGAAGCGGAGCTACTGTGTGGCGCCTTCGCGATAGACCATGACCAGCTGGGGCGAGTCGACGGAGGAGCCGGGGACGGAGAATTTGAGGCGGAGTTCTTCGACCTGGGGCTTGCCGTGAAGGGGTGCGGAGAAGCCGAGTTCGTACTGGTTCTGAAGGCGTCGGGCGAGGTCGTCGAGGTAGGGCTCAAAGGAGACGGGGTTTCCCTGTCCGTGCCAGTAGCTTTTGCCGCCAGTTGCTTCGGCGACGATTTCGAGAAGGCTTTGTCCTGTGTTGCTGACCTCGGCGTAGTTGTCGGCAGGGCCGCGGTTACGCCAGTAGAGGGTGTAGACGAGGATGCCGGCGCGTGCGGAATCGTCGGTAGCGGTCTTGACGTAGGGGTCGTCGAGGTCGAGGTGCTGCTCGTAGGGGTCAACGCCGTCGGTGACCATAACGACTTCTCGGCGGGCGTGGCGGTCTCCGGAGGGCCAGTGCTGGGCGAGGTTCGAGAGGCAGAAGTAGGGACTGGCGCTGGAGACGCCCATGGGCATGTGGAGATGGCGCTTGGCTTCGGCACGGTCGGCGGTGAGTGGACCGCTGAGAACGGCGCTTCCGTTCTGCATATAGGCGATGGTGGCTCGGGTATTGGGGGGCAGGCGGTCAAGGAAGTGGGCGATGGTTTCGAGTTCGCCGCCGAGGCTGTCGCGGGAAGAGGAGTCCATGAGGAAGATGAGCTCGACGGTGTCGTTGGGGCCGTTGAGGGCGCGCCAGTTGCTCACGGTGGCCTTTTTTCCGTTGATTTCCAGCTTGATGCCCTGAGGATCGGTGGCCGGAGCCGGGTCCGTGGCCTTTTTGGGGAGTACGGTGACGATGGCGCGACCCTGACCTTGATTTTCGTTTTGGGCGTGAGCGGAAGGTGCGAGCAGGGCGGAAGCGGCGAGGATTGCCAGGGCCATTGAGCATCGGATCATGAGCGAACTCCAGGGCCAGGGGTGCGCACGATGACGCGAGCGGCTGGCATCTGTTGATTAGACGCTATGGGGAGGGATTGTGTTTAAGAGAGGGGTGGCGGCCGCCTGGGTGAGAGCAGGCGGCCGGCACGGGTCCTGGCTAGCGGGTGTGGAAGCTGTAGGAGACACCGAAGCTGACGATGGGGTAGGTCTTGAGGGGGTTGAGGTCGTTTTGATAGGTGGCGATCTGTGCCTTTAGGTTGGACTGGATGGTGGGGTCAGTGGCGACGTTGACGCAGTAGGTCCCCTGGGGGTCGTTGCATCCCTCTCCAGAGAGGGTGATGTTGAGGGTGGGAGCCTGGATGAGTGCGATGCCGACTTCGACGGGGAAGCTCCAGTGACCTTTGGTCTTGGCGATGTTGCCCCAGCCGGTGGTGATGGTGAAGGCGGGGGTACCATTGCCGAGGCCGACCACGCCAGTGCCCTGAACGGCGTTGGAGCCGGAGCCGGAGTAGTAGGTGACGTTGTTGAGCTTGAAGCTGGTGCCCGGGGCGACGACGTAGGTGGCATTGGCCGAGTTCTGGTTATAAAAGAGGACGCCTGGGCTGATGCGGAAGCCGGCGTGGAATGGGTACAGGTCAACGGCAGCGCCGGCGGAGGCGAGGTTCAGCTTGGGGCTGATGGTGAATCCGTTGCTGGTGATGTTGCTGACGGTATAGGTGAAGTAGCTGCCTTCGGCGCGGATGTTGATGTGGCTGTTGAGATTGGTGGCGACCTGGCCGCCGATGCCGAGCGGGGAGACATCCGCGGCGAAACCAATTGCGGAAAATGCCTTGGTGGATGGCTTTTGGGCGTTTGTGCCCTTTGCGGCCGCGCCGGAAGATGCCTGGTCTGGGGCTACAAAGGATTGCGCGATGGATGGTGTGTCGGCGGAAGAGCTGTAGGCTTGGGCGCGGGCAACAACGGCGGTGGTGCAGAGAGCGACGACCAGGGCAAGGGCGGTGAGAGAACGAGACATGGAGGCTCCAAAAATGGGGGGGTTAATGGGCTGATGCAAAACCTGGGCCCCGTAGGTGAGGTGAGTCAGGAATGGGGTACGAGTTTGAGTAGGCCGCCGTGCCCGTGTGCGGACCGGCCTGGCCGGAAAATTTGAAAATCTGGAGGCACTATAACACGATTCTGACTCGGGAATTTGTGACGTTGGGAACGCTTCGTGAAGAAATTGGCTGCCTGAGATGGCTATTGGGATGGGTGGCGGATCTGATGTGGAGCACTACAATCGAGCGATGGACACAGGATTTCCCAGCTCCGCCGTGCTTCCCCAACTGCGGAAAATGCTGCTGAGGTGGTTTGAGGGGAATCAGCGTGACTTGCCGTGGCGGCGGACAGCGGATCCGTATGCGATATGGGTGTCAGAGATAATGCTGCAGCAGACGCGGGTGGCGGCGGTGATTGAGCGCTACGAGGCGTTTATGGCGGCGTTGCCGACGGTCGAGGCGCTGGCGGCAGCCGAGGAAGCGCAGGTTCTGGCGCTGTGGAGCGGGCTGGGGTACTATCGGCGGGCGCGGATGCAGCATGCGGCGGCGAAAGTGGTGGTGTCCGTGCATGGTGGGGTGATGCCACGGACGGCCGCAGCGCTTCGCGGGCTGCCGGGAGTGGGGGCGTATACCTCGGCGGCGATTGCCAGCATTGCCTATGGCGAAGCCGTAGCGGTGGTGGACGGCAATGTGGAGCGTGTGGCACAGCGGCTGGCCGGCATTGGCACGGACGAGCCGGATGAGCAGGGTCGGTTGAAGCGGGCGACCAACGAGTTGGCGGCGCGGCTGCTCGACCGGGAGCGGGCGGGAGACTTCAACCAAGCGATGATGGAGCTGGGAGCGACGGTGTGCCTGCCGCGCGGGCCGAAGTGCCTGAGCTGCCCGCTGGCGGGACAGTGCATGACGCGCGGGGAACATCCGGTGGCGAAGCGGGCGAAGATGCGCACGGAGCAGACGGGTTGCGCGTTGGCGCTGCGCAGCGGGGCGAGCGAGACGGAGGTGCTGCTGGAGCAGCGGCCGGCGAGCGAGACGGTGATGCCGGGGATGTGGCAGCTGCCGGTGCTGCTGGGTGGCGACAGCGGCGAGACGGTGATGACCGTGCGGCACGCGATTATGCAAGTGAACTACCTGGTGCGTGTCCGCAGCGTGCGACCGGACGAGGTGGCTGGGTTGACGGCGATCAGGGGAGCGAGGCGCTGGGTTCCGCTGGGTGAGCTGGCGGGATTGGCGTTGAACGGGCTGGCTCGGAAGGTGCTGATGCAGGCGCGGCTTCTAGCGCCGAGGACTGCGGGTTGAGTGCCAGATGTGTCGGAGTGACCAACCGGCAGCGCTGGGCTTGTGCTGGAGTGAAGGATTGGATGAGACTTGTTTGGACTCGAGGAGATGGAATGACGAAGCGGGTAGCGATGGCGGTGTTGGCTGGGGTGGTGGTGACCTCTGCGGGTGGGTATGGGCAGCAGTCGATGACGGATTCGGCGAATCCTACGGAGCAGGTGGAGGGGTTGCCGGCAGCAGCACGGGCGGCGGCCAAGTCGATTGACGCGGAGAAGATGCGGGCGCAGGTGCGGTTCTTGTCCCTGGACTTGCTGGAGGGCCGGGGGCCGGGGACGCGCGGAGACCGGCTCGCGGCCGAGTACATTGCAACGCAGTTTGCGCTGGAGGGGGTATTGCCGGCGGGAGACGAGGGCAGCTACTTCCAGCGGGTTCCACTGTACGCAGTGCATACGGTGGAGGAGAAGACACACTTTGCCCTGGTGCCGGCCAAGGGCGAGCCTGCGCAACTGGCCTATGGCACGGAGATTGTGACCAAGGACCAGACGGGCGAGACGTCGGCCGACCTGGATGCGCCGATTGTGTTTGTGGGCTACGGAATCCATGCGCCGGAGTACAAGTGGGATGACTACGCGGGCGTGGATGTGAAGGGCAAGATTGTACTGGTGATTGTCAACGAGCCGCCGTCAGAGGATGAGGCATTTTTCAAGGGCAAGGCGCTCACCTACTACGGGCGGTGGACGTACAAGTACGAGGAAGCGGCAAGGCGGGGCGCGGCCGGCGTGCTGATTGTGCACAGGACGGACCTGGCCAGCTATGGCTGGGAGGTGGTGCGGAACTCGCAGGCGATTGAGAAGAGCTATTTGCAGGGCGATCCGCTGGCCAAGCTGCGGGCGGCCAGTTGGATTCAACACGACGTGGCGCAGAAGCTGTTTACGCTGGCGGGAATGGGCGATCTGGATCAGGCGATTGAGCGGGCGGGCAAGCCGGGGGCGTTTCATGCGGTGGAGCTGCCGGTGCGGCTGAAGGGGCATGTAGAGAGCCGCGTGCGGAAGTACGACTCGACCAACGTGGTGGGACGCGTGGCGGGGGCCAGCGAGGGCGGGAATGTGGTGCTGTATACGGCGCACTACGACCACCTGGGCATGGACCCGGACGCAAAGGGCGACGGCATCTACAACGGCGCGGCGGATAACGGGACGGGCTGCGGGATTGTGCTGGAGCTGGCGCGGGCGTTTGCGCAGGCTGCGGTGAAGCCGCCGCACGCGATGTATTTTGCGGCGGTGACGGCAGAGGAGCAGGGGCTGCTGGGGTCTGAGTATTTGGGGATGCATCCGCCGGTGCCGGCGGGGCAGATTGCGCTGGATTTGAACTACGACATGCTGCTGCCTATCGGGATTCCGCGGTCGGTGAGTTTGAATGGGGCGGAGCGGCTGAGCTTCTGGCCGACGGTGCGGTCGGTGGCGACGGCCTTTGACCTGGAGCTGCTTCCGGACCCGACGCCGATGGCCGGGCACTACTACCGGTCAGACCATTTTTCGCTGGCTCGGGTGGGGATTCCGGCGTTTTCCGTGGACCAGGGCGTGCTGTTTGCGGGTCACGACGAGGCGTGGGGACGGGCGCAGGAAGCGGATTACGTGGCCCATGACTACCACCAGCCTTCGGACGAGTACCGACCGGATTGGGACTTCCAAGGGAATGCGAAGCTGGCTCGATTCGGGTTTGTGCTGGGGTGGATGGCGAGCGAGCAGAAGCAGTCGGTGGAGTGGCTGCCGGGAGATGAGTTTGAGGCGGCGCGGAAGGCCAGTGAAGTTTCTCACTGATTGCTTCTATTTTTTGCCGGAAAAGGGGGGGGTGGGGTGTTTTTGCTGGAAATTCCTCCTATGTGGTTGATGGACTTGGTGTTAGTGGGTGGTTACCTGGCGTTTTTGTGCGCTTTTGTGCACTTTTGTTGCGTGTATCGTTGCGG
>Ga0302270_10000063_pt1 | contig 109314 bp, 99 predicted proteins | sample III_Bog_E2_3_FD_198773 | JGI IMG/M metagenome (GOLD analysis project Ga0302270, IMG submission 198773) | Peat permafrost microbial communities from Stordalen Mire near Abisko, Sweden - III_Bog_E2_3 | ecosystem: Environmental > Terrestrial > Soil > Wetlands > Peat | place: Sweden: Abisko... | reverse complement strand
AACCAGCGCCATGCCGTCTTGTACGTGATCCCCTGCCGTTTGGCCCACTCGGATAACTTCATGCCAAGCGTATATCAGGCCATGATTGTCTATGAAAGGGTATAGTTGGATCATCAGCTAATAGCCCCCCAAAGGGCCAGAAGACAACGCCTCCCGCGCGTGCAGAGCCGACCTCCACAAAAACCAAGATGATGGGGCTATCCTTGGCGCTCGCGAGTCACCCGCCAAGCCAACAGCATTGCGCCCACCAGCAGCAACGCCGCCAATAAAAAGGGGGCACCCGGCATCCGCCATGCCTGATCAACCCCGATGGCAAAGGCGAAAGTTATGGTGAACAGGCCAGGACCAATCATCCCGGAAACGCCCCGCAAACCATGGACGGCGCCTTGAAGCTGGCCTTGCTCGGAAGAATCGACCCGACGAGTCATCAAACTTTGAGCCGAGGGCCCCAACACCCCCCACAACGCCATCACAGGAATCCCCACCCACAGGGCCCCACCGACCGGGGCAAAGGCAAAAATTGTGAACCCGATAGCGCCACACAGCAGAGCCCCAAGCATCGCTCGACGCTCCCCGATCCGGGCCACGACGGGGCGTACCAAACCACCCTGAACAATCGCGCTGCAAACACCAACCCCGGCCAAGGTCAAACCGACGGTGGCCTCGTCCCAACCATAGCGGTACGCACCATACAGCACAAAAACCGCCGGCAAGACCTCATGAGCCAGGGTAGACAGCAGCATGACCGTGGCCAACCCCAACAACTGGGCATGAGAACGCAGCAACGCCAGCGACCCCAACGGATTGGCCCGGCGCCAAGAAAAACCACGCCGCCGCTCCGGCGGCAAGGACTCTGGCAGCACCAGCAAACCATAAGCAGCATTGGCCAAACTCAGCCCTCCCGCCACCCAAAAAGGCAAACGAGGATCCACGCTGCCCAGCAAACCGCCCAAGGCCGGCCCCAACACAAAGCCGATACCAAAAGCAGCCCCCTGAAGCCCAAAGCCCGCTGCCCGTCGCTCCGGCGGCGTCACATCGGCAATATAGGCGCCAGCGGTGGTAAAGCTGGCGGCGGTCACACCGGAAATCATCCGGCCTACGAACAACCAGCCCAGAGTCGGCGCCAGTGCCATCACCAAATAGTCGAGACCCAAGCCAAGGTTAGACAGCAAAATCACAGGTCGGCGCCCGAACCGATCCGACAATGCCCCCAGCACCGGCGAGCATAAAAACTGCATCGCCGCCCACACGGTTCCAAACAGGCCTAACATCTCGGCTGCGCGCCCGGTATCACCATTCAAAAAACCGGCCACCAGCATCGGCAATACCGGGATGATGATCCCCAATGCCAACACATCAAGCACAATGGTGATGAAGATAAAAGCCAACGCCGGACGCCGACGCCGGTCCAGGTCCATAGGCGGTGGGGCGGGAGAGAAAGAGACTTCAGCCATGATTGATCGGATACCGGACGGAGGTTGGGAACGGAAGGACGCACGAGAGATCTCAGGCCCGCGCGACCAGGTCAAGCCTCTTTCACGCAGGGCCGACTCCTGTTCTGACTCCGACGAACCGCGCCATCCGCCCGTCGGACTTGGAACACAAGCTTGTCATTGGTTTTCGGCTGTGACCGAAACACGACCATCAAGCCTGAAAGGTATCATGCCACAACACGAACCAATAGCATCGTTAATGCCCAAAGAATTTAATCATAGATAAAAATGCTGTTTGCGCCGCCAACGCACCAAAGACCCATTTAAGCAGGTCCAATTTAGAGTCCGCTATTTTAGCTTCCAGATACGACTTCATCTGACCAATATCAGCTTTGACAGCGGCGATATCACTTTTCAGTTCGGCCTTAACCTCATGCAGTTCCACTCTGACGGCGGCGATGTCGCCTTTCAACTCGGCCTTGGCCTCATTCAGTTCGGCTCTAACGGCAGCGATGTCGCCTTTCAACTCGGCCTTGGCCTCATTCAGTTCGGCTCTAACGGCAGCGATGTCGCTTTTCAGTTCGGCTCTAACGGCAGCGATGTCGCTTTTCAGTTCCGCTCTAACGGCAGCGATGTCGCCTTTCAGTTCCGCTCTAACGGCAGCGATGTCGCCTTTCAGTTCCGCTCTAACGGCAGCGATATCGCCTTTCAGTTCGGCCTTGGCCTCATTCAGTTCCGCTCCAACGGCAGCGATGTCGCCTTTCAGTTCGGCCTTGGCCTCATTCAAATCAACTTTGGTCGCCAAATCGGAACCGGACAGGGCGTCGGCGAAGGCTCCGGCTGCGGTGCGCGCCTGCTCCGCCGTAAAACCACCCGCCTGAAGCCGATCAGCCAGTTTTAGGGTATCGAACGCGACAACAGCCATCTGAAGACCTCCCTAGCGCCCCAAGCATAACCCGCGCCTTGACCGAAGTCTATTCTCGGACGGCACAATAACCGAACCAACGATGGCGGCAACAGCCCGACGACCACGGCCATTAACGCGATAGATCCCCATCTGAAACAACCGAAGGCATCACCGCGACAGGAGCGGGGGTGCGTAAAAAGGGCTCAAAAGACGGACGCAACGCGACCAATCCATCCTCGAGGATCATCGGGACGATTTGGGCAAAGGTATCCAGGATAATCAAAGCGTTCAGCCCAGCATCCTTGAACGCCGCAGCCGCCAGACGAAGGCGCCGAGCTTGGGCGTCGTTCAGGATGTTTAGATTCCGGTAGATCCGGTCGAGACCCGCAAGATCGGCGTCCACGGGCAAACCATCAAGGCGGCGGAAATACTGCGCCATCAGATAAGTTGAGACTGCCCGAAACACGGTCTCCTCCATCGAAGCCAACGGCAGGTGAAAGCGGGCCATTGGCTTCAAAAAGGCCGTGTAAGGGCAAGCACTACTCGCCACCGCCAGCCCCATCACAGAGCTAACGGCGTGCTGCGCCGAAACCGTCATGACCACCCGCCGATCCGGGGTAATCGCCTCGACCCCGATCTGTTGATGGGACACGAGCGCCCCCAACGGCACCACCACATCCAGCAACCCTAAGGCCACCGGACAGTAGGGATGGTCATCAACCGTCAGGGGACAATGGGGGCATTGCTGAAAGCTCAGACGAGTCCACTCTGGGGGATGGGCATCAGTCCGCCCCACGCGCTCCAGACTCTGGGAGTCGATGTCGAACCGATACTCCCGGAGCTGACCGTCAGGCAAGGTAAAGCGGTAATGAATATGGATCAAATCGGTCACGGCACCCCGCCCCGTGGCATGGCCACCAGCCCCTACCTCAACCTCCCGACGGATAGCACGAAAACAGACTCAGTCCACGGCAAAAAGATCGGGGAGCATGCTGTCCTTCACGCCTTTTTCCGTATCATACCATCGAGCCTTGATGTTGACTGATCAAGGCTGCCCTCAGACGCCGGGCGGGCGCATCCGCGCCCTTGGCTTCGCGCGCATGGGCGCGCGGGGCCGCCGTCGCGGCCCGATACCGGCGATGTGTCATTGTTATAGCTCGCCGGTATCACCCAGCCAACATCGGCGAGACCCAGGCGCCAACGGCACAGCCGGTCACGAAAATGGTGCCCAAGGTCGCACCGATCACGACCGGCGACACCGGAACCAGTAAAGCGGCGCCTACGGCGGCCAAGACTTCTCCGGGGCCGACGGCCACGGCTAGGCCCGTTCCGGCAGTCCCCGCAACGGCACAGCCGATACCATGAGTCTTGAGATCACTGGAAAGGGATGACGCCGTCTTTTGCGCGGGACCAGCCACAGGAGCCCCCTCGCCTCGCTGGATATCATTCACTGGCGGCTTGAGCACTTGGGCTTCACTCACCAAACGCGGGGCTGGAACAACAACCGGCTGCGCGGTCTTGACTTCACTAGAAACGGAGGCAGGCTCCCGATGAATTGCAACCACAACAACCATCAGAACTGTCAACAAAAACGCCAGGAAGGTTCCGCCATTCATGACCGTCTCCAATGGACATTCAGCACAATTAACGCCCGACCTTTTTACCGGAAGTGCCCATCCCATGCAAGGTCGCGTCCTCAGCCAAAGACTCTGGCCTCTTGACCGTCCTACCCCAAACAGGCTTTTTGCGCTAACAGCGTTCAACTCAAGATGAGAACCATGTTCGAAAAAATACGGAACGCCTTCTGCGGGAAAAGGGACAGCGGCTTCGGCGACGGCATTGTAAAAATCGTTAAGGGCGCCCCTCTCGACCACCCCGAAGGGCCGGCTTGGCACGCCACCGCCTATGGACCAGATCGCCCCTGCCCCATGTGTCGCGAACCGAAACGACACATCCGCGACATCCAGGACGGCATTTTATGGGAAAACGGCGGAACCCGCCGTTTCGAGCCCACAGAAAGCGACGTCCAGTGCGATTGCGGCATTCTTTGGGGAGACGAAGCCAAGGCTAAAGAAGAACCGTAAGACTCCAATCGGGCACAGCGCCAACCCATCGCCGGTCTTCGGGCTACGGCTCCGCCTCCGCATGTGCGGGCGCGGAGCCGAGGCGCTGACGCGCCCGCCCGGCGTCTGGGCAGACTTGATGAAGGCTCGCCGGTATCTCAGCCAACTCGCCAGGGCAACATCCGGCCCAGCAGGCCATCACGCCGAATGAAGACATGAAACCCGGTTCCCAGAACATGAAGACCGACCAAGCCATAGAGAGCCCACTGCCCAAGGTCATGAAGGGTATGGCCAATTTTGGCCAAGTCATGATCGACCGGAACCAAGGCCGGAACCGGGAGCAGGCCAAAGAGCACCACGGGATGGCCACCCGCCGCCGAGATCAGGTAGCCGCTGATCGGCATGGCAAACAGCAACACATAGAGCAACCCGTGAGCGACATGAACCGCAGCCACTTCCACGGGACGCATAAACCCACTTAACGATGGAGGAGCGTCAAGTTGCCGCCAGATTACCCGTAAAACGCTTAATACCAAGATAGTAATGCCGATTGATTTATGAAGACTATACCAGTCCTCTCGTGTCGGATCTGTTCTCTCCAACGTCGTCATGTACCAAGCGATTGGCACCACCGCGAACATCAGCGCGGCAGAGACCCAATGAAAAGCTTGGGCAAGAAGAGAATACCGGGCCAGCGGCGCCTGAAGATCAGCATGTGTAACAGCGTCTGACATATAACTTTCCTTCTTTTCAGTCAGTTCCGCGAACGGGTATAACGCCATCGTCGCTCAAAACCAATCAAGCTCCCTATTATCGGCAGGAGGCTGCCAACGTAGCATATCGGCAAGCCCTAAGTTGATACATCGCTGGTATCACGGGCAACCGTCCTGGTTGCCAGCCGGTCAGCAAACCGAGTAAACCGGGGGCGCTGCGTCTCGACCGCTTTGGCCGTCATCGCGGTTCCAAGCGTGGGTGAATAGGACCATGATTTTATACACCGACGATCAACTCGATTTCGTCGCCGAAATTTTCAATATCGGCGTCAATAAGGCAGCTGAATCCCTGGGAGCGTTGGTCGAGCGCGATATTTCGCTTTCGGTCCCCAACCTCAGCCTGATCCAAGCCATCGATCTGGTCTCGGAACTGTGCATGACCACGGATTCCGTGTGCGGAGTCTTCAAACGAATCGCCGATCCTCTAGAATCCTACGCGGTGATCCTATTTCCCAAGCAGGAAAGCCTTAAGCTTATCAATTACGTTGTCCCGCCGGGTATGGCAGAGGAAGATTCAGCGCAAATTCGTGCCGATGCCATTACCGAAATTGGCAATATCTTGATTGGAGCCTGCCTTGGCAGCATTGCCGATACGTTTGGAATTACCATCGACCTCGATCTGCCGATTATTCATATTGAAAATCCCTCTGACTTCTTTTTAAAATCTATTGTAATTGATGACTTATGCGAGTATTTTCTAGACATTCGAATTAATATGGTGGTCGAAAATACCGCTTTGACATTTCATTGGGACTTTTTATTACCAGACAGCGCCTTTACCTTCCTTCATCAACATATGGATCGGTTGATGGCTGGTGGCCAGGATCATAATGCCCCTAGTTAGGGTTTGTACCGGCAAGCCACGACAATGACGCAGCGCCGGTACCGGGGCCGCAGTCGCGGCCCAAGGGTCGGCACTGCGTCACCATCAGACTCGCCGGTATTATCCCCCGGCCCCCCCATGCGCCACCGACCAGGACACGGGGTCATTTAAAAACGCTTCCACTTCGGCCAATGTTTCGACGTCGAAATACTGATAGCGTTTTGCGGCGGCCAGCACGTCCCACCATGTCGCCAGAGCATGCAAGCCCACCCCGATTTCGGCCATGATCTGTTGGCTTTGGGGGAAAATGCCGTAGTGGAAAACCACGAAGCTATCGTTGACCACCGCCCCAGCCTGGCGCAACGCATTGACAAAATTGACCTTGCTTTTGCCATCGGTCGCAAGATCCTCGACCAGCAGGGTCCGGGCCCCCTCCACCAAGACACCTTCGATCTGAGCATCCCGGCCAAAGCCCTTGGGCTTTTTCCGAACATATTGCATGGGCAATCCCAGCCGATCGGCAATCCAGGCGGCAAACGGGATGCCTGCGGTTTCACCACCAGCCACGATGTCAAAAGCCTCGAAACCGATTCGCTGCCGAATCGTTTCGATAGCAAAATCAATAATGGCGGTTCGGGCGCGCGGAAAGGCAATGATCCGCCGGCAATCCACATAGACCGGGCTGGCCCAACCCGACGTAAAGCGGTAAGGCGTTGCCGCATTGAAATGCACAGCCTTGATTTCGATGAGCAACTTAGCGGTCAGCTCGGCAATCTCGGGGGTCATGTCGACGAATTACCTCATCAGGGTCAAAAAAGGGCGAGTCGTGATCTCAAGACGCTTGATCTTCGGCGCCGTTGGCCGGTGCGCACTCCGACCGCCGCAAGCGCCATTCGATGACCTCCCCGGCCCGGAACGGAACCACCCCGCCGATGCTGTCGCTCATCGACCACGCCGCCCGCTCCAAGGTCACGGTGTCCTCATTGACCGGAAGACGGTAGAAACGAGGACCGTTCAGGCTGGCAAAGGCTTCCAAACGATCCAGCGCGCCGGCCCGATCGAACACCTCGGCATAAAGTTCGAGCGCGGCGGGCGCCGTGAACAGACCGGCACAGCCGCACGCCGACTCCTTGGCCGCGACGGGATGCGGTGCCGAATCGGTACCGAGGAAAAAGGCCGGCTCGCCCGAAGTGGCAGCCTCAACCAACGCCAAACGATGACGTTCCCGTTTGACCACCGGCAAGCAATAGGCGTGGGGACGCAAACCGCCCGCAAACAGCGCATTACGATTGATCAAGAGGTGATGGGCCGTGATGGTGGCTCCCAGTCGGCCACTGGCCGCATGAGCCCGGACAAAAGCCACAGCGTCAGCAGTGGTGACATGCTCTAACACCACCCGCAAAGCCGGAAAATCAGCCAGGGCCGGAGCCAGTATCCGATCAATAAACACCGCCTCGCGATCAAAGATATCAATATCCGGGTCGGTGACTTCACCATGAACCAGCAACGGCATACCCAGTCGCTGCATGCGTTCTAACAAAGGCCGGATCCGGGTCAGATCGGTGACGCCGTGATCGCTGTTGGTGGTGGCGTGGGCCGGATACATTTTGACCGCAACGAACAGCCCTTCCTGCCAGCCGGCCTCGACCTGATCGACATCAGCTTGATCGGTCGCGTAGCAGGTCATCAGCGGCTGAAATCGCTCTCCTGGCGGCACCAGGGCCAGAATGCGATCACGGTAGGCGGCAGCTTCGGCCCGACGGGTCACGGGCGGGCGCAGGTTGGGCATAACCACAGCCCGAGCGAAGCGTTCGATGGTCGCCGGCAAAACGGCGCGCAGCATCGCCCCATCCCGCAGATGCAAATGCCAATCGTCGGGACGGCGAAGAGTCAAAAGATCGGGGGAAGACATGGCCAAACCAGGGCAAAACAGGGACACCGCCCCGATCTTGAGGCAAGCTCCGTCTCGGCGCAAGCCAGGAACGACACCACCCCTGGCAATCCGGTAAAAGCACGGGGCCAGGCATCACGCCCCAAGAAATGATGCCCGATGGCAACGGTGGCCATTCCGGTCGCCCTATTTCGGCTCCCATGCTTTCACAAAACTTCATGGGCGTATAGACTGCCAAACCAATGGGCGATTTTTTCGATGGCCAGTCTGCCCCTCGGACCGCTCCGACGGCCCCACTGGTCGATGATAGAGCAAGCCCGGCGCCAACGCCGGCTCCCGGACCGGACGCCTCGTTGCGGGCGCTGGCGCGCGCGAACCTGTACGCCATTGCGGCGGTCCTGCTCATTCTGCTGATCGTGGGCGGCTTGGCGCTGTGGTCGTCCTACCGCAACAGCCTGCACGAGGCAGCAGATCGGGCCGAAGACGCCGAAGCCATCCTCGCCGAGCAAATCGACATTACCTTGGTCGGCATTGATAATGCGCTCCAGGGGTTGGGAGACCGCTTGGCCATGGGCCCAACCACCGGAAAGGGTCTCGCCAACACTCTGACTCGACGCAGCGCCGAACTCGGCATGATCCGAGCCCTGGTGGTGGTCGGCACCGATGGCATGGTCAACGCCGATTCCCGGCCCATGGGACCGGCCCTCGGACTTTCGGTTGCCGACCACGCTTTCTTTCGAACCCATCTGCTTCAGGATGAAAGCGGCCTTTATGTCGGCCCGCCAATCCACGGCCTGGGCGATAAGAACTGGATTATCCCTGTATCACGAGCTGTGCGCGGGGCCGATGGAACATTACGTTCGGTGGTCGTTGCGGCGCTGGATCCTTTCTATTTCGAAAAACTCTTTCACGCGATCAACATCGATGAGCGTCTTTGGGGTGCCTTAACCAAAACCGATGGCGAGTTGCTGGCCCCCTTTCCGGTGGATGCCAAGCTGCTGGAAACGCCCATCGCCGGATATCCCTGGCTGGTGGCCCGGCTGCACCAAACCTCCAACGGGGTCGTCCGCCTACGAACCCCCGACGGCATCGACCGGCTGGTGGTCCACCGCAGCTTGACCCGCTGGCCGCTGATCTTGGCCATGGGCCTATCCACCGACGACGCCCTCGCACGGTTTCACAGCGACGCGCGCTTCTGGGCATTGGGCTTGGCGATAGCGTTTGGGCTGGTGCTGCTCGGTGCCCGTTACCATCTGCGCCAAACCCGGCGGATCACCGATCAGGCCGGACAACTGCACCGCTATGCTAACGACCTAACGCGCGTTAACCAACTCTTAGAGCGAGAGAATCGAGAGCGTATCCGAGCAGCCACCGAACTATATTATCGTAATCTTCTGCTTGATGCCCAACTTCAGATGTCTCCTGACGGCATCCTGGTGGTGGATGCCGATGGCCAGATCCGATCCTGGAATCAACGATTCGGAAAAATCTGGGATCTGCCCGACGACTTACCATCCATGGAAGATCGTAATCTGGCGTTAAAACTGGCCTGCACGCAGTTGCGCGATCCGAAGGAATTCTTGGGGCAAGTCGGCGATTTGCTGCGCAGCCTAGCCGATGACGATCAAGGCGGAGAGATTCACTTTAAGGATGGGCGAATTGTCGAGCGCCTTTCCCGTGCCCTCAATGATCCCCAAGGACAATTTTCCGGTCGGATTTGGTTCTTCCGGGATGTGACATTGGCCCGCCGCGCCGCAGAGACCGCACGCAAATTAGCGGCCATCGTCAGCTCCTCCAACGACGCGATCATCGGTAAAACCGTCGATGGCGTCATCGAAAGCTGGAACGCTGCTGCCGAGTTGATGTTCGGCTATGACGCCGCCGAAATCATCGGCCACCCCTTGCAACGTCTGTTTCCCCTGAACCGGGCAACGGAGATCCCGAAACGGCTGGCGGCGGTGCGTCGAGGCGAGCGCATTGCCCATCTGGAAACGGTGGGCCGCCATCGTTCTGGAGAGGATATCCATTTGTCGGTCACGATCTCGCCGATTCGTGATGAGTCTGGAACCGTCACCGGCCTATCAACCATCGCCCGCGATATCAGCCGCCGCAAAAAAATCGAAGCCGCGTTGAGCGAGCGGGACCGACGGAATCGGGTGTTGCTGGAGTCGCTGTCCGAAGGCGTGTTGTTATACGATGCCCATGGCACCATCGTGACCTATAACAGCGCGGCTCAACGCATCCTGGGGCAGTTTCTCGGCAGCCTGGACCTGACCACCGATCGAACCGCCGCTATTCTGGACGCCATCGCCATCGGTACCGACGGCGCTAGGGTGGCGCGTCCTGAGCAACCGGCTGAAATCGCCCGCCTCAACGGGATCCCGGTGCTGGATGTCGTGATCGGCCTCCTTCAGCCCGGCGCAGCCCCCACCGAAACCATCTGGCTGCTGGTCAATGCTCAACCCATCCGGGGTGACGCCGATAAGGTCGATGGTGTGGTGGTCAGTCTGCTGGATATTACCACCCGCAAGAGAGCCGAAGAGGAACTCCGCGAAAGCGAGCGTCACTTCCGGCGCACCTTCGATGAGTCGCCAATTGGAGCGGCGGTGGTGACCCTCGACAACCGTTTTCTGCGAGTCAATGCAGAGTTGTGCCGGATCACAGGGTACGAGGCCGATGCTCTGCTGGGCCTGAGCATTCCCGATATCACCGATCCCGAAGATGTCGCCTTAGATGCCGAGTTGGCCCAACAGTTGATTGCCGGCCAAATTGCCTATTATCAGGTTGACAAGCGGTGCCGTCGCCGGGACGGGGCGCCGATTTGGCTGCATTTTTCGGTACGGATGATCCGAGACTCGGCAGGCCATCCCGGCACCCTACTGCCGATGATCGAAGACATTACCTTGCGTAAGCAAGCTGAAGAACGGTTGGCACACAGCGAAGCGGAAGCGCGGGCAGCCAAAACCACGGCAGATCTAGCTAACCGTGCCAAATCCGAATTCCTCGCCAATACCAGCCACGAACTGCGCTCGCCCTTGAACGCGATCTTGGGATTTGCCGAAATCCTATCCTTGGAAATGTTCGGCCCTCTCGGATCCCAGCGCTATCTCGGCTATGCTCGAGATATTCATAACGCCGGTCGACTGCTGCTGTCGGTGATTGACGACTTGCTAGATTTGGCCAAAATCGAGGCCGGCAAGCTGGAATTGCACGAAGAGCTGATCACCCTTGAAGCCACCATCGGCACCGCGTTGCGCTTGGTCCAATCCAGGGCACAAGATCATGGTTTGACCCTGATCACCGAAATAACGCCGAATTTGCCGTCTCTCTGGGCCGATGGCCGACTGATCGTCCAAATGACCGTCAATCTGTTATCAAACGCCGTCAAATTCACCCCGGCGGGTGGCTCCGTAACCGTTAGCGCCACCCCCTATCTTGCCCAGGATGGACGAATCGCCGGCCTGGTGCTGTCAGTAGCCGACACCGGCATCGGCATTGCCCCCGCTGACCTACCCAAAGTGCTCACCCCCTTTGAACAGGTGGATAACCACCTGACCCGCAGCCAATCCGGCACCGGGTTGGGCCTGCCGCTGGTGAAGTCCTTGATCGAGCTGCACGAGGGCCGATTTGACATCACCAGTGCTCCGGGACAAGGGACCACGGTTCACCTGACATTCCCATCCTCTCGATTACGCCCACTCCCACCTAGCCTCTTGAATCATGGGAACGGCGGCAGCGAGACTCCTTCCGCGCCCTGATCCGTCAAAGCCGCCATCTTTCGCTGATGAGCCTTCATTTGGGCAACATAGGGCCGCATACGCAAGTCGGTCCGCAGGATATGCTCCACCAACCATTCCTTCAGCAAAGCCAGGATTTCGCGCGAGACCACGGTCAAATCACGACCGGAGCGGGCAGCTGTTCGATGAGCAATAATGGTCTCCAGCCGATTGACCAGATCGCTATGCTCTCGGGCATGAGCTTGGTAAAATGGATAATGAACAGCCCTTTGTAAGGCCTCTTCTCGTTTGAAATGCTCTATCGAATAATGCCTAAGCTGTAGAAGATGTCGATCAAGGGCGGCAATTGTCGGGTTTTGATTAATGACAGTCTCAAAGGAATTAATCAAATCGATTAACAACTTATGGTCGTCATCGATGGTCGAGGCATCAACCGACATTTCTTTACGCCACAAAATAGGCATCACCAACACCCCGCAATGATTGTTGACGGCCAATAGGCACCACTTGACATCGTGCTTCACATTGTCGCAGCAAGAATACAGGGCGACGCCAATCACTGCAAGTCCCCGTTTTCAATAATAGCAATGATAGTTTCACAGTATTTTATCATTTACTTTGCATTAACAATACTTATTGCATAGAATTATAATTAAATTAAACTATTCCAATCGCGGGGCAAAGATGGGGGCGAGCCATAACAATGACACACTGCCGATCCTCGGGCACGACCGCCTAGCGCCCGAGGGCAGCCTTGATCGGGTCACATCGTGGCTCGGCGCTATGATACACTGGTGGCGATCAGACGTTGGATCAACGTCACGTGCCGAACACGATCGCCCCCGGCAACCGGGCCGGTCTGGGGATTTTGGGTCATGCTTATTGAGTGGGATGCGTCATTTGAGACGGGAGATCAAAAGAATGACGATGAGCACAAATACATCATCTGCCGATTAAATGAAATATGGGCACAGATCGGCCATGACAATGACCACGACGATATGGAGAAATGGATTCTAGAGTATTGTAATTATTACATTCGCCATTTCCATAGCGAAGAAGATCTGATGGTCCGGGCCAAATACCCAGATTATCAGGTTCATAAATTACGACACCTGGCTATCATTGAGTGTTTTGATTCGATCCTGATCCGCTTGGATGTCGTGAAATCAATCTTGCGAGACGAAGTTCGCGGACTGGTTCTTACTATTTCCGATCACATGAAAAACGAAGACCGAAGACTGGCCAGATTCGTCCGCGAACACCCCCCCACCCGCTGAAGCACCCGGATATCGGCGATGTGTCGGGCTCGCCGGTATCGGGCTGCGACGGCGGCCCCGCGTCCTCGTGGACGCGAAGCCCCAGTGTGTGGACTCTAGGGGGCGCGGATGCGCCCGCCCGGCGTCTGAGGGCGCTGCGGACGTGTCAACGTCCAAGGCCATCGGTCTTATACCGGCGAGCCCTGATACTGACACATCGCCGGTATCGGGCTGCGACGGCGGCCCCGCGCGCCCATGCGCGCGAAGCCAAGGGCGCGGATGCGCCCGCCCGGCGTCTGAGGGCGCTGCGGACGTGTCAACGTAAGGCCATCGGTCTTATACCGGCGAGCCCTGATGCTGACACATCGCCGGTATAGGGCCGCGACGGCGGCCCCGCGCGCCCATGCGCGCGAAGCCAAGGGCGCGGATGCGCCCGCCCGGCGTCTGAGGGCAGCCTTGATGAGTCACCATCAAGGCTCGATGGTATGAGATCGCTAATGGGCCTCGTGATGGGCGGGCTTCTTCTCGGCCTTGTCCGTCCCTTTGGCTGTAGCGGTCAACTCTTCGACCTTGGCCCGCAGGTCGTCCCGCTCTTTGGTCACGGCGACCAGTTGCCCCTTCAGGGCCTCAGAGCCACTGGCGGCGAGTTTGCCGGTCAGTTCCCCGACCTTGGCCTTAAGGCTGTCCCGCTCTTCAGTCAGAGCGGCGGCCTGGGCCGCCACTTCATCAATCTTGGCCTTGGCCTGATCCCGTTCGCTGGTCACGCCAGCCAGTTGCTGGGTCGCCTGATCTCCCCGCGCCTGTTGCGCCTTAAAGTCTTGTGCAAAAGAAGCACACAGAACAATGGCCACAGCCGCGACCAACAAGCCCATGACAGAGACAATTCGCCAGAATTTTGGCTCATGTGCAACTGTAACTGAATTGTTTCCCATCGGTATCCTCTCTCTTAGCAGAAGGGCCGTTCATCGAATTGTAGCGACGTTTTAACGGGACGGCTGCTATCCGTCACGTTGAAAACGCCCCTCCACCAGAGCAACCCTCATCAAACCTTGATCAGGCGAGCGCATCCGCGCCTGTGCTGTCCCGAAGCCTCGGAACAAAAACATGAACGAACAACCGGCTGTCCTCGGTCGGTTCGATCACCGCGCTCTGACCAATGGCCAAGAGATCGCGCACCATCGCCAATGCCGGTTCATCAAGCCCAAAGCCTCCATGGACCACCGACTCGAACACCAAGCTTTGCAGCCCCATGACCAAATCGGTCACGAACGCCACGGCCCGCTGTTCCGCCTGAGCCCGCACCAACCGCTCCAACAGATCGGGCTGACCGTCCAACGGCCCCACGGGCTGAAGGAACAGCTCGATCCCCCCGCCGCAAGCCAGCCCTGCCTCTTTGGCCCGTGCGTCGGTCACAGTATGACCAAGCAATCGCGACTCGCCATCGGCCATGGCCTCTAACGCCCGCTCAACCACAACCTCTTCGATCAAGCCCGCCGACACCGAACCCACTCTAACACCGCCCTGGTCCACCGCCATCAGACTGCCCACCGGACAAGGGGCCGAGTCCCAGGCTCGAATCACCGTCACCAACGCAACCTCGCGCCCCCCCGCCCGCCACTCCAGCGCTGCCCCCAAGGCATCCTCGCCCCTTACCGTCATCCTATCGCCCTCCCCCTTCTCTGGCCTGCGGCTGCCCACGCCTCCTGAAGATTCGGGCATTTTGGCGGCGTATTGTCTGGGCCGGGCTGGACGAAACGCCGCACCGCCCCCCAACAGGGTCCAGCGGGCTTGCACCGAACGCTCCAGACGGGCATGGTCAAACTGTCACCAACGGCAACCCGGTTCGGGAGCCCCGGCATTTCGAGGGCTCCGGTCAGGGCCGGTTCGCGTATGGCTTGGGGTTGCGGTTGGAGAATTGACGGTCTACTCTGGCTGATTGAGGTTTTTTTTCGGTCTATTGTCAGGAAGCACACAAGGATGGCCTACCGAGTTGTTCATCGGGCAGTGGGTTACACCGCTGAGCAGTTGTTCGATCTTGTCCTCGACGTTGAACGTTACCCGGCGTTCGTTCCGGGGTGGGAGGCGGCGCGTGTCTCTGAACGGCGCGAAGGCAGCTACCGCACCGACCAGATCGTGCGCCTGCTGGCTTTTCGGCAGCGGTTCCGATCCGTCACCACATTCGAGCGTCCCCATCGCATCGAGGTCAATGGACAGGGGGACGGCGTCAAACACATCAAGACGTCGTGGCAGTTTGTTCCCCAAGAAGACGGCTGCACCATCGAATTGGAAGTGTCTTTAGCATTATCCGTTAGTCCTTTGCAGCGTTTGGCGGAGACAGCCTCACGCGACACGACCCGGCAGATGCTAACCGCCTTTATGGCGGAGGCTGAACGTCGCTTCGGCACCAGTAGTGCCGCCACAAACAACACAACCACCAAGGGAGACCGTGGCCGATGCCGCCCGATGACAGCAACAGCCTAGTCTGCCGTGGGACCGGCATCGCGATTGAGGCTGAAGCCGACCACGTTGATCCTCTCATCAAGGGCGTTCCCGGCTATCTGCGGGATGTCTATCGCTGGGCCTATCTGGAGCCATTCGCCCTCACGGTCTTCGATCACCAAGCTATGGTCTCGGCGATCCTCTGGGGCAACTATCACCGATTGGCGCGCAGCGTTCTGGAAGAGCTGCACCAGGGGCAGCGGGCGCTGCAATTGGCCTCGGTTTATGGTCCGTTCTCGCTCCAATTGCTGGAAGCCTTAGGGCCAGACGGCCAGCTTGACGTGGTGGAAATCGCCCCGGTCCAGATCGCACGATGCCGGCGGCTGCTCGGGGATCGCCCGAATGTCCGCGTGATCCAAGGCGATGCCGCCTATCCGCCCGAAGGCGCTTACGATGCCGTGATCAGCTTCTTCCTGCTCCACGAAGTCCCCGAAGACTACAAGACTCGGATCGTTGACGCGGCCCTGGCGCGTGTGGCACCAGGCGGGCGCGTGATCTTCATCGACTATCACGGGCCGGCCCGACTGCATCCCCTGCGCCCGATCATGGCTGCTGTGTTCGCTTTGCTGGAACCGTTTGCCCGCATTCTTTGGACTCGGGAAATTGAGAGCTATGCCAGCGAATCCAGAGGGTTCCGCTGGCATAAACGGACATTCTTCGGCGGCTTATATCAAAAAGTCGTCGCAGAGCGGATCGGTTAGCCCGTCCCTGATATCGGCGAGCCCTGATGGTGATTCATCAAGGCTCGTACATTCCAGTCTTTACAAGCAAAAACGCTGTCATCCCACCCACTCGATCCATGGCAGGATCGGGTGGGTGGGGCGCGTGAAAAATATTCTTCGGTCCTCTGGAAAGTCGCTATGATCGGAGCCGTGTTAGAAATCACGGACGGAATCCCGGCATGCCGGTAGAGGGGGACGATCTTGTACCGGCGGCCCATGACAATGCCACGTCGCCGGTATCGGGCCACGACGGCGGCGCCCGCTTGGCGTCTGAGGGCAGCCTTGATGGGACACCATCAAGGCCCGATGGTGCGAGAGCCCCGCGCCTGATCCGGGTTGGTTCGGGCGGCCCGGTTCTGGAACTGGTGGTTGGCGGCTCATGGGTGCTGGCCGACGGATTGACCGATCCGGCGTCGGTAAAAGAAGCCCTCGCCGTCGGTGCCGCAGCGGGTAAAATCGAAACGCTGGCGGTGCGATCCGAAGGGTTGGAACAGGCCGACAGTGCCTTGATGGTTTATCTGACCGCCGTGCATGATCTGGCGCTGGCGGCGGGCGTTCGGTTTGATATGTCGGGGTTGGGCCCTGCCATTGCCGCCTTGGTAACGTTGGCGCGGGCTGTTCCCGAGCGGACAGGCACGGGACACGAGGGCGGTGCGGTGCCGCCTGTCGATCAGGTGGGTTGGAAGGCGCTGGCGGTGTTGCGCGAGGCTGATAGCCAGATTCGCTTTTTCGGCGAGCTGTGTCTGTCTTTTGGCCGTTTGATCAGAGGGCGCGCGCGGTTCCGTTGGCGTGATGTGCTGGAAATCCTGGAAGATGCCGGGCCACGCTCTCTGCTGATCGTGACGGTGATCGCCGGTCTGATCGGCATGATTCTCGCCTTTATCGGCGCGGTGCAATTGCGGCGTTTTGGGGCCGGAATCTATGTGGCCGATCTGGTCGGTTTGGCCATGACCCGCGAAATGGCAGCGGTGATGACCGGAATCGTGATCGCCGGCAAAACCGGCGCTGCTTTTGCCGCCCGCATCGGCACCATGCAAGCCCAAGAAGAAATCGATGCTTTGACCTCGTTGGGGCTTTCTCCCATCGATTTCTTGGTTTTGCCTCGGGTCATTGGGCTCGCCCTGATGATGCCGTTGCTTTACCTTTACGCCTGTGGTGTCGGCTTGGCCGGCGGAATGCTGATCGGAACCACGGTTCTGGACCTGTCGCCAATCGAATACTGGCAGCAAACCCAATTGGCGCTTCATCCCAGTCAATTCCTGATTGGTTTCGGCAAAAGTGTGGTGTTTGGCGCATTGGTCGCCATTGCCGGCTGTATGCGCGGCATCCGGTGCGGGCGCAGCGCGGCGGCAGTGGGGGAAGCCACGACATCGGCAGTGGTCACGGCCATTCTCTATATCATCATCACCGACGCAGCCTTCGCGGTGTTGCTGGAGATTTACGGACTATGAAGCCGGCTGGCGAATCGAATGGCCAGGGGGCGGAGGCCGTGTCGAAGTCCGCCGGAATCGCGGTTGAACATCTTGATATGATCTTCGGCGACTATGTGGTTCAGCGAGATGTCAACTTTCGAGTAGAGCCTGGACGTATTTTTGTGATTATGGGCGCCAGCGGGTGCGGCAAGAGCACATTGCTGCGCCATATGGTGGGCTTAATTCCACCGGCAGGCGGTCGTGTCTGCTATGATGGCGAAAGTTACTGGGAAGCCAGCGAGGATCGACAGGTCGCGCTCCGGCGCCGCTTTGGGATTTTGTTCCAGGGTGGAGCGTTGTGGAGTTCCATGACACTGGCAGAAAATGTTGGCCTGCCGTTGGGCCTGTACACCAAACTATCACCGCGTGAGATTGCCGAATTGGCTTCGTACAAACTATCGCTGGTCGGATTGCGCGGCTTTGAAGATTATCTGCCTGCCGAGATCAGCGGCGGTATGCGCAAGCGTGCCGGCCTAGCGCGAGCAATGGCGCTGGATCCGGCGATTCTATTTTTCGACGAACCTTCGGCGGGATTAGATCCGCTCAGTTCCTACCGGCTGGACCGGCTGTTGTTGGAGCTGCGCGACAGTCTTGGCACCACCATCGTGGTGGTGACACACGAGTTAGCCAGCATTTTCGCCATTGCCGACGACTGCGTGTTTTTAGATGCCGAGAGCCGAACCGCCATTGCCTGGGGCCCGCCAAAGCAGCTCCTAACGCAATGCAAACAAGCCCAGGTCCGGGCCTTTTTAAGCCGTGGCAGCCAGGACGCCGGTTGACGTCCGGTATCCGTCCGTTACGACGCCCGTCAAGGGGAGAACAACCATTATGAGCCAACCCAACCCCCGAACGATCGGCTTATTCGTGATTGGTGCGATTGCCCTGGTGATCGTCGGATTGGTCGCGTTCGGCAGTCGGAGCTACTTCGAACACCGACCTCAAGCGGTGACGTTTTTCCATGGCTCGGTGGCGGGCTTGGTGGTGGGAGCGCCCGTGACGTTCCGTGGCGTCGGGGTGGGATCGGTGGTGAAAATCTCGCTTCAGATCAACTCCCAGAATGGAACGGCTCAGATTCCGGTGGTGATGGAGTTTGAACCCGAACGGGTCACGGTGGCTGGCGGTGGTGATAAATCCGGTTTTGCCGAACGCATGCTGGCCAACGGGCTCGGCGCCTCGCTGGTCATGCAAAGCCTGATCACGGGTCAATTGGCGGTTGAACTGGACTATCACGATGCCAGCGAAGAAGCCGTGACCGGCATTGATCTGGGGTTGCCGGAAATCCCCGAGGCTCGGGGCGGCCTGAACGCCATGAAAGACACCCTCAGCCGCCTGCCACTTCAGGAGTTGGCTGATAATGCGGTGTCGGCTCTACGCTCCCTGAACGAATTGATCTCGTCTCCAGAAACCCGCGACAGTTTGAAATATATCGAACAAGCCAGCAAAGGCGCGGCGGCAGTGGCTGATGCCACCCGACGAACCATCGAACATGCTGATGCCCTGTTGGGAGTCTTGCAGCCGCAACTTAGTGCGGCACTGACCGACGTCGATCATTTGATGGTCAATACTGACCAAAAGACCGGACAGATCACCGGGGACTTGCACATAGCCCTTGGTGCCGCCGATCGGACTCTGGTCGAAGGCCAGGCGGCCTTGAGTGATCTTCACAGCTTAGTGGCACCGCGTTCGGCAATGGTTCAGGACATTCAGAGTATGTTGCGCAGTCTAGCCGTTGCCGCCGCGTCCCTGCGATCCTTCGCCGATCAGGTTGATCGTAATCCTAACGCTCTTGTGATGGGAAAATCTCTCCGATGATCACCGTCCGTTCATTGCTGTCGCTGGCGATTCCGATCCTGACGGCAGCGGCTTGCGCCGAACTGCCCCCCCCAACCCTGTATGTGCTCAAGGTGACGGACCCGGCGCCGGTCATAACCACCGGCCAACCCCTTCCATCATCTCCGCTGATCGTGGGATTAGGGCCGATCACCGTGCCTGACTATCTGGACCGGGCTGACGTTGTGCGCCGAGCTTCGGACAACCGGCTGGCCATGGCCAGTAATGAGCGTTGGGGCGAGACTCTGCGCGCTGGCTTGCAGCGCGTTTTGGCCGCCGACCTGGCCCGTGACCTGGGGCCTGAATTCTGGGTAACCTCAGGCAGCGATCGGGTTGAACGGATCGACGTTGAGGTGCCAATCGACGTGGAAAGCTTTGAGCCTGACGCCGCCGGGCGCGTGGCCCTGATCACCAACTGGCGCATCCATTGGCTCCAGGGCGAGCACCGCTCGATTCTCGAACGAACCCGCCAGGGAACCAGCGAACCGATCACCGGAACCGAAGACCAAGTGCGAGCCATGTCCAATCAGATCGAGGCCTTGGCAGACACCTTGGCCGCTGCCATCAAGACTTCCCACGCAACACCGACGGCAACAGCCCCATCAACACCGCCTCTCTCCCGGAGTTCACGGCATTCGAGTTGATAAGCCTATGGCGGCTCACGAAAGCCGGTTTGGCCGAATTGATCCCGGCAAGCCATAACAATGACAGAGTGCCGGTTTTATGCCGTTCTATCCGTTGGCAGTTGGCTGTGGTAGGCTGACGGGGTCTTGTTCTGGGATTTAAGACTTGTTCTGGGATTCAAGAAATGACCGCTGTTGCTTTCGATACCGTAAAGCTAGCGCGTAAACTGCGTGATACCGCGATATGTCCCAAGAACAGACGGAAGGCATCGCCGATGCGTTAGCAGAAGTGATGTCAGGCGCGGAGTTGGCAACCAAAGGTGATATCACAGACATCAAGCGTGATACCGGCGAGCCCTGATACTGACACATCGCCGGTCCTCGGGCCGCGACGGCGGCCCCGCGCGCCCATGCGCGCGAAGCCAAGGGCGCGGATGCGCCCCCTAGAGTCCACACACTTGGGCCTCGCGTCCACGAGGACGCGGGGCCGCCGGATCGAAACCGTGAGGCTCTGGGAGCGCGGATCGCTTCCCACGGCGACCGGCTGGTCGTATATTTACTGATAGGCCGAGGGTTGGGCGGTTGGAACGGACTTTGGAAGGGCGCGATGCAAGAAGTTTGGATGCTGGTTGCCGCAGCTCTGATCTCAATGTCGGTCTACAAGACCGCGACCATGGACCAACCAACGGCGGCTCACTTTGCAGCGGCCATGGCCACCCAGGATATGGGCCCCGAGGCCGCCACGGCAGCCCGCACTCTGTTACTGTCCACTCTTGGGCCGGGCACAGGTCAAAGCGCCGGCAGCTATAAGGGCTTGAGCTTCACCATCGCCACCACGCCACCGGATGCCCAGCAATGCCGGGGGTTTCACTTGACGGTGAGCGGCGGCGTCAAGGCCACAATTGATGGCGAATTGTGCCCGCTGCCAGGGGGGGGATGGACCGAAGCCCAAGGCCCCGCCGGTATCAACAGCCGTCCTCTTGATATCCGCTGGCAGGATGGCATTCTCAAAAATGGAGCGCACCTGTATCGCGAGCCCACCCTGAAGGCCATGGAAAGCCGATTCGATTGGTCGGATACCAAGATTCAGGTGGGTGGCTATAGTTACCGGGATGCCAGGGTGTTCGCTCTCATTCGCCTTCCCAGCGGAGACATTCGTTACGCTCTTAAAAATGATGTGAGCATCATCGATTTTGTTGTGCCATAGCTGGTCGCGCGGCACCATCTGCAAAAACCGTCTTTGGGTTCGTGTTCAGGAGAGTCCGTAATGACTGTCGTCTCCGTCGCTTCGTCTTTGGCTGCCGCAGCCCCCCGCGCGCCTGGAAGTGTCGCCTGTTTTCCACCGGAATCCGGGGTGGATGTCGCGGCGCTGATCGCCGAATTGACCACCGAACTGCGGCGCTTGACCGCCACCACTCACGACGATCCGTTGTGCAGTCCGGTTTTGCTGCTAGGCTTGGGATTGGCCCGCCGGTTGGCCAAAGGGGAGATCAGCCCGTCGGCGTTGGAGCAGGTCATCCAGCGATTGACTGTCGATGGTTTCGTGGATCGGGCGGCTCGCTTGGGCCGAATACTGGGGGAAACCGATCCCGCCGCCAACAGCGCCCGGCTGGCAGCCCTGTTCGAGGCCCAAGCCCGCGCGGATGACGGCTCGCTGTTGCCTTTGGAGGTGTTCCGGTCGCGGGTCGAGCGCGAGTTGTTCGGAATCGTCATCACCGCCCATCCGACCTTTAGCCTGACCACCGGCCTCATGCGGGATTTGGCGGCATTGGCCACCGGCTATGAAGCGGATGGCCGGCCTCTGACCGTCGAAGCCCGGACTGAACTGATCGAGCGCGCGGCCCGCACCGAACACCGCCCCGACCCTGATCTGTCGCTAGCGCGCGAACACACCTTATCCATGGAAGCGATCGGCCATATTGAATGGGCCCTACGCCAAGCCACGGAAATTCTTTTCGAAGTCGCCCAACGCCTTTACCCCGACTGTTGGCGAGATTTACGGCCCCGCCTCGTGACGGTGGCGTCGTGGGTCGGCTATGATTTGGACGGACGCTCGGATATCCGCTGGACCGACACGCTGCACAAGCGGTTTAAGGTGCAAGAAGTTCAGCTTGAACGCTACCTGACTTCGGTGCGGGCCTTATGTGTCCAAGTCGGTGTCGACGGCCCCTTGGCGCGGGCGGTGCGTGATACCCTGGAACTGATGGAGAGCCGAATCGCGCTGGCCGCCGCGCAAATCCGCGACGAAATCGAAGTTCTGGGCATGGTCGGGACCGATAGCGATTTTCGTGGTCGAATTCGGCGTATTTCTAACAGCATGTTCCAGAATCAGGCGTTGCGCCTGTCCGATGCTGGAACGCTGATCGCCATGATTGATCGTGCCTTGGATCGATTGGCTGAAACGGTCGGCCTCGAGCCCGCCGCCGAAGCCGCAGTGGCACGGGGGCTCGCGGTTCTGCGGACGGAACTGGCAACCCATGGGTTGGGGTTGGCTCACACCCATGTACGGATCAATGCCACCCAGGTCCATAATGCCATCCGTAAATCTGTGGGCGTGACCGCCGATCCCAATGATCCCCGGCATCGCCAATCCTACCTCAATCGGATTGGTGAATTGTTGGATGAGTGTCAACCAAAGCAAATCAATTTCGGCTCCTTAATGGGGGAACGAACTTCGGTTAAGCAGCTCTTTATGGTCGTCGCTCAGATGTTGAAATACAGCGACCATACGGTACCGATCCGCTTCCTGATCGCCGAGTGTGAAAGCGCCTTTACGGTCCTGACTGCACTTTACTTTGCTAAATTGTTCGGCGTTGAACGCCATGTCGACATTTCTCCGTTGTTCGAGACGGAAAAAGCCTTGAAGGGCGGCAGTCGAGTCATCGATCAGTTGTTAGAGAACCGCCATTACCGTGCCTACATCGAAGCGCGCGGGCGCATTGCGGTGCAAACCGGCTACTCCGATGCCGGTCGTTATTTGGGCCAAACCGCCGCTGCGGCTTCCATCGAACGGCTGCGGCTGCGGCTGGTTCGGGTGATGACCAAACATCACTTGAAGAATGTCGAGCTGGTGATCTTCGATACCCACGGCGAGTCGATTGGTCGAGGGGCTCATCCGGCGGGTATTAAGGAGCGTTTGGCTTATGTCGACCCTCCGGCAACGCGAGTCGAGATGAACAATGCCGGGATTTCCTTCAAGCAAGAAGTCAGTTTTCAAGGTGGTGATGGCTTTTTGTATTTTGTCAATCCGGTCAGTGCGTTTGCAGTGGTCACGCGGATATTAGAGCACGTCTTTCGAGAGCTACCGATCGGTAAAGATCCGTTCTATGAAGAAAGCAGCTATATTCGTGAATTCTTTACAACGGTGAAGGAATTCCAGGTCGACCTGATGCGTGACCCCAATTATGGGGTGTTGCTGGGAACCTTCGGCCCCAGCTTGCTGTTTCCTTCGGGCAGCCGCGATTCCCGGCGACAGCACGAAGACAACAGCGATGTCGACGCCACCCTAGCCAGTCAAATGCGCGCTATTCCACACAACGCCGCTCTTATGCAGTTGGGCGTGTTGGCGAACAGCGTTGGCGGCGTTGGTGCGGCCATAGCCAAAGATCCCGAGCGTTTCCGTTCGCTCTATCGCCGCTCGGAGCGGTTCCGGCTGTTGCTGGGGATCGCGGAATATGGCGCGGCGGTCAGCGATGCCCGAGTGATGCAGGGCTATATCATGCTTCATGATCCGGGCTTTTGGATCGCTCGCGCCGGGGCTTGCAGCGATCCCGAAGCGGTCGCGCGGCGATTGGAGCCGGTGTTACGCCTAGCTGACACCCTGGAGGTTTCGGCCCTTCACGAGCGACAAACCCGCGTGCTGCGTAAGCTGCAACGGGACTTGACGGTTCTGCGCGATGGGCTGGCAACCCTTCGCACCGAAGAGAAAGTGCCAGCGGGATGTGATGCGCTGGTAACGGAGCCCAATCGTGTTGCCCTGAATCTGCTCCACGCAATCCGACTGGCGCTCATCCAAAGACTGTTCTTGCTGACCATGAGGGTACCGGATTTTTCCAGCCGTCATGACGTCACCCTGAAAACTTTGGTTTCCCGGCTCTTGCATCTGGATGTGCCATCGGCTTTGGCTGATCTTCAAGACATATTCCCACGAACCGAGCCCCCCTCTTGCCTGGAGGACTTCGGAGAGCCGGCCAATTATCGTTCCGACGACAGTCAAAGCTACGAGTACGAGAACGATAAAATTTTTGAGCCGATGCGAGGCATGTTTACCTTAGTTCGGCGCATCTCAACCGCGATCGGTCATCGGGTTGGGTTTTTTGGATAACGTCGCCGGGGCCACAAGCCCGGCGTTTAAGGGCAGCCTTGGTGGATCACCATCAAGATTGGATGATGTCTATGCTTTTTTCTGTGGCGAGCCCCCTGACAAACCCGATCTGCCGTCCAATATGGGAGAGAGGGATTCGATCAGGAGGCCGTGCCATGCCGCTTTCTTCTGAATTAAGGAACCTGCCCCTTGCCGAACAGGCGATGGTGATTCATGCCACCGAGCGCGACATCGCCGAGGCTGAGGCGTGGACTCATAAGGGATTGAGTGCCGGAGAACGGGTTCGGATTCGCGCCAAAATCACCGAGCAGAAAAAGAGGGTTTGGCAAGCCAAGCATGGTTGGTAGTCAAGGGCTTTTCGAGGGCTTCTGCCCTCTTGTGATTCCCGGTGCTCATCGGTATCAATTCCCGATGCTCTTGCGAGGTTGCGGCGTGTCTCCGGCCTGGGGGGCGCGCCCATCCCTTAGGAGCCGTTAGTTAATGAGCGATCGGGAACTTCGAGAAAAGCTTCGAAAGATTGAGGCGCTGTTTGCCGGGGCGGCAACAGCGGGGGAGCGGGCGGCAGCGGGGGCTGCCGCCGAGCGGATTCGAGAGCGTCTGAAGCAATTGGGCGGAACCGAGCGCGCCGTTGAGATGACCTTCAGCTTGCGGAATCCCTGGTCCCATCGCCTGTTTGTGGCGCTGTGTCGCCGCTATGGCTTGCAGGCCTACCGCTATCGGCGCATGCGACATACCAGTGTGTGTGTTCGGGCGCCGCAATCCTTCCTCAACGGCGTCCTATGGCCCCAATTCCTACAACTGGATGCTGCGTTAACCGACCACCTGACCGACATCACCAACCGCATCATTCGTGAAGAGGTTTACAAAGACGTGGGCGATGCCGAAGAAATTGACGAGCCGTCGATGATCGGTGGCAAGGCTAGAGCCTGATACCGACAACCATTGATAGAGTATTATGGTCAATTCCATCAATCATTTACACCCAGGCGGCGATTTCCGAACAGATAGGCAAGCCTGGAGCAGCGGGATTTCAGCATTATCGGCCTTCTTGCTGTGGGGAATGATGCCGATTTATTTCAAGGCATTGGGGGCTTTGTCGCCCTTGGAGATCGTCGCCCATCGTATAATTTGGTCTATGCTGTTGGTTGGAGCCCTTTCCCTTATTTTATATCCATTTGATGTGATTTGGCAGGCCGTGAAAGACCGGCGACGATTTGGCACCTATTTAGTGACGGCTCTGCTGATCTCCAGCAATTGGCTGGTCTTTTTATGGGCGGTGATTCACGGTCGGATTGTCGAAGTCAGTCTGGGCTACTACATTAACCCGTTGGTGAATGTGTTGCTCGGGGTGCTGTTCCTAGCCGAGCGCCTCAGTCGGCCCCAAATACTGGCGGTGGCCCTGGCCTTTGCCAGCGTCTTCAGTTTGGTGGTCGATGCCGGATCGGTACCGTGGTTGGGACTTTTTTTAGGTGTCACCTTCGGTCTTTATGCGCTGGTCCGCAAAAAGGCCGGGATAGACCCGCTGTTGGGACTGTTGATTGAGACCGCGTTGTTGGCACCACCCGCAATCGGTTACGTGCTATGGTTGGGAGCCGAAGGAACCGGCGCTTTTGGTGCCTATTCACCGCGAGTCGATCTCCTGTTACTGGCGGCAGGACTGGTAACATCGGTCCCGCTGGTGTTATTCATGATCGGGAATCGGGGACTAAGGCTATCGACCATCGGTTTGATGCAATATATTGCCCCTAGTTGCCAGTTAACACTGGCCGTTACCTGTTATGGAGAGGTATTAACGCCAGCTTATGAGTTAGCTTTTGGCGGAATCTGGGTTGCTCTGGCTCTTTTTAGTTGGGACTTATGGCAACGGCGATAACGTCAAGCGTATGATCATCGGACTGTATTTCTCGAATCCCCAGAATAGCGAGAGATTTGCATGCGTCGTCTGTTCATTTCACTCCAAATTCCTGAAATAATTGTAACGATCATCCCCGTGATTGCGCTTGTGCTGGCTGCATTCTGGTTGGCCGCGCAGTTCATTGCACCCGCGCCACCAAGGGAAATGGTGATCGCGGCAGCGACCAAAGGTAGTCCCTATTACGAGGCAGCCCGCCGCTATCGCGACAGTCTAGCCGAAAGCGGCGTGACTCTAAAAATTCTTGAAACCAAAGGCTCGATCGAAAATCTGGCCTTGATCAAAGACCCGCATTCCCAAGTGGTCGCTGCTTTCCTGCAAGGTGGGTTAAGCAACTCTCGAGATGCCCCGGACATCCGTTCCATTGGCCGCGTTTTCTATGAGCCGGTATGGGTGTTCTACCGGGGAACAACCAAGATCGAAAAATTGGCGGAATTGACCGGAAAGCGGGTTTTGATCGGCCCCGCTGGTAGTGCCACAGCGGCTTTGGCGACGCGTTTGTTGAATGCCAGTGGCGTCACCGCCGACTCGAGTACGCTGATCACCAAGGAGCTGCCCGACTATGTCGCGGCCCTGGACTCCGGACAAGCCGACGCCGGGGTGCTGGTTCTGGCACCCGAAGCCAGGACCATCAAACGGTTGCTGGATAGCCCCAATATCCATCTCATGAACATGATCCAAGCCGATGCCTATGTACAACGGTTTCCCTTTCTACAGAAGTTGAACCTGAAGGAAGGAGTGGTTGATTTTTCAAGGGACATCCCGCCTACGGATACTCAAATGCTGGCAACAACAACCGCATTGGTGATCCGCGAAGACCTGCATCCTGCCCTAGCCAATTTACTGACTCAAGCCGCGATCAGCATTCATGGGCGACCAGAGATCGATGCTAATGGTGAATCTCCGATCTTTCAGCGAGCTGGAATTTTTCCTAGCTCGGATGATCAGGAATTCTTACTCTCATCCGAGGCCGCTCGTGTTTACAAAAATGGCCCACCATTTCTCCAAAGATACCTACCATTTTGGCTGGCAACTGGGCTTGATCGTTTAAGCGTTTTATTATTGCCAATGATCGGCATTCTTCTGCCAGCCGTTCGCATCATTCCAGCCTTGTATGCTTGGCGAATTCGTCGCCGAATTATTTATTGGTATCATGCACTTAAGAAAGTTGAGGCTGAACTTGGTTCTCATTCCAATCCATCTGAATTATTGGGACCACTAAGAGAAGTTGACCGTATCGAGGAGGCCGTTAATCGACTCCCAATCCCGGTCGCTTTCGCTAATCAATTGTATGATTTGCGAGGGCATATTCATGTGGTTCGTCGGCGGCTGACGGCATTACGATCGCCCTCGGTTCACCAAAGCAGTGGCCCGGTGGACCCTTCAGGGGCTGCGGTATCAAACCAAGCGGGGCCGGTTGCCGAGCAAAGGAATTGACGATTCCCTAATAATTTGTTACTACTGTCCGGGTCCAAGAAGACAATCGTGCTCTAAATCGGTGGTATTAAGCCGATTTGGAGTCCCGGTTGTTCGTAAGAACAAAAAGAGACACCTTAACCGGAGGAAATCCATGCAGTTTCTCAAGACGGCTGCCGCCATCGCTGTTCCGTTCCTACTGCTGACCATCGGGGGCTTCGTCAAGGCCGACGAGCGGGGGAACGCAACTGAGGCTAAGGCCATGCTCGAAAAAGCGGTGGAAGCGATGAAGGCCGACCAGGCCGCCGCTTTAGCCGAGTTCGTCGCCGACGCCAAGGCCAAGGACGGCACCTTTTTTGATAAGGATCTTTATGTGTTCTGTGGCGGACCGGATGGGAACTTCACAGCTCACCCATCGCTGGTGGGCAAAAGCATGAAGAGCCTAATGGATAAGGCGACGCCACCCAAAGCCGTGGGCGAAGAGTTTTATAAAGTCGCAGCCGCCGGCGGCGGTGAGGTCAGCTACACATGGCCTTTGCCCGGTGGCTTGGAGCCACAAAAGAAAGTATCCATTGTCGCCTCGGTTGGAAATCAGGTTTGCGCCGTGGGGTACTATCCCTGATCCTGGTGTAATTGGGCGGGCGCATCCGCGCCCCCCCCTAGAATCACGCGGGGGCTTCGCGCGCATGGGCGCGCGGGGCTACCGTCGCCGGCCCAATACCGGCGAGCCGTGACACAAGGCACATCGTCGGTGTCAGGAGCCGCGACTGCAACCCGGAGAGAGGGAGGCTGAACCATCGATCGGGTTGCGTTCGCCGTACTCCGAGTTATAGTTCCGCCCAACGACAAGTCAGCGTCATCGGGTGGAAGCGCCAGTGGTTAAAAAAGCAGGCACGACAAAGAAACCGAGCGCCGAAATCGCGCACCCTCCCAAGCCACCAAGCGCCGTGATCGTCGCGCTGGATGGTCTGTTAGGCAGTCAGGCGCCGATTCAAATTCCCGGAAAAATCAAGTTCCTGATGGCCAAATTTGGCCACTGGCTGGTCATCGGCCTGATGGTGCTGGTCCTGCCCGGTCAATTGCTGGCGCTGGGATGGCGGGCCGGGATGCTGCCCTTTGCCAGCCTCGGCGGAACCGACAGTACGCTTCAGGTCGCCTTCGCACTGGCAACGCTGTTGTTTTTGATCGTAATGCTCATTATGGCCCTGCCCGGTCTTCAGGGCCGTAAGGTCATCGGCTGGCAACTGCTGATGCTCTGCAATGTCATCAACATGATCTATGGCTTGCTGAATGGCGGAGTCGTCGGACCGATTCTCGGCATGATGATCGGCCTGTATGTGCTGTTTCAGGTGCGCCGTTATTACCTTTGATACCAGCGAGCCTTTAAAACACACCAAGGCTGCTCTCATACCATCGAGCCTTGGTGGTGACTCATCAAGGCTGCCCTCAGACGCCGGGCGGGCGCATCCGCGCCCTTGGCTTCGCGCGCATGGGCGCGCGGGGCCGCCGTCGCGGCCCGACACCGGCGATGTGTCAGTATCAGGGCTCGCCGGTGTCAGATGTGCCGGAGTCATCGAAATAGGCATCCTCGAATTCGGCCAGGGTATTTCGAACGTCCTGAAGAACAGCGCGAACAATGGCGCGATCCGGCGTCACGCACAGCGTTTCGTTGACGGCCTGCCCCAATTGGCGGATGGCATGGGCCAGCAATTTGGTGGCCATTTGGTCAGTGAAGTCCATCTTACTTCATTCCCGGTGGCGTCATGCTGCCGAAGCTGTTTCGGTGTGGGGCGTCTGATATTCCGGCACAATATCGGACAGGATGGCTGTGATTCCGGCGCGGTCATCAAGGGCGGCGGCGCGCTCCAGCGCACGAAGCGCATGGTTGAGCGAGTCGTAGTCGATCAGTCGGGGGGAGGCCAGGAACACCCCGTCGGCTTCGGTGCGCGACGGCTGCTCGGCAGCATACAGAATTTCTTCAAACAGCTTTTCACCGGGGCGCAAACCGACGAACTGAATTTTCACATCCACATCAGGCTTGAGCCCCGATAGGCGAATCATCTGGCGGGCCAAATCGACGATACGAACCGGCTCGCCCATGTCCAGAACCAAAATCCGGCCCCGCTCATCGGGATGGGCGATGCCGTGGGCCGAGGCTTGCAGCACCAGTTCCACCGCCTCGCGAACCGTCATGAAATAGCGGCGCATTTCGGGGTCGGTCACCGTCAAGGGCCCCCCGCGCGCCAACTGCCGTTGAAACAGCGGTACCACCGAGCCGCTAGACCCCAACACATTGCCAAAACGCACCGTGACAAAACGGGTGGGAGACGGCGCTCCGACCGTTACAGCGGCTTCCGTCGCTACAGTATCAAGGGCTTGACAGTAGGCTTCGGCAACGCGCTTGCACGCCCCCATAACGCTGGAGGGCCGCACCGCCTTATCGGTGGAGATCAGCACCATGGCGCGCACCCCCACGGCCAAGGCCGCGTCGGCCACGTTACGAGTCCCAATGACGTTGGTCAGAACCCCTTCGTCGGGACAGCTTTCCACCAGTGGAACATGCTTGAGCGCGGCGGCATGGAACACCAGATCCGGTCGCTGTTCCTGAAACAGCCGCGCGACCCTGTCGCGATTGCGAACATCCGCAAGAATGGCAATTATTTTGATATTTGGGAAGTTTTCTCGCAATTCAAGATCGATAGTATAGAGATTAAATTCTCCATTATCCACGAGAACCAAAACCGACGGCCCCAGCGCCGCGATCTGACGACTCAGTTCACTCCCGATCGTGCCGCCGGCCCCGGTGACCAGAACCCGCCGCTTCGCGATCAGATCGGTGATGGCGGAACGGTTCAGAACCGCCTGAGGACGTCCCAACAGGTCTTCAATGGCGATGGGGCGCAGCTCAATCTTACCCTCGCTTAAGGCCTCTTTGAATTCGGTCAGTCGAGGCAGCCGGGTCAAGGGCAACCCCAAAGCATCGGCTTCGTCCAACAGATGTCGGACAACACCGCTGTCAAGGTCAGGCTGACTCTTGGTGAGAATCAGGCGCTGGGGCCGTTGCCCCCGCTGGGCCAGCAACTCGATGACCTGGGCCAATTGATCGATATCGCCCAAAACCGGCACGCCCCGAATATCCCGACCAACCCGACGGCCCTTTTCATCCAGGACTCCGACCACCCGGTACGGAGCATGAGGCTCATTATCGAGGGATCGGATGAACAACGCCGCCGCTTCGTCGACCCCGATCAACAACACCGGGATCACCCCCTGCCCGCCTTCGATCGGACGACGCGCCAGCCGACGATCCTTGAGCAGCCGATAGCCAAAACGCGGCCCCCCTAAGACCGCCAGCAGTACCAGCCAGAAAATCAGCGGCACCGAGCGAGGCATGGGCTCCATCGGCGGAATCGTCGGCGCAAACGCCGCCAGCGCCGTGACAAGCACGCCAAACACCAGGGACGAAACCGAAACCGCCTTAACCAATTGCACCATATCGGGCGCAGAGGCGTAGCGCCAAATCCCTCGATAAAGGCCAAACAGCCGAAAGGTCACGGCCCCAATCACCATCACCATTGGAATACTGGCCAACAGCACCGGCTGATAAAGATCAAAAGCGTCGTTACCAACCCGCAGATACAAGGCAAAGACCATGGCCGCTGCGGTCATGACCACATCGTGAAGATAAACGACAGTCGAGCGACCAATAGAAAAAGGTCTAAGATTCATGCGCGCGTTCTCCCCCGCCCACAGGGCCGCCTTGATGAGTCAACATCAAGGCTCGATGGTATAAGGCCAACGCCGTTGGGACAGGAACGCTATGGTTCATCAGCCAAAGGGATTGATCATGACGGCGTTGGCAACCACGGCATCGAGAATTTCGACCCGTTCATCCCGAACCCGCACCCGGCCCTCGGCAATCAACTGAACCGCCAGGGGATAGCAGCGATGCTCGAGTTCCAGAACTCGATCCGCCAACGTCTCCGGCGTGTCGCCCGGCATCACCGGAGCCACAGCCTGGACGATGATCGGGCCGTGGTCCATTTCGGCCCGGACGAAATGAACGGTGCAACCGCTGAATCGGGCGCCGCTCTCCAAAACGCGAGTGTGGGTATCGAGTCCCTTGAAGGCCGGCAGCAGCGAGGGATGGATGTTGATCAGCCGATCCCGCCAGCGTTCGACGAACCAGGGGGTGAGGATTCGCATGAATCCGGCGAGGCACACCAGATCAATACGGGCACTCCGCAAAGCTGCATCCAAGGAGGCCTCGAACCCCTGTTTCGCATTGAAGGCTCGATGGTTGATGATTTCCGAGCGAATCCCAGCGGTGCGGGCACGGGTCAACCCCAGCGCGTCGCCCTGGCTAGAAATCACCAGCGCCACCTCAGCCGGCGCAGCGGGATCGGCGGTGGCGTCGATCAGGGCTTGGAGATTGCTGCCACGTCCTGAAATCAGGACCCCCACCCTCAATCGCGCCATGTCGACTCCATCGCGGTGATAGCCACCCGTGGCTGGTCTGCGACCGCAGGTCGGACGTGACCAAGGGTGGCGACGGTTTCGCCGGCGGCCCTCAGCTCTGCCGCAAGGCTGGCGGCCTGCTCGGGGCCGGAGATAACAACCATGCCGATCCCGCAGTTGAAGGTGCGGGCCATTTCCGCCGGGTCGATACCACCGGCACGAGCCAACCAGCGAAAGACCGGCGGCAGAGTCCAAGAGGCCGCATCCAGAGTGACCCCCAGGCCGTCCGGCAACACACGGGGGATATTTTCGAGCAGACCACCGCCGGTAATATGGGCCAGGGCCTTGATCCGTCCGGCCCGAATCGAAGGCAACAGGCTGCGAACGTAAATTCGGGTCGGCGTGAGCAGAGCGTCGGCCAAACTCTGGTCCGGCGCGAACGGCGCGGGGGTGTGATAGTCCAGACCGGCTCGCTCCACCACCCGGCGCACCAACGAATATCCGTTGGAATGAACACCGGACGAGGCAAGCCCCAACACCACGTCACCGACCGCAACGCCACCGCCGGTTAACACCCGATCCCGTTCCACCGCGCCCACGGCAAAACCAGCCAAATCATAGTCACCGCCGGCATACATGCCGGGCAGTTCGGCGGTTTCACCGCCCACCAGGGCGCACCCGGCCTGACGGCACCCCTCGGCGATGCCCGCGACAATCGCTCGTCCCGCCGCCACGTCCAGCTTGCCGGTCGCGTAATAGTCCAGGAACAACAATGGCTCGGCGCCTTGAACGATCAGATCGTTGACGCACATGGCCACCAGATCAATGCCGACGGTATCGTGGCGGTCAACCGCGATGGCGACCTTCAGCTTGGTTCCGACTCCGTCGGTGGTGGCCACCAGCAACGGGTCGTGGAAGCCGGCGGCCTTCAGGTCGAACAGCGCACCAAATCCGCCCAACCCGGCATCGGAACCGGGCCGCGCAGTGGCGCGGGCCAACGGCTTAATTGCGTCGACCAGGGCATTGCCGGCGTCGATATCGACACCGGCTTCTCGGTAGGCCGACTGCGGCGCAAACGCTTTGGTCGAGATGGTATCCTCGCTCGCACTAGGCTATATGCTATAACGAAAGTCCGGCTCGGACATCCGAGCGGTCCACATATGCCGAAACATACTCGAAACGGAAGGCTTTGCAATGCTTCACCGGCCTTGCCTGGCAGCTCTTGCCGCCGCACTCGTTCTTGTCGCCGTCCAGGGCCTGACTGCGGCCCGGTGTGAGGCGGAGGACCAGGCGGCGTCGCCGCCCGCCGCCGGCTCCGCACCGACAGCGGCCCTGACTCCGGCATCGGCGGTGCCCCACCAAGCCGATCCCTACACCGTGAGCGGCGTTGATGTCGACGTGACCGCTTCCAGTGCCGCCGAGGCGCGGGACAAGGCGATTCTCGAGGCCCAGCGTAAGGCATTCGGGGTTCTATTCAAACGATTGGCGGCTGACGGCGACACACGGATTGCCCCCGCTGTCGCCGATGCCGACCTTCAGCGCATGATGCAGGGCTTCGAGATCGAGCATGAGCGCGGCTCGGCGGTGCGCTATGTCGGCACGTTGAGTTTCAAATTCCGTCGCAAAGCGGTGCGGTCTTACATGAGCGGACTTGGGGTTCGGGTGATCGAGCCCGTTAGCAAACCCCAGGCGGAGCCATCGGTGGTCGGGGCGGCATCCTCCTCGCCCACCACGGCGACTCCTGCCGCTGCCCCCGCCGAGGGGAAACCGAGCGTGCTTCTGCCTGTGTTCCAGGCTGGCGGGCATGGCTCGTTGTGGGAAGAGCGCACCGCTTGGCGTTCGGCCTGGGAAGATTTCGTCGCCGCCGGAACCTCCAAACTGGTGGTGCCGCCCGGTGAGTTGACCGACGTGGCCGATATCAGTGCCGCCGAAGCTCTGGCCGGCACACCCGCCGCCCTGGCCAAGGTTGCCGGGCATTACAATGCTGGGGATGTGGTGGTGGCCACCTTGACGGTGGTGAATCAAGTCGATCCGGCAGCGGGAGGCGAAATCACTCTGACCCGCTATGGCGCCGACGGACGATCGATGGGCAGCGCGGTGCTGCCGGCCACCGGAACCGCTGGTGAAGCACCAACAGCCTTTCTGGCCCGTGCCGCAGCAGCGGCAGCAGCCCGGCTGTCGTCATTGTCCCAGACCCCGCCGCCGCCCCAGGAAAACAAGCTGCTGGTCAGTGTCCCGGTTGCAGGCTTATCGGACTGGCTGGAAGTGCGTCGGCGCTTGACCAGCAATCCGATGGTGATCTCGGTGGACGCCGTGTCTTTGTCCCAAACTCGGGTCGAAGTGAATTTGCGCTATCGGGGTGACCAGGATGCGCTGAGGGCAGTGCTGGATCGCGATGCCCTGACCTTGGCGCAAGCCCCGTCGGGGTGGGAGCTGTATCTGAAGTCTTCGGCGCAACAGGCCACGCCAGCCACTCCCGCCGCACCAACGGCGCTTTCGACCTCGGCCCCGTCGGCTCCGGTCCCGACTCCGGGTTCGTCTATGATGCCGCCGGTTCCGGCCCCCATGACCGCGTCAAGCTCCCAAAGAGCCGCCCCTCGGTCGCCATCGGAGGCCCCGTCTGAATACTATTCCCCGTCCGACGAGCCCCCCTCGGAAACCGGCGCGGAGCCGGCTCGATGAAAAACCTTCGGTTCTCCGTCGCCCTTCATTGGACCTGGGGGTACCGCCTCCATGCGTTCGCTTCCTAACGTCATCACATTCGCCCGCCTGTTGGCGGTGCCCCTGGCCGTTTATTGTATCGTGAGCGGCGATTTGGAAGGGGCGTTCTGGGTGTTTGTGGCGGCGGGGGTTTCCGACGCCGTTGACGGAGCGATCGCCCGGTTATGCGACGCCCGCACGGCGCTGGGGGCTTTTTTAGATCCGCTGGCCGATAAGGCTTTATTGGTCAGCGTTTACCTGTCTCTGGCCGGGATCGGATTGTTGCCGCTATGGCTGGTCGGACTGGTGGTCTTTCGCGATCTGCTGATCGTTGGTGGTGTGCTGTTGTCTTATGCGCTGGGTAGGCCGGTGGCCATACGCCCGCTGTACATCAGCAAGCTCAACACGCTTGTTCAGTTGATGTTGGCAACATGGGTGCTGGCGGTGAACGGCCCCGGCCTGTTTGGGCTCGAGTCGTTGCACCTGTTCGACCTAGCCCCCCTCGCTCTGCTTGAGGGGGCCGTGGTCTTGACCACTCTGTTATCGGGAGCAAGCTATCTGCTGTACGGTCACCGGCTGTTCCGGCAACCGGAGTGATGCCGCCGAGCCTTGATTGTGCCATTGTTATGGCTCGCCGGTGTTGCGGGGCTCCCCCTCCCAGCCACCGCCCAACGCCTGGATCAGCGCCACCGAAGCCGCCAACCGATTCTGGAAGATGGTCAAAGCGGTTTGCTCGTTGCTCAGGGCCGTGGTTTGGGCCGTAATCACACTGGTATAGGCGACCGTACCAGCCCTGTACTGATTCAGAATCAAACGCTCGGCATCTTGGGCCGATTTCACCGCCTCGGCCTGGATTTCGGCCTGTTGAGCCAATGTGTTCAATGCTGCCAACTGGTCCTCGACCTGTTGAAAGCCGGTCAAAACGGTCTGGCGGTAGGTGGCCACCGCCTGGTCATAGCTGGCCCGAGCCTCATCCACGTCGGCACTGCGTAGCCCACCATCAAACACCGTGCCAGCCAATTGCGGCCCCACCGACCAGACCCGATTGGCCGCCTGGAACAGCGTTCCCAGGGTTGTGCTGGTGTCGTCAAGGGAAGCCGACAAGGTGAGGGAGGGATAATAGGCTGCCACCGCCACACCGATATTCGCATTGGCACTGGCCACCCGCCGTTCGGCGGCAGCAATATCGGGGCGGCGCTCCAGAAGCGCCGACGGCACCCCCACAGGAATAACCGGAACCGCCATGGCGACGATCGAGGGCGAAAGCGAGAAAGACGCAGGCGGTTGACCGCTCAGGACCGCAATGGCGTGCTCCAGTTGAGCCCGCAGCACTCCGACATTCACCGCCTGAGCTTGAGTCGATTTCAACTGGGTTTCGGCCTGCGCCACGTCGGCTCGTGACACAACCCCTGACTTGTATTGATTCTCGGTAATACGTAACGAATCGGCATAGGCCGCCGCAGACTGGTCAAGCAGCCGCTTCAGCGCGTCCTGATTGCGCAATTCGAAATAATCACTGGCCAAAGCGGCCTGAGCCGACAGCCGAGCCGAAGCCAAATCGCCAGCACTGGCTTCGGCACTGGCGGTTTCGGCCTCGACAGTGCGCCGGATACGCCCCCACACATCCAGCTCCCAGCTTAAAGACCCGCTCAAGCCATATTGGACATCCGGGGGAGCCTGGCTTGTATGGCCGCCGACGCCTCCATTGGAACCGCTGTGGCCAAGGGCCGACGGCGTGACGCCGATGGTCGGGTAAAAGGCCGCCTGCCCGGCCCGAACCGCCGCCAAGGCCTCGCGATAGGCCGCTTCCGAAGCCTTGAGGGTCTGGTTATCAATGGAAATCTGGCGTTCCAAGTGATCCAGCACCGGATCCCGGTAAACCGACCACCAGGGACCGCGATCGTCACCATCCCGAGGCGTGCCGGCTTTCCACCCTGCGGCTTCCTTGAAACTGGCAGGTGCTGTCACTGCCGGTCGCTGATAATCCGGGCCGACCGTGCATGATATCAGGCACACGCTGGCCCCGACCGCCGCCAAGACCGCCGAGCCATGACCACAAGACAGTGCCGCTATTGAGCCGCGCCCGCCCGGCGTCTGAGGGCAGCCTTGATGAGTCATACCGGCGAGCCTTGATACTGACACATCGCCGGTATCGGGCCGCGACGGCGGCCCCGCGTCCTCGTGGACGCGAAGCCAAGGGCGCGGATGCGCCCGCCCGGCGTCTGAGGGCAGCCTTGATGAGTCACCATCAAGGCTCGATGGTATCAAGGCTCGATCCGGTATCGGGCCGCAACGGCGGCCCCGCGTCCTTGTGGACGCGAAGCCAAGGGCGCGGACGCGCCCGCCCGGCGTCTGAGGGCAGCCTTGATGAATCAAGGCTCGATCCGGTATCGGGCCGCGACGGCGGCCCCGCGTCCTCGTGGACGCGAAGCCAAGGGCGCGGACGCGCCCGCCCGGCGTCTGAGGGCAGACTTGATGAATCAACATCAAGGCTCGATGATATAACGCCTTCCAGCTCGCCATAATCCCCTCGCTCACGATCGCCGAAGGCGAATCCGACCCAGAATCAGATAAATGACCGGCGTTGTGTAAAGCGTTAGGAGTTGGCTGACGACCAGTCCGCCGACAATGGCGATCCCTAGGGGCCGACGCAACTCGGCGCCATCCCCCCCTCCTAAGGCCAACGGCAGCGCACTGAGCAACGCCACCATGGTTGTCATCATGATCGGACGAAAGCGCAGAATGCACGCCTGATGGATGGCTTCTCGAGGAGACAGTCCCCGTGTCCGTTGGGCATCCAATGCAAAGTCGATCATCATGATCGCGTTCTTTTTCACAACACCGATCAGCAACAGAACCCCAATCATAGCGATGATGGTGAAATCGGTATCGCACGCCATCAAAGCCAACACCGCACCCACACCTGCCGAGGGCAAGGTCGATAGAATTGTCACGGGGTGAATGTAACTCTCATAAAGAATCCCCAGAACAATATAAACCGCCAAAAAGGCCGCGAGAATCAAAAGTGGCTCATTGGCCAAGGAATCCTGAAACGCGCGAGCCGTTCCCTGGAAACTGCCATGAATGGTCGCAGGAGCACCGATCTGGTTCATCTCCCGACCAATCGCCGTCACCGCATCACTGAGGGAACGATCCGGCGAGAGATTGAAAGAAATCGTTGAGGCTGCGAAATGACCTTGGTGATTGACCGCCAAGGGGGTTGTACCGGGTTCGTAATGACTCAGCGCAGCCAAAGGTACCATGGTTTCCATCGCTGTGCTGACCGGCGTACCGGAAGACGCGCTGCCGTGGCCGGTATTGGCGAGGGCGTTCTGGGACAGGTTGCGGGCTGCATCGCTAGCCACCGTGGCGGCCGTGCTGCTGGTGGCGGAACTGGCGGCTTTGGTGGCGCCCGCGACCGCCGAGGTGCCAGCTACGGCATTGGTCGCCTGGGTTCCCGAAGCCGCTCCGCCCGATGTGCTGACAAAGAGTTGATTTAATATCTCTGGAGTCTGCCCGTATTGTTGCGCCACCTCCATGATTACATGATACTGATTTAGCGGATTATAGATTGTTGAAACCTGACGCTGGCCAAACGCATCATATAAAGTATTATCAATTTGGCCGATTGTTAGATGGAGACGAGCGGCAGCACTGCGATCGATCACCAGATCAGTTTCAAGCCCCTTATCCTGCTGATCGGAATTGACGTCGGTCAGTTCAGGCGCGTGCTGCAAAGCCGCCGCCAATTTAGGCGCCCAGGTCTGAAGATCGCCCAAACGGTCGGCCTGGAGCGTGAATTGATATTGGGCGTTGCTGGGACGTCCGCCGATATGAATATCTTGAACCCCTTGTAAGAACAAGGCCGCCCCCGGCACCGCCGCCAGCTTCGCGCGCAATCGGGCAATAATCTGATCTGATGATAAATCGCGCTCGGTTAACGGTTTTAACGAGACAAAAATCATTCCAGAATTGGTCTGACCTCCGCCGGTAAAGCCAACAACGCTATCAACTTCTGGGTCTGACTTAACAATATTGATAAACTGAGTTAATTTTTGCCGCATCAATTGGAAGGATATGCTCTGATCGGCCTGAATTCCGCCCATCAGCCGGCCTGTATCCTGTTGCGGAAAGAAGCCTTTGGGAACCACGATGAAAAGATGAACATTCAAGCAAATCGTGGCCGCCAACACCAACAGGGTTAAAGCCGGATGACGCAAGGCCACGCCAAGACTGGTCTCGTACAGCCCCCGCAACCCTATGAATCCGTGCTCGCTGAAACGATACAGCCATGACCGCTGACCCGCCGGACGATGCCGCAGCAGCCGCGAGCACATCACTGGAGTAATGGTCAGAGAGACCACCAAGGAAATGGCAATCGCAATCGACAAGGTAACGGCAAATTCTCGGAACAGCCGGCCAACAATACCGCCCATCAATAGAATCGGAATAAACACTGCGATCAGGGACAGGCTCATGGATAGAACCGTGAAGCCCACCTCCCGCGTGCCTTGAAGTGTGGCTTTCATTCGCGACATGCCGCCTTCCATGTGGCGCATGACATTTTCCAAAACCACAATCGCATCATCCACCACGAATCCAGTGGCGATGATCAAAGCCATCAGTGACAGATTGTTCAGGCTATAGCCGAGCAGATACATCGCCCCGAAGGTTCCGATCAATGAAACCGGAACCGCAACGATGGGAATCAGGGTGGCGCTGGGATCGCGCAGAAAGACAAACACCACCAACACCACCAGCGCGACGGAAATCGCCAGGGTGCGCTCAACATCACGCAGCGACGCCCGAATGGTGGTGGTGCGGTCCATGGCCACCACCAGATCAATGTCGGTAGGGATCGATGCCTGAAGTTGCGGCAGCAGCGCCTTAACCCGATCCACAGTGTCGATGATGTTGGCACCAGGTTGACGGAACAGCAAAACCAGAACCGAAGGATGGCCATTGGCGAGCCCCTGATTACGCAGATCCTCCACCGAATCCACCACATCAGCAACACTGCTCAAACGCACCGCTGCGCCTTGGCGCCAAGCAATCACCAAATCCCGGTACTGATCAGCGCGGCGGGCCTGATCATTGGTATAAATCTGATAATGCCGACCGTTTTCCTCGATAGAGCCTTTCGGGCTATTGGCATTAGCCGAAGCCAAGGCCGCTCGAACATCTTCTAATCCCACGCCGTATTTGAATAGAGCATGCGGATTTACCTCCACCCGGACCGCTGGCAGCGAACTGCCGCCCACATTAACCTGCCCAATGCCTTCGACCTGAGACAGTTTTTGCTGCAAAACCGTCGCTGCCGAATCGTAAATTTGGCCCTGGGTGCGGGTTGCCGAGGTCATGGCCAAGATCATGATCGGCGCATCTGCCGGGTTGACCTTACGATAGGTCGGGTTGCTCTTAAGGCTGGCTGGCAGATCGGCCCGTGCGGCATTGATCGCCGCCTGAACATCGCGAGCGGCCCCATCAATGTTGCGATCAAGACCAAATTGCAGTGTGATCCGGGTCTGTCCCACCGAACTCGAGGACGTCATCTCGGTGACGTCGGCGATCTGACCCAGATGGCGCTCCAACGGCGTGGCGACACTGGTGGCCACGGTTTCGGGGCTGGCGCCAGGCAGGCTGGCCTGGACCGAAATGGTGGGGAAATCCACCTGGGGCAGCGGCGACACCGGCAGCGATAAAAACGCCACCACCCCCGCCAGCGTCACCCCCAGGGTTAACAGCGTGGTCGCAACCGGGCGCCCGATAAAGAGGGCGGAAAAATTCATCGCCCCTCCTCCTCCAGGCCCGTTTTTTCGCTAACACCCCCTCTGCCTCTAACCCTGCGCGCCAATCGGTCAAACATCAGGTAGATGACCGGGGTGGTGAACAAGGTCAAAATCTGGCTGACGATCAGACCGCCAACGATACTGACCCCCAGGGGATGACGCAATTCCGAGCCGGTGCCAGTACCAAACATCAACGGCAATGACACGAACAACGCCGCCATGGTGGTCATCAGGATCGGGCGAAAACGCAGTAAACATGCCTGATAGATCGCCGCACGCGGCGCCTTCCCCTCCTGCCGTTCGGCATAAAGGGCAAAATCGATTATCATGATGGCGTTTTTCTTGACGATACCGATCAGCAAAATAATCCCGATGATCCCGATCACCCCCAGATCGCTCCCGGCCATCAAGAGGGCTAGCAACGCGCCGATCCCCGCCGACGGCAGAGTCGACAGGATTGTTACCGGGTGAATGGTGCTTTCGTAGAGCACCCCCAACACAATGTACATGGTCACAATAGCGGCCAAAATCAGCAGCAACTCGTTACCAAGCGACGCCTGGAACGCCATCGCGGCCCCCTGGAACAGGGTCATCACGCTGGCCGGCATGCCGATGTCGCTCTCGGCCTCTCGGATCGCCGTCACGGCCTCTCCCAACGCGGCTCCAGACGCCAGATTGAAGGATAGGGTGGTCGATGGGAACTGGCCAAGATGATTGACCTGAAGCGACATGGGTCGCTCAACCACGCTGGCGATGGACGAAAGCGGCACCTGCCCCCCCGACGACGACGGCAGGTAAATCGAATTCAGTGACTGAAGCGAAGCCTGCTCTTTAGGGTCGACTTCCAGGATCACTCGGTATTGGTTGGTTTGCGTGAAGATGGTCGAGATGATCCGTTGGCCAAAAGCATCATAAAGCGCATTGTCCACCGTGGCTGGCGTAATCCCGAACCGAGCCGCGCTATCCCGATCAATAGTGATAAAAGTCGACAAGCCCTGATCCTGAGCGTTGCTGGCCACGTCTTCCAGCTCCGGGCATTGTTTGAGCCGATCCACCAGCTTAGGCCCCCACCGGCTCAAGTCTTCGGGATCGGCATCTTCCAGAACGAACTGATACTGGGCTCGACTGACCGTGGCGTCGATGGTCAGATCCTGAACCGGCTGCATGTACAACGAAATCCCGCTCACCTTGGCGGTCTCGTCCTGAAGCCGGCGGATAATGTCGCTGGCGCTGGTGCTGCGCTGGTCTCGGGATTTCAGATTGATCAGCATCCGACCGCTATTCAGCGTCATGTTGGTGCCGTCAACGCCGATAAAGGATGACAGGCTTTCCACATCGGGATCCCGCAACACCACTGCCGCCAAGGCCCGTTGACGTTCCGCCATAGCCGGAAACGAAACCGACTGCCCGGCCTCGGTCACGCCTTGGATCAGGCCGGTATCCTGGACCGGAAAGAAGCCTTTGGGGATATAGACGTACAACGCCGCCGTGAGTCCCAGGGTAGCCACCGCCACCGCCACCGTCAAACCAGCGTGATCCAGCACCCACTCCAGACGACGGCCATAAGCGGCAATCAACCTGTCAAACCCGCGCCCCGCCCATTGATTGATGGCGGACTCTTCCGAAGCGACGCGGTGACGCAGTAATTGGGCGCACAACATCGGCACCAATGTTAACGACACCACCGCTGAAATCAGAATCGTGACGGCCAGAGTCACGGCGAATTCCCGGAACAGCCGCCCCACCACGTCGCCCATGAACAGCAAGGGGATCAACACTGCGATCAACGAAACCGTCAGGGAGATGATGGTAAAACCAATCTGCCGCGAGCCCTTCAGTGCCGCTTCCAGCGGCGTTTCCCCAGCTTCCAGAAAACGGGCGATGTTTTCGATCATCACGATGGCGTCATCCACCACGAAGCCAGTGGCGATGGTCAACGCCATCAAAGTCAGATTGTTCAGACTGTATCCGGCCAGATACATCACGCCGAATGTCCCGATCAGGGACAACGGCACCGACAGGCTGGGGATCAGAGTTGCCGACAGGTTGCGGAGGAACAGGAAGATCACCAGCACCACCAGCACCACCGCCAGCACCAGCTCAAACTCCACATCAGCCACCGATGCGCGGACGGTGGTGGTGCGGTCGGTAAGAACCGCCACATCCACCGCCGCCGGCAACGCTGCCTGCAACGTCGGCAGCAAAGCCCGAATGGTATCGGCGACCTCGATGACATTGGCGCCGGGCTGACGCTGGATATTGACGATCACCGCTGGCACGGTATTTCGCCATGCCGCAAGCCCCGTGTTTTCGGCGCTATCGACCACCGTGGCCACGTCGGACAGCCGCACCGGAGCGCCATTCTTATAGGCGACAACGATCGCGTTATACTCCGACGCGCTTTTCAACTGATCATTAGCGTTGATGGTGGTGGCGCGCATCGGGCCATCGAAATTGCCCTTGGGCGTATTGACATTGGCATTGGCAATGGTGGTTCGCAGATCGTCGAGATTTAACCCATAGGCTGCCAGCGCCTTGGGATTGGCCTGCACCCGCACCGCTGGCCGCTGGCCGCCATTGATGCTGACCAGGCCGACGCCGGGCAACTGCGAGATTTTCTGAGCCAACCGGGTATCGGTCAGGTCTTCGACCTGGGTCAAAGGCAGCGTCTTGGATGTCACCGCCAAGGCCAAAATCGGAGCATCCGCAGGATTGACCTTGGCATAGATCGGTGGAGCCGGCAGATCCGAAGGCAGCAGATTTCCGGCGGCATTGATGGCGGCCTGAACTTCCTGCTCGGCCACATCGAGACTCAGAGTCAACCCAAATTGTAGGGTGATAACCGAAGCCCCAGCCGAGCTGCTGGATGACATCTGGTTCAAGCTGGGCATTTCCCCGAACTGACGCTCCAACGGCGCCGTCACTGACGACGTCATAACCTCGGGGCTGGCTCCTGGATAAAAGGTCTGCACCTGGATGGTTGGATAGTCCACTTCGGGCAAAGCCGACAGCGGCAGGAATTGGAACGCCAATATCCCCGTCAGCAGGATCGCCATCATCAACAGCGAGGTGGCCACCGGGCGCAGGATGAACAGACGCGAGGGGCTAAGTGAACCGCCGTCGGGCGCTTCGGGACCGGACGGGGCGGTCATTGATCAGCCTGATGGTGGTGATGGTGATGCTCTTCGCCGTCGGCACCGTCGCCCGGAGTCTGACCGCCCGGTGCCTGATCGCTCCGATGATGCCCCGAACCAGACCAGGCTCCCGAGCCATGGCCAAAGCCGCCGGGACCGGCACTCCCTCCAGGTCCGGCTCCAGCAGGTCCAACTCCAGACTCAGCGGCGGGCACGGTGACATGGGCCCCATCGCGCAGCTTATCGGCACCATCAATCACCACCCGATCACCGGGTTCCAGACCAGACAGGATCGCGACCTTGTCATCAGAGACCGGCCCCAACGCGATTGGCCGTACTTTCACGCTGTTATCCGGCTGCACCAAATAAACGAAGGTTCCTGGGGCTCCCCGCAAAACCGCCACCATGGGAATCACAGTAACGTCGTGCAGTGTATCCACCAGCACGCGAATGTTAACAAACTGATTGGGAAACAGCGACTCATCGGCATTTTCAAACTGCGCCCGCAGTTTAATAGTGCCGGTGGTCGTGTCGATCTGGTTATCCAGAGTGGTTAGCGTGCCCGTTGCCAGCTTCACGCTGTCGGCACGATCATAGGCCACAACCGGCAATGTCGCGCCGGTATGCAGCCGCTTCATCAAAGCCGGTAACCAATCCTCGGGCACCGCTGCGATCACCGAAATCGGCTTCATCTGGGTAATGACGACCAATCCATTGGCATCACTGGTCTGAACATAATTGCCGGGATCCACCTGACGCAGCCCGACCCGCCCGGTCACCGGCGAACTGATGTGGCAATAAGCCATGTTCAGTTTGGCATTATTGACCTGGGCCCCATCGGTTTCGATTGTCCCTTCGTACTGCTGCACCAGCGCCGCCTGGGTATCGAGTTGCTGCCGGGCGATGGAGTCCTGAGCCACCAATTTCTGATATCGCGCCAAATCAACCTTGGCCGCCGCCAACAAGGCCTGATCCCGACGAAGCTGACCTTCATACTGAGCCAGCGCCAACTGATAGGGGCGAGGATCGACCTGGGCCAGAAAATCCCCGGCATGGACGGTCTGGCCCTCGGTAAAGGCCACTTCGGTCAACTGGCCGCTGATCTGGGTCTTAACTGTCACCGTCGCCAACGCGGTCACGGTCCCCAGAGCCTTCAGCGTGATGTCGATATCGCCCTTGGCCGCCGTCGCTGTCACCACCGGCATCGGACCACTCATGCTGAACCGGCCTCCGTGGGGCGGGACGGCACGGGGATGCAGCACAATCCAGGCCCCCCCCCCGAGACTCGCGAGCACCACCAGCAGCCAGACCAATCGAACCAGCCACCGCCGCACCCTGCCCTTGGGGCGATTCTGTGGTCTGGATCCTGTCGGGGCGCTATCACCGGAGGACAAGGGAAGCAGGTCGTTCATCGCAGAAAAGAACTCCGGTGATCGTTTCGTCGTATCATACCCTCGAGCCTTGATGTTGACTCATCAAGGCTGCCCTCAGACGCCGGGCGGGCGCATCCGCGCCCTTGGCTTCGCGCGCATGGGCGCGCGGGGCCGTCGTCGCGGCCCGATACCGGCAGTGTGTCATCGTTATAGCTCGCCGGTATCATCCTATCGGGCCTTGATGTTGACACATCAAGCTCGCCCTCATCAGAGTATCATTAGCCGGACCGTGTCGGCACAATTTTGCCGGACTGTGTCTGGCTTTGTAACAGTGTGTTGGATTTCCCCCCCATGGATTCATCCCAAAAGCCGTTCTTTGCTCAAAAGTTGTTCCTTGATGGCCTGCGACAGCATGGGGCCGGGGCGCTGAAACACGCTGAGGACAGCTATCGGCAGGCGCTGATTTTCGATCCTGCCCATGCTGACAGCCTGCACATGCTGGGATGCCTGGCTCATAACGCCGGACAAAGGGATGAGGCCATCGCCCTGATCCGACGCGCCATTGAAACCCGAAAAAATGTGGCGCTTTACCATCTGAGTTTGGGGCATGCGCTGGTGGCCAAGGGCCAACTGTCCGACGCGGTCCCCCATTACGAACAGGCCCTAAGCTTGAAGCCCGCCCCACAGGCCGAAGCCGAAGCCCATCACGCGCTGGGCGCGGTGTTGCGGGCCTTGGGTCAGGGGGACGCGGCGATTCACCATGACCAGCAAGTGGTGAGGCTCAAGCCCGGCGATGCCCAGGCGCACAACGCGCTGGGATCGGCCTTGATGAGCCAGAGCCGATTCCAGGAGGCCGCCGAGTCTTATCGTCAAGCCCTGACACGCCAGCCCGATCTGGCCGAGGCTCATAACAATCTCGGCACCATCCATCACCGCCAGGGCCGTTTTCCCGAGGCCATCACCCACTACCAGCAAGCCTTGGCCTGTGACCCTGGTCTGGTCGAAACCCATGATAACTTGGCAACCTTGTTTCGGGATCAGGGATTGCTCGCCGAGGCTGCCGCCGGATATCAGCGGGCCTTGGCGCTCAGACCCGATTTTGCCGAAGCCCATCACAACCTCTCCATCGTCCGCAAAGAACAGGGGCGGTTGAGCGAAGCTCTGGAAGAAGCCCGGCAAGCGGTGGCGCTGAAACCCGAATCGGCCCGGCTTCATTCTCATCTGTTGATGGGATTGAATTACAGCCCCGATCTGGATGAAGCCGATCTGACCGCCGCCTGTCGAGACTGGGGCCGCCGCCATGGCCCGATATCGGCACGACGTGTGCGTCAAGGCTCGCCGGTATCACCGCCGCCTTTGCGGGTGGGCTATGTGTCCAGCCATTTCCGCCGGCATCCGGTGGGGTGGTTTCTGGCATCGGTATGGCCAGCCCACGCGGCCGGTGAGGTGGCCATTCACGCCTATTCCGGCAGCGTCCTCGAAGACCCCATGACTCGGCATTTGCGGAGCCAAACCGTGGTTTGGCGCGAAACCGCCGCAATGTCTGATGCCGAACTGGCCCAACGCATTGAAGACGACGGCATTCATGTGCTGGTGGACTTGGACGGCCACACCGAAGGCAACCGCTTGCCCCTGTTTGCCCACCGCCCGGCCCCGGTCCAAATCTCGTGGCTGGGACATGGCTACAGCACCGGCCTTGCCGCCATGGATGCCATCCTGATGGACGACATCACGGCCCCCACTGGCTGCGAGTCCCTCTTCACCGAGTCGGTGATGCGCCTGCCCGGTGGCCGCCTGTGTTACGCTCCCCCCGACTACGCCCCGCCGGTCACGCCCCCGCCCTGCCTGAGTCGGGATTGGGTGACGTTTGGCAGTTTCAACAATCTGGCCAAGCTTTCGCCAACGGTCCTCGAGCTATGGGGGCGGATTTTAGCCGCCGTGCCTCGAGCCCGGTTACAATTACGCTGGAAAAGTCTGGCCGACGAAACCGAACGTCACCGACTCCGCGCGGTGTTTGCCGCCATGGGCGGCGATCCAGAGCAACTCGACCTGTACGGCGCGGTGCCGCATCCGGCGCTGCTAGCGGCCTATGGCGACATCGACATCGCTTTGGACAGCTTCCCATTCGGGGGCGGATTGACGTCCTGCGAAGCCTTGTGGATGGGCGTTCCCGTGGTGACATGGCCCGGCCAACGCCCCATGTCGCGCCAAACCCTTGGGTTTTTGGCGGCACTCGGAGAAACCGAGACCCTAGCAGCGAAATCGACGGATGGCATGGTCGCTCTCGCCGCCACTCTGGCCGCAACCCCCGCCCGCCTAACAGTCCTCCGCACCAACCTCCGCCCCCAAATGGCTGCGTCTCCACTGTGCAACGGCCCCCGCATGGCGCGGGCACTGGAAGCGGCGTATCGCAACGCCTATAGGGTTTTTCGTAGGCTCCACCCCGGAATCGAGCAGGAAAGTTCGGATGCCCAAAGCGTCCTTGCAGGGACACAGGATAAGGCGGCGCATCAATCAGGCCCGCTTTCTACACCCGACTTTTTCACGAAAAATTTGCTGTAATTTCAATGGATTGGTTTTTGTGGGAAGAGATTGGGTTTGGTATGGAGAGACCTTGCGACCTTATGCCGCTTAAGAAACTTACGGAATCGTCTTGCAACGACAAGACAGTGTTACGGAGTATCTTTGCCCTTTTCGCGCCCATTGACACATGGTGTGGTTTATCGGTATGATGACTTTGTGTACCAGTTGGGGGATGAATTGACAAAAACACTAGGCCCTTTTGATTTAGACAAAGTCACTCAAGGCGATTGTCTTGAACTGATTCCGAACCTACCAGACAAGTCTATTGACGTATTGGTAACCAGCCCTCCGTATTGGGGTCAGCGCCTCTCAAATGGTACTGGAACAGAAAATGATCCGCGTGAGTATTTGAACTTCCTAGAAAATGTTTTCATTAATTTTTTGCCAAAACTCAAACCTCAAGGTATCATCTGGATTAATTTAGGAGATGCCTACAATACGCCCGTTAACTGGCGCCTTGATGACCGGCAGTATAGTACGCTCGGGGCTGATAAAAATGGATTATCAGACGATAATTCTGCGTACACGAAGCCTCGCGCAAAACGAAAGGCTTTCATTGATGTTGATAATAGTTGGTTAAGTTACGGAAATTTACTTGCGCTTCCTAATCGGCTAGTTATCTCTCTCTCAGAGAGAGGGTATGTTTACAGAGGCGAGGTAATCTGGCGCAAAAAAAATCCCATGCCAGAGGGCCGCTGTCGTCGCCCACATCGCCAGCACGAGTCAGTATTCCTGCTCGCAAAAGACGATGCCCACAGCTTCCGCGTCGCCCCGCCGGTTGGATCGGTATGGGACATCTCAAACGAAAAAATTGATGGCCCTGTACACTTTTCCAGATTTCCTGAAGAACTTCCTCGTCGGTGCATCGATGCTTACGGGCACTTGGGTTCTAATACGATCGTTTTTGATCCCTTTTCTGGATCGGGGACGACGGGCATAGCCGCTCTAAAACTCGGATGCCGGTATATAGGATTCGAAATAGATCAAGTACAGGTCGATGCTTCAAATAACAGAATTAAAATGATTTCTGAAAATGACGCACCACTTCTTCGCCTTGCTTCAAACGCTGGGTAATTCTTACAAATGTGATTATATTCTAATATTAACTATATGTTGTCTCCAGCGCCTCAGCAGAAACTCTACAAATTGGTCTGGCTGTGAATCAAAGAAAGACATCGTATATATCCTCTTCCCTGAAACAGTGATTGCTGGGCTTGGTGGCGTTCTGAGATTGAACGAAAATAGCCCATCAAATTGACCATTTACCTCGATATAATTACGCTTCAGACGCTCTTTTTCAACACCAACACTACGTCCCCCGAGTTCGCCATAATTAATCCCTATGCCGTGAGGTGGTGGGTAACTTTTCGAATCCATTGTTATAGCTATCGACAAAAGACCTCGTGCCATAAAAGCTGTGCTAGCAGGGACGTCATCCTGAATTCTTTCCGCAATACTAGACTTAACGTGTGCAGCTCCGAAAACGCTCCAAAACCCATTTGCATCACCTTCAAGAAATAAATCAACTTTAGTAGATCTTGTATTCATAATACCAAGATTATTCAAGAGCCTGTTTGCATCCACACTAGGCACTATACGCATTCTGATTCCGTGAGGCTGAAGCCGAGATGCGTATAATTTTACAAACGCTCTTTCGAGAGCAAAACCGGAAACTCGCTTCCACTTATTATCGTTCCATCCAGATTGGATAAGGTGACGATAGATGACATGTTGCCAGAGGTCGCTTGGATTCGCTAATGGACACGCTGTAACAACTTCGATAAAGGCGTCAGCAACCGCTGTTGATATTTGATTACCACTTCTCAAAAAATCATCTAACCGCTTCCTTGCTCGAATCACTTGTGCATCAGTAATATTATCTACATCTACAAAAACAGAAGGCACCCCCGCTTGTGCTGATGTGCACTCAATATTAGCCATAACTAAATAAGATCCTTGGGATTTACATCCAGCGATAATGCAATTTTATAAATGTTTATAAGACTAATATTTCGTTCCCCGCGCTCAACGCCACCAATATATGTCCGGTCAAGACCGCAAGCCAAAGCAAGTGCTTCTTGAGAAAGCCCTTTCTCCTTCCGTATAGCCCGAACGCGCGCGCCAAACGCCTCTTGTATGGCTTTTTCATCAGATTCATTCATGAGCCGAAACTGAGCATGAGTGACGACTCTGAGTCCACGGACTTTAAGTATCTATTGAGGATAAATAGCTTTTCATCGGGCGCAGCTAGCTTAGAAGCTGCACAACCACTGATCTTGGCCGGAACCTCGAAGTAACTGACACATCGCCGGTCCTCGGGCCGCGACGGTGGCCCCGCGTCCTTGTGGACGCGAAGCCCCAGTGTGTGGACTCTAGGGGGCGCGGATGCGCCCGCCCGGCGTTTGAGGGCAGCCTTGATGAGTCACCATCAAGGCCCGATGGTCTTTATACCTTATATATGATCCGGTCCCCTCGCCAGGGCTTCACCCTGGAGAGTCGATCACCGCCTCCTCCAGCGCCGCCGCGACCCGATCGACCACGCTGGACCAGTCGCCAATTTTAGGCTGTCTGAACAGACGCGCGGTTGGATACCAGGGGCTGTCTTCCCGGTCTAATAGCCACCGCCAGTCGGGACAGAAGGGGATTAATATCCAGACCGGCACCGCCAGCGCGCCGGCTAGGTGGCAGACGGCGGTGTCGACCGAGATCACTAAATCCAGGGCGGCCACCACGGCGGCAGTGTCGCTGAATGTGTCCAGGTCTGGCCCGGCATCGAGGAACGGCCCTGCCACCGCCAACGCCGCGCGTTCGGCAGCTGTGGCGTCTTTTTGGAGATTGACCACGGTTAATCCGGGGATCGAGAGAAACCGGGAAAACAGCGCCGCCGTCATCGAACGGTTGCGATCATTCTTATGCTGGGGGTTGCCACGCCAAACCACCCCAACCTTAAACCCGCCGAACCCGGCCAATCGCTCCCGCCACAGGGCGGCTGACACCGGATCCGGTTTCAGATAGGGCACTTGCGCCGGGATGCTGTCCAGATCGGTCCCAAACAAGCCGGGTAAACTCAGCAAGGGCGCGTGGCATACGTAACTCGCCTGGCCATGAGCTTCAGGGTGGAACGCCTGAATATCGGCAAAGCCGCGCGTCAGTTCCCCAAGAGCCGAGGGACAAGACAACAGCACGCGCCCACCGCGCTGCTGAACCATCGGCACATAGCGAATAAATTGGAGCGTATCACCAAATCCCTGCTCACTATGAAGCAGGATCGTGCGCCCCCCAAGCACCTGACCATCCCATAACGGCCCCGAAACCCCATGGGGTTTGGTTTCTTTCCGACGCCACCGCCACTCGTACTCGCGCCAGCCAACGGCAAAATCCCCAAGCAACAGCCGCAGCAAGGCGTCGTTCCAATGGGCATCGGCATAATCCGGGCGACGAGCAATGGCCAGCCGGTAGTATTCCAAGGCTTCCTCAAATTGGCCTTGCTCTTTGCGAGCATTCCCTAAATTACTATATGCTTTGGCATAACCAGGGCGAACGTCCAAAGTCCGCAGATAGCTCTCCACCGCCTCCTCAAGCCGTCCCTGCTCTTTCAGAGCATTGCCCAAATTGTTGTGAGCCTTAGCGTAATCCGGCTTGATGGCCAAAGCCCGCCGGTATTCACTTTCGGCAGCCCTCTGGTTTCCTTGTTCCTGAAAGACTAACCCCAAATTATAATAGGCTTCGGCATAATCTGGTTTGATGGCTAGCGCCTGCCGATACTGACTTTCGGCTTCAGCATAACGGCCTTGATCTTGAAGAACCGCCCCGAGATTGTTGCGGGCCGTGACCGAATCCGGGCGGGCGGCCAAGGCTTGGTGATACTCGGCCTCGGCCTCTGCAAACCGCCCTTGGTCTTTCAAAATATTTCCCAGATTGTTGTGGGCCTCGCTGAAGGTTGGCTGAAAAGCCAAAGCCCGCCGGTAATGAGCGATGGCCTCGCTGACCCGCCCCTGCCCCTTCAACTGATTGGCCCTGTTGTAATGAATTTGGGCGGCGGTCTCGGGCATTTCGGCCAAGACCTGCTCAAGAGCGGCGAGGTCTTCAAGAGCAACCCCCAGATTATTGTGGGCGGCGGCATGATCGGGTTGCAGCCGGATGGCCTGCCGATAATGCGTCACGGCCTCTTCCAGCCACCCTTGCCCCTTGAACGCATTGCCTAAATTGAAATGAGCCTCGGCATCGTCGGGCCGCAAACCCAGCACATGCCGATACAGGACCGCAGCATCATCCGGTCGCTCCTGGTCCTCGAAGATCAGACCAAGATTGGTGTAGGCTTCGGCAAATCTGGGCCGTAGGGCGATGGCCAATCGATAATGCTCCGCTGCTTCGTCCAGCGCCCCCATGTCTTTGAACAGATTTCCCGCATTATTATAAGCTTCGGCGAAACGTGGTCGCAGCAACAAGGCGCGGCGCGTATGAGTCAGCGCCTCTTCTACCCGGCCTTGCCCCCGGAGCAGCACGCCAAAATTGCTGTGGACCTCGGCATCATCGGGAGCAAGCGCCAAGGCTTGGCGGTAATGAGCCTCGGCTTCGACCTCCTGTCCCTGATCTTTCAGCACAATACCCAGAACATTATGGGCGCGGGCATGATCCGGCTTGATGGCCAGGGCCTGCTCCAGATGCGTCCGGGCTTCGTCAAGCCGGCGTTGCTCTCGCAGGACGATGCCCAAATTGCTGTGGGCTTCGGCAAAATCCGGTTGCACGGCCAAAGCCTGCCGGGTCTGCGCCTCCGCCTCGTCCAACCGCCCTTGCTCCCGCAGAACCACGCCCAGGTTGTTGTGAGCTTCGGCGTAATCCGGGTACAACACCAGAGCCTGCCGATAGTGGTCGACGGCTTCGGCCAAATGCCCCGATGCCCGGTAAACCTCCCCCAGATTGTTATGAAAGGCGGCAACGCCGCCGCTCAAACTCAGCGCCCGCCGGATCAGAAGGATAGCCTCGTCATGCCGACCGGCCTGATGGGCTAACACGCCTAACAGATGCAGGCTCTCGGCATGACGGCTGTCCAGTGCCAGGACATCCCGATAGAGCCGCCCGGCAGCATCCAGCCGGCCCTCTTGATGGTGAGACCGGGCTTCAGCAAAAAGGCTAGCAACCGGGGATTGAATCATGATCGTGGATTCCGGCCCTCGGTGTTAGAAAAAGAGGCTTTACCCCCGTTTCTTTAGTTTACGCAGAGCCCCGCCCTACACCCGCAAGGAGGCCATGCCTCCTTGACCTCAAAACGTTACAGGAAAAACGTCAAGGGTTCCAAGGGCCGACTGGCCCTTTGCGGGTGTGTGGGCAAAGCCCCTTACGCTCAAACCACCCGGATATTCTTGAACTGCCAAGGATCGTCGGTGTCGATATCCTCTTGGAACAGCACCGCGCGGCCCTCAAGCGGTGTCCAATCGCTGTAAACCCCGACCACATCGCCGAGATAAGGATTGGCGACCTCCAAAATCCGGCGGTAATCGATCTCGTCAGGATCGACCACACCCGCATTCGGATTCTCCAGCGCCCAAATCACCGCGCCCAACACCCCAACCGTCACCTGAAGGCTGGTGGCACTGTTGAACGGTGCCAAGTCTCGGGCCTGCTGGATCGAAAGCTGCGAACCATACCAATAGGCGCCCTTGGCGTGCCCCATCAGCAGAACCCCCAACTCGTCGACACCCTCCACCAGTTCGTCGACCATCAGACGCTTCTGCTTTTGAACCTCCTGGTTCTTGCCGTTGAACTCATGCAAGGACAACACGGCATCGTCGCACGGATGATAGGCATAGTGACAGGTCGGGCGATAGCGAACCGTACCGTTATCCTGAACAGTCAGATAGTCGGCAATGGAAATCGACTCGCCATGGGTAATCAGGAAGCCATGGAACGGCCCTTCCATCGGCGTCCAGGTCCGAACCCGCGTGGTGCAGCCTGGCCGCTCCAGCCAAATGGCGGCGTCGCAGCCAAAGTCATGGCGGTGGGCATCGGCAGGCCAATGACGTTCGTGGCTCCCCCATCCCAGTTCCGCCGGCTGCATGCCTTCGCTCAGGAAACCATCCACCGACCATGTGTTGACGAACTCGCCCCGCCGCTTGGGATGGCTGCACACCTGGGTATCGCGCTCGGCGATATGAATGCTCTTGATCCCCAACCGCTCGGCCAACAGACCCCACTCGGCCCGATCCCGAGGCTCGGTCACCGCAACGCCGGTGTCCCGAGCGATGTTCAGCAACGCCTGCTTAACGAAATGCGACACCAATCCGGGGTTGGCGCCGTGGGTCAGCACCGCCGTTGGGCCGCCCTGGAAGGGCACCCGCCGCGCATGAGCGGCCTCACGCAAGGCATAGTTCGAGCGTAGCGATGGCGAAACCGACGTGTCGGTGTAGCCACCCGGCCAGGGCTCGATGCAGGTATCCATATAAAGGGCGCCCCGACGATGGGCGAACTCGAACAGGGCGATACTGGACACGTCCACCGACAAATTGACGATGAAGTCCCCGGCCCCAACCAGCGGCGTCAACACCGCTTCGAGATTGTCCCGAGTGATCGGCTCGATGACAAAACGAGCAATCCCGGCGGCTTTAGCTTCAACCTGCCCTTTATCTTCGGCCGTAACCACGGTGATTTGATCGGCACGCATCTCGATGTGCCGCAGGAACAGGGGAAGAACCCCCTGGCCGATGCTGCCGAAGCCGATAATGACCATGCGACCGGCAAACTTGGCGTGCTTTGTGAACTCTGGCATGAGAAAAACGCCCTCGACGATTTAGGAGTTCAGGAAAGAGGCCGACGAAACCAGGGGGTTGCCCCCTGGACCGTAACGGAGTCGTGGACCCCGGACCCCATAACTACAAAGGGCATGGGAGTTAATCTCCCAACATCCCCAACGCATGCCGAAGCTTTTCTACCGCCGTAGCGGCAGCTTCGCGACGCTCCTGGTTTTCCTCCACCACCTCTTCGGGAGCCTTGGCGACGAAGGCGGCGTTGCCGAGTTTCTGGTCGATTTTGGCGATTTCGCCCACTAGCTTGTCAATCTCCCGTGTTAATCGGGCTCGCTCCCGATCCAGGTCGATGATCCCGGCCAATGGGAGAATCAGGGTCGCCTCGTCCAGCACCGTCTGAACCGCGCCCTGCGGAGCCGGGCCAGTATGGAGTTCGACCGATGCCAGACGCGCTAGGCGCAAGATCAGGTCGCGATGAGTGGCCAACCGCGCCGCCGCTGTCGACCCTGCATCCCGAATCAGCAAGGTCGGTTGGGAAGCGGGAGGCACGTTCATTTCGGAACGCACAGCACGCACCGCCGAAACCAGCCGCACCACCCAATCCATTTCGCCTAGCGCCGCCTCGTCAATCAGCGCCCGGTCATGGTTGGGCCAAGGTGTCGAAATCAGCCGGGCCGGTCGGCCCTCGGCCCCCGTGGGCGAAAGCCGCTCCCACAGCTCTTCGGTGATGTAAGGCATAACCGGATGCAACAGGATCAACACCTGATCCAACACCCAAGCCGTGACGGCGCGGGTTTCGGCCTGAGCCGCCGCATCGCCGCCAGCCAGAATCGGCTTCGTGAATTCCAAATACCAGTCGCAGAACGTCCCCCACGTAAACTGATAAAGGGCGCTTGCCGCTTCGTTGAACTTGTACGCTTCCAACGCCGCCGTCACCCGCTCGCTGGCACTGACCAGCGCACTGACGATCCAACGGTTGACCGTCTGAGTCAGATCGGTCGGCGTGAATCCCGGTTGGGGCGGACAGCGATTCATCTCGCAATAGCGGGCCGCATTCCACAGCTTGGTGGCGAAATTCCGATAGCCCTCCACCCGAGCCGGCGACAATTTGATGTCGCGGCCCTGAGCCGCCAGCGCCGTCAATGTAAAACGCAAGGCATCGGTGCCGTATTCGTCCACCAGATGCAGGGGATCGATGATATTCCCCTTGGACTTTGACATTTTTTGGCCGCGCTCGTCCCGCACCAGCGCATGGATATAGACGGTATGGAATGGCACATCGCCCATAAAATGGAGCCCCATCATCATCATCCGGGCGACCCAGAAGAAGATGATGTCAAACCCCGTAACCAGCACGTCACCGGGGTAATAACGCGCAACCTCTGGATTTGAATCTGGCCAACCGAGCGTTGAAAATGGCCACAATGCCGAAGAGAACCATGTATCCAGCACGTCCTGGTCACGCCGCAATGTTACGGCGGCGCCATAATGACGGTGGGCGGCAGCCTGGGCTGCCTCTTCGGTCTCTTCAACAAACACCGCGCCATCGGGACCATACCAAGCGGGAATCTGGTGTCCCCACCAGATTTGCCGGCTGATGCACCAAGGCTGAATGTTCCGCATCCATTCAAAGTAGGTGTTTTCCCAATGCTTGGGAACGAACACCGTTCGCCCACTCTCCACCGCTTCGATGGCTGGTTTGGCCAGAGTCTTGGCGTCCACATACCATTGATCGGTCAACCACGGCTCGATCGGCACTCCAGAACGATCCCCATGCGGCACCTTGTGGGTGTGCGGCTCGATCTTATCGACCAGTCCCAGGGCTTCCAGATCGGCCACCACCCGCTTGCGGGCTTCGAAACGGTCCAGCCCGCGATAAGGCTCGGGCACCGCGTCGTTCAGTCGGGCATCACGATCAAAAATATTGATGACCTCGACGCCAGCCCGCCGACCGACCTCGAAGTCGTTGAAATCATGGGCCGGGGTGATCTTAACTGCGCCGCTGCCGGTTTCGGGATCGGCGTAACTGTCGGCAACGATGGGAATCCGCCGTCCCACCAGCGGCAACAGCACACAGTGCCCAACCAGATCTCGATACCGTTCGTCATCGGGATGAACCGCCACCGCCGTATCGCCCAGCATGGTTTCGGGACGGGTGGTGGCCACCACGATGCTTCGACCGGATTGATCGTCCAGAGGATAACGGAAGTGCCAGAGATGACCTTTGATCTCGCGTTGTTCGACTTCCAGATCAGAAATCGCCGTATGCAACCGGGGATCCCAATTGACCAACCTCTGGTCGCGATAAATCAAGCCTTGCCGGTGCAGTTCGACAAAGACTCGCCGAACGGCCCGGTTCAAGCCCTCGTCCATGGTGAAGCGTTCTTTGGCCCAATCGGGCGAAGCTCCTAACCGCCGCAACTGGCGAGTGATCGTGCCGCCAGACTCGGCCTTCCAGGACCAAACCCGATCGATAAACGCCTCACGCCCGAGCGCCTGCCGGGTCACTCCGTCGGCCCCCAATTGCCGCTCCACCACCATCTGGGTGGCAATGCCCGCATGATCGGTGCCGGGCTGCCACAGGGCGTCCCGGCCACTCATACGCCGCCAACGGATCAGGATATCCTGAAGCGTATGATTCAACGCGTGGCCCATATGCAAACTACCGGTCACGTTCGGCGGCGGCATCATGATGCAATAGGGTTTGGCTTGCGACTGGCTGTCAGCCGCAAACACGCCGGACGCTTCCCAGATCGGATACAGTCTCGCTTCGACCTCGTGGGGTCGATAGGTCTTGTCCAGCATTGCTGAACCCTTCGTTTTTGGGCGATGTCGGGCGACCCGACGGGGGACGGGGAAAATCGGATCAGTAATCGCGCGATCGGCGAACCATCTTGTCGATTTCCTTCTGAACCATACGTTCCACCAGATTCGGCAGGTGCTCATCCAACCACTCGCGCAGAAGCGGCCTGAGCAGCTCCTTGATGACATCCTCGACAGTTCGAGCCCCAGGACTGATCGGCATGGAACCGATGAACCGCTCACCGCTCAGGCTGTTGGCCAGAGACGAGAATGCAGCGGTGGCCATGGATGCCGGCCGGTCAGAAATCAGCCGGTCATCGTCATCGGAGGGATAGCGTGGCCGTGGCGGCGGCGGGGGTGGTGGTCGCGGTTCTTCCCGCAACAAATCACGCAGCCCTTTGCTGCCCCAAGGGTCATCCTCCTCGTCCCGAATCGGTTCGTCCTCGACGACATTGGTCAGTTCGAGAACATCCTCCTCTTCCTCCTCCATGAATGGCGACGGCGGTGGAGGGGGCGGCGGTGGAGGGGGCGGCGGTGGAGGGGGTGGCGGAGGCGGCGGTGGAGGGGGTGGCGGTGGAGGGGGGGGCGGAGGCGGCGGTGGAGGGGGCGGCGGGGGTGGTGGTGGCTCTGGAACCTCAACGGGGCGCGGCGGGGTTTCCCCATCCTCGGAAATAATCCGCCGAATAGAGGCTAGAATTTCCTCCATTGACGGTTCTTGCTGAGTCTTACTGTCGCTCATCGCTGCCTGTTCCGACGCTTTTGATCGATGACCAGCCTAATTCGCCCGCCGGAGAAACGCCACCCCTGATCGAAAGCGACCACCCTTCGAGGGCGAAGCCCCCTCGCCGATCTTCGCCGCCGACCAGACATCACTGCTCGTCAATGCCCAGACCAAACCACTTATCGCGCACCGCGTCGTAATGGGCCTGATAGTCATAATACTGAGTTGGCAACTGAAGCGATTGTGCGGTCAGTTGACCGACAGCCGACAGCACCGAAAACACCGCAACGCTCTCGTCATGATGAGCTTTCACCAAATTGACCCGAGAATTCAAAAGCGTCTGTTCGGTGTTCAAGAGATCGATGACCGTGCTAGCCCCTACCGAAACCTGTTGACGCATGCCATCGGCGGCCAGAGAGTTGGCTTTGACGGCGGCGTCAAAGGAGGCAATGCTGGCGCGGGCCGTGGCTAAATTCTGCCAAGCCGTAACCGCAGCCTCTTCGGTTGCGCGCAAGGTTTGATCAATGACGATCCGAGCCGAACTGGCCTGTTGCCGGGCCGCCCGCGCCTTAGACGCCGCACCGCCATTGTCGAGCGGGATGGTCACATTGGCCACCACGCTGCCAGAATTGGTGAAATCGTTGGGGATTTGCCGATCCAAAGCCCGCGAAACAGTGGCGGTCACGCTCACCGTCGGCAAGAGAGCGCCATCGGCCACATCCACCGCATCCCGCGCCGCCGTTTCGGTATAGGCCGCATTGGTCACGGCGGGATTATGGGCACGAGCCAAAACCACCGTCTCATCGAGGGTGGCGGGAAGCGGATATTTGAGTTTCGGCAACACCAGCTTACCCGGCGGCGATCCGATCAGTTTGGTGTAAGTGGCGCGGGCCGCGCTCAGAGTCCCTTCGGCGGCGATACGCCCGGCGGTGGCGCTGGCCACCTGAGCTTCCTGAAGACTGACATCGGTTTGGGTGACTTCACCCACCCGGAAGCGATCCCGGATTGCTTCCATATCCCGCTTCTGGAACGCTTCGTAATTGACCTGAAGGTCCAGCAACGCCTGATCCTGGACCACGTCGAGATAGGCAGTCGCGGCCTGAAGCAACACCGTCTGCTCGGAATTCAGCAACGCCGCCCGCTGCGCCAGAACCGAATTTTCCGCCTGATTGATTCGCGCTTCGATCTGACCACCTTGATAAATCGGCTGAGTCACCGACAAACCGACCGTGCTCGGGGTGGTTCTCGTCACTTGATCGCTGGGAATGGTCGGCACGAGCAGATTGGTCTGGTTCCAGGCCGACCCCACGCTTCCAACCACCGACGGCGACGGACGTTCCCCGGCCCGTGCCGTCGGAACGCCCTCGTCCACCGAACGCAAGGTTGCCCGCGCTGCGCCCAATGTTGGGTTGCTGCTGTAGGCTTGAACCAGCGCCTCTTCCAAGGTCTGGGCCGCCGCCGGAGTCACCCCCGGCACCACCACCAAAGCCGCCGCCAGCATTCCCCACGTCGCCAGTGTTCCGCGCCGTCCGCCGATGGCCTTTCCATCCTTACGTCCAACCTTACGTCCAAGGATCGACATGCGATTACCCGCCCCTTTGTTCTGGTCGTTTGATTGCTCGCCAATCCCAGGATTTGGCTATGTTAGAAGACGAAGCGCGGCTTGGGCTCAAAGCCAGGCAGAATCGCCATAGTGGTCTCGAACAATGGCACGCTGGGAAAGTTGTCACCGATACGACGATATAACCGCGCCTGCCCCAACCGGACAAAGGGATGATCCCCCAGAACCACCGCGACCAAGCGACCACCTTCGGCCAATTGATGCAATAAGGTCTGGGGCACTTCAGCCACCGCGCCATTGATCACGATCGCGTTGTAGGGCGCCCGCTGGGGATAACCATCGGTCAACACGCCCTCGATCACCAAAGCGTCGGCCCGAACCTCTGCCAGAGTCTTGGAGGCCAGCGCCACCAGTTCTGCCTGGGACTCAACAGCAACAACGGCCTTGGCCAAGCGAGCCAAAACGGCGGTCGAGTAGCCGGACGCGCACCCGACATCAAGCACCGTGTCCTGCGGCTTGATTTCGGCGGCCTGGAACAAACGCGCCAGAACCATGGGCTCCAGCAACGAGCGCCCGTATCCTAAAGAAATCTCTTCGTCGACATACGCGACGCCTTCCACCGCCTTAGGAACAAACAGCTCGCGGGGGACACTCTCTAGGGCAACAATCAAGGCCGGGTCGGTGACATGGTTTGGGCGAATCTGCCCTTCCACCATGTTGACCCGAGCGGGAGCGAAATTGGACATGGCGACCGCATTGCTTCGTTGAACCGATTTTGGGCAGCAGCCGGGGCAAGCCAATTTCGGCCCCATGTCGCGAACCCTCGAGGTCTTATAGCCATCACGGCTAGGGAAGACAATGCCATAAGCAGAGCGGGGCTATCGCATTTGGCTAGGGGGAGCCTTGCGAAGGCGTAACCCTCTTCTGAGCGTTCGCGAAGACCTTGTCATCGCTCCGCCCCTGGGATGGACTCGAAAATGCCGGGGCAACGGATCGTCGTTTTTCAGGGGCCGACAAGAACTCTTCGTTGAGATTTCGCCGACGAAGCGTAGATCGTGCACCTCAGGCGAGTTTGACGTAAACGTCACGGTCGAAGACGGCATGCAGACCGGCCATGCGGCATCTGATCCGATCAGACCGAGCGGCTCGATAAAATCGAAGCCGTCATCGGGCGGCCTGACACAAATTTCCCACAGAGCCTCCGTCAGTATCCGAATGCTTTAAGGAGGAGTCCAAAAATAACAGCCGGCAACATTTTGTGACAGAAAATTCACGCAACCCCATTGACGAGCTACCGTCCCAGAGCTATAAGGGCGCCTCCGGTCTTCACCACAGCTTGGGCCGGACGGTGGGTGGTGTTTGAGCCATGTCTCCCGGAAGGCGCGGTGGCAGAGTGGTGATGCAGCGGACTGCAAATCCGCGTACGGCGGTTCGATTCCGCCCCGTGCCTCCAAATTCTCTTACTCTTGTCTCCCTAAGTTTTGTTGTTCATGGGTGTCGCTGACACCTGGATTGAAGCCGGCGGCTCGCCCGCGCGAAAGCGGCTCCAAATCAGCCGGCAAGCGGTGGCGAAGTCCTGGGCAAATCCTGGGGCGTCGCACAGGGGCGAAGCCAGCATCCGAGCGCGAAGACCGGCCCGAACCGCCGCCAAAGCTTCGCGATCGCCAGCCCATGCGACGGCTCGCTGCTCATACGCTTCCAGATCAGCGGCAATCGCCTGATCCAATCCCAGTGTTGTGAGATAGCCAAAGGCATGACGGCTCGCCAGGGTCTCGCCGGGGCAGGTTATCACCGGCACCCCCATCCACAGGGTTTCCAGAGTGGTCAGGCCGCCACTATAGGGGAAGGAATCCAGGGCGATATCCACACTGCCGATGGCCGCCAAATGGTCGGCCCGAGAGGTTCCGCCCGCAAAGATCAAGCGCTTGGGCGCAATGCCAAACTCGGCGAACGCTGCCCGGCATCGGTTGCGAGTTACAGGACAGGCAAAGCCGACCGCCTTGAGCAGCAATCGCGATTCGGGACACTGCTGAAGAATCCGGCCCCAACAAGCAAGCACTTGGGAATTGATTTTGCTTAAAAAATTAAAAGAACCGAAGGTGATCGGGCCGGTTTCGCCGGCGGGCAGCGCCGTGATGGGCGGAGCTTCGGCAGGGGGCGCCCAACACACATAGCTATGGGGCAAACGAACCAGCCGCTCCTGATACCACGCTTCTGCGGCCTCTGGCACCTGATGGCGATCCACCAAAAGATAGTCCATGGCCGTCAGGCCGGTGGTTCCAGGGTAGCCGACCCAGGAGATTTGAAGCGGCGCGGGCTTGCGGGAAAACAGCGGCAAGCGATTCAGGGCGGTATGGCCACTCAAATCGAACAAAAGATCGATGCCGTCGGCCTGAATCTGTTCGGCAACCGCCTCGTCGCTGTGCCCCAGGATGGTTCGCCACGTTGTGACGGCTTTCACTCGATCCGTCAGAGCATCCGACACCGGGCTGTTGCCGTAACACACCACCGCCTGCCCTGCCGCTGCCAGTGCTTCCAGCGTCTCAATCACCAGAAACCCGACGGCATGACGCCGAAAATCCCCCGACACGAACCCCAATCGCGGCGGGCTGGCATTCCCCCCCCCTGACGGAACCGGCCACAGGATCGGCGATTGCTTGGCATGGCGCGCGTTCCAGTCGCGTGCGGTGGCGGCCAATTCCGACAACGACACTCCTGGCTGGCACAAAAGCGCGAACAGCAGATTGCTGCGGACATCGGCCCGATCGGGCCAAAGAGACAAAACCCGCCGATACTGCTCCACCGCCTCCTCGAGTCGCCCTTGCTCACGCAACAGGTTGGCCAGATTACCCGCAGCGTCAGCAAAATTCGGAGCAAAACCCAAAGCCCGCCGATAACAGGTCTCGGCTTCAGCCAAGGCTCCTTGGTCCTGGAGCGCCATGCCAAGATTATTGTGAGCCGAAGGATCCTTCTCATCCAAGGCCAACGCGTGCCGGTAGCATGCAATCGCCTGATCGCACCGGCCCAACTCCTGAAGTCCAACCCCCAGATGATTATGGGCTTCGGCCCAATCGGGCCGCAAAGCCACCGCCCGTTCATAGTGATGAACCGCGTTTTCCAGACGTCCACACGCCCGCAGCACTTCGGCAAGGTTATGATGGATTATCCCGGATCGATCATTGAGTGCAAGTGCCTGACGAATCAAAACTAAAGCGTCATCATACTGGCCACGCTGATGAAGAATCACCCCCAACAAATGCAGACTATCGAGGTGGTCCGATTTTAGCGCCAAAATCTTTCGATAGACCACCTCAGCCTCAGACAAGCGATCCGCTTGATGGTGGGCTAATCCTTCAGCAAAGATGAGGTCAATCAAAAGCGGCTGATTTGGCATCCCATCCCTCTATTTCTTATCGGCGGTTGCCGCCGCATCAGCATTTGTATGATTTTGATCTTTGATATTAACTTTCGTTGCCTCCGCAATCGTCGAATTCGTCAGCAACGGTTCCAATTCTCGGATAGGCAGGAAAGCTCCGTGAGCAAGAAAACCGATGGCCGCTTCACCGTCACCCGCCTGTATCGCCATCCGTAAGCCGTCGATATCACTGTAAGGAGCCGCCGGCAACATTTCTTCCGGCTTGCCCTTATTCCAAGGAGCACAAATCTTCATCTTCAGAGAAGACTTTGTTGCAGCATCGATCGCGGGGAACTGAATCACGATTTTATTGATCTTGATTCCACTCAAGAAGATAGTGTCATGATCAATAGTATAGAGTTCAGAATCGTCATCATCCGTCGCAAATTCAATAGTATCATTTGAAATATGATGATACCCACCCGTGACAAAACGAGCGATAACATGATTAGTGTAATGAAGAAGATAGTCAGAACCAAAGGCAACCCCATTTTCTAATCTTGGGTTCTTCACACAATCGGTGCTAACAAACCAACCTGCAAAATGCTTTGTGAATACTTCAAACACGGGAGTTTCTTGGTTACCGGAGGGAGAGGATGCCGTGGCGGCCCCATCGCTCTGCGAAGCACTGCCGGGAACGGAAGCGGGCGTTGACGGATCAGACGACGCCGCCGACGCGTTGGTCGGGCGTTCTGGCGAGTCCAGCCGATCCAACAGACTCAGCCCCCCGAACCCAAGGCCAATGCCCGTCAGCAACACCAACAGGAAGATTGCTCCTCTCATCAACGCGGCCATAACGCCCCCTTTCTCCACCACCAGCCGACGATGCTTGACAACATAGCCGATGTTCCGAATTTAATCCCCTCGGATCGGACCCCATCGACCAGGGGCCAGCATCTGTTCCGACAGATAAACCAAAAGAGGTGGTAATAAAATGGACACAATTGGCGTTGCACCGGGCACCGTAAATATCGATTCGATCGATATAACCAAAGAACATGATGAGCTTCGCCGACTCATCGATCAAGCTTACATCATGATGACCACAGAGCCGACCTGCGACAATTATCTCAAAGGTATTGTTTCAGTATTTACTTCAATTCGTGAAGTCTTTTCACTACACTGTCGCCATGAAGAGCTTATCATGGTTAATGCCGATTGTGCTGGCATTGAAGATCATAAGCTCTACCATAACTATGTCGAGCAAGCTTTGGCTAGCTTTGTCACCATTCTTGAAGCCAAATTATTCCCGATCACGGGCAATACAGCTTCTCATGTTAAACAATGGCTGAATTTGCACATTATCAAACATGATGTCGATTTTCGAAATAAAAACGGCCTGTAGTCGAATGAGGATCGGTTGATTTACAAGCCGAACAGGCCGTTAATGACTGATTTTTGTCATATCTAACTTTCGTCTTATCGACCGATTCTGGCCAAAGATCTGCTGATCGAGAGTCATTGGCCGGTTGTTACGCTCCGCCCGTCTCCATCGCTATCGATGAAGGCGGGCGTATGATCCCGGCGATCCATAACAAGACCACATTGCCGGTCCTCGGGCTTGCGACTGCGGCCCCGCGTGTCCGTGTGCGTGAAATCAAGGGCGCACGGGCCCCCACAATCGCGGCGGCAGGGACTTTACCCACCTTCAAAAGCTATCAGCACTTTGCGGCCAGGGCTGCTAAAGTGGGCCCGGTCACGATTGGTTAAGGAATGATGCCATGCGCCACATCACGATGGTTATGGTTTTTCTGTTTTTCGCCGGAACGGCTGCCGCTGAACCCCAGGGGGCCCAAGGATATCAGGGAACCGGAACCCCCCACGCCGCGCATCCGGCCACGACCACCCCGGACGCCAAAGCCAACAAAAACATCTGTCAAATCCGAGATCTCGCTCCTTGTGCGCGGGCGAAACTGGCTGGCGCCGCCCTGGCCGGTGCCGCTCTGGCTGGCGCCAATCTGACCGAAGCGGATCTGGCTGGCGCCGACCTGAAACAGGCCCATATGGCACGAGCCAACCTCGCTGGCGCCGATCTGGGCGGAACCAAATTAACCGGCGCCGATCTGGTCGGGGCTGATCTGCGGGATGCCAATCTTGGTAATGCCGATCTGACGGGTGCCGATCTGCGCAACGCCGACCTCAGCGGCGCGGCCCTCGACGGAGCCAAACTGGACTCCGCCATTCTGAGTGGCGCGACCTGGACCGATGGCCATAATAAGTGCCGCCATGGTTCGGTGGGCACCTGCAAACATCACTAAACACTATCGGGCCTTGATGTCGACTCACCAAGCCTGCCCTCAGACGCCGGGACAGCGTATCCATGCCCTTGGCTTTGGTCGCAGGAGATCTCAGCCCAACAGCAGATCGCGCGCCTGGTTAAGCTTGACCGCAAGCCATGTGGAGCCCCCATGATCCGGATGAACTTTAGCCATCAGGTTGCGATGCGCTTCTTTGATGGCCGCCGGATCGGCTCCGGGCTTCAAGCCCAGGATTGCCAAGGCTTCTTCTCGAGTCATTGAGTCGCCGTGGCCCCCATCGCTATGGCTCTCGTCACCACGACCATTACGACCGGATGCCGCCTCGGCCCGCTGCCGCCAGTCGGCATCCAGACGATCGAGCCACGCTTCCAACACCGGAACCGAAGGAGGATCGATCTGGCGGGCTTCATCCAACAGCGCCAACAGTTGGGCAAAATCCAACCGATCGAGCCCCTGGCCGACGAAGCGCCCCGCCAAGACCACGCCCGATAATCCGCCGCTGTCATGGTCGAGGGTCATACGCAACAACCGGGTCTCAACCTGGGAGCTGCGACCGGGTGCAGGCCCGGCGGTCCCCAGACCAAAGCGGCGACGCCACCCACCCCAGCGCATCACGAACGGCGCCGCCATCGCGGCCAGACTGAGCAACAGCCCCTCGCGGCCACTGACCACCAGCAGAGCCGCCACACCAACCGCCAGTGTCACCCCGACCCACCGCACGATCCGCGCCAAAGCCCGTGGCTCGGCTGTCAGAAAGCCACGAACGATCATGACGCAACCCACCAGCAGAACCAGCCCAAAAAGAACTTCAGGCACGCGATCTCCCTACGGTTCGAGTTTCTCCTTTTAAGGTCGGGCCATTTGATCCGTCAGCAAGCGCACCGCTCCCCCCTGCTTTCGACCAAAAGTCTGCAAGGCCGCTGGCCCACCCGCCGCAAAAACCGCAACCGCCGACAGCAGGTCTTTCAGTTGCCGGGCGCTGCTGGCGTCGAAACGACACCAAGCCCCCCGGCTTAATCGGGCGACCTGTTGAAAGGCGTCGCGGGTTGCAGGATCGTCGCCTTCCTGGAACAAAAAGACCGGCACCCCGAGCACCCCAAGCTGCCCAGCCAAATCGCCCAATGGGTCCATGCTCTCTTCCATGCTGTCACCGACCGCCACCAGGGCATTGACGCGGGTACGCCCGGTTTCAGCGATGGCATGGCTCAACACCCGGCACCACTGGGTTTTGCCAGCGAGGCAGGTCACTCCAGTCATTCGCCGCGATAACTCGGAGGCACTGGCAAGCCACGGTGCGGCCAAGCATTCACCATAGCCTCGAAAGAACACCAGTTGGACATCAAGCCCGCCCAATGCCGCCGCCGCGTCAAACATCTCGCCCTGGAGATGGCAAGCCTGATCCCAAGTCGGCTGGCGGCTGGCGGTAGCATCCATGGCGAACATCAGACGCCCGCGCCGCCCTGAAGCCTTGCGTGGCACCGTTTCCAATTGGCGCAAAAACGCCGCGATTTCGTTTGGAGACGATCGCCCCGCCGGAAGGTTGCCGTTGCCGGCCATGCTCGCCCCTCCCAATAGGCAGCTTTCGCAGGACTCTGCCCTGACTCGCAAAGAGGCACAGCCTCTTTACGCCACCCCGGATCACCGACGGCGAAACAAAAACTCCCGCCCCAGCTTAACCCGGTTAACGCCATCATACTCGATAATGTCGGCTGTCGCGTAGGTCTCGGTCCAGTTTTCGGGCAGAAAAGACCCGGTCCCAATAATATCAATAGGTGCGTTGGCTTCGGCCATCACCCGGCACTTGGCGGGACTGAAGCCGCTGGAGGTAACAATTTTCACCTTGGGAAAACCGGCGCGATCCAACGCGTCCCGGACATGAAACACCGCTGCCGCCGAAACCCCGGCACCGATTAGGTAGCGCAATTGGGTTTCGTCCCGATAACCGCGCACCGCACCAGGAGCATGGCGTTCCAAGGCGGCGTAAGAGGCTGCGGGGTCCAGTCCCTCGACAAAACGACTGCCGGCGGTATCAATCCGCACCGCCAACCGCCCGGTTGCCGCCAGTTCCGGGAACCGCTGGGCCACCGCGATGCTGTCGGCCACTTCCTTGCCGAAATAATCCACCAGCACGGTCAAGGATTGCTCGGGGAAGGTTTCATGAAACATTTCGGCAGCGCGTACCGTCGAACCGGCGTAGCCAATCAGAGCATGAGGCATCGTTCCTCGCCCTGCCGCTTCGCCGAAGTAATGGGCGGTGGCATCGGTGGCGTTGCCGACGAACCCCACCGCCCCCACCTTGCGCCGCGCCCGCTCTGACCCTACCGAGGCGGCATAGGCCATGATCTCGGCCATTTCGACCCCGGCGCAATGACGGGCATCCATAGCCAGAAAGGCCACGCGGGGCAAATCCGAGCACATGGTGTAAGCGTTATAAGCGGCGACGCAGGCCGGGCCCAACTTCATCAGCAAAATGGTTTCCAATTCCACCAGATGATGAAAAGAGCCACTGATATACAACATCGGCTCGCCAGACCCGACCCATTTCCCTTCGCGATGATTGACCGTAATCTCGATGGGAAATCCGCGCTCCCGCGCCACCGATTCCAGCCAAGAGACCGCCAGACGCGGCGCCGACAACACGGGCCGACGCATAAACACCGCGTATGTGACGGAACAGTCGCCAAAACGAGCGATCACACCCTTGGTTCGTTTAAAGTAAACGTCGGTCCAGTCGGAGATGGCATCGCCAACCGGGCCTTCAACCGCTGGAGACATGGTCCGCATCGCGCCCCTCCGTTCCTGTTCTCCCGCCCCAGTCGCAGCCCAAGGACGAGCATCCGTGTCGTGGCCCGGTGGCCCGCCGGTTAAACCGCTGCCGCCGCCCGTCGGGCATCCCGGCGCTTCTGCTTCTCGGCCCGCAACTCCTCGGCCATCAGAAACGCCAGTTCCAAGGATTGGTTGGCATTCAGACGAGGATCGCAGGCGGTGTCATAGTCCTCGGATAACAGATCAACGTCGGTCACATTATCCGCACCGCCGGTACATTCGGTGACGTCGCGCCCTGTCATCTCAAAATGAACACCGCCAGCATGAGCGCCTTCGTCCCGGCACACCTTGAAGAACCCTTGCAGTTCCTTCGCGATCGACTCGAAAGGCCGAGTCTTGACCCCCGAAGCGGCCTTGACTGTATTTCCGTGCATGGGATCACTCAACCAAACCACCGACCGCCCGGCGGCTTTGACCGCCCGCACCAACGGCGGTAGTTTTTCTGCAACCTTGTCATGTCCCATGCGGGCGATCAGCGTCAGTCGACCGGGCTCATTCCTGGGATTGAGACGATCAATCAGCCGCAACAAATCATCGGCAGCCAGGCTGGGCCCGCATTTCATGCCGATGGGATTGGGCACTCCGCGCAGAAATTCCACATGAGCGCCATCGAGTTGGCGCGTGCGGTCTCCAATCCAGAGCATATGGGCCGAAGTGGCGGTCCAGGGCTGGCCCTCGGTGGTGCTGTCGCGGCGAGTCAAGGCCTCCTCATAAGGCAGCAACAACGCCTCGTGGGACGTGAAGAACTCGATCTCACGAATCTGTGGGGTGGTGGTGCTGGTGATGCCGCAGGCCGCCATGAACTCTAGGGATTCGGTCAGCCGGTCGGCCAGCTCCCGGAACCGCTCGGCGGGGGGCTGTTTATCGACAAACTTTAGGGTCCATTCATGAACCCGATTGAGATCAGCGTACCCCCCCTGAGAAAAGGCGCGCAACAGATTCAGGGTCACCGCCGATTGGTAATATGCCTTGATCATGCGCACGGGGTCAGGCTCCCGCGCCTCTTCGGTGAACTCCATTCCGTTGATCATATCGCCGCGATAAGAGGGCAGCTTCACGCCGTCGATCTCTTCGATATCCGAAGAGCGCGGCTTGGCGAATTGCCCAGCCATGCGACCGATCCGAATCACCGGCACACCGCAGCCGAACGCCAGCACCGCCGCCATCTGAAGCAGAACCCGGAAGGTATCGCGGATATAGTCGGTGGCAAAGTCGGCGAAACTCTCGGCGCAATCGCCGCCCTGAAGCACGAATGCCTTCCCTTCGGACGCCAGCGCCAATTGATCCTTGAGTCGCCGAACCTCACCGGCAAACACCAAGGGCGGCAACCGCCCCAAATGAGCGGTTGTCTCTGTCAGCAACGCTTCGTCCCGGTACCGGGGCACCTGACAGATCGGCTTGGACCGCCAACTTTCGCGACTCCATCCCTCAACCATGACCGCATCTCTTTCTATTGTCCGGCCTGACCTGATCTCACCGATCAGACCTTACGAAAAAGCTGGCTATACCCGGTTACGCGCCAAGATGCCAGATCGATCTCGTAGACGCAGCCACAGGTACCAGCGAGCCGTGACATGACACAGAGCCAGCCCTTCGCGGGCTGCCCCCCCTGCCCGCATCCATGCGCGCAAAAACCCAAGCGCACGGAGGTATCGGTATGAAAGAGTGGGAGACAAAGCCGCAGGATCAAGGCCACGGCAACGCAACAGTGGTCCGAGATTCTGAGAGAGCCGTGGAACCATTGCGCCGGCGATAGCCGCAACAGGCAGCGACGTCCTCAGAATGATAGTTAGATCAACAACTCGCCATCATCGTAATAAGCCTCTATAGTACTCATTGCAGTTAATGATATCTATCAAGTATCATGCGATTGCCATTCGGCTAGCTTATCGCTTAGTAAATGCACCAACAGTTAACAAAACCCCTTCGAAAGCTAACAATGAAAAAACAACTTTACTCTCTTCCCATATCATTTCGCGTTGCCGCCGTAGCCTTTATCGGCATTACGATTCTCGGAATTTTTCTCGACTTTTTTGTATTTAGGAGCATTGATAACGCAATGCGAGACAATGCGTTCAAACGACAGCAAAGTAATATAGCCGTATCATGGGAAATTTTACGTCAAAAAGGAGCGGATTTCAAGGTTATAAACGGTCAACTTTACGCTGGTACCTACCAGATTAATGAAAACTATGAAGTTGTTGATCGAATTCAAGACCTTGTCGGCGGTGTCGCCACGATATTCATGGGCGATACACGCGTTACAACCAACATAAAGAAGCCTGATGGCACAAGAGCCATTGGTACTAAACTCGCTCAAGGACCAGTTTATGATTCAATTTTCCTAAATCATCGAGCATTTCGAGGCGAAGCTGACATTTTTGGAGAACCATATTTCACTGCTTATGATCCTATTTTAAATTCATCTGGAGATGTTATTGGAATTCTTTTTACTGGTATTAAGCAAGCGGATTTTCTTAATCTTACAACAATTGTCGTTCATCATATTGTAATATTCATGACTCTTTCAGCCATCGTATTGGGGCTGATTATTGCGTTTTTGATTAGAGGCTTACTGTCTCCGATACATAGCATCGAAAATGCAATGCTACGTCTAGCAGATAATGACCATGCTATTGCTATTCCAGCGATTAACCATCAGGATGAAATCGGGCGAATGGCCAGAGCCGTCTTGATTTTCAAGGATCATATGATCAGGGAAAAGCAATTAAGTGAGCAACAACATGCCGAAGATGTCGCTCGCCAACAGCGATCTCAACATGTTAATATGCTGATCCATGAATTTAATAAATCTATAGCAATAGTTGTTAATAATTTAACTATTGCTGGGGATGAATTAGAAAAAGAAGCACAAGAATTATCATTAACGGCTGACGAAACGAGCCATCAAATCATTTCTGTTGGTGAAGCATCTATAGATGTATCAAATAATATCAAAAGTGTGGCGGAAGCTGCAAAAGAATTAACAGTATCTGTTTTTGAAATTGATAAAAAAATAAAAGAATCAGAAAAAATTGCCCATACTGCTGTTCAAGAAGCACATAATACAAATATGACTGTTACCAATTTATCTAATGCAGCTCAAAAAATTGGAGATATTGTGCAAATAATTCATAAAATTGCAAGCCAGACGGACTTACTTGCCTTAAATGCAACAATTGAAGCTGCTCGTTCTGGCGCTACTGGAAAGGGATTTGCCATTGTTGCTTCGGAAGTTAAAATTCTTGCGAATCAAACATCTAAAGCAACTAAAGATATTCAAATTCAGATAGCGCAAATGCAACAAATATCATTAACGGCGGTTAATTCTATCAAGTCAATTACAGATATTATTATTCGTATGAGCGATATAACAACCGCCATCGCTACTTTAATTGATGATCAAAGCACAGCAACTAATGAAATATTAAAAAATGTACAAGAAGTATCAAATAGAACAAGTTGTATCTCAAAACACATTGAAAAAGTGACAGACTCCGCCAAAACAACAGGCGCAATGGCCATCCAAACATTTAATTATGCAAAGAATCTTAATCACAATTCCATTATATTACATAATGACGTTGAGAAATTTATAGCAAATGTGAGGAGTCCATAATTTATAATTATTTCCAATAATTTTTCCAAGGCTACCCTCAAACGCTGGGCACGCGGAGCCAGAGTCGCGGCCCTGATACCGGCACCGTGCCGTTGCCATGACGAAGGCATGAAGCCGGTGACGTAACCGTCATTCGTGGGTTTCTCCCTAAAGGCTCATCATTGAAACAGTAATCATAGAATTAAATACATCTGCATGACTATGTTAATAAGTATCATGCCTATATATGATACATATGTATGATTATATATAGCTAACCTCCTCAAAAGATAGATATACATTAATTTTTTAAATTCTTTAATTGAAAGGAAATAAGTTCGCATGCTATCTATTTATCTGCTTCCTGCCCCTTGCGAAACCCAATGAGAATAGGCTCGCATGGATAAAGGATGACATAAGACTCAAGGAGATGACCAATGTCTCACGTCGTTATGCTGACGATCACAAATAATACAAATTACCTGATGGATAATCCGACCATTAACTTTGACTCTGGGAAGCTCGATCCCTCGAGTTCGATTCCGGAGACGATTCCCGCTCACACTACGGCCAATGTTATTATTTTTTCGGACAAAGATATGTCCATCGCTGGCGTTTCTGGATGGCTTCAATACAATACAAATGGTGGAACCATTGGATTTGGATTCTCGAATCCACTGATCGGGACCAATAAAATTGGGACTGCCCAGGATGGGCCGACAGCGTATAACACTATGGACGATTGGGACTATCAACAACATTCACAAACATTTACCGTGAATGGGAATCAATATGTTGCGATTGAGCAAGCCACTGGAAGCGGTGTTAATACCGCTTACTCCAAGGTTTACGATTTGAGCAACGCCTCGTAATCGTTGGCATCGCCGATTGTGATTTCCAAGACCGATTAAAGTGAGAGCCGGGCATGGCCACATGCCCGGCTCTTTGCCCTCACCGGAACCCAGGGCGGGGCCATTTTTTTACCTCTGTGAGTGTTGTTTTTAACGATTTACGCCAATCTTTCTCCCTGCGGACACCCGCCTCCGGAGTCTTTCACAGCGACTCCGGCAAACCGAAATCGTTCTCGGGGAACCCTTTGATGTCAAACACCAAGAAGACCACCCTTTCGGTTGCCGCAGCCCTGGCTGGCGCCGTCGCCATGGTATCATTCGCGCCTGTGGCCAGTGCCGACGAGACCAAACAGGCCCGATGCTACGGCGTCGCCAAGGCCGGCGAGAATGGATGCGCCAGCGCCGCCGCCAATCATAGCTGTGCCGGCGAATCGACTCTGAACTACAGCGGCCAGGATTGGAAATTGGTCCCAGCCGGAACCTGTACGACCATGGGCGGTAAAGAACAGGCTTTCGAGGGAACAGGCACCATCGCCCACTGATCCCCTGCCTTTTTTCCTGATCAACGCTCTAACTGAAAGCGGATCGCCGTGAGCCTCGGCACCAGCCCCGGTCGGATTCCCGCTCGCGCGGGCATTGGGTTGCGCACCCCCCACATCTCCCAGATGACGGCGGCGATACCGCCGCCGGTGGCCTGGGTCGAGGTTCACATCGAAAATTATTTAGCCGCCGGGGGGCCGCGCCTGGCGGCCTTGGAGCAGATTCGCCGCGATCGACCCTTGAGCCTTCATGGCGTCGGCCTATCCATGGGCTCGGCGGCGGGCGTGGACTCCGATCATCTGGACCGGGTGGCCCGGTTGGTGGATCGCTTCCAACCAGAACTGGTCTCGGAGCATTTGGCCTGGAGCGTCAATGGTGGCGTGTACTTCAACGATCTGTTGCCAATCCCCTACACAGAGGAGACCCTGGCGTTGGTCTGCCGCACGGTCGATCAGGTTCAAACCCGATTGAAGCGGCAGATTTTGATGGAAAATCCCTCCACCTACCTTCGTTTCGCCGCCTCGACGATTCCTGAACCCCTGTTCCTCGCCGAACTGGTCGCCCGCACCGGCTGCGGCTTGCTGCTGGATGTCAACAATATCCAGGTCAGTGCGGTCAATCACGACTTCGATCCTTTTGATTACCTCGCAAACATTCCAAAATTGACGGTTCAGGAGATCCATCTGGCTGGCCACGCCGTATTGGATGTCGAGGGCGAGCGGTTGCTGGTGGACGACCATGGCGCGCCGGTTGCTCCCGAAGTCTGGCAGCTTTACGCCGCCGCCATCGACAGGTTGGGCCCCGTACCAACGCTGATCGAGTGGGATACGCGGATACCACCCTTGGAAACCCTGCTGGACGAAGCCCGTCGTGCGGATGTTTGGCTGGCGAGGACAGAGGTCGGAGCCAAAAAAACAGAGGGGGATCGCCATGTTCCATGAGCTTCAGGCGACATTCGCGCAAGCACTGCTAGCTGGCGGAGGAGCGCCCCTTGACGCCCTGATCTCTGACCGCATCCCCGCCGAGCGGCGCTTTGCGATTCACGTCAACAATGTCTTTGGTCTGTTGGGTGCGGCCCTGGAATCCGCGTTCCCAGTGGTGTGCCGGTTGGTTGGGACGCCGTTTTTCCAAATGACCGCCCAAGCCTTCGTGGCCCGTCACCCACCGTCGGTTCCGCATCTGGCGGTGTATGGGGCCAAGTTTGCCGACTTTCTCGACAGCTTTCCACCAGCCTCCGGCTTGCCTTACCTGCCCTCTGTCGCGCGACTGGAATGGGCGCGGGTGGAGGCTTGTTTCGCGGCGGATCAAACGCCACTAAATCCCGCCCGTTTGGCCGAATACCCGGCTTCACTCTACCCTGAGCTGGTGTTTCGCCTGCACCCGTCGCTACGGCTGGTTTGTTCATCCTGGCCGGTGCTCTTGCTGTGGCAGGCCCATCAGCAAGAGCCCGTTTCCCCGGTCGATGTGACATCAGGAGGCGAAGCGGTGCTGGTGCTGCGGCCTGACCTGGAGGTGACCATGACCCGGCTCAGTCCAGGCGACGCAGCTTTGATCACGGCCATCGCCAACGGAAACACACTGGCGGCAGCGGCGGCCAGTGCCTATGACGTCGAACCCGAATTTGATCTTCAGGCGGCGTTAGCCGACCATCTTGAACGGGGCCGTTTTTGCGGGTGGGCGTGAGAGAGTCCCGGCTTCCAAAGGCTCCCGGCCTTTGGGTGGGTCCAGGGCCAAACCCTGATCAGGGAGCAAGGGTAAACCCCGCACGCAGGCTCGCCGATATTGGGCCAAGGATCATAATAGGAAGGACGCACCCATGTATGCCTTGCTGATTCGGTTGGTTCCGGTGGCCCGATGTGTCCTCAATGGCCTTGAGGCCTGGGTTGCCCCCCTCGCCGATCTGGCGGTGCGGGCCGTACTGTTCCGGGTGTTCTTTTATGCTGGGATGGTCAAAGTTGCCGACTGGAACGGCACGCTTCAGCTTTTCCATTTCGAATACGCGGTGCCGTTGCTGCCTTACGCCGTCGCCGCCGCCATGGCCGCCGCCGATGAGCTGATCTGTTCGACGCTGCTCCTGTTCGGGCTGGGGTCGCGGCTGGCGGCCCTGCCATTGCTGGCCCAAGCCCTGGTGATCCAATTCTCTCTGGGCGCCACCAATGCCGCCTATAATAGTTTAGAGCATTTCCTGTGGATGGCCCTGCTGCTGGTGGTGATCGCCCGAGGCCCTGGTCGGCTATCCCTTGACCATTGGCTTCGTCGTCGCTTGCTGGACAGTGAGGCTCTATAGTCGGGGCCCCGAAGCTCTGCACCCGGTCTCCCCTGCCCATGCTTTTTCCTGCCCTCGCGGTCTATTGGGACCGCCGGATGCTGACCATCCTGCTGCTGGGTTTTTCCAGCGGCCTGCCGTTGGCCCTGGTTGGCGCCACCATGGCGGCCCGCCTGTATGATGCCGGACTGACTATAACCGACATCGGCCTTTTTGCTCTGGTCAGCCTGCCCTATACCCTGAAATTCCTATGGGCGCCGCTGGTCGACCGGCTGTCCCTCCCCCTCTTGACGGGCCACTTTGGACGACGGCGCGGATGGGCGCTCTTGTGCCAGTCGACGCTCTTGCTGGCGCTGCTGGGACTGGCGGGAGCCGATCCAAGCCAAGACCCCTGGTCCACTGGCTTGATGGCGATACTGGTGGCGCTGTGCTCGGCCAGCCAGGATATCGTGGTGGACGCCTACCGCGTGGAATCCCTGGACCGTCCCCAGTTCGGAGCCGGAGCCGCAACCTATGTCTTGGGCTACCGCTTCGGCATGCTGGCATCAGGAGCCGGCGCCCTCCATCTCGCCGCGATCCTCCCCTGGTCCGACGTCTATGGAGTCATGGCCGGGTTGGTGCTGGTGGGCATGGCCACAGTACTAGCCGCTCCGGAACCCGATAGGACCGCCGCTCTGACGCAAGAGACCGCCGATGCCCAGGTGGCCGCAGGCCCGGATACCTCGCTGGCAGCGTGGCTTTATGGTGCGGTGGTGGTGCCGTTTCGCGATTTCATGCGCCGCCCGGCTTGGCAAATGGTGCTGCTGTTCATCCTGCTGTTCAAGCTGGGAGAGGTGTTCGCCGGAGTTATGGCCATGCCCTTTTACCTGGAACTGGGATTCACCAAAGGTGAAATCGCCAACGTGACCAAGGTGTTTGGGCTGGTGGCAACCATCGGCGGCGGCTTGTTCGGTGGTGTTCTGGTCGGGCGATTTGGCATCGTCCGGGGACTGCTGATCACCGGCGCGCTTCAGATGGTGTCGAACCTCTGCTTCTCTCTGCTGTCGTTGATCGGTCACGATGTCGGCGCGCTCATGATCACGGTGGCCGTCGAAAATGTCTGCGGTGGGATGGCCACAGCGGCCTTTGTCGCCTACCTGTCCAGCCTATGCTCCGTGGCCTACACCGCCACTCAATATGCCCTACTGACCTCGCTGGCGGCGTTTGCCCGAGATGTCCTGGCGGCATTCAGCGGTTGGTACGCCCAACACCTGGGATGGACGCTGTATTTCCTGTTTTCAACCGGGCTGTGCCTGCCAGGACTGGCGGTGCTGTCATGGCTCATCAGCCTCCGCCACCCAGAGGATGACGAAGGTTGAATCGCCCAGGCGCATCCGCGCCCTTGCCCTCGCACGCACGAGCACGCGGGGCCGCCGTCGCGGCCCGAGGACCGACGATGATCATTGTTTGGCTCGCCGGGATCACCAACCCAAGTGTTTCAGAGTCTTGATCAGTCCATCACGCAGACTGGTATCGCAGGCAAAGCCGAATTCCCGCATCAAACGCCGAGGATCGCCCACCGAAACGCGAATATCCCCATCGGCAACGGCCTCGCCCCGTTCGATCACAGGATCCCGGCCCAACAGCTCCCCGAGCAGCCGAGCCAAGTGATCGACCGAGGTGGCCTGGCCGGTACAGATGTTAAAGATCGGCGCCCCAGCTCCCGGACGATCCATTGCCGCCGTCAGATATTGGATGACATCGCCCACATAAACGAAGTCGCGCTCCAGATTGCCGTCACCAAACAGGGTGATCGGCTCACCTCGGGCGATCCGATCGGCAAACAGCGAAATCACTCCGGAATAAGGCGAAGCCGGATGCTGACCCGCCCCATAGACATTGAATAACCGAAAGCCGGTGACCGGCACGCCGTGGACCCGATCCGCGATCCGGGCATAGTATTCACAGGCTAGTTTATCGACGCAATAGGCAGTGAGCGGCTGAACCGCCGCGTCTTCGGCCAACGGTACCGCTGGATTATCGCCATAAACCGCCGCCGACGAAGCATAAACCACCGGGATCGGGCGACCATCCGCCGCCTGCCGGGCGGCATCGAACACCGCCACGGTCCCGCCGACATTGACCCGGTGAGTGTGTGCCCATTCCTCCCGCGAACGTTCCGCCGAAGCGATCGCCGCTAGGTGAAAGCATCCCTCCTGCCCAACCATGGCTTCGGCCACGACGGACGGATCGGCGACATCCCCATAAATCAAGGCCGCCGCTGCCGGAATCCGGTCGGCCTGCCCCGAAGACAAATCATCCAGCACCGTCACTTCGTGCCCTGTCTCCAGCAGATGTTCCACCAGATGCGCGCCGATGAAACCACATCCACCAGTGACCAGATATCGGCCCATGTTCCCGCCCCTTTTTCCTCTGCGCCTCGATTGGAGGCGATACCACCCGACTTTGGCTCGTGTGTAAAGAGGCGATCCCGATCGACAGGATCGCGGCATTTTTGATGACTTCGGTTTTTGACGCCGCGCCCGGTTCCTGCCATGGTGCGCGCCAATCTGGTTCCACGATCATCAGCCGAGGCTCTGCCCGTCATGTCCGAGCAAAACACCCTTCCCAGCTTCACGGAGATTCATAGCCTGTTGGCCGCCCTGCCCGGCCCCGATCAGGAAGCCGCCGCCTCGGCCCGCGCCCGTCAGGACCGTTTGACCAAGCCTCAGGGCTCGTTGGGCCGGCTGGAAGAGCTGGCGACCTGGATGGCCACTTGGCAGGGGCGCGCCATTCCCGAATTGCGGCGGTCGCGGGTGGCGGTTTTCGCTGGCAACCACGGGGTCACAGCCCAAGGCGTTTCAGCTTTCCCGACCGCCGTCACCAAGCAGATGGTGGCCAATTTCCAAAGCGGCGGCGCGGCGGTTAATCAGTTGTGCGGCGTGGTCGATGCCGAATTGCGGGTCTATGAACTGGACCTGGACCACCCGACCCGCGATTTCACCACCGGCCCCGCCATGGAGGAAGAGGAGTGTTGCCGCGCCATGGCCTATGGCATGATGGCAGTGGACGCCAATCTTCACCTGCTCTGCCTGGGTGAAATGGGGATTGGGAACACGACGTCCGGCTCGGCGCTGTGTCTGGCCCTGTTTGGGGGCGAAGCCGCCGATTGGGTCGGTCGCGGAACCGGCGTCGATCAGGCGGGGCTGGCCCGGAAGGTTGCGGCGGTTGAAGCTGGACTTGCCGCCAACCCCGAGGCCGCCGGCAATCCCCTGGAGGCCCTGCGGCGACTCGGCGGCCTGGAACTGGCCGCGATCGTCGGCGCCGTGCTGGCGGCCCGATTGGCGCGAACACCCGTGGTCCTCGATGGTTTCACCTGCACCGCCGCCGCCGCAGTCTTATACAAAGTGAACCCGAGTCTGCTCGATCACTGCGTGGTCGGCCATCATTCGGTGGAACCGGGGCACGCCCGGCTTTTGGAATGCATCGGCAAAAAGCCTTTGCTCGACTTCAATATGCGCCTGGGGGAAGGTTCGGGGGCGGCATTGGCCATCCCGATTCTCCGCTCGGCGGTGGCCTGCCTGTCGGGCATGGCAACGTTCGAAGATGCTGGCGTCAGCGATCGCGATTAATCGCGACCACCCAATTTTATCCGGTCCCTCATGGGGCCATCGAAACGGGAGAAGGCAATCATGGCCATGGGTCGGAAGTTGATTGCAGGCAATTGGAAGATGAACGGGCTGAAGACCGAGGGGGTGGTATTGGCGCGGGCTGTGGCCGAACGGCTGGCCTCAGCCGGCCCCATCCCGGTCGACCTGCTGGTCTGCCCGCCAGCCACCTTGATTTGGCCCGTCACTGAGGCGGTGGCAGGAACCGGCTTGGCCGTGGGTGGCCAGGACTGCCACCCCCAGGTCAGCGGCGCCCATACCGGCGACATCAGCGCCGCCATGCTGGCCGAGGCCGGATGCGGTTATGTCATCGTCGGCCATTCCGAACGGCGCCAAAATCACGGCGAAACCGACGCCCTGATCGCCACCAAAGCCGCCGCCGCCCATGCCGCCGGGTTGGTGGCGATCATTTGCGTCGGCGAAACCGACGCCGAGCGGGATCGGGGCGAGGCCGGAACGGTGGTCGAGCGGCAATTGGCCGGATCGATTCCCGCCAGCGCCACCGCCACCAACACCGTCATCGCTTACGAGCCGGTTTGGGCGATCGGCACGGGCCGTACCGCCACTCCCGCCGACGTCGCCCAGATTCACGCTCTGATCCGGGAGACGTTGGTACGCCGGTTGGACAGTGGCGCTGCCGTGCGGATCCTGTACGGCGGATCGGTTAAGCCCTCCAATGCCCGCGAATTGATGGCGGTTCCAGACGTTGATGGGGCGCTGGTTGGAGGCGCCAGCCTCAAGGCTGACGAATTCTGGGGGATCGTGACGAGTTGCCCCTAGCGTCCGGAGCTGGGATTGATTAGAACAACCGCGTCACCCCTGCGGTCTCGAAAGTGGTCGCGGGGGGTCGTGTGCTTACAAACGATGGTCGCTATGGGTGACCTGTCGAAGCGTTAAGGGCGATCCATGGAAACGGTGGTGCTGGTCATTCATCTGCTGCTGGCGGTGTCGCTGGTTGGCGTCATCCTGATCCAGCGGTCAGAAGGCGGCGGCCTCGGTATTGGCGGCAGTGGCGGTGGCGGCGGAATGATGACCGCGCGCGGTACGGCCAATCTGTTGACCCGAACCACGGCTATTCTCGCTGGTTGTTTTATGCTGACCAGCATTGTGCTGGCAATCATGGCTGGCAAACACAATGCGCCGGTTTCGTTGATTCAGACGACTCCGACCGAACAGCCGGCGGCGCCCGCAACACCGGCGGCACCAGCCTCAAGTGCCCCGGCTCCCGAAGCGCCAACCGCGCCGCCTGCGCCCTCGGCGCCCTCGGCCCCGGTCGGCCAATGACCGGGGACTCTCGGCCCGATAACACTGTCGGGTTGGGGGTGGATTCGATACCTGGGGTGAAAGTGGGGCTGCCGGTCACAGGCCGGCGGCGATCAAACAAACGCGGCTGCCTATGACTCGGTATATTTTCATTACCGGCGGTGTGGTTTCATCGCTGGGCAAGGGGTTGGCGTCAGCGGCGCTGGCGGCGCTGCTTCAGGCGCGGGGATATTCTGTGCGCTTGCGCAAGCTTGATCCCTATCTGAATGTCGATCCCGGCACCATGAGCCCGTATCAGCACGGCGAGGTGTTCGTCACCGACGATGGGGCGGAAACCGATCTCGATCTGGGACATTACGAGCGGTTTACCGGCGTTTCGGCCCGGCGGAGTGATAACATCACCACCGGACGCATCTACTCCCAGGTGATCGCCAAGGAACGGCGGGGCGACTATTTGGGCGCCACCGTTCAGGTCATCCCCCATATCACCGACGAAATTAAAGAGTTCATCGGCGGCGACCTCAAGGGCGAAGATTTCGTATTATGCGAAATCGGCGGCACGGTTGGCGATATTGAAGGGCTGCCGTTCCTGGAGGCGATCCGCCAGTTCGGCAATGAAATCGGCCCCGAGCGGGCGGTGTTCATTCACCTGACTCTGTTGCCCTATATCCCAACCGCCGGAGAGTTGAAGACTAAGCCGACTCAGCACTCGGTCAAAGAACTGCTGTCGGTGGGGATTCAGCCGTCGATTCTTTTGTGTCGGGCAGATCGGCCCATTCCTGAAGCCGAGCGACGCAAAATTGCTCTGTTTTGCAATATCCGGGAGGAGCGGGTGATCACCGCCCTGGATGTTGATACGATTTACCAAGTGCCGATCAGCTATCACGAGCAGGGGTTCGACCGGCAGGTTCTCCGCTATTTCGGCTTGCCTGCCGACCAAGATCCGGTCCTGGATCGCTGGCGGGACGTGGTGCGGCGGGTGCGGTTTCCCGAAGGCGAAGTCACCATCGCCATCGTCGGCAAATACACCGCTTTCAAGGATAGCTATAAATCCTTGGTCGAGGCTTTGGCTCACGGCGCCATCGCCAACAATGTCCGGGCGCGCATCATTTGGCTGGAAGCCGAGATTTTCGAGTCGGACGACACCATTCACCGCCTGGAAGATGTTCACGGCATCCTGGTGCCGGGCGGGTTTGGCGAGCGCGGCACCGAAGGGATGATCAAGGCGGCGCAATTTGCCCGCGAGCGTCGGATTCCGTATTTCGGCATCTGCTTTGGCATGCAAATGGCGGTCATTGAAGCCGCACGAAATTTGGCCAATATGCCCAACGCTGGCTCCAGCGAATTCCAACGCAACCATGATCCGGTCATCGGATTGATGAGCGAGTGGTCGCGCGGCGACGAGGTGGAACGGCGCCACCCCAACGGCGATCTGGGTGGAACCATGCGTCTGGGCGCGTACCCCGCGAGCTTAATCGAAGGCAGCCGCGCCCATGCAATCTATGGAAACCGCATCATCATCGAGCGCCATCGCCATCGCTACGAGGTGAACGTCAATCTCAAGACCCAGTTGGAGCAAGCCGGTTTGCGTTTCTCCGGCATGTCGCCCGATGGGGAATTGCCGGAAATCATCGAAATTCCCAATCATCCCTGGTTTATCGGTGTGCAATTTCACCCGGAACTGAAGTCGCGCCCGTTTGACCCTCATCCGTTGTTCAAAGATTTCATTCGCGGCGCCATCGAACAAAGCCGATTGGTATAAACCAACGGGTTGAAGGAACCCCCTCTTGTGAGGGGTTTCTTTAGGCTCGCCGGCCTCAAACCGGTTGGCAGGGGTCTCGGGCGTCGCTTGTCAGGAGACACCGAGGCACCATGTCCCACGCACGCACCGTCTCAGTCGGTTCTGTCGCCTTTGCCAATGATCGCCCCCTGGCCCTGATTGCCGGCCCGTGCGTTCTGGAAAGCCGCCAGCATGCTCTGGAGGTCAGTCATGCCTTGGTGGAGATCACCGGGCGTCTTGGCCTGGGGCTGGTCTATAAATCCTCCTTCGATAAAGCCAACCGAACCTCCATCGGGAGCAGCCGAGGCGTTGGCCTCGCCCAGGGCTTGGAGATTCTGGCCGAGGTGCGGGCGATTCGCGGCTGCCCAGTATTGACCGACGTCCACGAACCCGGCCACTGCGCCCCCGCTGCTGAAGCGGTGGATATTCTCCAGATTCCGGCGTTCCTATGCCGACAAACCGACCTGCTGGTGGCGGCCGCGCGAACCGGCAAGCCGGTTAATGTCAAGAAGGGGCAATTTCTGGCCCCTTGGGACATGAAAAACGTCGCCGCCAAACTCAGCGCCGCTGGGAATGACAATATCCTGCTGTGCGAACGCGGGGTGAGTTTCGGTTATAACACGTTGGTCTCGGATTTGCGGGCCTTGCCGATTTTGGCCGCCACCGGCTACCCGGTGGTGTTTGACGCCACCCATTCGGTTCAACAGCCGGGCGGCCTTGGTGGCAGCTCGGGGGGACAGCGAGAGTTCGTGCCGGTGCTGGCCCGTGCCGCCGTAGCCATTGGGATTGCCGGCCTATTCCTGGAAACCCATCCAGACCCGGATCAGGCCCCGAGCGACGGCCCCAACATGATCGCACTCAAGGATCTGCCGGCATTGCTGGAAACCCTGCTGGCCTTCGACCGCTTGGCCAAAGCCCACCCGCTGGTTTGATCTGACCAGACGGCAAGGCCCCCCACGCCCCCTCCAGAGAGCGCGGGGCGGCCTCTCTTTCAATCAAGTATCCAGGAAACTCCGCAGCTTGCGGCTACGGCTGGGATGCTTGAGCTTGCGGAGCGCCTTCGCCTCGATCTGACGAATCCGCTCGCGAGTCACCGAGAATTGTTGCCCAACCTCTTCCAGCGTATGGTCGGTGTTCATACCGATGCCGAAGCGCATCCGCAAAACCCGCTCCTCGCGTGGCGTCAAACTGGCCAGAACCCGCGTGGTGGTCTCACGGAGATTGGCCTGGATTGCCGCATCCAGGGGCAACACCGCGTTCTTGTCCTCAATGAAATCGCCAAGATGACTATCCTCCTCGTCACCGATCGGGGTCTCCAGGCTGATCGGCTCCTTGGCGATTTTCAGAACTTTGCGAACCTTTTCCAGCGGCATCAATAACCGTTCGGCCAACTCTTCCGGGGTGGGCTCGCGACCGATTTCATGCAACATCTGACGGCTGGTCCGCACCAGCTTGTTGATGGTTTCGATCATGTGAACCGGAATGCGGATCGTCCGGGCCTGATCGGCAATCGAGCGGGTGATAGCCTGACGAATCCACCATGTGGCGTAGGTCGAGAATTTATAGCCGCGCCGATACTCGAACTTATCCACCGCCTTCATCAGGCCGATATTACCTTCCTGGATCAAATCCAAGAATTGCAGACCTCGGTTGGTGTATTTTTTGGCAATGGAGATCACCAACCGCAAATTGGCCTCAACCATTTCCTTCTTAGCACGACTGGCTTCCTTTTCCCCCTTCTGCACGGTGGAAACGATCCGCCGGAATTCGCCGATGGGAAGCTGGACCTCTTCGGCAATTCCGGCAATGCCTTCGCGCAACCGGATGGCCTCTTCGCCATGCTTCTCGAACATCCGTTGCCAGCCCTTGGCCGGCAATTGGCGAACCCGCTCCAACCAATTCGGATCCAGCTCGTACCCATAATAATGGGTCAGAAAGTCTTCCCGCTTGATCTTGCAGTCGGTAGCCAAACGCAGCAACTTGCCTTCATGGCTGGTCAAACGACGGTTCAGGCTGTAAAGCTGTTCAACGAGCTGTTCAATCCGACCATTATTCAAACGCACCTGATTGACCAGCTCGATCATTTCATTTTTGAGCCGGTCATATTTCTTGTCCGACTGACGACTGGTATCTTCGCCTTTTTGGATGGCGGTCAGACGGCTTTGGTGAATCTTATGCAGTTTGTCATACGTAGCGGCGATGGCTGCGAACGTCTCCAACACCTGGGGCTTCAGCGCCGCTTCCATGGCTGACAGCGAGAGACTGTTCTCGTCACCGTCGGGGTCAGCCTCGCCTTCCAGATCGATTTCCGGCTCGGGAGGCTCAGGAGGCTCGGGAGGTTCCGGCGCCGTTTCGCCCTCGCCTTCCCCCTCAGCGTCCCCTTCTGTGTCCCCTTCGCCCGCTGCCGGCCCGCCGACCAGCGCCGACGGCATGGCTTCAGCCACCGGCTCCACGACATCCAGAGGCACATCCACCTGCCCGAACGGGCTGGTGCCGTAGGTGGCGTCAAGGTCGATGATGTCTCGCAGCAACATCTGGCCTTCGACCAAAGCATCATGCCAGCCGATAATCGCGCGAATGGTCAGGGGCGATTCACAAATCGCCCCGATCATCATTTCGCGCCCGGCCTCGATACGCTTGGCGATGGCAATTTCGCCCTCGCGCGACAGCAGCTCGACCGACCCCATCTCGCGCAGATACATCCGCACCGGATCGTCGGTTCGACCGATATCGTCGTCGTCCAGATTGCCCGATGTCCGGCCTTCGCCTTCGACCGGCGGCTCGGGGGTCGTGTCTTCCCCGCCTTCTTCGCTCTCGATGACGTTGATGCCCATCTCCGACAGCATCGCCATCGTGTCCTCGATTTGCTCCGAGGACGACTGGTCTTGCGGCAGAGCCGAATTCAACTCATCATAGGTGACATAACCGCGCTCTTTACCGCGCGCGATCATCTTTTTGACCGCCTGGACCAACCCGTCCATCAGCGGTCCTTCACCACCCTCTTCACGAGTCTCAGGAACTTCCGCTCTATTCGTCGCTTTCGTGGCCATGCGATCCCTGCCCCCGAATCAACCCTTCGCGCCAACAGCACCCGCCATCAGCCGACACTACCCAGAACCACCAGCCGGCTCCGCGTTATGACTTCGTACTCTCATTCAACTATCATCAAAGACCTAGCCCACAAGCAGCCCTCCGCGTTTGATCACATCCTCCCCGCCCACCCAAACGCGCGAACGCCCGCAGCAACCGTCTGCGGAGCGCGAAGTTCCGTGATCTCCCCCAAAATCGCCGAGTGCCCTGTGGTGCGCGGTTGCCAACGGCAACGGCCCGGTGCGCCCCTTCCAACACTGCCACCAAGCCGGCCTGTGACAATTGGCGATGAATCCCGGCAGCGTCAAGCCCGAACTCTTTGGCCTCGCGGGATCAAACCGGATCCTCGGGCTCTGGTTCGGGTAGCACCAACTCGCTACGCAACGTGATAACCCGTGATAAATCCCGCTTGCCGCCATCCTGTCCCAGTCGCCGTCCCGCCTCTACCAGCTCACGGCCAATGCGAATGCGACAGAAGGTCGCGTGACCGTCAGTCAATCCGCGCCGCGCCATCGCCAAGTCAGCACCAGGAGCCGAAAAGCGGTGACTCTCATAAGTACTCGGATCCAGGAGTTCGTCAAGTAGCTCTTGAAATCCCAGGGCAGCCAAACGGACCCGGACCGCCGTCGCTTCTCCGCTGCGATCCCCCTGCCCCACCCCATCAGCCAGGACAATCAAAGCGTGGCGCAAATCGTCTAGCCCCGGTTCGCCGATCTCTGTCAGGGCGAGAATCTCGTGAAACTCGTCCAACAATTGAGGGTGATTGATCAAGGTCGTCAGCAACAATCGTGGCCAGCGATGGCTGGCGCTTTTGGGCCGACGGGGCGGCTCCGGCGGCGCCATCATCGGTCGAGGCGCCCCCGGACGCTGGGGCCGCCCGGCTCCCAGACGAGCGCCAGCCATTGGACGATCCGAGCGCCACCGGGTCCAAAACAGTTCGTTGATCCGACGCCCAACCTCTCCGCGATAAAAACCTTGAACCGTGCGGTCGGCGATCTGGTCAACCCGAGCGTCAAGCGCGGCTTTCAGGCCCGCTTTGGCCTCGGGGGTTTCGAAGCGACGCTCCGCCGTCTCAATCTCCCACAACACATCCACCAGGGATCGGGCTTGATCCAGCACGCTCTTGAACGCGGCGACACCCCGTCCGCGAATCAAACTGTCGGGGTCTTCTCCGCCGGGCAGAAAAGCCACCCGCACCGAACGATCCGCCGCCAACATCGGTAAAATCCGATCCACCGCCCGCGCCGCCGCCCGCCGACCGGCGGTGTCGCCGTCAAAGCACAGCACCGGGGTCTTGTCACGACCCGGAAACAGGCGCCACAGGATTTCGATCTGGGTTTCGGTCAGAGCCGTGCCCAGCGGCGCCACCGCCCCGGCATAACCAGCCCGAACCAGCGCGATCACGTCCATATAGCCTTCAACCACCACGACGGGCTGCTGTTCTGCTGCCGCTGCCCGTGCCCGAGACAGGCCATAGAGCAACTGTCCTTTGTGGAACAGCGGCGTTTCACCTGTGTTGATGTATTTCGGCCCTTCGCCATCGATCAGCCGGCCTCCAAACGCCACGATCTGGCCTCGCCGATCGGCAACCGGAAACAACACCCGGTGGCGAAAAAAGCTGAAAGGCGCCCCGCCGTCATCCGGTCGCTTCAGCAAACCGGCTTCCACCAAGATCTCGATGCCAAAGCCGGCCCGCTCCAACACGGGGCGCAGCGCATTGCGATCGGACGGAGCGTAGCCGAGCCGGAACGAAGCGATCGCCTCGTCATCCAGGCCCCGCCGTCGCAGATAAGCCAAAGCCGCCGCACCGGCCGGCGCCCGCAACTGCTGCTCGAACCAACAGGTAGCGGCCTCGATGGCCTCGTGCAGGCCCTTGCGATGCTCATGGCGCTGGCGATCTTCGGGAGCGGTGCGCGGAACTGGCAAACCGGCCAGCCCTGCCAGCGATTCCACCGCCTCGGGGAAGCTCAGATGATCGTGGCGCATCACAAACCCGATCACGTCGCCATGGGCGCCGCAACCAAAGCAGTGGAAGAATCCCTTTTGATCGTTAACCGTGAAACTGGGGCTTTTTTCGTTATGAAAGGGACAAGGGGCCGCAAATTCCCGACCGCTGCGGACCAACCGCAACCGACGGCCAATCACCTCGGAAAGCGGCAGGCGGGCGCGGAGTTCTTCAAGGAAGGCCGGCGGAACCGTCATCGTGGCGCCCTCCTTCCCGGACTGCGGCTCCCGCGTCGTTCCTCCGGAATCGCCACCGTCACCGAAGCCGTCCTCAGGTCAAAGCCTGCTTCACCAGAGGACCGACCTTGGCAAAGTCCATCAGCCCGGCATAGTGAACCCGGAGCTCGGCCATCACCTTGCCCATATCCTTGATCGAAGCCGCGCCGGTAGCGGCAACCGCCGCCGTGATGGCCGCCGCAATCGCCTCGTCGGTCATGGGCTGAGGCATGAAGCTCTCGATCACGACGATCTCGGCGGCCTCCTTGTCGGCTAGCTCGGGTCGCCCTCCTTCGCGGTACAAGATGATGGAGTCCTGGCGCTGCTTAATCATGCCCCGCAAGACGTTGAGAACCTCGCCGTCATCGATGCCTTCGGTGTTTCCCCGGCTGCGGGCCGCAATGTCGCGATCCTTGAGCCCGGCGAGGATCATCCGAATCGTGCTGACCGTTGGCGCCTCGCGCCCCCGCATCGCCGCCTTTAGCGCCTCGTTGAACCGTTCGCGCAACATCGTTTCTGGCCTCTTCCCGTCCTGCTGGATTGTGCTGAGTTTTCTCGAGTCGCCATCGACTCGATCCCATCCTTACCCCATCTTGCAGGTTCTGGCCAGTCCCGGACCCAGTGATGGCACGCAGATTGGCACCATGCGAAAAGAAGCAGCACTCCCGATGATATACAGCTTGACCCGCCATCGGCGGCTGACTATCGATCCACCGTCGGCGGGCGGCCTCAGCCGCGTGCCATCCGTCCGAGACGCCGTAGCCCCGGCTCGGTGCAGCAAGGTTCCGATATGAACGAGACTGATCCCGCCTTTGCCGCCGCCACTGCGGGGGCCGGGCCTGTTGGGATGACTGGTGTCCTGGTGCTGGCCGACGGCACCGTACTATGGGGTCGCGGCGTGGGCGCCGTCGGCCACGCTGTCGGAGAGGTCTGTTTCAACACCTCGATGACTGGCTACCAGGAAATTCTCACCGACCCCAGCTATGCTGGCCAGATCATTACCTTTACCTTCCCGCACATCGGCAATGTCGGCACCACCCCCGAAGACATCGAGACGATCACGCCCGCCGCACGCGGCCTGATCATTCGGGCCGACATCACCGCCCCCTCGAATTGGCGATCCACCAAGCCTCTCGATGCCTGGCTGAAGGATTACGGCCTCGTGGGACTTTCGGGAATTGATACCCGCAGCCTAACCCGACGGATCCGCGACGGCGGCGCCCCCAACGGCGTCATCTGTCACGCCCCTGATGGCCACTTTGATCTGCCCGCCCTCCACGCCCAGGCGGTGGCTTGGCCAGGGCTGGCCGGCATGGACCTCGCCTTGGAGGTCAGTTGCCGCCAGACTTATGATTGGACCGAAACGCCCTGGCGACTCGGCGACGGATATGGTCAGCTCACCGAACCGCGCTTCCATGTGGTGGCCATTGATTACGGCGCCAAGCGCAACATCCTGCGGTGTCTGGCCGGGCTCGGGTGCCGTGTCACGGTGGTTCCGGCCACCGCCACCGCCGAAGAGATTTTGCGTCATCAACCAGATGGTGTGTTCCTGTCCAACGGCCCCGGCGATCCGGCGGCCACCGGCGTCTATGCTGTACCAACCATCCAAGCTCTTCTGAACACCGGCTTGCCGTTGTTCGGGATTTGCCTTGGCCACCAGATGTTGGCGCTGGCACTGGGCGGACGCACCGACAAGATGCCGCGCGGTCATCGTGGCGCCAATCACCCGGTCAAAGACCTCGTGACCGGCAAGGTCGAGATTACCAGCCAAAACCATGGGTTCATGGTGGTGCCCGAGTCTCTGCCCCAGGGAGTCGAAGTCAGCCATGTCTCGCTGTTTGACGGCAGCAACGAAGGCATCCGCCTCACGGATCGGCCTGTGTTTTCGGTGCAGTATCACCCGGAAGCGTCGCCTGGCCCCCAGGACAGCCACTACCTGTTCCGGCGGTTTGTCGACTTGATGGCCAGCCGCCAGTAAGACCGGCGAGCCATGGCACTGATACATCGCCGGTCCTCGGGCCGCGACGGCGGCCCGGCGTCTGAGGGCAGCCTTGATGAGTCAACATCAAGGCTCGATGGTATAAGATCGGGGCGCCTTTCTGAAGCTCACCCTGTTTCTGCCCTGTGCGGGCCCAAACAGGGTGGTTGCCTCGTCGCGGTTGGCCGGGTCATACTCTTGGGAGGGTCATAGGGGCGATCGAACTTGGGATGACTGGCAATGGCGGCTCGGACGAACGGCAAGATTGGTTTCGCCCTCGGCGGGCTTGGCGGCATCAACGCCCATGGTGTTGGTTTCCTGGAAGCGGCACGAGCCCTTGGCATTGAGCCCGACTTTGTGACCTGCTCCAGCGGCATGATTCGCTGGGTCGCGGACTGGCTTGAAGAAAAGCCGCTGTTGCCCCGCCTGGAAGAGCAATTAGGCCTGGGGAACCGCTTTCCCCCGCCATTCCACTGGATGAATACTCTTTGGATTGCCACTTTCGGAGATCCAGCGACCTTCCGGCCGGCCGTCTGGGAGTATTGGCGCCGTTGGATGCAGCCCGTGGATTGGGCTGACGCCAAGACACTGCTGGATCGGCTCTGGCCGGCTCAAGTGTATGTGCCGCGCCGGGATCCCGAAGACTTGGCCCGAATCGCTTCGGTCATGAACGCCAGCGCCATTCCAGTTGCGTTCAATAGCGTTCATCCGGCCAGCGGACGCGAATATCTGCACGTGAATCCGGCGGCTCAGGAGGCTCTGGAGGTCAAAGTTGGTGCCATCGGCGATCCGGTTAAATATGTTGCCATTACCGAATCAGCGGTGCGCGGGGCGTTATGGCTGTATTTTTATGGCTTTGACGACAATATGAACCCGGATGGGTTGGTGGATGGCTCTTACCATCGGCAGTTCATCGCCAGTGAATTGCATGGCTGTGATCGCATTTATCTGGCCCGCCCCCGGAACAGCCGGTGGGATGGGCGATTACCGCAAAACTATTTTGAGGTTCAGGATTTTACCACCGATCACGGCTTTGATTCGGCCTATGCCGCCGAGCTGGCGGGCCTGCGCCAGATCAACCGCTTGATCGCCGATGGCAAGCTGCACGGCGGCGATTTTCATAGCGTCGAGTTGATCGAGGTCGAAGTGCGTCGGCAATATGGTTTCTTCGAACCCCTCGAAGAACGCAGCGTGTTTGATGAAGCGTTCCGAACGGCCTATCACGTCCTCACGAGCAAGGAATCGATGGGCTGAGAGCAACGCGACGTCACGGGTTCAAAGGGCCAACTGGCCCTTTGCGGAAGTGTGTGCATCCCACCGGGAAACGCTTTCCACCGGCCTGGTGTCGCTAAGACAGGTACATCCGTGCCTATCATACCATCGGGCCTTGATGGTGACACTCACCAAGGCTGCCCTCAGACGCCGGGCGGGCGCATCCGCGCCCTTGGCTTCGCGTCCACGAGTGGCTTCGCGTCCACGAGGACGCGGGGCCACCGTCGCGGCCCGAGGACCGGCGATGTGTCAGTATCAGGGCTCGCCGGTATCATACCATCGGGCCTTGATGGTGACTCACCAAGGCCCGATGGTATTATTCCGCAATCGGGATAACACGCTCGAACTTGGCCAGATTCATCGACCGCCGCACGTCGTCGCGGGCCCCGCGCAGCGATAGAGACAAACGCTTCTTGCTGGCAAGATCACGGGCAATCAAAAACATGCCCAACCCCGACGAATCCACGAAGTCCAATTCCGATAAATCGAACACCATCCGATGACCGCTGGGGCCATCGAACGCCGTCATCACTTGGCGGAACGTGTCATGATCGACGAAGGTCATCCGCCCACTGAGGGCGATCTCGGTCATGCCTGGCGCCTGGCGAATGCGAAAATTCATCGCGCCTTCAGTTGCCATTGTCATGAGGTCCACTCTCCAAATGATACAAGCCATTTCACAACTGGCTATGGGCTCTCACGCCCACAGACGGCGGTATATCATGAACCAGAAGCCAGATAGAACGACCTTAACGATGTATTTTTTATGACATATTGACAAATCACCGCTTATATGATCACTGACAAGCAATCTATTTACCAGTGAGAAGAAAATAATAGCCTCTAAAATAAGCTTGAATATCTTTTATTATATATTTTTGTTCTAAAATTCAATCGAATCCTCCTGATTCTATCTTAACCACCCCACCGTCGCGACATCTGACCGTACCTGCGCCATTAGCCCGCAATAGAGCCTCATTTCATGGTATGGTGCCGACGAGCCGCCTTCAGTCCGTACTTTCGATACCGCGAGGTCCGCATGGGCGTGGTTTCCGGTTTGGATGCTTTTCCCGATCGCCCGAGTCTGTGCAGGGACGCGGGGCTTTTTCGTTGTGAACCGGCACCGACGGAGCGGGATGGAATGTCCGACGGCGCAATCTCTGCGGAATTAGCAGCCTGTGCTCGGGCTCTGTTAGCGGCGGACTCCGCCAGTGCCGACGCAATCGCCGCTGTGGTGTTGGAAAGTGCCCGCCGCCTGACCCGCAGTCCCACCGCTTTGGTTGGCCGGTATGACCCCATCGGGCAAACGCTGATCCCGCCGGCCATCGCCGGAAGTGGCTGGCCCGAGTCGGCTCTGGCCGTGGTCCATCGGATTCGGGATGAGCGGCGCCCCTTAACCCTTGAGTCCCCCTCCACAACCGCCTCACCTTTTGACCGGCTGCTGGTGGTGCCCGCGCTGGAAAGTGAGACACCGAACCCCGAGAGTGTGGCCGGCGTGGTGGGTGTTGCCGGAGCCCGGCAGAACTATGACCATCACGACGTGGCCGCCCTTCGGCGCCTAGGCGAGCTTTACGCCCTAGCACTGCGCCGCTTGACCCGCGAAGCCGAACGGGCTTGGCTGGCTCGGGCCGTAGAACAGGCCCCGGTTAGCATCGTTCTCTCCGATTGCACCGGCACGCTGCGGTACGTGAACCCGGCTTTCTCGCACACCACCGGATACAGTCGCGATGAAGCCCTGGGCCAAAGCGCACGAGTCTTGAAATCGGGGTACACTCCACCTTCCGAGTATGAAAGGCTTTGGGCCGCTCTGGCCGCCGGTCAAGTTTGGCGGGGTGAATTCCACAACAAACGTAAAAATGACGAACTCTTCTGGGAAGCTGCGGCGATCGGGCCGATCCGAGACGATCAGGGCCGCGTGATCGGCTATGTTGCAGTTAAAGATGATATCAGCAAGCGCAAGGCAACAGAGATAGACCTGCTGACCGCCAAAGAAGCGGCAGAAGATGCCAGCCAAGCTAAGTCCACTTTCCTAGCTCATGTGAGTCACGAACTCCGAACGCCCTTAAATGCCATCATCGGCTTTGCCGAAATTATGGATCGACAGTTATTTGGTCCGGTTGGTGACAGCCATTACCGGGATTATGCCCGTTATATCGGAGACAGTGGACGCCATTTATTGGCACTGATTAATGATATTTTAGATCTGTCCAAGGTCGAAGCCGGACGCATGGACATGATCGAAGAGGCCGTCGACATGGTTGCCGCCATCGAAACCGCCTGCACCCTGTTGCGAACACGGGCCGAAGTCGGTCGGGTTCTGTTGACCACCAGTTGGGGCGGCATCGCGCCGCGACTGCGTGCCGACGCCCGGATGGTGCAGCAGATTTTGCTCAATATTATTTCTAACGCGGTCAAATTCACTCCGCCCGAGGGCCGCGTCACCGTCACCAGCCAATCCGATAGCCATGGCGGCCTCGTGATCAAAATCGCCGATACCGGCCCAGGCATGACCGAAACCGACCTATCCATAGCCTTGGCCCCTTTTGGCCAGCTCCGCACGCTAGCCGCACCAACCGAGGGTGGCTCGGGCTTGGGCCTGCCCTTGGCCAAATCGCTCACCGAACTCCACGGGGGTAGCCTAACCCTCGCCAGCCAACCCCAGGTCGGAACCACCGTCACCATCCGCTTTCCACCCGAACGAGTCGTCCCCGAAACCTCTCATGCCATCGGGCCTTGATGGTGAGAGGCGCAACCATCGGCCATCCGCGCCCCCGAACTCTGCCCGTTGCTATCCGGTCATAATCGCCCTGCGACGCACCGCTTCACCCTCAACGCGCCACCCCAGTTGGCACAGAGCGGCAGCGATCGCGGTCATGACCTCTACGGTCACATCCGGGTGTTGGACGGTATAAGCCACCATCAAATCCCGAATGCCAAGCGCAGCGTCTGCGGCTCCTATCCGCCGAAGATGCGCGATCTGACGAATCATGGCAGGCAAAAAATGCTCGAGATGCCGAGCGCATCCCAGATAGGCTGGCAAGCGCACGCTGCGCCAAGCCGCAGCCTGGAGAGCGTCGGAAACAGGACTATCATCCGTCACCCTAATCGCATCGTAAGGAAGGCCTGTGTGGGCCGCCAACGCTGCCGCCGCTGCAAAGTGCCCTCGCGCGGCCTCGGGCTCGTTCCGCAACAGCCGCAACACGCCGAGATTGTGATGGGCATCGAGACACCGGCTGTCGGCTTCAAGGGCGCGGGTGAAAGCCGCTACAGCCTGGTCAAAATCTCCGCTCCAAAGCGCGGCGTGCCCGAGATTAAAATACAACTCATACTCGAATCGAGCAGAAGTCAATTCCTCTAAAGATAGGGTTGTTTCAAAGAGGATCGGCATAGCTATTCGGAATAAAATCCAAACGCTGTTGACCGGCAGGTGTCAACACGGACTGAAACCGCCCCTGCTCGCGCCTGATCGTGTGATAAAATTGGTCAATATAGGGAACCCGTAACAACACCGGCTGATCCAAAGGCGGTGCGAGGTCGAACAAATCCTTCCGATACTGCTGTTGAACCGCCCGCAGAGACTCAGCAGGATTGGCCAGAACAAAGGGATCGTCGCTGCCGTGATCCCGGCGCTGGAGCAACAGGGCAAAGCCGCTGGTTTCTCCGGCGGTGCGCGGAATAGTCCGGGTTGATAGAATCTCGAACCCATGACGGCGAACCAACCAGGACAGATTTTCCTGGGTAAAGTTGCTTTTGTGGGTCATGAACAGACCATCGGTCCAGTCCACAATGTCCCACAAATCGGGCACCTCGAGATAAACCAGGCCGTTCGGCACCAACCAGTGATGAAGTTTAGCCAAGCTTTCGGCGGGACCATCCACATGTTCCAAGCAATGGGACAGCAGGATAATCTCCCAGGCTGATGATTCCCCCTCAAAGGTCTGAAGAACCGTTTGATAGACCGGAATTCCCAATGACTGGCGGATATAATGGGCCCGATCATTTTCGGGCTCCAGAGCTGAAACCTGATAACCGGCTTCGGCAAACACTTGAACCCCCGAGCCATAAGCAGCGCCAACATCCAACACCCGCCCCGTTGGCCGATGCTCTTGGATCAGACGCAGATAACCCCGGTAGCGGTTCCGCCGTTCGATTTCCAGATCGGGATTAAAGACTTCCAAAGACCCCGTGGCAATCTGAGCCCAACAGCGTTGAAACCAACGATAGGACGGCGACACCGAACGAAAGGCCAGCAGACAGGACCGACAGACCGCCGTGCTGTGAAACACCAAGCCGCTGGGCAGAGAAACCTCGACCAATGTCACCGTTTCGGTCCCGCCACACACCGGGCACGCGGCGGTGAAGATCAGGTCTTCGGCCCGAATGGGATAACAACGATGTTCTTCATGGCGCCCCTCCAGACAGTGCTCCATACGGCCCAAAACATGCGTCAAAGCGGAGGGGGGAGACGGCGCGGCGCTGGTCATGAGAATGGCCTTAGACAGTTCGGCGCAGTGTCTAGCAGACCTTGAGCCATACTCGCGCGATGGTGCATGAAGGCCGTCGGTTTTGTCAATGACTGGCCCACGCGCGTGACCAGCCCGCGCTCGGATGCGCCAGACAGTCCGATATCACCCCGTCACCAACCGATTTCGTCCCTCATTTTTAGCACGATAAAGGTTACGATCCGCCGCCTCGATCAAGGCCCCCGGTGTGATCTTGCCATCTGGCACCCACGAAACGCCGCCAATGCTAACCGTAATATGCTCGGCAACACTAGAAAAGGCATGAGGAAAACGATGATTACGGACTTCTTCGAGAATTCTCTCTCCAATATTAATGATCCCCGCAAGGTCCGCACCAGGAAGTAAACAGACGAATTCTTCACCGCCATACCTGGCAACCACATCGGGAGGATGACGGACAACATGAGTGATTGCCTCAACAATCATTTTAAGGCAAGTATCACCGGCAGGATGACCATAATGATCATTATAAAGTTTAAAGTAATCAACATCAATCAGAAGCAGACTGATTGGAGTTTTTGATCGAGCCGATCTTGTCCATTCAGTTTCCAACAACTCATCAAACCAACGGCGGTTGGCGGCTCCGGTCAAAGCATCAATACGAGACAGGCGGTTGAGTTCTTCATTGGCTAATCTCAGGCGATTCTCTAACATTTTATGTGCCGTGATATCGTGAGCAATCTTTGAGGCTCCAATAATATGGCCGTGAAGGTCTTTGATGGGAGAAAGATTAACAGAGACCTCGATAAGGTGGCCATCCTTATGTCGACGCACCGTCTCATACCGATAGACATTCTCGCCGCGAGACATTCGAGCCAACAGGCCTTGTTCTTCATCATAACGATCCGCTGGAAATATAATTGTCATCGGTCGTCCAATGGCCTCAGACGCCGAATAACCGAAAAGCCGCTCTGCTGATGGATTCCAACTGGTAATAATTCCGGACAGAGTTTTACTAATAATTGCATCGTCAGAATTTTCCACAATGGCAGACAATAAAAATTGCCCCATGACTATTATTCTCATCTGATGTACAATCAGAAAAATAACATATCCGGATATAATATAAGTTATTATAATCATAATTTGTTCAAATTTTAAATTAAAAACCCCAAAAGGTTCCATAAATAAATAACAGTTTAAAAAACTTCCTACAATAATAGCTAAAAAACACGGACCAGAGCCACACAATAAGGCAATAATTACTAAAGCTGGATAAAATGTGATAAATTCAACTCCACTATTAATTGGAAATGTCACAAATCTTATAGCAATAGCTAAAAAAAATATAGCCATTGCCGTTGGGTATCGTATCAATCTTGGCGCTGATAAGATTAGTATGGACCATGAGACAAGCCAAGATGGTTTATATTTCATCATTTGCATCTCCTTTACGATTAAAATTACGATTAAAATAAGGGTTTTTGGAAAATTCCAGCGTTGCAATCTATAATTGTCTTAAATTTTTATCCGAACCCTACATCCATTAATCGAGAATACAAGAAAAGCTCACAGCTTCCAAGTGTCTATGATCCTTGCTATCTCCCCATTGCAAGCCGTGGGATTTGGGACGAAGGCAGCCATGAAGGGGCAAATGAATCTTATCCTAGTCGGACTTATGGTCTGTCATACCATCGAGCCTTGATGGTGACTCATCAAGGCTGCCCTCAGACGCCGGGGGCGGGCGCATCCGCGCCCTATGGTATAACAGTCTTAACGACTATAAATATGGCGTAAATCCTGGTCATGACCCCCTACCAGCCTCTATATCTGTGGCGGAACTCAAGAATCACTACCGAAATGCTCCTATTTTCTATGTCTGGGGAGCACGAGACATAAAAATAAATGATCATCTCGATACCAGTTGCGCCGCCAATGCCCAAGGTGCAAACCGTGCTGAACGAGGGCTAAAATATTATCTTTATGATAAGACTCAACTTATGAATAGAAATCATCAAAAACTGGTACCGCCGCAACAATGTCATCATGATGTTAATTGCGTTTTTCCCGCCATTGCTCAAGACTTGTTTCCATGATGAAACCATGGCTGTCCAGTTTCGAGATGCCGTTGAAACGCTTTATTCACCTCGAGGATCACGCCCTCCCAGTCATCAGGTTGAGATTGGCGGAACAGGCGAAGAGACGGATACCATGGACTGTCATTGCGATCATGAAGCCACCGCCAACAGCCGTCGAAACGTGACAGAAGCCAAGCCGGCTTACCTTGCGCCGCTGCAAGATGAAGAACAGCCGTGTCAACCCCGATCACCAGATCAAGATTGGCAATTAAAGCCGCCGTATCCGCAAAATCTGTCACTTCTGGCATGAGATCAATCAGGTTCAAATCGGACGATACAGGCTCAAGTTCTGGCCTCCGATCTTTCTGGAGACTGACCCACTGAATGCCGGAAATCTGTCCAAGCGGGGCCAACCGCTCTAAGGCCAAGCTGCGGCGGCGATCCACTGCGGTCCAATCCGGCTGATGCCGGCGCGGATTACCGGCCCAGACCAACCCGACCCGTAGATCCTGGGTGGGCGGTAATCGCTCGGCCCAAACCGCCGCTAGGCCAGAAGGCGGTGCCAAATAAGGCGTATGCGCCGGCACTGTCGCTAATGTCGTGCCGAACAGATAAGGTAAACTGAGCAATGGGGCGTGAAGGTCAAAGCCCGGTCGTTCATCGCCCGGCCCGAACACAAAATCCAAGCCATCAAGCCCCTTCAGCAATCGTTTTAATTCATGGGGACATTCCAGAATCACTCGGGCGCCTCGCTGTCGCAGCATTGGCGCATACCGAATAAACTGGAGAGTATCACCAAACCCCTGTTCAGCATGAAGCAGGAGCGTCCGGCCCGTCAGATCGCCACCATCCCACCAGGGTTGGTGGAACGGTGGTGGCTTGACCGGAAAGTCTTTTATTTTCCAGCGCCATTCATATTCCCGGAATCCTGCCGCCAAGTCCCCTTGTTTTAATAAGACCCAACCGTAATTCTTGTGCGTTGTCGCATCGTCTGGCCGCAGGGCCAAAGCTTGACGATGGCACGATGCGGCTTCTTCTAACTGATTTTGTTGATACAAGACCAAACCAAGGCCAGCATAAGCCTCTGCAAAGCGTGGCCGCAGCGCCAAAGCCTGCTGATAATGCGTCGCGGCTTCGTCCAACCGGCTGTTTTGTCTCAGCAGATTCGCCAGATTGAGATGGGCTTCAGGATAATCTGGCCGTTGAACCAAGGCTTGACGTATCCAAAGTTCTGCGATTGCCTCGGCTCCCGTTTGAGCCGACAAAACCCCTAATAAATGTAAGCAATCCGCATGCCCAGGCTCAATCGCCAGCACCCGACGATAGATCTCTTCGGCCTCAGCCCACTGTCCGGCTTTATGATGCGCCAAGGCTTGGGCCAATAATGCGTTCATGCCAGACGCTCCTTACTTAACATGCTCAAGACCTGGGGCCATTTCGGCTTCGGCAATGGCCCAGGCGCGTAACGTCCGTAAATCCCGGCGCTCGAAGGCGACAGGACGGGCGGCGAGAAAATAGCCTTCGGGGCGATCCTCTGCCATCGATCCGATCTGGACAAGGTGACCTGCCGCGAGCGTCCCTTCGACTAGGCGACAATCGATAACCGCCATTCCCAATCCGGCCACGGCGGCCTCAATCATCTGACTTCTCGTTTCGAATGTCGTCATTGCCCCCCGGGGCGATGGAATGTCGGGTTGGTCAGCAAAGTATCGCCAGTCGTCGGGCCGAGACCGGGCAGCCAAAAGAGGCAGAGTATCGTGGGAGCGGTGCAGGTGCGGGCTGGCAACCACGATCAGGCGTTCCCGGAACAGCAGACAAGGCTCCAGTCCTCGCCAGTCTGAATCGTCTCGCCCCCAGCGAATAACACAGTCATAGGGTTCAACCGCCAAGTCTACTGTCCGAATATCGGTCGAAATCAAAATATCCACCGCCGGAAGTCTGGCACGAAGTCGGGGCAACCGGGGGATCAGCCAGAGCAGCGCAAAGGTGGAAATGGTCGATAGCCGGATCATCGATCGGGGTTTGAGAAGATCGGCAACGGCAGCATCGATGGCTTGAAAGGCTGGCGCAAGCCGGTCGGCAAACCGTCGCCCAGCCTCGTTGAGTGTGGAGCGACGCCGGTCGGCGAAAAGCGGCTGGCCCACTTGGCCTTCCAGCTCCGCAAGAATATGGGAAACCGCCGACGAGGTCACCCCCAGACGTTCTGCCGCACCCGAACGGCTTCCGGTTCGGGCCACTTCGACAAAAGCCCTGAGGGAGCGGAGGGATGGTGTTGTCACCATGAGATTACCTCATTTTGAGTCACAACTCCTCACTGGAATTATCAAATATAATAATATTTAATTATGCGATCGAATAGCCTTTTATGGAGTTTTTCTCATGATTCGGTCTTGGCGGTTCAGTCTTGGCGCGCTTGCTCTGGCAGCGATGAGTCCGCCGAATCCGGTCGCCGCCTTCACGTTGGAAAGTACGACGGTGGCGCCGGGCAAGCCCCTCCCCTCGGCTCATGTGCTCAATGGGTTTGGCTGCACAGGAAAGAATCGTTCGCCGGAACTGGCGTGGTACAATCCTCCGGACGGGACACGGAGTTTCGCAGTCACTGTGTATGATCCCGATGCCCCGACCGGGTCTGGATGGTGGCATTGGGTGGTCTTCGACATTCCATCTGCAATCAATCACCTCCCCGAAGATGCGGGAAGCGGTTATGGAATTCCCGTTGAAGCTGTACAAAGTCGTACTGATTTTGGCACAACAGGCTATGGTGGGGCTTGTCCGCCGCCGGGAGCCCCCCATCGATATATCTTTACTGTGTATGCCCTGAAACTGGATCATCTGAACCTAACCCCAGAAGCTAGCGCCGCCCTAGTCGGTTTCACGATTGGAGCCAATAGCCTGGGAAAAGCTTCTTTAACTGCGTTTTATGAAAGGTAAAACAATATGAACGAGCATTTTAATCTGATCGCTCGCTACAACCAGTGGGCCAACCAGACTCTTTATGCCGCCGTCGCAACCTTGCCGCCTGACGAAATTGCACGAGACCGCAACGGCTTCTTCCGGTCGATCCTTGGAACTCTAAACCATCTCTTAGTTGCAGACAGGGTCTGGATAGCCCGCCTCTCGGGCGAAAACTACGGATGGTTTACCGCCCTTAACCAGATCCTCTATCCTGAATTTTCCGAACTCCGTCAAGCTCGCGAGGACGACGATCGCACTCTTATCAAACTGACAGCCAATCTTTCCCTAACGGGCAATTTGACCTATACCAATTGCTGTGGTGAGCAACGCTGCGTCCCTATAAGCATTGTACTTTCTCATATCTTCAATCATCAAACCCATCATCGCGGACAGGTTCACGGTATGCTGAGTCAGGCGGGGAAGCAACCGCCACCGCTCGACCTGCTTTATTGTCCCTATCAAAACCTATAGTATCATCGCGCCTTGATCGCGCCTCTGGCTTTGCGCGCACAAACCGCGCAGAGCTGCGGTCACGGCCCGAAAACCGGCGATGGGTCATTTTTTCAGGGCTCGCCGATGCGACAAACCCCGGAAGCCAACCTTGACAGCGCCCGAAGCGTTTCCTATCGTCCGGGTATGGTTGGGCGGTTGATTGTTGCTTTTTTCTGTCCCTGTCAACCGGGATCGATCATCGGCTTTTTCCTAAGCCCCTTTGCCGTGAGGACCTCGCCTCATGCGGACCCCCGTCAGGCCAAACTCCGTCACGTCCAGCGGTTTGCGCGGCCTGTGGAACCAAGCCGCAGTCTGGATGCGACCGCTGCTTCTCGCTGTAGCCCTGATCCTTTCAGGAACGGCTTCCGGTCGTACCGACTCCCCCCCACTTCAACCCCCGACAACAGCAGCCGACGGCGGCAGTTGGATTGACGCCATCCTCGCGCCGCTCGGAGATCTGTCACGCTGGGTCTCGGGCCTTTTTTCCCATGACGAGCGTCTGGTAACCGACGAGATCGAGCGATTCAAACATAGCGTTGACACCGATCTATCGGGCTTTGATGCTTTGGTGCGGGAAGCCGGTTTTACCCTGGCTTCGGTTTCGGTGGGGGCCCGACTGGAACCCCAGATCAGTGTATCCATGACCTTCCGGCGACGCCTGGGGGAGCCGGAAAAGACCGCTCTGATGACCAAGATCACCGACCCTGCGGGTGGCGTTGACACCGTGCAGCGCAGTGTGATCATGATCCTGCTGAACGCCGCTGAATCAACCTACGCGGTTCGCAATGACGGCTTTCGGCTTAGTCAGGTTACCATTGATTTGGATACGATTCCCAAAGTCACTTTGACCATGACGCCCTTTTCCCATTGGCCGTAATGCCACCCCAAAAGACCGATGGTATGATACACATCGATCGAACGACTTGACGGTGCTCCACAAACCAAGCCAAGATTGTTCTTGGCAGGATGTCAGCTTTGATAGACTCTCTACGCCGCCGCGTTGCGCGCCAACGCTAGCGGTATCCGATCAGGTTGGATTGGATACCACTCTATCAGGTCGGAGCATGGGACATGACGGGACGGGTCATTCAGGGACGTTTTCTTGGACCAGCGGGCGACGCGGTGCGGGAAGGCCCGGCGCTGCCGCAGTCGTCATTCGACCGAACGGCAGTGGTGCAACCATCGGCGCTGGCTCGCCGTGACTCATGCCCACCGCCACCTCCCACGCGATTCGGACCTGGCACCGCAGGAATGCAAGGATCGGGTGGAGCCCTTCAGCGGCGCGCGACCGGCGGGCCGATGGTGGCGCCCAACGGTAGACCGTCGGTCCACTCTGCTCCGCCCGCGCCCGTGGGCGCGTTGCCGCGCGCCAGCGCAGCGGTGGCACAGCAGCGTCCGGGGGCATCTGCGGTACAGCGTACCGCCCAGGGCGAAGCGTTCCGAGTCAATGACGGTGTCTTGGGCAAGCAAGGGCCAGGCAGCGCTTTGCCTGATCGGTTGCGAGTGCAGATGGAAACGGCGCTGGGAAGCGACTTCTCTGCTGTCCGGGTTCATGTCGGCCCGCAAGCCGCACGCATTGGTGCTCTGGCCTTTACTTCAGGCAACGACGTCTATTTCACCCCAGGCCGCTATCAGCCCGACACGCCAACCGGACGCCACATCATCGGGCATGAACTGGCTCATGTGGTGCAGCAACGCCAAGGCCGGGTGCGCAACCCTTTCGGAAGCGGTGTCGCGGTGGTTCAAGATCGGGCCCTGGAGGCGGAAGCGGAGAGGACAGCCGCAACCTTCCTGTCCACTGGCCCGGCCCGGACTGCGCATGGACCTGCCACCATTCAGCCGATGATACGGAATGCTGTCTCTAAGCTTAAACGATTGTCGTCCGTTTCCAATAGAATGGAAATGATGCACGGCGCCAGCGAATCTTTCTTGTCATCTTTTTTTCAACTGGAACCAGATCCATACCCAGAAGCCCTTGAAGATTTTGAAAAAATTCATAACCTAAAAGATGTTGAGACTTATTACAGAAATAAGTTATTCATTGATTACAGATTTTATCCTAAAAATTATATATTTTATTCAACAAGCTCGGTAATTTCGGGGCTATTTAAATCGTCATCACGGCACGATAGAAAGCATATGTACTCCTTATTAAAAGAGTGGTTTGAAGAAGGCAAGATGTCAAAACAAATGTATAAAGATGCCAGCAGTATGATTGATGCTTACTTTAGATATGAATCATTCATGTCCTAGAGGAATGCGCTTTAACATTACAATATTAAAGCTGCACCCGCGCAAGCGCGGTCAGGGGTGACACGCCCATGGTGAATAGCAGTCAGGGCGTGCTAGCGATCTTAGAGTTCATTGGGAGTTCATTGGGAGCACCTTGTGCGCATGCTTCCGGGCATGATCAACGAGTTCGGAAACCGCTCCAATGCCTCCCGACGCCCACTATTTTGATACCATCGAGCTTTAATGAGTCACCATCAAGGCTCGATGGTCTGATACCGGCGAGCCCTGATACTGACACATCGCCTTTATCGGGCCGCGACGGCGGCCCCGCGTCCTCGTGGACGCGAAGCCCCCGTGTGACTTTAGGGGGGCGCGGATGCGCCCGCCCGGCGTCTGAGGGCAGCCCTTATCGGGCCGCGACGGCGGCCCCGCGTCCTCGTGGACGCGAAGCCAAGGGCGCGGATGCGCCCGCCCGGCGACTGAGGGCAGCCTTGATAAGTCACCATCAAGGCTCGATGGTCTGACAGGCTTCTCAGTCTTCACCGACCAACGACAAAAAGGCCTCAACCACTTTCGGGTCGAAATGCCGGCCCTCCTCTTCACGAATCAGATTGATCGCCTTTTCTTTGGGCCATGCGGGTTTATACTGCCGCTCATGAATCAAAGCATCGTAGATGTCGGCTACGGCGGTGATCCGACCGGCAAGCGGGATGTCTTGGCCGCTGAGTCCGGCAGGATAGCCTTGACCATCAAAACGCTCGTGGTGGCCTTGGGCAATTTCCGCGCCCATGGACAGATAGGTTGGGCGATCAACCAAGCCGGCGGCTTCAGTCAAAATTGAACCGCCGACCGCCGCGTGGCGCTGCATGTTGGCGCGTTGATCGGGGTCTAGCGGTCCCGGTTTCTGAAGAATGGCATCGGGAATGGCCACCTTGCCCACATCGTGGAGCATGGCCGCCAATTCGATTCGTTCGATATAATCGTCAGTCAGGGTTTCGGAATAAAAGCCCAACACGCGCATACGCTCGGCAATACGGCGAGCGATCCGGCCCACACGCTGAACATGATCCCCCGTCACTTCGTCTTTGTATTCGGCTAACTTCCCCAAGGCATGCACGGTTGCCCGCTGGGTTGCCAGCAACTGCTCGTGAAGGTAAACATTATCAAGACCGATGGCGACCTTGTTGCAAAAAATCTCCAGCAATTGGCGATCGATCGGCTCTAGGGGCGGATGGCCGGCCAAATAAACCGCGCTCGCGGCATATTCCCGTGACCGGCAGATGATGACGCAGCGATCTTCCAGGAACAGATTGTACTGAGTCCGATGAGCGTCCAAAATTTCCTGGCAGATGTCTACGGACAATGCCTCTTCAATGGCGCGGCCTTGGTATCCCTCAAAGGCTCCGGCCCCGGCGACCACCTGGAAAGACAGGGGCGCGGTTGGGTTCCTGCGTGACCGGGTGGACGATGTGCAAAGTAAGAGGCCGCGAGCCCCAGGAATCAACGAGCGCAATTGCAGAACTACGCCTTCGATGAATTGGCCCATGGACCGCGCCTCGAACAGAGAGGCCGAAGCGTCAATAATCTTTTCCAGGCCGCGCCGACTGGATTCCAGGGCCGTGATGTGCCGGTAGGAGCGCAACGCCGTGGCGGCGGCAGTATATAATTTATCCGCCGTCAGTTCGCCTTTAGCCTTGTAGTCGTTGATCTCATACTGCTCAATGACTTGGCGCTCGGGCGCTTGGCCGGGCTGGCCGGTGCGCAGAATGATTCGGATCGCCAAATTGCCCAAGTCCTGACGGATGTAATGGGCCAGCCGAAGGCCAGCGTCATCGGTTTCCATCACCACATCCAGGAATACCACCGCGATATCGGTGTATTCGACCAAAGCCGCGCGGGCTTCGAGACCGCTATAGACGCTGAGGAACTCGACTGAGCGGCCATGATAACTCATATCGGCCAGCACCAAGCGAGTCACGGCGTGAACCTGCTGGTCGTCATCAACAATCAGAATCCGCCATGGGGGCGCCGATGACTTGGCTGGCGTCGGCGAGGACTCATCCTCTTCGGCAAACCACTCTTGGTCGACATCGTCCTCGGTATCCGCGCCGGTGTCGGTGTCGGTGTCGTCATGGACGTCGCACATCATGGGCCGGTTTTCCCCGCTCTCTTGCCGCGTGCCGTCAGTATCCGATATTGGGTCATTTAACATCAATGAGCAGATGCATCTTGGGGTGAATTTCACATTCCACATCGACGATGCCCGGAGTCTGCAAGACGATTGTCGCCTTCTCGCCTGGCTTTTGGGCGCCAAGGTCGAAGACGGCGGCTTTCGAATCCGAGTAGACATTGTGGGTCACGTCGTCTTCGTTGGAAAACACCACCCGGTCGCCGACATGAGCGGTTAGGGTTTCGGGCATGTAGGCTCGACCTTTTTGAACCACCAACCACTCTTCAGCCATCGCCACCGGGCTAAACGACAGCAGGGGAATCGCCATCACGGCCAGAGCGACGATTGGGCGCACGGGACTGCGGGCGCAGTCCGATATTGGCCCTGTATCGGTGTGCCGGCCCGGTGTTGGCATCACCTGAGCCCTTCTTTTGAACGAAAGTCTGTCCATGGACACCCCGTAATCGTTGATCGTGCCGTCAGGATCGCATCATACCATCGAGCCTTGAGATGTTGACACAGCAAGGCTGCCTCTCAGGACGCGAGACCCTTGCCACGAAGATGGGGGCCCCGGCGTCGTTGGCGGTCGCTAACCGCGAGGCAATCGGTTACTGTCCGCCGCGCCCAACTGTCTTGTGTCCTCGTGGTTATCGTCCCATGTCCCAGCCTCCCTTCGGTTCTTCGCATGCCTCTTCGCCTTCGCCCTCACAAGGGCCGTTGCGCAGTCTGTTGCCTTATCTGTGGCCGCGCGGTCATGTGGAAATGCGGGTGCGGGTTACGGTAGCCTTGATCTGTTTATTTTTGTCTAAATTGATCAATGTTTATGTTCCTGTTCTCTATAAGATGGCGGTTGATGCTCTTTCCGGTCACGGAACGGGCGCTGCGGCTCACCTGGAAATCGCTGTTCCGGTTGGAATCATCCTGGCTTATGGCCTGGCACGGGTAACGTCCCAAGGGTTTGGCGAATTACGCGATGCGTTGTTTGCCAAGGTTGGGGCACGGGCGGTACGGGCCGTGGCTTTGGGGGTGTTCCGCCATTTGCATTCCCTGAGTTTGCGGTTTCATTTGGAACGCCAGACAGGCGGCCTCAGTCGTTCGATTGATCGCGGAAATCGCGCTATCGAGACGTTATTGCGGTTCATGCTGTTCAACATTTTGCCGACATTGCTGGAACTCGGGTTGGTTACGGTCATTTTGTGGCAGATGTTTGACCTGCGTTTTGCATTGGTGACGCTGATCACGGTGGTGAGTTACATCGCCTATACCCTGGTCGTGACCGAATGGCGGACACGGTTCCGCCGTGAAATGAACGAGACCGATAACCGGGCCAACACGCGCGCCATCGACAGCCTGCTGAACTATGAAACGGTTAAGTATTTCGGTAATGAAGAGCATGAAGCGCGCCGTTATGACGAGGCTTTACGGAGCTACGAGCATGCGTCAGTCCGCAGTCAAACCTCACTGGCACTGCTGAATGCCGGTCAAGGGGTGATCATTGCGGTCGGCTTGGCGGTGATCATGTATATGGCCGGACAAGGAATTGTTGATGGAACGATGACGTTAGGTGACTTTGTTCTGGTCAATACGTATCTAATACAGCTTTATCAGCCCTTGAATTTCTTTGGCTTTGTCTATCGTGAAGTCAAGCAAGCCCTGGTCGATATCGAAAAACTCTTTCAGTTGTTGTCGGAAGACCGCGAGGTCATGGACCCTCCTGGTGCCCGACCGCTTCAGGTGAAGGGCGGTGAGGTCGTGTTCGAGGCGGTGACATTCGCCTATGACCTGCGTCGTCCGATCCTCAAGGGGCTATCCTTTACGGTGGGTGCCGGTCGAACCGTGGCCATCGTCGGCCCGACGGGCGCCGGCAAGTCCACCATCAGCCGGCTGCTGTTCCGGTTTTACGACGCTACCGAGGGTCGAATCTTGATCGATGGCCAAGACATTCGAACGGTGACGCAAGGGTCCGTTCGAGCCGCAATCGGCATCGTCCCTCAAGACACGGTGCTGTTTAACGACAGCATTGAATATAACATTGCGTATGGGCGTCCATCGGCCCATCGAGAAGACATCGAGGCTGCCGCCAAACTGGCCCATATTCATGATTTCGTCCAAGCTTTGCCCGATGGATACCAGACAGAAGTCGGTGAACGGGGCCTGAAATTGTCAGGAGGCGAGAAGCAGCGGGTGGCCATTGCCCGAACCATCCTAAAAAATCCCGAGATTTTAGTGTTCGACGAGGCCACCAGTGCTTTGGATACGCACACCGAACGGGAAATTCAGACCAATCTGCGCGAGGTGAGCACCGGCAGGACCACCCTCATCATCGCTCACCGCCTGTCAACGGTGGTTCATGCCGACGAAATCATTGTGCTGGATGGTGGGGAGATTGTTGAACGGGGCGCCCACGACGCCCTGTTGGCCCAAGGCGGCGCTTACGCTGCCATGTGGGCCCGCCAACAAGAGGTCGCCCCCCGCGAAGATGCAGGCGCAGGCCCCCCGATCCCGATTGCCAATCGATAACGCTCATTATGATGGTCCGATTGAACCTTTGGTGATTGACTAGAGCACCCATCCGACTTATGGTCCACCCAACGGCCATGCAGACGACCACGTCGGCCTCGCGGCCCCGTGCGTGTTTGCCTCGGTGATCCCGTAGCTCAGCTGGTAGAGCACTTGACTTTTAATCAAGTGGCCCTGGGTTCGAATCCCAGCGGGATCACCATTTTTCAAGGGGTTAGCAGCACACCTCGACAAGATCGCGTTTGCTGCCCCCAGCTGTAAAAACAACTCTCCCCCTTGATAATGCTGGGATTTTGTGCTACGGACACATTCGCGAGACACCGAAAAAAGTGTCGATCCGATACATTTCCGACACGCGGGGTTCGCAAAATGGGCTCCCCTATTAGCTTCCATGTCAATGGAGATGTGCCATGGGCTACGCTGAACTCATCGAAAAACTTCAGGCCCTGCCCCTGGAAAAGCAGGCTGAGGTGTTTGATTTCGTCGAGTTTCTGGCGACCCGATGCGGCAAGCCGGGGGTCGTGCCAGTCGGGGGTCAAGACCGGGACGACTGGACCGACGCGGACTTTGCTGGCTTTTCCCTGGCCCAAGCCCTACGGGGCATGGAAGATGATCCGGTCACGTACACCACCGATGATCTGAGGGAGCGCTGGCAATGAAGAAAGCCGGCCAGATCGTTCTGGTGCCCTTTCCTTACACCAACCTGTCGGGCGCCAAACTGCGGCCGGTTCTGATGGTGCGTCAGGCTTCCCGTCGCTATGACGACTGGCTGGTCTCTATGGTGTCTTCGCAACTCCAACAGGCCGAGCCAATCCTGGATGAAATTCTTCACCAGAACGATAGCGACTTCCCGGCCACCGGCCTGAAGGTTGCGAGCGTTGTCCGGCTTTCCCGCCTGGCGGTGATCGATGGCGGCATGTTGATCGGTTGCATTGGGGCCATCGGGGATGATCGGCTTGATCGCCTCCGCCGAAGGCTTGCGAGATGGCTGGTGGAGACGCCCTAAGGACGGCTACGGGAGTTTCCCCGGAACTATGCGACAATGCAGACGAAACGAGCCACTGGGTGATGGTCGCCATCGTCTGGTGTTGCTGGTCGGGTATTGTGTCCCCAGAACCTTCTAGCAAAGTCAGCTTGCCGGCCCTTCCTCAAGGCAAACCAGCCTTACGTACATTTCGTTTGAATCCCTCGATGCGCGCGTTTCGAGTTATAAGCATAACAAGCCGTGCTCCGAAAACCTAAAGACGGACGAAGATCATCCAAAGGACCACTATGGCAGCGTTCTCCGAAGAAGTGAGGTGGACCCTGCTGTTTGGACAGCGGTGGGGCGGAGTTAAGAGAGAGTCCCGCCGGGGTTCTGTGCGCCGATCAGCCGCGAAGCGGGTGGAGCGCTTGTTGAGGCTACCATCTCTTTTCCATTAGTCAAATCAATTCCTTCTTGTTGTGGTTGAGCCTGTGGGTATGTGGGCAAAGGCGAGCATTTCCCCATGTTCCCATGCTCTGGACTTACCGCTTCTCCGATGGTTGGCGGGAACATGGGGGAAGCGGAGACGGTCGGCGCAGCCGATTGTCCACATATCCACAGGCTTGCTCCGGCCTCGAATACTTCGCGAGGCGTCCGATAATCAAGTGCTTGGTGCGGTCTTTCGAAATTGTAGTGGTGAATATATTCTCCGATACCACTCCTTGCTTCAGCGCCTGTCGCATAAGCTTTTGTGAACACCTCTTCATATTTGAGGCTGCGCCACAAGCGCTCAATAAAGATGTTGTCCAGGAATCGGCCCCTGCCGTCCATGCTGATCGCGACGCCATGGCGGAGAAGCACGCCGGTGAATTCGGTACTGGTGAACTG
>Ga0302270_10000060_pt1 | contig 110903 bp, 90 predicted proteins | sample III_Bog_E2_3_FD_198773 | JGI IMG/M metagenome (GOLD analysis project Ga0302270, IMG submission 198773) | Peat permafrost microbial communities from Stordalen Mire near Abisko, Sweden - III_Bog_E2_3 | ecosystem: Environmental > Terrestrial > Soil > Wetlands > Peat | place: Sweden: Abisko... | reverse complement strand
CCGGACATTTCGAGTTTGGAGTAAACATTCACATCGCTGGGGTCGGAGGTATTGCGGTAAAAGCAGGCGGGTGTTGTGCCGGTGGGTGGTGTGGTGTAGTTCAGGAACAAGCCCGTTCCAGGTCGCCAAGCGGTCATGGCCCAACCCGGCCTTCAGCACCATTTCAACTCCGATCAAATTTAAGAGCTTTTCTCTCCGTAAACGAGGAAAAACCGAAGAAGCAATGTATCGCCTCATTATAGTTTTACAAGGAGTGTACTCAATCCTGCACCAAGTGTCAACGAATGATCAGATTGCCCTCCCCACCCAAGGTACGGCGGGCAGGGTGGACATCCAGGAGCTTCCGCGCGTGTATCGCGCCAGATACGGCGACGTTGGGGCTGGCGGTTTTGATGTGTGGTTGGTGATGGACGCGTTTCTGCGGGGAGACAGCCTGCATTTGATTGGTTCTGCCTACGACGAGGCCCCGCTGAATTTGTACGACGTCCTTGTGTCGGTTCCTGCCTTGAGAATTGACGGATTGCGCCTTTCATCCTTCAACGCTATCGACAGACAATTGTATACCGACTTGAGGATATGGGTGGGAGTGTGGACGCACGCGGCATTTGCGGCGCAGGAGAGCGTTGCTGTACATTTATTATACAACGACAGCCAGTTTTCTATCTCCTCCCGCAGTGAATTTGTTGCACTTCGAGCGCCTACTGTAGCCGCAGGGCGCGTGGCGATGTGCACCACCATTAGCTACGATCAGGGTCTGCTGCGACTGTGGGCGCAGTACTATGCTGCATTAGGCACGGACCACTTTTACCTCTACTATAATAGCAACGACACAGCGACTCTCCAGAAGTTTGCGGATAAATTGGCCTATCTCGATGCTCGTGTTACCTTTATCCCATTCCCGTTCGCGTACTGGCTACCACATGCCACGCACACACGCAGGTACCACCACGTGCAGCTCGCCGCTGCAACGAGCTGTCTGTATAGGTTCTCGGATCGGCATGACTACCTGATTTTTCAGGACGTCGACGAGCTGCTGCTGCCTGCGCGACATGATACGCTTCCAGCTCTTTTTGACGCGGTTTCTCTGCCGTGGAGCTCCGCAATGTTCTGTATGGCGTGGGCGAAACTGGTTTTGCCTGCCCATGACAAGTCCGATCACAGCGATTTGGGACTGGAGCACCTGTTGAATAACCAAATTTTGAGGGTGCCTCCTGTTTGCGGTACGTTTGATGTAAAATTCGTCGTGCGCACTGCGAGTCTGCGCGAATTTCAGTTCGCACTGTTAAATCCTATCCCGTTTCTCGTCACGCCGCACCAGCTTGTAGGCCCTGTGTCTATAATGTTGCCGACGAGTGACGTCTTCTTCTTGCATTTGCGGAATCAGCGAAAGAACAGCAGCGAGGAGGACACGCTGGTCGAGCGCGCCAAAGAGGTCGTCGAGGATAGGCGAGCCAAGCTGCTGCTGTGGCGTGCCCTTGGCACTGACTTCCGTGCCTTCAATGCAGTCGGTTTAGCAGGGCAAGCGATGGTCGTTGACCCCGCCGCTGATCCCTTCTCCCTGTACACCCGCAGGCCAGTGGCGTGGCGCGGAGTCGAGACGGAATCCCCCCAGTGGGTTCTTAGCATTTTGGCTCTGCCCCTTGTTGAGCGGTGGCGTGCTGCGGCGACTGCGGTGTCTGCTGTGAATCCTACCGACCTTGTCGGCCTGACGCATGCGCTGTCCGCTATCGGCCTCACCAGAGACGACGACTTCGAAAAGTACGGGGCCTTCGCGCACTTGCAGACTGCGGAAGACGGCCTCTGGCAGCACCCGGAGGAGCTGGCGCGGGCGCTCATTGCAACGCGCGCCACACCGGCTGCCACAGGGCTCGTGCCGTGCCGCTTCCTCGAGGTGGGCACCTGGCGGGGCGCGACGTTCTGGCTGATGCGGGCGTACTTTGTTGCGCACGTCAACGCCGAGATGGTGACCATGAGCCTTGATTCGGACCGGAACACCGTGTACCCGGAGGTTGAAGCCCAGCTGCTGCACCCGTTCTTGCTGCGCGGGGATACGGCGGACCTGGCTGAGGCGATTGCGCGCGGGCGCGTGGGGCCGTTCGACATGGTGTTCATCGACGGGGACCACAGCTACGAGGGCGTGCGGGCGGACACGGCGCGCCTGCGCAGCGCAGCGCGCGTGCTCATGTACCACGACGTGGCCGATCGCCTGATAGCGGCGGCCCCCGGCAACAACGGCGGCGTCCCTGCGTTCTGGGCCGAGCTGTCCGCGGAGCTGGGGCCGCGGGCTGTGCAGACCGTCATCGGCAGCGGCAAGCCGCAGGACAGGCAGGGGTTCGGCATCGCCGTCCTCCCGCCGCCGCCCGCGCCGGCGCCGCGGTGCGGGCGTGCCCTGGAGGCGCGAGTGATGCCGTATTGAATCCACGACCCTCCACGCAATGCGCGCGGGTGTAGATGTGGCCTCGCTGTGCGCGCGCGGGTACCACCGGTACGTCTATTCAGTTTGGGTGATGAGTGAAGGAGGCATTCTGGGCACGGCACGGGACAGGCTTGTACGCGGCAACACATCGTCGCTCACTCGGCGGCGGCGGCCGACACGAGTGCGGAACGACCGAGGTGGCCCAGGAAGTAGACTTCAAGTTGTTCAAAGTCCGCGAGCACGGCATCCCCGTCACGTACACCCGCGCCCAAGCCACCTTGACCCAGCAGCTGTCCGACAGAGTCTACGACCCTGCAGATCCACAACGCGCGCGCGTACCGCTCGTACCGGTGGGGCAGCCTCCGCCACGACATCCCAGCCGCCAAGGTGCAAGCGTGGAAGCTCCTGCATGACGCAGCCAAGCGGCTTGGCCCAAGCCAACCTCAACCACGACGCCCCCGCCGGCCCGCCGGCGGGGGCCAAGCTCAAGCCTTTTTGATGTCCCAAGGGCCGAGGTTATGGCGCCCGTGTCTGCTCTGGCTCCTTCTGGTCGCGCCTCGCCGGGCGGCCAGTAAGCCTTGAGCCTCTGAGGGCTGGTTTGCTATTTAGCTGTCTGTGTGTTCCTAGAGTTCGCAATTAAAGTTGCGCCCAGATCAAGTTGTTCTCGAGACCGGACGTTTCATCAACTGGGAGGGGCTCGCCTTCATCTCCACACTCGCCCGCTTGATGTGCACCAGCGGCATCCGCGAGCACGGCATCCCCGTCACGTACACCCGCGCCCGAGCCACCCTGAACCAGCAGCTGTCTACGATAAAGATCCACAACGCGCGCGCATACCGCTCGTACCTGTGGGGCAGCCTCCGCCATGACATCCCAGCCGCCACGGTGCAAGCGTGGAAGCTCCTGCATGACGCTGCCAACCTCAACCACGACGCCCCAAGCTCAAGCCTTTTTGATGTCCCAACTTGAAGGGCCGAGGTTATAGCGCCCGAGTCTGCTCTGGCTCCTTCTGGTCGCGCCTCGCCGGGCGGCCAGTAAGGGCTGGTTTGCTATTTAGCCGTCTGTGTGTTCCTAGAGTTCGCAATTAAAGTTGCGCCCAGATCAAGTTGTTGTCTGCGAACTTCTTTTTATAAGAGGGGTTCACCCCCCTGTCCATGGCCTAGGCCCTAGACGGGTCAAAAAATATCTGGTAAACACACCTGTTCGTTTTGCGGTGTGCTTGCTGGCTGCCTGCGTGAGTTCAAGTTACGGTCCAGATGATCATCACGTTGAGTTGAGCACACACATCACTTGGCGTGACGACGCCGCACAAGAGAGGCAACCGCCACCATGGCCACCGTGACGGCCTCTGCCCCAGCTGCCGCCGCGGCAGCTGCCCGTGCCGCCGCCACCGCCGCCTGTGCCGCCGCCACGACGGCTGCCCCCGCTTGCGCCGCGGCGGCGGCTGCGATGCGTGCGCGCAGGTCCGCGACTACTCGCGATCGCCGCCCGCAGCCTGCTGAGCGGCAGAACGCCGCCATCATGATTGTTGACCGCGCATGCCCGCCGCGGCCACCATGCGCGCCGCCGCCGCTGTCGCCGCCCAGCGCTCGTAGCAAGCCATCTCCGTGCTGTACGTCTTACCTGGCGTTGGAACCCCGTCGCGCGCGCCTTTTTCCGTGCCGGCGCCGCGGCGGAGAACCCGGAGGCGCCCGCGCACGTCGGCGTCACGGCACGTGTCATGACCGAGATGCTGGATACCCCCGTGATGTACTGGCACGTGGTGCTGCCCGACTATGCCACGGACGCGCTGGTCCTTGTGGACGAGAGCAGCGGCGCGCGCATGGCGGCGGAAGGCCTAGACGATGGCAGCATCGTGGACGCGACGCACGTCAAAGGCGGCAGCTGGGTGCACACGGGCATACACCCGCTGCAGCGCAACGTGGGAGTATTTTTCCTCGCCGCCGCCGCCGTGCGCACCGCGTTGAAAGTGGAGGCGGTGTGCAATGCCTCGGGTGCCCAGCAACAAGCGATGGATTTGTCCGTGCCTGCATTCTGATTCGGATTGTGACGAGCGCGTGGCTTTGAAGCTTTGGGTGGGAAATGAAAAGGCAGCGGAGCTCGAGACGCCCCACAACAACAAACCACCTCGCCCAAACCCAGCCGCCAGACCATGGCCAACGATGCGGCGCTCCTGAACGAGCTCCTCGCAGACGAACCCAGCGGCAACGGCACGAGCACCCGCGGGTCCAGCATAACCATGTCCCGCAGCGCGCCGCTGTATGCGCCAGCACCGCCACAAGACCAACACACCACCCTGGGCGCGTCGCTCGCTGCCAGCTCCGAGGCGGCGCTGCAGCACGGAGACGCGCCGCCGTACGTGTGGTGGGTCGTCATTGCCGTCGCAGTGGCGCTGGCTCTGTTAGTGCTCGTCCTGGGCATGGGCATCGGCCACCGGCGCGTCGAGGTGCATGCGCCGCCCACCATGCACAACGGGCCCACGCGCATCGCACTTGAGATCCCAGACGCGCACGGCTCCATGCCCGAGCTGCGCGTGTACATTGACGGCCGCTCCGAGGAGGGCACGCTGCTGTTCAGCTGGACGCGCGACGGCACGGCGCCGCTGTGCGGCTTCACGCGCCCCGCGCTGCTCGAGTGGCTCTCTGCCAACTACGTGCCCGACGGCTCCCACGTGGACTCGGGCCACTTTTTGTGCATTGCGTTGTCGGGCGAGTACGCGCCGCGCCAGGCGGGCGGCTCCGTGCAGCAGGTGGGCCTGTACCTGTCCCCGTATGGCCTGCTGGTTGCGGAGCCGGGCATCAAGTTCAAGATTGATATTGGCGTCGTGGACGGCTCCGCCGAGTCCATCTGGGACGTGGGCACGGCAAATGAGAACGGCCTGATTGGCGGCCGCCAGGGCCGGCGCATCGCCAACGTGTACTGGACGCAGGCGACGGGGCGGCAGGCGCCACAGACGGTGCCGTGGCCCTTTTCGGGCGGCGACCGCAAAGGGCACAGCGACTTTGACCCCGTGTGGGAGTACGCGCGCAACGGCGTGTCGCTGCAGTTTTTGACGAATGGCGACCTACGCCTCACCACCACCGACACGTCCGGCACCGCAGTGGACCGCTTCCACGCCGCGACAGACGTGCGCTCGGGTCTCTCGGACCAGACTATTCATTTGTGCGCTTGAAACCGGAAACACAATTGTTAAATGTGATCGTCCCGGTTTTATCGTTAAAACAGCACAACACCACCGCCCTTTTTCAATCTAGTAAGCAGCTGGAATGAGTTTCGGAAGCCTTCTGTTTACCGGCGATGTGAACGGTGTCTTCCAGTTGGTTCCGCCAATCCTGTGCAATGGAAATGAAGTGAATGGATCAACAGCTGACTTCACAATTGAGTTGTGGGCGAAGCTCAGCGGCGCGGCAGGCACGCAGCCGCGGCTGTGGTCCTTTGGCACTGGCTTTGGAAACAACGGCGCACTGCTAGCACTTTTTATTGACGACAGCACACACATCGGATTCACCTTCAACGGTGTGAAAACAACATTTCCTGTTGAGACTATAGTGGTGGGCGTCTGGCACTTCTACACTGTGCAGTGCGTGTCACAGATTTTGTACGTATACCAAGATGGTGTCCAGTTGGGCTCTGTGCCGCTTCCCTATTTTTCATACGCGTTGAGCTACGTCAGTAGCAGTCCTTACTACGACAACAGCGGCAGTCAGAACTTCTCTATTGGTGGGGAGGCAACGCCAACACTCGCGACCACGTTTGCAGGGAACATAACGAACATCCGGTACACCCAAGGCGGCGCGCAGTATCCCGCCCAGGGGCCCTTCGCAGTGCCCACGACAAATCTAACGAATGACCAAGCTGGCTCCATGAACGTTCCGCTGCTACTGAATGCAAGCAGCTCCTCGTTACCTTTTGCTGACAGTGGCGGCCGAGCGTTCACATACAGTAATTTGGTCGGCTCTGGCAACTATGCTTTGAATACGTTCACCAGTCCAACCTGGAGTGCCGACACGCCGTACACAGTTCCGTGCTTTGCCAAAGGCACCCGCATCATGTGTGCCGACGGCAGTGCCATGCCTATAGAGAGCCTGCGCGAGGGCGATTACGTCCGCACTGGTGACGGCCGCGTCGTGCCCATCGTGGAGGTGCGCTCCTTCAAGACACCGGGTGCGCCGCGCGCGTGGCTGCCCATCGACCTGCTTGCGAAAGACGGCACCGTGGCAGCGACGCTGAGCCCGGGGCACGCCGTGTGGGAGCCGTCCACGCGCGAGTTTCGCCTTGCAGGCAGCTACGTGGATGAGGACATGGGCACCTGGCGCGGCCGCCGGCACGAAGACCTTGCGGGCACGGCCATCGAGTACTGGCACATCGTGCTGCCCGATTACGCCACCGACTCGCTGGTGCTTGCGAGCGGCATGATGACCGAGGCGCTGGACGGGGGCAGTGCCTTCGAGACTGGCACCGCTGCCACAGCCCCCTGGGTAGGCGTGCACCCGCTGCAGCGGCACGTGCGCTTCTTTGCGCCGGAATCCACCGACCGCGGCGTGATGGGCATGGCGATTGGTTCTCGCACTGGCGCTGCTGCCAGCAGCATGGTGGAAGTATTTTGAGTGTTTTGAGAAACTTGAAACGAACGTCTTGTGCACGTGACTTACCGCACACAACCAGCGGAGAAAATGAGGATGGAGAAGTGCACGAAATGAGCTCGTTCTTGGCGGCAACACGCCCGGCCAAAAAAATGATGGCAAATGGAACCACATTGTCGGCCGAAACTATCAAAGGGCATCGGCGCCCCAGCCAATCTCCGTCGGCTGCTCCACGCACCTCTATGGCAACCCATTTCGTCAGTCGGACTGCACGCTGCACCCTTCGATGCAAAGCCATCCGAACGAGTGGGAATTCCCTGGTTTCAAGGGAATTCAATGCCGACGACAAAGTCTTGCATCTAAAATAGAATAGCCTTCACCCCGCAACTGCAGTTTTTTTTACATTTGGAGACTTTATTACAACTTCCTGTGACTCCCACATGGAGAGCCGCCGCTTCGCGAGTGCATTATTTTGGGGAGCTGGATTTTTTTGGTGTGGGGCTGTGGCCCTATTTGTTGGCCGCCATGGCCGACGACGCAGAGGAGGTTGACATTGTGGGGCTTCCTGACCCCATCAAAGGAGCATCACGTCCAGCAAAGCAATTGTGCCGGCGTGTAGCTGCGGCGTCGAGGTGGGCAGGTCGATACGCGCACACGCTGCGTCAAAAACGGCGCGAAGGCTGCGCAGGTCACGCGAGCCCTCGAGCACTGGAAGCAGGGCTTCCTCGGTAAAGACGCCGCCGTCACAATCGGCCAGCGCATCCTGCGTGTCGGTGCATGCGCCAATACTGGCCCACATCCCGGGACCACGCAGCATGGTGCCGCTGCTGCAATTGTCGGACACGACCACCAGCGCCGAGGCGGCGTGCGTCGCCGCAAAGGCAGCACTCAGCTCGTCCGCATGCAGCGTCCCGCCGCCCCATAGGCACCACATATCCTCCAATCCACCGCCGGAAGCCGCCGCGCGCGGGCAGTCGTTCCCGTGCCCATTCTTGTAGATCCACACGCCCCTATGTGGCTCAGCCACCCATGCGGCAAGTTCCGCCAGCTTGGGCAGCAGCGCCTTGCGTGACACGACGGGACCAAACCATGCGTCCGTGGCCACAAGTCGTGTGCCCCACCGCGCAGACAGTGCTGCCGCCACTCGCGCCGTCTCGGTCGCGTCGGCAGCAATGCCAATGTCGGGGATGTCGGCAAGAACGAGCGCGCGCCATTGTAGTGACTCAGGATCCAGACAAGGGATGGTTGGTGCTGCTGCCATCAGAGCGGGGGTCTGGTTTGTCAGTAAACGTGGTTCTTGCATCATGTCGGGACACTACCACCCACCCCCTGTGGATGTTGTCGTACTCGATGACACGCAGAGCGACAGCAGCAGTGATGCATCTCTTGCGCCTCCACAAGGCGTCTTTCCCCCGTTTGCGTCCGCAGCAGTGCAAAACGTGGAACGCTCAAGACCATTTGAGACACGTGAGACACTTGAACGTCCGCGTAACCAAACATGAGAGCTGGAGTGGGCGTGTCGAAACAAGAAACAAAATGGAATGCGGACGTTCAAGACGAGCAGCAGGCGACGGCCGCGGTTCCGGCGCCGGTGGAAGCGACGGCAGCAGGAGGTGCGTGGCAATGTCCGACGTGCTGCACAGGGGCCATGGTTCGTGTACTGCCTGACGAGCACCGCCTCGGATGTGCCGTACGTGGGGTCTACCAACTGCCTCGCCCGACGCCTGCGGCAGCACAATGGCGAGATTGCCGGCGGCGCCAAGCGCACGGCGCGCGTCTTGTTGCGGGGAGGCGTGTGGGTGCGTGAGCTGAGCGTGAGTGGCTTTCCAGACGCCCGCGCCGCGCTTCAATTCGAGTGGATGCTGGAGCACCTGCGCCGACAAGGCGCGGGCGACGACCGTGCCGCGGGGGCCACGGCCCTGCAGCGCGGGGCGCGCGCGTTGCAGCGTCTGCTTGCGCGCCCTCACTCGACCTGTGCCTCCGCGCCCTTTGACGACTTTGGAGGCGTGTGTGTGTGCCGCGAAACGCCCGCCGCACGTGCGTTTGATTTTCCGCTGCTTCACGCCATAATCATGGACTAGTTCAAGGGCCGGCAGTCCGTGGAAGCAGAAACAGAAGCAGAAGGGGACGTCGAAGCGGAAGCTGTAGCCTGTGTCGCGCACCGGTGCAAAAACCACGCCTCCCACGCGCCATAGTGCGCATGGGAGACGTCGCTGAAAAAATCGCGGACGCCCTCCACAGTCAGTGGTTCCGATGGTTCAGGGTGCAGCACTGGTTCATTGTTTGGCATCGGAATCGACTCGAGCGGTGGCAAGTCGTCGCAGTCGAAAACACAAGGTGGTCGTGACGAAATAAGCGTGATGCGGTGGTGGTTTAGGGCTTGCATGCGCTCGTCAAATTCAGTGTCGTCAAACCCAAACTCCCCTGGTGCTCCTCCGCCATCGTCACTACTGTCGCTATCGCTGTCGCGGCGCAGGCCGATTGCATCCCGTTCTGAACTTGGATATTTGACTCGCTGCTGCAGCCGGTTGCTGGGCTGCGCTGTAAATCTTGGCGGTGTTTTGGGTTCCAGTGCCAGGAGCATGCCGTGCACTGAAATCATTGGAAAAAATGAGAGGTGTCGCTGACGGAGCGTGGCATGTCCAATCATCGGAATCATTCTTCATTCTGATTTTTTGCTTAAGTTTCTGACTCCATCCGCCGCTCTGATGATGTTTTCGCTGACATGCTGCGCATTCATTTTCCTGCGTGTCGTCCTCCTTAAAAAAACTCGCTCAAATCCCAGACAACACTATGGCTACATGGTACGGTGCGGGCGCATATACAGACGCACATGCGGGCGCATACGAGAGTGCAAATGCGGGCGCAGGCGTTGCGGTCGGTGCGGGTGTGAGCGCAGCCGCTGCACTCGACGCCGAAATGTTTGCGTGGCTATCGCAGCACTCGCTGTTTGTGCGCGTGCGGCTCGAGGACGCGGACTTTCCCAAAGAACTGGGCCCGCTGCTGGAGATCATGTACCCTGGCCAGCAGTATCGGAACGACGACAAGCTGCGCGACCTGCGTGCTGCGTTCGAGCACCCGCCGCGCATTCCGCTACTGGACTTGTGGATCTCTGCGCCCGACAACCCCCGTCGTTTGCAACCCCCCAGCGCGGTCTTTGCGCTCATGGACGAAGCCGACCGGTGGGGCCTGCCAACCTCCATCGTCGACGACCTGGCCATTGACGCGCTCCAGTGCTTCTTGGCGGGGATGCGCACGGGCATGGCGCCGGAAGGCAGCTTCAGTGCGCAAGACGTTGGCTGGGTCGACGCTGCAGACCGACGCGCGCCCGCCGTCGCTGTATGGATGCGCGCGCGCGGGCTTGAACCGGAGGAGCGTCAGAAGGAGCACGGTATGGCGCACATTGACCGCGTCTGGCGGCTGTGGCGTACAGCCTTTGGGGAGTGGTACAGCAAACGCGCAGCGCAAGCCCATCAGTTTAACATTCGGATTGACAAACGAGCGCCCGAACTCCTCGTGGATTGGCGCAATCCGCTGCCTCCCGCCCTGCACTACGTCCTTGGATGGAACAGTGAAGACGCCGATTGGTTCCGTGTCGGCGTGAATGTGCTCGGCGCGTGCGGGCGTGACATTTCGGCCATTTTTGGGATGGAGACACAATGGCAATGGCGTGCATGGCAACTCGGCAGTGCGCTTGGACTTGGAGGAAACACTGCCGTTATTGCAAGGTCCCTTGCTGCAGCGCAGGCACATGCGCACGGATGGGAGGGCGCCCTCAGATGGGGGGGGTGCGTGTATAATCTCCGTCACGGTTGCTTTTTGGGTGCGGTTGCGAGCGGAAACCTGCGTGTCGCGCAGGAGACATTTAACCAGGAAACCGACATGCAAGCACCCGAGATCGCGGCACGGTTCGGTCACGTAAATGTGTTGCGGTGGTTACAAACGCGAGGATTTAGCTTGGAATTTGTGTGCGAGTTTGCCGCACTGTGTAACCAACTGGATGTGCTGAAGTGGGCCCGTGCGCAGGTGCCCCCGTGCCCATGGAGTACGTACACGTGCAAATATGCTGCGTCCAATGGACACCTGGCAGTGTTGCAGTGGCTTCGCGCACAAGACCCGCCATGTCCGTGGGACGATACGACGTGCAGCGCAGCAGCCGCCGACAACCAGTTGGCGACCCTCCAGTGGGCGCGCGCGCAAGACCCGCCGTGCCCATGGAGCGCAAACACCTGCCGCGATGCTGCGTCCAATGGACACCTGGCAGTGCTGCAGTGGCTTCGCGCACAAGTGCCTCCATGTCCTTGGGATGCCCGGACAGCGTTAGTTGCCGAGGTTGGGCATCGCACGGACGTGCTCGCGTGGGCGCTGGCCAATGGGTGCCCTTCCGAGTAGTGAATTCAATGACCCGGGACCCTCCAACTAAACAAACCACATCTCAACACAACCAAACACCGCGGGTAGGGTAACGCTATGTCCGCATGGTACAGCGCCAGCGGTTCCGCGAATGCGGGTGCCGGCGGTGCGGGTTCCGCTGGTGGCGCGGGTATTGAGTCTGGCCGTGACGCCGAGATGTTTGCGTGGCTGTCGCAGCACTCGCTGTTTGTGCGCGAGAGGCTCGAGGAACCGGACTTTCCGCATACACTGGGCCCGCTGCTGGAGATCATGTACCCTGGCCAGCGGTATCCAAACGACGACATGCTGCGCGACCTGCGTGCTGCGTTCGAGCACCCGCCGCGCATTCCGCTTGCGGACTTGTGGATCACTGCGAAAGACAACCCGCGTCGTTTGCAACCCCCCAGTGCGGTGTTTGCGCTGATGGACGAGGCGGACCGCTGGGGCCTGCCAACCTCCATTGTCGACGACCTGGCCATTGACGCGCTCCAGTGCTTTTTGGCGGGAATGGTGCCCAGCGGCAGCGTTATTGTCCAGGACATTGGTTGGATTGGCCCTGCAGACCATCGCGCACCCGCTGTTGCCGCGTGGATGCGCGCACGCGCGCTTGCACCGCAGGAGCGTCAAAGGGAACACGGTATGGGGCACATTGAGCGCGTCTGGCGGCTGTGGCGTGACGCCTTTTCGGAGTGGTACATGAAACTTGTACGGGAAGCTGGCTATTTTCCCATTCTTTTTCATGTCGACGTCCTCACAAGAGAACCTGTTAGAAATTGGCGGGAGCCGCTGCCTCGGGCCATGCACTTTGTCCTTGGATCAAGCGGTGCAGACGCCGGCACCTTGAACGAGTGGTGCATCGTCGGTGCGTGTGGGCGCGACATGTCGGGGGTTTTCGGTCCGGGCGCCGAATGGGCGCACCATGCGGACACAATTGGCAACGCGCTTGGACTTGGCGGCAACACGGCCGTCATTGCAAAGACCTTGGCTGCAGCAGTAGCGAAACACGGACGTCGATCATGGCTCCTGGACGACCTCCGGCAAGGTTGCTTTCTCGGCGCCATTGCCCGCGGAAACCTGCGCGTTGTGCAGGAGATGTTTTCCGCAGACTATCTCCCCAGTCACGCGACGGAGATCGCGGCGCGTTTTGGTCACTTGGATGTGTTACAGTGGCTGCACGCACGCGGATTCACAACGGTGCTGGTGTGCAATACCGCTGCAAAGTGGAATCAACTGGACGTGCTCAAGTGGGCGCGCGCGCAAGTGCCCCCGTGCCCATGGAGCACCGAAACGTGCAAAAATGCTGCGTCCGGTGGATACTTGCCCGTGCTAAAGTGGTTGCGCGCGCAAGACCCACCATGCCCGTGGAACTTTCAGACTTGCGACGAGGCGGTTCTGAACAATGACATGGAGGTCCTGCAGTGGGCGCGTGCGCAGGTGCCACCGTGTCCGTGGGACATCTATGCATGCGCTATTGCAGCGGGACGAGGTGATTTGGACATGCTCAAGTGGTTGCGCGCACAGGACCCGCCTTGCCCGTGGGATACTCGAACTTGCGATGACGCCGCAAAACGCAACTTCTTGGAGATCCTCCAGTGGGCCCGCGCGCAGGTCCCGCCATGCCCATGGAGTGAAATGACGTGCCGCGAGGCCGCCTCCGAAGGACACCTCGCGTTGCTCCAGTGGCTTCGTGCGCAGGTGCCGCCATGTCCTTGGGATGAACGGACGTGCGAGTACGCAGCAGGAAGCGGTCATCTTGAGGTGTTAAAGTGGCTTCGCGCGCAAGTGCCACCCTGTCCTTGGAATAGGGAAACGTGTGCGGCGGCCAGGTGGGGAGGCCGTCACATGGACGTGGTGGCGTGGGCCCTCGCCAATGGATGCCCTCCAGATATATACAGTTAAAGTTTCTGTTGAAATGGCTTGGCTTTCTTTACAGCAAGTGGCGTGATGTGCGATTGGATTGGGGGGTGTCCGCAGCATGTGCCGACACAGTTTGTTCCGGCATCCCTTTGCGTCCCTGTGGTTGGCGCTGGCTTGTCCGGCGCCACCATTGCGCGAGTGGCCGCAGAGGCCGGATCCAAGGTGCTCGTCATTGACAAGCGCGCACACGTCGGTGGCAACATCTTTGACTATGTGGATCCAACCGGCTTTCGTGTGGCGTTCCAGTCCACAGACAGTGGGCTGCTGCACGTGCCGCGCAGTGTACTTTGTGTGCGCGCGATTGGCACCAAGTGCTTATTTACAACGTATGATTGGAGATTGTTTTACAATTGCGCGTTGTTTTTTGTTCACAACAAAGCTGTTTTTCATGTCATGTTTCTGGGTGAGTGTTGCGCACAAAACAAATACACAAACACGTGACCGACTAATTTTTGGTTTCCGCTGTGGTACCCCTGCAGGCAATATAGAATGGCGCTTTCCGATGCGGACCTGCTGCGCGACTTTTACGTCATTGCCGTCGTCACCAACCCAGAGCGGTTCGAGACGCGCTACCGCCTATTTCGCGAGTTCATGGCTCGCATGCACGGGTACGGCGCGAAACTGCTGATTGTGGAGGGCGCATACGGCGACCGCCCCTTCGAGATTACAGAGGAGGGCAACCCATGGCACGTGCGCGTACGCACCGAATCGGAGCTTTGGCACAAGGAGAATCTTATTAACCTTGGCATCAGCCGTCTTCCAACGACCTGGAAGTACGTGGCATGGATTGACGGAGACCTGGATTTTGTGCGGCCCGACTGGATGCTCGAGACCGTGCACGAGCTGCAGCACCACGCTGTGGTGCAAATGTTTGAGGACGCCATTGATTTGGGGCCGCAGCACGAATTCTTGACCGTAACCAAGTCCTTTATGAGCTGCCACAAGAAAGGGCTCATTCCTGGTGGTGGGGCGAAAACGGTGGAAACTGCTGCTGCCTCCGATGGTGCGAGCAGCAGCAGCAGCTACCTGCCGCTGTATAAGATGGTGCGTGGAGGACAACTCGTCTGGCACCCTGGGTATGCGTGGGCGGCGACACGCGAGGCAATTGATACGGTTGGTGGCCTCTTTGAGCTTGCTGTACTCGGGGCGGCCGACCACCACATGGCGTGCGCACTGATTGGCAAGGGAGAGCTCAGCCTTCCCAAAGCCATTCACCCAAACTACAAGAGCGCCGTCATGCGGTGGCAAGAGCGCGCCGACCGCCTGCACCACAACGTGGGGTACGTGCGAGGCACGATCTACCACTTCTGGCACGGCAAGAAGAAGGATCGGAAGTACAAGGAGAGGTGGAGCGTGTTGCAGGACTGTGCGTACGACCCCCTGCGCGACGTGCATAGAGACTGGCAGGGCGTGCTCAGCCTGTATCCTGGCCACGAGGCGCTGCGTGACGCGATCCGTGGCTACTTTTTGGCTCGCAACGAGGACAGCATTGACAAGTAACAGTACTCGGCCGCCGCCGTAGGTGGCGGCGACGAGTACTACCCCTGCTTGACGCCCGCAAATCGTGCGCTGTACGCGCGCTACAAATCCGCCGCATCAGCGGAGCGAGACGTTGTGTTTGTCGGGCGCATGGCCCAGGCTGTATACCTGAATATGGACCAGGCTATTCATAATGCGCTCAAGTGTGCGGATGTGCACATTCACGGCGGTGACCCAGCGATTTGGTCTCAATGAATTGAATCAATGAATTGAAGCATACGCGATCTATGCAGAGGTCTCCTCGGCTGCCTCTTCACCCTCGTTATTCTCTCCCTCGTCACCCATCTCAAAGTCCTCTTCCATGGGATTCACGTAGGCTTGCGTGGCAATGTCGGTGCGCAACAAACCACGGATCTGCCGTGGCTTCTTGACGACGCGGCTGCTGCTGGCCTCAATGGCGACGCTGCCGCAGCGATTGCGCTTGATTCCCACCGTGGAAGAAGACACAGCGGCCGCCGAGGCAGCAGCATCCGCGGCAGCGGCAGGGTCTGGCACGTCATCGGGCGCAGCATACTGCGCCGCGCCGTGGTGCACCCAGAAGCGCACGCCGCGATCCAACAGCGGCCGCGCACATGCACTGGCGGCAGCAGCCATGCGGCGCAGCGCTGCAGAAAATTCGGCGGGTGCGTGCTGTGCCGCGCATGATGCAGGCAGCGTGTCTGGCGTTCCTGGCGCGTCGTCGTCGTTCTGCCCATTCAGCGCCGCCATCATGTGGAGCTGGGCGGGCAGCGATGCTACTGAGGTTGGCGGCTGCTGCCAGAAGCCGGCGGTCCACGCGCGGACCGTGTCGTCGACGCAGCCCACGCCGCGCACGGGGATGCCGGCCACCTGGCTGCCGGCGACCGGCAGCGCAGTGGAAGTTGGCGGCGGGAGCAGCAACGCTGGCATGTCATCGACGCTGACGCTGACGCTGCTGCTGCCGCCAACGTGGACGCCAGCACTGGCCGCCAAAATGTGGCGTCCGGGTGCGGCGCGTGCGAGGAGCAACCACTCTGCGCGGTCCGATAGCACCTCGTGGTCCTCGAGCTGCGACGCTGGGGCGGCCACCAACTCAAACACGCAGTCCTGAGCAGCGCTCAGCCACTGGTGCGCGTCCTGGCGCAACGGCGCGAGGGCCATGCCAAGCGCGGCGCGGCTCACGCAGTCGGTAGACAGTGCAAAGGTGTGCGCCAGGAACGCGGCGTAACGAAACCCATCGCCCGCAAGGCGCAGCAGCCGCGTATACACGTGCACCTCGTCTGGGGTCAGTGGCCAGCAGCGCCGCTCCGTGAGGCATGCGGCACGCACGGCGTCTGCGACGGCAGCCATCCGATCAAGCGGCCGCGACACCTTGCCCGCGCGGGCGAACACATGGAACGTGGCGAGAGCGCGCAGCAGCGGCATGCGCCAGCCGCACGGCAGCGCCTCGGCAAACGGCAGCCTCCTCAACCACGCTTGCAGGGAATGCGGCTGGGCCTCGCACCCTTGTGGCGCTGCGATTGGCGCGGCTGCGGGCGATGTTTGAGGTGCCGCGCGAGGCGACGCAAGCGGAGCCCACAGCATGTTTGTCAAGAATGCGACGCGTAGGGCATTTGCCTCGCTTTTTGATGATGGCGTCAGGACGCGCTCAATGTCGGCCGCGGACGCCTCGGTGCGCAGCCACGTGACCAGTGCCGTAGGTTCCAGGCCGGCGCGCGCCGCCGCAGGCGCCAGGAGGTCATCGGGGGCGCACGCTGCATTGTCCGTTGGGTAAGGGAGCGTGCCTGGGGAAATGTTTTCGCTGCTGCCTTGTTTCGCCAAGGACGCCATGCCTGTTTGGTCTTTTGCGCCGAGAAAAAATACGGGGAAACAAACGAGGGCAAAAACACAAGCCGTTCCTCAAATGGTTCCCAGCATCGCGGGTGACATGTCTTAAGGGCCAACATTATGTAAATCGACCGACTGTGAATGTATAATCTGCTCGCGTGAACAAATTGCGTCTGTTGTCGTGCCAAATGTCCATGGCGATCTCTTCCGATTTTAGCAGGACTATGGAGGCGGCAGTCGCCGCAGCGGAGAGAAACGCAGACCCCCTCAATGACGCCTTTTCGCTACCCTCGGCAGCATTTTCGTCTCTTGTCCCGCGCAAGCCGTGGGCGCCAACTTTCCATTGCGCGATGTTGGCGGCGGTTGGAAACCCATCGTCCAAGCAAACTAAAACAAAAGTAGGTGCAAGGCCTTTGCCAGCAACGCGTCCGACTGCCCTCTCCAGTTTTGCCCTCTCCAGGCATTTAAACCATGTGGGATGCACGTGCAGACCGTCGCACGTTCCGTCGATGCAAACCCGAGTGGGTGCAAGACCTACATCTGCTGTTGGTTGGGAAATACCCCCAAGAATCCATCGCCGACTATACACGGCGCATCTTTGCGTACGTGATTCAGATACCGTTGTTCACGGCCATGGAACCCGTGTTTCGTCACGCGACGTTTGTGACGGCGGCCGAAGCATCTTGGGAATACAGGCATGTCCCGGATCTGCTGGCGTTGTCCGTATCGATTATAAAGCAACTTCGGGATTACATCGAACATCCTCTCTTTAAAAAATCCGAAGACGAGCAGCACGACGTTGAATTGATAGCCTGGAGGCTCGAACAGGACACTTGAAACGGTGCATTCGATGGGTGCATGCCTCGGTACGCTTCCGATTTTGGACCAGGTCCGGTTGCACCGAAATCCCTCGGAAGGGAACAAGACACCGCGCCCACCGCGTCGCGCTGGACTGGGAAATATGCACCACACCCTGAGCCAGAAGTGCCACAGAGTCGCATTCCAGGTCCATCGACGCCACCGCACCCGCGTGCGCGCCCCTGGCTGATGATACTGCCGCTCCCACCCCTTGGAACTCCCATGAGCGATGAGCACCTACACAGGTGATCTGACATTCTGTGCTGCAAGTAAACAAAGGCCTTCACACGCAGGTCATCACCAACGAAAAAGATGCCCGGTTGCTACACAGGACAATCCATTGGCGCAAACACCGTAGATCCAAGCAGTCCGACTTGCCAATATTGCGCGCAAGGGTATGGCAATTCTTTCGGGGGTAGTTGTGAACCTTGCACTGCAGGCACAGAAAATGACGGCACAACAAACGGCGTATGCTTCCCATGTCCAGCAGACCATTTTTCTGCTGGTGGTGACAACAGTTGCACGCTATGCCCCGCTTACCATGCAGCTGCTGCTGGTTCGGGGTCGTGCATTGCGTGCCAAATTGGCATGACGGATGATAACAGTGGGGCCCACTGTTCACTTGGGTGCGCTGCCGGTACGTCCACAGGACCAAACACACCCGTTTCTGTTGGCAACGCGTGTACACAGTGCTCGCAAGGATTCGGTACTGACCCGACAAACGAAGGCGTCGGACAGCCTTGTATACCCTGTCCAACGGGTTACTTTGCTGACAATAGCACCGGGAAATGTCTTCCGTGCGGCGAAAATACCTACAACTCGGACGTTGGTGCAACTGCTTGCACGCCCTGCCCACCAAACCATACATCACCAACAGGGTCAAACTACTCCGACGCGTGCACCCCATGCTACGCAGGGTTTACAATTGATACACACAGCTCAGCAGATGGTTGCAATGTGCAATGCCAACCTGGTACTTCCACAGGACCGGGAACAACATCCCCTCTTGGGGGGGAGTGCGCACCGTGCGCTCCAGGTTTTTTCACAAATATGTTACTTACAAGCGGCTATGGCCAACCTTGTGAAGCATGCACGGATGGCCAAGCTTTTTTAACTCCGGGTCAAGTCGGATATCCTAGCAGTGACTGTGGTCTGTGTCAAGCTGGGTACTACGCGCTTGGCGCCGAATGCAGTGGGGACGGCAGTGGAAGCGGTAGTGGAAGCGGGGTGGTATGTAGTGGCGGCGTTTGTACCGAGTGCCCCATTGGTTTCTTCACGGGAGGGGGTGCAAACGTGGCATCGTGCACCCCGTGCCCGTTTGGGACCACCACGGGTGTCTCTGGCGCCACCACGAGCAGTGCTTGTGTTGTTCCGTGCGATGCAGGCAACTCCACTGGACCTGGCACTGTTGGTGGTCCTGAAAGCGGAACGTGCTCTGCGTGCAGTGCTGGGTTCTTTACCGACACGTCGAGTGGTAGCAGCGACTCTGGTCAGCCCTGCATATCCTGCCCCAACGGGACGGCCCTTTTACCCGGAAACACTGCAGCGGTGCTGAATTCAAGCGCTGCGTGCGGGCAGTGCGGCGCAGGAAACTACGTACTGGATGGCGTGTGCACCGCATGCCCTGTTGGATCCTTCTTTGCTGGAGGCGCAAACGTGGACGCTTGCACCCAGTGCCCCCCGAATACGTACAACGCAAGCACTGGCGCCGCAAGTTGCACGGCGTGCCCGGCCAACTACATATCTGCAGCAGGGTCTGGGTCTTCCGGTGCTTGTATGGCTTGCGCGTCCGGGCAGCTTGCCATTCTCGGTGTCAATACATGCTACACCCCACAAGCATCTGCCTCGCCGTCGTCCCCATGGTTCCTTGCATTCATTCTGCTTCTCGTGGTGGCTGTTGCAGCGATCCTTATTTTGATGAAGCGCAAGAACCCAGCCTAAGTCTGTCGTTTTGTGTTTTTTGCCTGCGTGTGCCACAAGCTCGATTGCCGAATTGAAACACTACAAAAAATGTGTGAAAAGTAGTTACCATGAAGTCCACGGCCACGGTGACAATACCGCAAACACGCACGGACAAGACGCGCATGCGTGCCGCGCGTCGCAGCAATGCGGATGCAGCACCATGTTCAGTACAAAGTGCACCAGTACTGGGAGTCACTGTGTCATCTCCAGCGCCCGAAAATCCACCGCTGCCTATAAAATCCACGCCAGACTCGGCTGCAGCAGTTTCCTCGTCGGCGGTGTCTGACGAGGTGTCTGACGAGGTGTCTGACGAGGTGTCTGATGCGGTGTCTGACGCGGTTTCTGACGCGGTGCCATACGTGCCACCGTCGGAATGGATGCCGGCATCCACCGTGCTGGCGCAGTGTGCCCTGCGCGCAACAGCCTTTCATTTGGCGCAATGCGAGGTGCTGACGGCCGACATGCACGCTGCCGGTGTCGGCTCCAGCCATCATACGCTGCGCGACAGGCTAAACCGGCAAATAATACTGCTGCTCGGCGCCGAAGGGCACGCCGCTTTGTCGGCGGCGCTGCTGGCGGCGGCAGATACGGGCTGCGCGGCGGTACGCGTGGCCTTGCCGCTCACCGACAATTATCCCCTGCACACGCCAGCGTGGAGCCGCATTGCTGCGTGGACGCCTGCCACGCGCGCGTGGGCGCTGGCGCATTGGTTAGGGAATGGCCGTGCGTCCTGGAGATCCGAGTTCCCGTTCACGCCGTTGCAGCCGTGGCTTGGCACGGCAGACGGCAGCAGCCGATGGGGCGTCATGAACTCCCTGTCTGCCGCTGCCGGGTTTGCGGTGGCGATGGTTCCGTGGACGGATGCCACGTTGGACTCCACGTCTGGCGCGGCGCGGCTGCTGGAGCGCAAGTTGTCGGCGGCCAAGACGGCACAGGCGGGGGCGGTGCCCGTTTGCACGCTGCACCTTGACATTGTCGCCGAAGCCAGCGGACCGCAGTTTGTGCTGGACGCGGCGTGGACGGCACCGCCACCATGAAGAACACAGCAGAACAACCCTGCCGCATTGTTTGAACAAGCTTCCGATGGAGAACGAGCACTTCAAGTCAAGGACACCCCCTCAAACTGCAGTGCACAGGCATCGGCAGCTGCATCTCCATGATCAACAACCCACGTGACGGGAGGCAAAGGTCTCTCGCGCTTCAAACGCCACAGCGTCGAATCGGAAACGTGGGTCTGCGTGAAGCGCATGTCTGGATTTGCCGCCTCCAGCAGCTCGGCGAGGGTTCGGAAGCCCAACGCCTCCTCACATAGGTGCTCTGGGTATTTTGCGTGAAAAAAGAACTCTGCTGGAGACAAGCGCAGCACCTGGAGTCCACATCCCAGCCACCACTGTATTCCTCGCAGCCTATCGAACTCCGCCAGGCCCTCCGTTGTGGTGAGAGGTTGTTTTCGTCGTAGAAGTGCCTCACCAATGCGTTGTCGCTCCGCGAGCCGCTGTTCAATCTCTTCCGCGGTGGCAGACATGTTTGGGTCAAAAACAGTTTGCATTTCCCAAAAGAATTTGCGATTCCATTTTCTTTATTTTCCTCGCCTATTCAACTTTTTTTTAAAAAAATTTCGCACGCATCGAATTCTAGCAATGGCGGCACTGCACGAAGGCGCCAGCAGCGCCAGCAGCGCCAGCAGCGCCAGCACCGGGCCTGCAGAGCATCGATCAAACTATGTATTGCATCTGCTTGCCGCCGCCAACAGCGAGGGTGACGTTCGCAACGGCTGGCGCGGATTTTCGGTGGGCGGAGGGGTGATACTACTGGACATGCCGCAAACAACCAAAGTTCGTGTGGAGCTGACCTGCGTGGCGGACGCATCACGGCAGTCGGACTGGTTTGACGGCCCTGTCTGGAGCGAGGACGTGTGCAAGCCGGAAGACCGGATGCACTACCTCGCGGCAACGCTTCAGCACACAGAGCTGCCATGGTATGACGTGCGCGTCGAATGGGCGCCGGACGTCCTTGCCTGGAGCGCGAGCGGCTTGCCGGCCTTTGACGTAACAAATTCCAGCGCCGTCCTTCCGGCAGTGCTTGCGTGGTACGACGGGCTCGTGTTTCCTCCACCAGTTATGCTTTTCCCAGCGGACGTCCCACAGCTGTGGCTGCACCCCGACGGCTCCGCAACACTTCATTGCCGCAGATGCTTGGTGTGTGTGCTGGGCACCGCCGCCGCCGCCGAGTTTTCTGCAGGCGCCGCTGCGTGCGGGGCAGTCATTGCGCGGCCCCTGCACTATTGTGCAAAGCACTTGTGAGTTGAGGTGCACAAACTCAGGCAAACACGCCGTATGGAGGTGCACGAACTCGGGCAAACACGCCGTCTGGCGGCGCCAGACTCGGTGGTGGAATGGAGCCGTCGTTCGCAGGGCAGGGCTGCGTGTAAATGAAATCGCGCAAGTCAAACCCTTTGGCAGTGAACCGGGAGACGATGCCGGCAATCAGGTCGTTGGGCAACGTGGGCGTGCGGCTCAGGATCCAAAGGGTTTTGCGGTCTGGAGACCCAACCACCGCGTGGCTGTAGTCGTCTGCAAGCTCGTAGATCTGGTACGGCGCAAAGAAGGGCCCAAAGAACGAGACCATCAGCTTGGCGTGGCTGGCGTCCACGGCGTGCGCGCGCCCGGTGGCCGTCTTGCGTGGCGCGTCGCACCGGGCCTTGTGCGAGGCGTTAAAGACGCGCACGCCGCCGTCCGGCTTGAGCGTGTACGTTGCTGTCACTCCCACCGCGTTGCGTTCAAACCACACGGGCTTGCGTGCAATCTCAAACCACGTGCCCGCGTATCGCCGCAGGTCTACATATGGCACCGTGGCAATGGGCGCGCTGGGTGCTGCCCCCATAATGCTTCCGCCGCCACGCCTTTTCAAATGTGCAATTGATTTTTATTTTGAAGAGTGTAACGCAGCGCAAAGACTCGTCCGTTGCGTTCTGTTGTGTTGCTTTGCAGAAAGCAATGTCTATGGCTGCTGCTACAGGTATTGTTGCGGATCGCGGCAATCTGGTCGACATTGTGCTCCAGGTGCTACTTGCGGCTCTGTGCGTACACACTGCCGCACGCCTCTGGGTGGCGTCCTGGCAACTGCTGATTTTCTTGGCACTTGCGCACGAGTACGCAGACGCGTTCAAGTATGTCGGGGGTCTCGTGGCTGGCGTGCTGGGGCCCGCATTGGTGCGGTGGGGCTGCGTGGACGCGGACCCCTTTGCGCGGGAAAAACAGGTCGTCCGTTGGCAGTTCCAGGTCTGGCAGTTGGGGGTGCACTTGGTTTTTGCAGTCGCGGGTGCCGCGCTTCTCGCGAAAACAACGTGGCTAGAGGCGCCTGACAGCGCGTGGACGCCGCAGCCAGAGCCGCACATGTACTTGGTGCTGTTCATGCTGTCGCAGCTAGCGGTGTGGACGGACACGGCGATACGACACGTCCTTGTCGATGAGCGCCGCCACGATTACACGCTGATGCTGCTGCACCACGTCGTGACGCTGGCCCTCGTGTCGCTGGCCCTGTTTGGCGGCATGATGCCTGCGGGCCTTGTGGTCCTCTTTCTCCATGACACCAGCGACGTGTGTATCGACCTCCTCAAAATGGCCAGCTTGGCGCGCGTGGAAGGGCGGCGCGGCGGTTTTGCCTCCGAGGGCGTGTATGTTCTGTGCCTGGCGTCGTGGGCGTACTTTCGCCTGTACGCGCTGCCGCAGCACGTGCTTGCCGTTGCGCGCGCGCTGCTGCCAAGCACCGTACGTATTTTTATGCTCGGAGTGCCTGCTTGGGATGTTGTCAACGAGCTTGCAGCCGAGCTCGCTGCCGCCCCAGACACGGGCGCAATCCTCGTACTACTGACGCTGCTGCTCGTCATGCACGTGTACTGGTTCCAGGTACTGCTACGGGTAGGCTGCCGCATCCGGCGCGGCGAGCGCGCGCACGCAGCAGGCCAGGCCGAGTATGCCGAACAGGAGCCAGAGTGCGACCAGGAAAAGGAGGATTGAGTTTGTGGAGTCGCGTGAAGCCAATGCATCCGTTTGGCCTTTTGTCACGAGAAAAAGAAAAACAATCATGGCGCGACTTCGGGGTGGTATATGCATTGCCCTCCAACGATCGGAAAGGCATTTCCGCCGTTGGCCCAGTCGTAACACGCCTGCTGGCCGTCAATGCACGTGAACCACGGCACGCCTGCAAGCTGGCGCACAAAGTAGCCGCTGTTGCGGCACTCGGCCAAGCTGAGGCAGCGGTAGCGCGGCGAGTCTCCTGGCGCACCCACGAGTACCCCCCCATTCCCTCTGTAATTTTTACACGCCTCCAGGGAGACGCACGCAGTACCCTCTGGAGTGTTGTGCAGAACGAGGCCAGGGACTACGGGGCCACAGTCTGCCTCCGCCACGCAGTACTTGTACGGCCCGCCGTCATCCACGGGCAGCATTCCCACGGCGCGGCAGCCCGCCTCTGTCCAGCACGTCTGGACGCCCGCTGCAGCCGCTGAAGTCCGCGTCGGTTCTGTCGTCAGGTTCCGCGGCAGCGTGAAGAGTCCAGGCTGTGCGCCACACTCTTGCGCCGTCAGGCACGCGTGTGCGCCCGTTGCGGGGTCGACGTGCACTACCTCGTTCGCATTGCAAGCGGGCACGCAAACCCGGCCCGTATGGTCCGTGACGCCACCAAACTGCGTCGTACACTGACCAGGCGACACGCATGTGAGCGGCACCTCGGGGCCCCATGGCCCCGCAAACGCGGGAGACTGCAGAAACACATTGCCCTGCCGCGTGCAATCTACCGTGGTGATGCACGTCGAGTCCGCCAGCGAGGGCAGCCAGCCCACGCCAGACGTATCCGGCGCGCGCTGCGCGCACTCGCGGGGGTGCGTGCAGTGGCCCACCGCCCCAGGCAGTGTGTCCCGCAGCAGGTTTGCGCCCGTGAGCACTGCGTCGTCGTAGCACACATTTTCCACGTCCATGTAGCAGGCCGTGGGCTTGGCAATACAGTCTTGTATGCTGAGGCAGCCACGCATCAGGTCGGCCACGGGCGTCGCGCCGGTGCACAGGCCGATCTGGTTGCGGCAGCGCGTGCGCACGCCATCAAAGAAGGACAGCGCATTGTGCGGGTCCGGACACGGCTCACACGTGTTGTTGGCCATGTTGAGCGTCGTCGTGCAGCCGCTGACGTCGGTGCAGAGCATGGGCTGCTCGGGGTCCGGTGGGTGCATCAGCACGAGTCCCTTGTCTGGTGCGCAGTCGGCCGCGGTGCCGCAATACACGGCGCCGTCGGTGGCGGCGTAGTTGGCGGGCACGTTTAGCACGTCGCCACGTGACGCGCATGCCTCCAACGTCATGCACGCCGTGGGTGATGCCGCGTCCTGCATCCACTGCCACTCAAACCGTGCCAGCGTGTCGGCGCACGTGCCGGTGGCTGTCACATGGCAGCCGCCGCAGTCCTCCGGCTGCACACACGCGCGGTCTGATTCGTGCAATACGCCACCGAGAGCGCGTGTGCACTGTGCCGCCGTGACGCAGGCGCTGTTGTATACGTACATCCCAGGCGCGCACTGCGGCACGCACGTGCCGGCGCTGGTGTCGATGCTCCACCCGCGCGCCGCGCACTCGTCATGGCCAATGCATGTCGCCGCCGCCGACGCCGCGTCCTGCGCGACGCCATGAGCGAAGCGGTCGGAGGCGTCCGCACAGAGAGAGGCGTGGCCAACGACGCACCGGTTGGCTTGCGTCTCGCACTCGGCCTTGCTGGTGCACAGGCCACGGCCCGCATCGACGAGGCGCTCGTCGGCGCGACAGATGGCGGCGGAACGGCACGCCCCAGCGGCGACGTCCACATACCGGCCGGCTCGCTGGCACTCGGTTGCGTCCATGCAGCTGAGTGACGTGTCGTCTGTCAGCTGGCCCCCTGCGCGGCACGCGGCAGCCGTGGTGCACGGGGCGGTAGGGTCAGCGGCAATCACCCAGAAGCCTTGCGGGCACACAAAGATCTCGGGGCGCGTGGTCTCTTGCCACACCGTCCACACGAGAAAGACGATGACGGCAAGGAGAATTAGTGCGAGGGCCAGCTGCAAGCTGCGCGGCATCGGCTGTGGCGCAGTTGGCGGCAGCGCACCAACAGGTAACACAGGTGCGCCCCAGATCCACGCGAGAGCAGCGGCGCCGCTAGAGGCAATTAGTGCGGACGCGTACGTGGCAGCCGGCGTGGCGCCGCCTTCGCGCACAGACGCCGGTGCGCCTGGCACGGCGACGTCACCGCTGCCTTCGCCATTCGACATTGTTTGCCGGGGTGCGCTCGCGGGGAGAACGGCACGCCGCGTGTTTACTTGGTCACGCAGATCGCATACTTGCCTTCCTTTTCCTTTTCCTTTTCCTTTTCCTTTCCCTGTTCCTTTCCATTCTCCCAGATTGCATTTCTGAGGCTGCTTTTCATGGCGCGCACGCGCAGCATGTCGAAACCAGCCATTCAAACACAAAAAGCCAGGGCGGGGCTTGTGTTTTCCGTGCCACGTACGGCACGCCAGTTGCGCCGGCGGCGCCCACTCGGCCCAATCAGCGCTTCCGCGCCCGTCTACTTGGCAGCAGTCCTCGAGTACGTGTCGCGCGAGCTGCTGCACGCAGCTGGGGCGAACGCCGTGGCGGCGGGGGCGAAGCGCATCACGCCAAAGCACCTGCGCCTGGCGGTTCACAACAACACTGAACTCAACCAGCTCGTTTCCCTTTTGACAGGGAAACGTGGTCTCCTCATGCCCTTGCTGCCACGCAGACAGCGCCCGCCCCCATAATCCGCGCATCCACGGCCTTCCATCCCGACGCAATAATGCTCGGCCACTGCGGTTTGGTCTCGGAGGGGGAAAAGGACGGCACTGCACCCACCGGCAGCACAACGGTGCGGGCGCGGTGCGCTGCCGGCACTGCCGCAAACTCGCACCGCGTCCACGCGTGGATAATGACGCTCAAGAACCGTGTCACGATGGTGGTGAAGCTAGCGTGAGAAAAGTTGGGCGGCGGCGGGGCCATCTCGGACTCAAGGGCAAGGCCCAGCGTACGTCCGTCTGCAGGAAACATTGCGATAGGAAAGTTATCCAGCACGCCGCCATCGATAAGCAGGCGCCCGTGCTCCGTGTCAACGGTGGGCGCAAACACAAAGGGCAGGCTCATGGAGGTGGCGACGACTTCGGCCGCGGGCGTGTTGCGCGCAGACTCGGGTGTCACATACACCGGCTGCACCGCACCAAGGTCCGTCTGCACCACAATGAGGCGCACGCCGGTGGCTTGGGCAATGTCTGCGAGAGTGGCGTCGCCGCGGCCGTGCATCTTGGCGGCAATGAGGCTGCGCAGCGTGGCACGCAGCGCGGAACCGTCGTCAATGCCCGTCCGCTGCTCCATCAGCATCAGGCCCAACGCGCTTGCGATGGGAACGGGAGTCCAGAAACTGCTGTCGCTCAGCGTGCGTGTCAGGTCTAGCATTTCCCAGCTCCTGTACCCAAGCGCAATCAGCAGGCCGACAAACGCGCCGATCGAAGCGCCTGCGATTGTGGCGGGCCGACCGTACGTCGCAGTGTAATCCCACCCCGCTGCAGCCAGTCGTGCCAAGGCACCAATGTACGCCATGCCCTTGAGCCCGCCGCCCATGAGCGCCATGTTCTGGGCGCCCCCCAAACCCGCGCGCGCAATGGGCAAAACGAACCGCACCAGGGCACAGAGGAACACACCCAGCAAGGCATTGCTGGCGCGGCGTGCCCCAACGATTGCATCCTCTCTCTCCAGGCTGATGTGGACTGCCTCTATGGCAACAACCCCCATGGCAAGAGCAAACGCGTTACGCTTTGCTTGAATGCCCCGCCGAGCAAGACCCCGCCATGTCCCCCAGGCGACTTGCGGTGCCGCGTCCATGTCTTTCCAAGAGCTGGACGCGCCTCGGCCGGCTGCGGCGGGCGCAGCGTGGCCGTGGGGGTGGTGGTCGCCGCTGGAGCCCGCCGAGGCGGCGCGACTGTTGCTGCTGGCGCGCAGTGCACACGCCTTTTTTCCGCACGTCCCAGCCACGGCCGCCGAGCTGGCTGCGGTGCTGTATGCGGCGCGGAACGCTGTGCCGGTGGCGATGCCGGCGGCAATGTCAGCGGCAATGCCAGCGGCAATGCCAGCGGCAATGCCGTCGGCAATGCAGCAACACCAACAAACCACCCCGCGCACTCCTTGTTTGCATAACCCAGCGCGCACGGAACGTTGACAATGAGCGGTGATGGCGGCGAGGTGCGGCTGCAGGTCAGCGATTCAGACTGGCGCAGCGGCATTGTCAAGGAGGCGCAAGAGACGTCCAAGCCGCACCCTGTACGGTGGATGGAGAGCGCCTCCACGGTGTTGATTGTCTTGGCCATTGTGGTCATGCTGGTGCTCGTTGTCGGCCAGCCGGCCTTTGTGAGGCACCGAGACGGCAAACTCAACCTGCTGAGCGTCGTCGCGTGGACGAGCGCGGCCACGGCGGGCGCAGGCATCCTGATGCTGACCATGCCGCCCGCACCTGCAGCAGGCCCGGTCTCCGCTGAAGCTGCCGCAACAACGTGATTTTTTATGCTCAATTGAAATGCAAGATCATTCCTTTGCAAGCTACTCTGCTGCGCCTCCTGCTCCCCCCGCTCCTGCGTTGGATGCCGCGTCTGCTCCTGTGTCGTATGCTCCAGCCTCGGCTGCTCCCGCCGCCGCCGTGTTTGCTGCATTGCTGGCCGCATCGGATGCTTTGACTGCATCGGCCAAGTCCCCCAACACGTTTTCATAAACGGCGGTCCCAGCAGCATCAGTAAATACGTCCAGAATTTTCGACGAGAATGCTGCCCGCAATTCCACTGGAATGTCCCTGCACCCCATTCCTACCAGCGCCTTGCCTGCGAAATCAGCAACCTGCTGCGCCATGCGCGTTTTCATGTCGGGCGTAAGGCCCAACGATGGGCCAACGGCTTGAAGCATTTTAAACATTGCACGGGAAATTTGGTTGTCCGTTGTGTGAGCGTCTGCGTACATCACTGCTCGCGCGACGGCGGTAATTTGGTGGGAATCCATCGGCGTCGCCATGTCCGGGAGTTGCGTGCGGTTTCAAATACCTCCAAAGAGCGCAATGACAAGTCAATACGAGAAATACGAGAATGTGACATTGTTCTGGTGCGCCCCAGACCAAACGAACATGCGATCTTTTTTGCCATGAATTCATTGGAAGTGCCCCTGGCGTCGCCAGTGCAAGACGCCCAAGCCCCCGCTGCGTCAGGAACGGCGGCTGCATTTCCCCCGTCTCCTGTTACGGAACAGGCGGCGGCTGCGGTGGGAACGGCGGATGCAGCCACCATGTCAGCTGTTGCGCCGCTGCTGCCGGCAATTACCGACCTTCTTCTGACGCAACTGCGTAACATGGCGCCTCTGTACAAGCTCTCGGCGGCAGAGCGGCTGGTATTGTCGTCGCCGCGGTACATGGAGGCGCTGTTCGCGTGGCACGCGGCCTCCGTGGATCGGGTTGCACGGAGTGTGCTGCGTGCCGTCGCGGCCGGCGTTGCGGGTGTGAACGTCGAGTGTGTGCTTCCGACGCTCGAGACTCTGCAAGTCATTGCGCGTGACACGGCAGGCATCCCGCTGTCCCTGGCGTTGCTTGTGAATCCCAAGGTGTACGCCGCTGGCGCCGTGGCATACAACGTCGGCACGCACATGTCGCTGCTGGAACTGCTGCGTGCGCACCTGGCGGACCGTGGACTGCACGTGTCGCTCGCACAGCGCTCGCAGGAGAGTGCCTTGACGCCCATCGCCGGCAGGGCGCTGACTGTGTTTGTCACGTATGAGGGGCAGTAGGGGACGAGAACCGTTGACGTGCGAAAGCGTGTGTACCGTCACAATAAAGTTCAAAGCATTCCTTCCTCGCAAATGTCAGACCCAGCAGCAGACTCGTTCCGTATCGACTGGAGCCGACTGGCATTGCCACGCCGGGCCGGGCACGGCGCAGCACCGTCTGCACCCGCAGCCACATCCGCTGGCGCGTCCGCTTTTAGCTTCATGTTGCCACCTTCCCTGGCCCCGCCAGCAGGTCTTTTCCCCACAGAGGTGCTGCTGCCTGCGTCCACACCGCCGTGGCGCCCAGACCCCGTGTTTCTTGCGCCTGGAGAGGGGGGCACTCCCGGCGAGTATGAGGCGTGCCGCGTGGAGCTTCAGCGCGTCCTGCCCAGGCCTGTGCTGGAGAAGGGACTGCGGACGAACGCGGAGGGCGTAAGCACCCCGTTTCCCTTGTTCATTCGGCGCCTAGCACGCTCCATTGGCATTGTGGAGCCATACAGCCTCATGGACGAGTGCCACCAAATTCTAACCTACGCCCGCACAGGCGGCACGTTCGACAAGTTTTTGGGGAAACGGCCGTCGACGCGGCCGGCCCGCGAGACAGCGGCCCATGAGACAGAGGAGGATATGGCGCCAGAGAACGACGTTGCGATCGACGGCCTCGCGGACGCCGTGCAGGGCATGTGGTGGCGCGGGGATGAGGTCGTCCTCGGTACCAAGCGCCCGCGCCCGCCGCGTTAGTAAACCGCACACCCGTCTTCTGCGTCCCCGTTTCCAATGGCGGTGCGTTCAATGGCACTTGCGTCCTCTGGCGCTGCTGCTGTCGAGGCAGCAGCCACAGCGAGCTTGGGCGAGCTGTTCAAGACGGATGTGGCGGCGACGCTGGCCACCATCATGCTCAACACAGTCATGGCGCAGCTGTACGGCCGCGTCACCGACCGCAGCGTGCGCGACGGCGCGCCGACCGCCGAGACGCCCGGGTGGCGCAACTTGTCGAACAAGCCGGGGCAGTGGCGCAACCTGCTGCACGCGTACGCCGCGTGGACCACGGCGGTGCACGTGCAGGAGACGGCGGAGCTGGAGGCGGCACACCCCAACGTGGCCGCCACCCTCAAAACGGTGGCCCGCATATGGGCGTACGTGCAGTGCGCGCGCGAGTTCCCCCCCGCCGACTGGATCATCCTTGTGGAGAATGAGGCGGAGCTGACGCCTGGCAATTTTCTGCGCCTCTTTTTCCAGGCCCTGGTTGTGGACCCAACTATTGAGAACGGCAGCTTCTTTTTGCAGCCACTCGCCCTGCGGCTGGCGCACGTGCAGGAGGTTATACGCACGGTGCTGCTGGGCGCGCTGCGCACCACCGCGGTGCGCCGGCCGCCCAGCAGCGCCGCGCCGCGGTCCATGAGCCCCACAAGCTGGGCACGCGAGGACGCCGGGGGCGGCGTTCTCGGTACAACCACGTCCCGTGGCCGCGTCGACATGGCGGCGCTTCCCGCCGTGTTTGCCGCATACACCGTGTCTGGCGCTGCGGCCGCTGCTGCGGCAGCGACTGGCGGCGCAGCCGCACCCAGGCTCACAACAGCCACAGCAACAGGGGTGGTGCCGCGGTTACTGCCGTTGCTGCCCGCAGCGCAGGCGGCACAAGGCGCTGAAAATGCAAAGAGGACGGCTGAAAAGACGGCGCGCACACAGCGCTCGCGGTCTCCTGGGAAAACGGGCCGGCGCACGCGCGCGCCCAGCCCCGTCCCTGGAATTCCCGTCCCGATCACGCCGCAGCAGCGCACCAGGCCACCGCTGCAGCAAGCTGCAGGCACCGCCGCCGCCACGCACGCGGCGCAATGGAAACCAGCGGACACGCCGCCGCAGCTTCCCGACGGCGACGTGGTCCCGGGTGACTCGGTATCTGCGCGTGCGGAACGCGTGCCTACGTTGACTGCAGCTGCCACATCTGATCCTGCTCCTGCTGCTGCTCCAACTGCTGCTGCGCCATCTCTGCCACCGCCGCCTGCTCCAGCTCTTGTGGACGACGGTGGGTTTTCCTTCGAGCAGGCAGACGAGGAAGGCGATGCTGGCGTAAACTTTGCCGAGGCGGCGGCACGCGCTGCACGGCTGGCAGATCAAGACCTGCAAGAGGCGCAAGACGACACGGGCTCAGAGGCGCCCGTGGCTGTACTCACACACAAGAACTTTATGGCCTTGTAAGCGTGTTTCCTGAAACTGCGAGTGTTCTTGAAACTGCGATGACACACATTGCGCCTGATTTTAGAAAGCCCAAGGCGCACACCATGAGTGGAAATTCGGGCGTCTTCCAGGACGCCATGCGGATGCTGGCTACGTCGTTAGGCGCCCCACGGCGCGAGTCTCGCACGCGCGAGCTCGAGGCGCGCTTGCACGATCGCGGCGGTGGTTTCGACAGCCGGTACAGAGACAGGGACAGGAGCTGTTTGTCGGGCAGAAACATGGGGAGAGCAAGGGATCGTGTGCAAGAGCGTCGGCAATATCGCAGCCGCAGTCGAAGCCCACCGCAATCAATGGGGTACACGACCGGGTACGGGCCACCGCCACCACAAGCACCTTCATTTGCCCCGCAGACGTCTGCCCAGCCGACGTGGAGTGGTGCGTTACCGTTGCCACCGTATGCTTTTCCCCACTACGCGCAAGGGGCATCGTTTCCGATGCATGCCATGCCACCACCGTCATTCCTGTCATACCCACCATATGTGCCGCATCCGTACACGCAGCAAGCGTTCCCGCATCAACCGCAACAGCAGCATCAACTGCGACAGCAACAGCACCAAACACTGGATGTGCTTGTGCCATTTGCGGACGAGGCGGCAGCACTTCTTCGCATTCTTAACGGGCTCACCTTTGCCGTCGTGTCCAACGTCAACATGCAGGGCGCGCAGACCGGCACGGGCCGCCTCAGCAGCTTCTGGGGCTTTGCGACGGCCATCTCGGGCACACACACGGGCTTCACATTGCACTTTAGCAAGGGCCACCGCGTGTCGGGCCTTGGACTCTGCATCGGGCCAGTTACCGTGGTGGACGCGCCGCTGGGGACTTCAGACCCCAGCGCCCGACCCAAAGCGCAGCAGGTCATTGTTGGCACCGCCGCCCGCGACGCGCGGGAGCTGATGTGGGACGGCGGTGGAGGCGGGGGCGGCAGCAGCGGCTTTGGAGGCGGGGGCAGCGGCGTCGCAACCGCTGTACAATCGTCGGCGGCCCCCCGCGCGCGCGCCATGAATCCAGTGCTCAACCAGTGGTGCAGCAACGCGCTGCCGCTGCTGCGACTGTGGCGCATGCTACGCGGCGAGGAGTGGCAAGACTCCGCGGCGCTGCGGCAGGGGGCGGGTGTGCCTTGGCGGCGGCCGCCCACTGCGGCAGACATGATGCGCGACCTTCAGCAGCCGGCGTGTGACGAGGCGCGGGCCTTCATGGCCGAGGGCATGATGCGAGACCAAGTGCGCGCTGCGGGAATCGGTGCATTCACGGCGCAGGCAGCGGAGCAGCATGCGGCAGAAATCCAGCCGCATCGGCACAGTATTGCGCTTCTGGCAAGGCTATTGCTGCTGCGGGACGTGCAGGTGCTTGCTGACCTGCGGTCCAAGGAGCTGGGGCAAGAGCCCGCATTCACCCTTGCACCATCGCTGACGCTGGACCGCCCCGTGCTGCAGTTTATCCGCGAGGTGCGGCTGACATTGGATGGCGTCGAGGCGCTGGCGGCGTTCGAGGAGGTGTGCCCGCCGGCTCCAGACGTAGCCCCAATTACGGCAACAGACGTGCCGAAATCGCCTGCGTTTGACGCGGGCGCACCCGAGCCCTTTGAGTACAGTGCGGCGTTTGTTCCCCCCGTCATGTCAGGACAAGGGGCTGCTCCATTTGTGCAGCACACGGCATTCCCTGAATTCTTGGCGCAGCTTCGCACATCTGTGGCGGCGGCGGTGGGGGGGGGAGGCGAAGCGCGATCCGACGTCGAGTACAACCCGACGTCCCCTGGGTACAGCACCTTTGCAAGCGGTAGCGCCGCGCACGTGGGCAGCGGCGGCGCAACTCCACAGTTTGTAGACGACCCCATCACAAACACTTTTGTGCCACGGGCGGTGCCACAGGCGGCACCACAGGCGGTGCCACCTGCCTCGTCACTGTACGATCCCGCTGCACCCGATGGGCGCGCGGGCGGCGGAGGCGCCGCAAGCCCGGAGTACAACCCCGCCGCGTGCGAGGAGCTCATGATGGCACCAGATACGTGGCGTGAATACGATCCAGCAACAGATCCGCTCCGATAACAAACTCCCCCTCTGACACGCCCCCGAGACGCTTCCAACAAGCCTGCATCGACATCACATGGCGACTTCCAGCATCATTGCAGAGCTGCAAACAGATGGTACGTTGCAGTTGCTGGCGCAGGTCGCGGTGAAGGAGGTTACGGCTGCATGCGCCGCCGCGTTTCTGGCCCCGCCTCCTGCCGACGATTTGTCGGCAACGTGCATGGCGTGGGCCAAGCGGTCCATGGCCGCCGAGGTCGCCAGGCGCAGCGACGGGCTCACATCCGCTGCTGTGTCAGCCCCGACGCTGTTTCCGGGCATTGTGCAAGAGACGATGCGCGCAGCTACCGTAGCCACCATCACCGCCGCCAAGGCGGAGATTTTGCAACGGGCACAGCGCCACCAAGATGTGCACGACCCCGCACGCGAGCGCGGACTCATGATGACGATGCACTGAATCCCGACGCCCCGGTCCGAAACAGGCCACGCGTCCTCCCGTACATTGAGTTTGAAGTAAATTCAAGATGGCGAAAGAGGCCACGTCAGTGTCTCTTGTGGGAGAGCATGCGGACTGTGTCGGTGACTTGTCGCCAGCCGACACGTGGGCAGCATGGTCTTGCGTGAACCTCGACGGTGCCAGCGCCGCTGCGGAGGCAGAGCATGCCGCGCTGCCCCTGGCTTTGTCCCCATCGCCAGAGGAGGATGGCCACCACCTGGTGACGCGGCCGGGAACGCCTCCGGTGTGTGCGAGGCCAACAACGCCGCTCCGCCGCGAACCGAGTGCGGAGCGGTTGAAGACCATTGTGTCCCCAGAGCCCGCTGTCCTCACGACGTTGGCTGGACGGCAGCAGTGCGTGGTCCTGCTTACGCAAGCGGCCGGGACGCTGCGCGCCCTGCGTCGTGACGTGTGCCGCGGCTTTGTGCCGGCGACGGAATTTGTGACGCTCGCATTGGCCACTGCGTCCGGGTGTCCGCCATGGGATGACGCGGCGTTTGGCGACAGAGATCTTGCGCCGCTGATGCTGCCCTACGACGCCATGCGCGCGCTCCGGACGCACAGTGCCACGATTCATCGCCGTGGTGCGTGGCTGTTCTGGGCGTGCGTGAGCCTGGCGCAGTTGTGGGGCAAACCGGAGGGCTCTCCAGGCAGCGGCAGCCCTGGTGCGGACCCGGCGATCATACTCGTGCAGGGCGAGGCGGCTACCGATGAAGCTGTCGGAGCCGCGCTGCGCGCCGTCAGCGCTGCGCTGATCGCGCTGCGAGAAGGGTGGAAACGCATTGCGCGCGACCCTCGCCGCACCGCAGCGGCATGGGCCGCGCTCGGTGGCGACGCCCACACGCACTTTTCCGCCGCGACCGACGCCCTCGCAGCAGCGTGCAGACGCATGAGCCTTTTGTGCGTCCAGCTGCAGGAGGCAATGGATGCTGCAGCGGCGGTATTGAACGCCCCAACGCCGCCTCCGCCAACCATGCCTGCACCACCGCCGCGTGCGCCCCCGAGAGGTGCTCACGGGCGGCCGATGATGCGAAAGATGGAAGGAATGCGACTCAGTGGTGAGTGAACTAAAAACATTTCCGGTACTCTTCATCTATACATGCCAGCTTCTCGACGCCTAAAGCAAACCCAAAAGCAATGACCGATACCAGTCTCGTGCCACAGTCGGGAATTTATCCCTTACAAAATGACGATTGCGCAATATGTTACGCCCCAATGGGTGCCCCAGCGTTTGTGAAGGTTACGGCGTCTGCACACAATACCCTGCTTGATGGCGTCGACGAGGATGGGGTCTGTGAGGACTGTATTGTGCGCCTGACATGTGGCCACGCATTCCACACCGATTGCATGAAAGGTTGGGTGATTGGAAGCGCACCAGTTGAAGATTTGGCGACGCGTGTGATACTACCCGTCAACACGTGCCCGTTTTGCCACACACCGTTCAAGCTGGATATTATCGCAAGGGTATTATTGCGTGAGTGGGGTGTCTCGGACGCAGAGAACGATAAGAAGAGACGCATTGCCGTGTTGGTCGCTGAGGAAAGGCGTGATGCGGAGGAGAGGATTCGGCAGGCGGCGCCCCTCCCCATATACATGGCAGCCGTTGCGGGCATGGCGGGTGTATTGGCCGCCAGGGATGTTCTTGACGTGGCTCATGTACATCATGAGTTTGGCTCTTTTGGTCTAGAAGGTAAATCTGCATTATTCATTTGGGCGACTAATGCTGCCGCGCTGTTTATCGCGTTGGCGCTCACGGGCAAGTTCGAGGAATTGCGAGCCATTGATGCGGTGAGGCGCGAGCAGGTGGCAATGGGAGTGCGGTTGCTTGGTGCTCCTGAGCGTGCTGCGCTGCGCATACAGGAGGAGGATGCACGCTTGGAAGCCGCTCGGGCACGCCTCAACCACCCGCGGCCTGACGCTTAGCGTAGCGGACATGATAATCGCCCGGCGGCTGCACCACGAAAGTTATGCCTTCTTGCCGCTCTTTTTCGGCCGACGCTTCGTCAGTGGCGTCTTTTTCGATTTGCGTCCCCTGGGCGTCTTGGAGCGCTTGCGCGCCTTCTTGGCTTTGGCCGAGGCGACAACGGCGGCGGTGGCCGCCGCGGTGCGGGCGGCACTTGCGCTGCGCCGCGCCCTTTTCGCTTTGGCCGCATGTTCCTCGGCGGCGTCGGCGTCCGACTCGGCGGCGCGGCGCGCTGCCTCGGCGGTTGCACGCGCCCGCGCGGCGCGCGCCTTGGACGCACGCGTCGCAGACGCTGCACGGCGAGCGCGGCCCCAGTCGACGGCAGCGTCGTCGTCGAGCAGGTCGTGCACCGCCACCGGCACGGCGTACGGCACACGCCGCACCACAACAGGACGCGCGGGCGCCGCATGCAGGTGCACCACGTTGATGTCTCGCCGCCTGTCGTCTGCGGCCACAAGGCCGCGCGCGTACGCGTCGTAGCCGTCCGGCGGCGGCGGGCCAGTGAAGCCGGGTTCACCTGCAGAGATGTTGGCGGAGGGTGGGCCGAAAATCACATCTGTTTTCAACCGAGCGAGGTCCACCGCGTCTCCGGCTGCCGTGTCCGTCCGGATAGCGCGTGCCGACGGGTCATCGTCCTCTGGATCTGGATGCTTTGAATCCTCCTCGTCAGGATCCGCAGGACGAAGAAGCCGGGGGTTGCTTGCGTCTGGAGCAACTGCTACGAATGTCATTTTGTGGCGGGGTGAGTTTTGCGCCGTTGCTTTGTGCGCAATTACTTTGTGCGCAGTTGCTTTGCGCGATGTTGCTTTGTGCGCAAAAGTGGGGAAGGTGCAAATATGTGCACGGCCAAGTTTGTTTTCAAGTGTCATGTACCTCTTCGGCTACTTTTTGGTGGCCGCAGGATGGTCCACGAGGCAATCACGACCACAATGAGCAGTATGGCACCCAGAACCCACCAGCCCTCCCCGCCGGCGGACAGAGACCGTGGCAGCCGCATCGCCGTGTCGCGCACAAACACGCGCTCTGCTTCCCTCCTCGGGAGCGACCGTAGCGCCCGTGGCGCGCCGCCGGAACCAGAGCCAGAGCCAGAGCCTGATCCGGAGCCGGCGCCCGCAGCTGCTGCTGCGGCCGCAGCTGCTGCTGCGGCAGCGGCTGTTGCGGCTGCGCCTGCCGCGGCGCACGTTGCCATTTGCCCTGGCGTCACGACGCCGGCAGGTGGCACCGTCCACATACTCGACGGCACGTGCGTGTCGGCAATGTTGAGTGCGAGCGGAAGGTAGCTCTGGCCGTTGGCGCCGCTGGGGTCCTGGATGGCAATGAATCCCGGCAGCGTCGAGTCGGCGGCCAGCGTGCAAGTTGCCATCGTCACCGTTACGGTGGTGAACCCGCCGTTCGGAATGCTTCCTGTGGCGGGCGCAAACGACACAAACGGCAGCGAGCTAAACAGCGCAAAGGCCACGCTCGTGAACTTGGAGTGCGTGTCCTGCGCCAGGTTCTCGATGCGCAGCGGAAAGGTGACGATGGCATTGGCGGGCACCAGCAGCTCCAAGGAGGCAAGGTCGGCGCCGGTGGCGTCGGCCACCGCAAATGGCGTGTCCAGCGCGCCGTACGACTGGCCCGCGGTCCACGCGCACATCAGCGACTGGTTGTTCATCGACACGACGCTGCTGTTCGAGCTCAGCTGCCCAATATTAATATTGGCGCCGCTCGAGTACTGGTAGCAGATGGAGGGGCACGGGCGCAGGCTGTCCACCAGCGGCCGGAAGGACAGGTCCGGCCGCGTCTGGCACATGGGGTGCCAGCAGTGCAGCGGCATGCCGCCGAGCGTGCCGTAGCTGGGCAGGTCGCTGGGGTCGTAGGACTGCGGCTGCCCCGGCGGCAGGTTCATGACTTGCCGGTCGTGCGGCGCGACGTCATTGTTGCACATGTTGATGGCACTGGAGCCGCTGCCCGAGCCGCTGCCGCCACCGCCGCCACCCAGCGCCGCATTGGCAGGGTTGGTGACGTTGGCGCCCGTGTTGCAGTACGCGTCCAGCCGGCGCATGGTGGTGCCCGACACCGGTAAAGCCAGCACGCACTCGGCCGAGTTTGCGTCGGACGCGTCGCCGCAGTTGAGGTACGCATTGAAGCACGCGCACTCGCCCGACACGGCGCCCTCCGCGCCGCAGTACCGCGCCGTCTCGGCGTCGATGGCGCCCATGGCATTCATCAAGTTGATGTTCTCCCCTAGATGGGTGTTGTCCTTCAGCTGCCCGGTTGCGGGGTCAAAGCCCAGCTCGCCCCGCAGCGACGCCTCCCGGATGCGCGTCTGCATGTGAGTGTACCACGTGCCGCACGGAACGCCACCGGTTGCGTCGGCGTCCTCCGTTAGCAGCTTGTGGCGGCCGCACGCCGACGGCCCCGTGCACGCGCCGTGCGGGCCCAAGAACGCCGACCAGCAGTCGCCGTCCGGGTCCGAGGGGCACCAGCGCGGGTCGCACGCCGTCGTGTCCGTGAATCCAGGCTGACCCAAGCAGCACGGCACCTTGTTGTCCCGTTCCCACGCCTTTTTAAAGCACGTAAACACGGCGCGCACGGCCAGCGGGTCGTTGACGTCGCACGCTTCAAAGTTCAGCCCCAGCGTGGCGGGGAACAGCGGGCAGTAGTTGTCATCACCCGAGAAAGCAGGGTATTGGCAGTCGCACCGGTCAAACATGGCCGCTGCCCCTGTCGTGGGGTCGTCAGCAATGTCGCAGCACGGCACTCCGTCCGTGGCGTTGTTCCAGTCGACTGGGTTGGCGCATGACCACTCGCACGTCGTCAGCAGCCCGCTGGCCGAGTCGTGGCAGCCCGTGATGGAGGTCGGCTGGTCGTACATGAGCGTCTGGCACGTGACGGTTGTGCCTTGGAATTTCGTGGGGGCGTGGCAGCTGCTGGTGGTGATGGGCGCAGAGTGCAGTGCCTGCCCTAGGGTGGCCGTGCACACCGATCCACCGAGCGCGGACGCCATTGCAACAGCGTTCTTTCAAAACAAACACGCGTTTTCGTTGCCCCTGCCTGCGTGTGGGACAACGCAGCAAAACTCTCTCGCGGTTTGTTTGCGCGGTGGGCAATGACGTCCTTTTGTGAGAACATAAAGACGGTGAATGATCTGGCGTACTGCGTGCGGATGGGATTTAGAGGGGGGGGCACTCCCGCGGCGCCATTCCGTGACGCGGACGACCGCGCACGCGACGACCTGGCACCTTGTATAGTGAAAACGAAAGGGTGCGACACGTGCGTTACCAACTGCCTAGCATCCGGAGCGAAAGGCACTGGTCCATGTACCGGCGCCAACAACAATATCGCGTGCTGCCGCGCCTCCACCGATGCGACGGGCTGCGCAGACCTGTGTATACCCGACGTTGATGAGGTGTGCTGGCCGCCGAGCAGCACGCCTGCCAACACCGCCCTGTGCGGCTCAAATTTGTGCGATGGGCTCATTCCGCAGACGGTGGCGATCGATATGACCACGTACCTTCCCGATCCATTGGGTGGGGTCTATACACGCAACTGTACTGAGACCAACCAGGGCCTATTTCAAACACCGCCGTGCCACGGCGGGCTCATAGCGCCGCGTACCGGCACGGGCACGCCGCCCGGGGCATTCTTCTGGACGGCTACGTACAGAATGTATGACAGCGCAACTGGCCGCAGAAACCAGTATGCGGATGTCTGTCAACCAGCCTATACTCCAGCGTTTCCGTACGTCGACCAGCCATCGTGTGATTACATTGGCAGCGCGCTCGGCGACCAGGCATGCCCGCTGGGCGACTGCACGGAGATCAACTTTCGAATACTCAACGGGCAGATGCAGCGTAACGCATGCTTCAGTATCGAAACATATACCAACGGCAGCAAACACTGCACACTTCTGCCAGGGGAAGGCAAATTCCAGGGGATAAACGACAGCTGCACCTACAATGAGAACGGATGGTCGGTTGGGGACGAAGGAGATCGCTACAATAGAAACATTGCGTCGCGGCGGTATTGGACGTGCCAGCAAACACGATGGGACGAGCGGTTGGAGGATGCGTGCTGCCTGGGTGTAGTGGACGGAATGGCAGCTGCCAACATGGCGCCTTTTGCGTCGACCGAGGTTGATGCGTATGCGTCCTCCGTGGAACGCCGACGAAAGGTGGAGGCGGCGTGCCACCCGTCGTGGTCATTCGGCTCTCCCATGTGTACAGCAGACCTGCTTGCGGGCTGCGTTGGAGCAGACGCCTTTACAGGTATCCACAAATTCCTGACGCCGGGAACGTGCAAGACGTGGTTCGATACCGCCATGGGCATGCAGCAGCAGGTTCCCGGTGGCCCCGCGGCGCCGCTGCACGTGCTGGCGACGGCCGCTGCCATCTCGGAGGAGGTGGGTCGCTACTGCGCACTGGAGGGCGCGAATTCGCCCGAGTGCACCGCTTTTGCGTGGGGCGGCCTCACGAACCGTGTCGTATCCGCGAACCTGGCGGGCGGTAACCCCTTTCGTGCTTGGAGAGGCACGGTGCCGTCGACGCGTGATGATGCAGTGACCATGCCCACGTTGTCGGGCGCAACACTAGTCAATATGTTCTACTCCGAGGCGGACGGACGCATGGCGTGGAACGGGTGGGACAAGCCCATGGTTGCGCAAGTGGCGTCTGCGGTCCGTGGAGTCACGCCAGCAAGAAGGGGCATCCCACCAAGCTGGGACATTTCGCTGGGCCTGCAGCCAGGGGCCGTTTCGGCATACGACCTTAAATTGACCGTCGACGAGGCGGCGGAAGCGCTGGGAGCCGGGTTCGTGCTTGCTGCACAGCCGCCGGACAGCGGGCGTGCCAACGCGCTGCTGCTGATGCAGTGGCCGGAACTGACGGTGGACTTGATAAACACGAGCCCCTTTCCGGTGCGTGTGCGATACAATGGCGCAGAGAACAAGTCTCTGAATCCGAATCCGGACATTCAGGTCGGCCTGCGGTCAGGTGGTCGCGACGGGCAGGGCTGGCTGGCGGTGACTCCAGGCGGGGGCGCGGCGGGAGGCACGCACTGCGGTGGCGCGCTGCGGTACGGCGACGTGCTGACGCTCGGCGGCCGAACTACCGTGCCGTTTACGGTGCAGTTCTCCTCTGCAGACGCGATGTGGGACGCGATCGCGGCGCATGCGCGCATGCCGTTCCCTGCCAACGCCTCCCCGCCGCTGGTTTGCTCGGGCCTGCGCGGAAACACCGGCCCCGCAGCCTGTGACGGCACTGTTCCAGGCACGTTTGAGGGCTACGCCGCCATGGCCAACTCGAACCGTGAATGCATCGCAGGATCCACCAACGGCTCGTTCGCGAACGGCAATGCCGCGCCCTCTGGCTGGCTGGCGTCGCACGAAAACACGTCGAACGGCGGGCTTTGGGACCCGGTGAACATGCCCATGAATGCGCGGCTGTCGTTCTTGGACGCCGACGACGCGGGCACGGAGTTTACGAGCGTCAGTGTGCTGGGCACAGTCAATTCAGTTCTGGACGTCACGAACGTGGGCTTTGTGCGTGGCTACAGCAGCGGGGTTGGTGACGGCAAGCTGCTGCATGTTGTCAAGGTGATTCGTGGTGGCGCCACGCTGCAGTGGGGAAGAGATAATCGCCCCGAAGAGATAATCGCCCAACCGAAGCTTTGAATGGGCAGGGCTTCTGTTGAATTGAAGCAGCGCACACTTTTGTGATGGGTTTTATTGAGACTTGCCCACGCCGTCGTTCCCTGAGGGCACGGCAACTGCAGTGTGTGTTGTCAATCCAGAGTTAGGTGTCGTGGACGGCACCGCGATGATCCGCGTTCCAATCACTCCTGCAGACAGGACCTTGAAGACCGCAGCGATGAAGGCAGACAGCGCAGTGACGAGTGCGGCTCCCGCAGACCCCATTTGCGTCGTGCATGCAATGGCGGCGGGGGTGTTGTAGTTGTAGTTGGCGTTGAGCCACATTGAAATGCACGTGCAAATGACGCCACACACCGAAAACACAATCACCCACGAGGCAGCTTCCACTGTAATGAGCAGCGGCGGGGCGACATACAGGTGGTTTAAAAAGCTGCTCCACCACCCACTTCCCTTCAAAGGGTGCGACGGCTGTGGCGGCGGCGGCGCCAGAGACAGCGGCAGAGACTGCGGCATTGGCAGAGGCTGCCGGGAAGGAGGCGCCAGATCGCGCATGAGGATGTCCCTTGTTTCCAGGGATTGGTAGTGCGTCTGCAGCAGTGTGCTCGCGCTCGACACGGCAGCCGCGGCGCGGATGCAGCACGCGGGGCGGTGGCAGGACACGATCGGAAATACCAGGATGCCAATCAGGAACGATGCGACGGCCAGAACGAACGCTGCCGTGTAAATGTTTGCGGCCGCTGGGCAGTACAACCCGGCCAGGGGTTGGTCAGATACCACGCCAAAGGTGCAGGAAAAAAAGGGTCCAACAGCCGGGTTGTTGCTTACAATCTCCAAAAAGTAGTCGCTGAACGGCGACGCCAGCGCGGCAGACCAGTGGACCGAGTTGCACGCCGTCAGCGTCGCGCCGCTGTCCACGCATGTGGACCCACCGTCTTGGCCCCATCGTCGTGTGCATATAAAACAGCTTGTTCCGGCTGGAAACGTGCTCGTGTTTAAAAGATACATCATCGGTGTGCCCGCCAGCACGCCCTCGGCGCACACGGGTGCGGTGAATACGATGAGCGGTGCGGTGGTTCCTGCGGTGGTGCCTGCGCCGGTGACAGCACCAGCAGCTGCGCAAGCAGCAGCGGCGACGAGCACACATGCACGCATGCCGGCGATTTATAATGCTATGCGCGCCGTCGTCTGGCGACTTGTATCGTTTCCCTTGTTGCGGTTCAAGCGAACTCCTTGGTACCCCACTGTAATGTAAACCATCCCACCAGGTCCAATGTCCGGTACAAGTCTGTATCCCGTTGGCGATGACGAATGCCTCATATGTTACGGTCCAATGGGTGCCCCAAAATTTGTGAGACCAGTGGCTGTCACCCACAATGCCCTGCTTGGGGGCGTCGATGCGGAAAGTCCCCCCAAAGTGTGTGCGGGCTGCATTGTGCGCCTGACATGTGGCCACGCATTCCACACCAACTGTTTGACAGGCTGGGTGACTCATAGCGCCCCAGTAGCAGATTTCGCGACACCGCGGGAGGCACTCCCTGTCAACACATGCCCCTTCTGCCACCAACTGTACCCAGTCGACGACGTGGCAAGGACGTTTGGGGTCCATAGGGAGCGCGTGTTGGACGGACCACAACGTTTGGTCCACGAGGATCTAGAAGACTGGTTGATCGCGGAGGACAGACGTGTTGCGGAGGAGCGTATTGCGAAAGCTGGGCCTTCCCATGTGTTCAGCAACATTGTTGGGACCATGGCAGGCGTCTATGGCGTTTCAGCGGGGTTAGAACAGTTCACTAGGTATCCTGACGGTGCATCGCATCCATCCGGATTTGCGCTTGCGTCTGCTGCCGCCTTGATGGGCCTCGGGGCGGCGGGAATGCGCAAGTTAGAGGACTGGGGCAGCGCTAGGGCGCAGGCGCGCGAGCGAGAGGAAATGCGTGTGTGGATGCAAGATGCTCCTGAGCGCGCTGCCAGGCGCGTGCGAGAGGCGGCGGAACGCCGCGCCGTATTTGCCCCGCATCTGGAGGCATTGTTACGCGAGCTCGAGGCCGACGCGTAGAACACACTACCTGCGTTTTGTGACTGTTGCCTCAAGATTGTTGCTCACAATTTGCAAAAAGTTCCACCCGAATGGGGACGTGAGCGCGGCGGACCAGCGATCGCATGTTCACCCAACGTCTTGGCCCCGTCGCTGCGTGCACATGCAGCTGTTGGTTCCGGTGGGGAATGTGCTCGCGTTGTAAAAAAAAATACATCATCGGTGTGCCCGCCGGTTTTATGCAATCAATGCCATTGATTGGGTTTGTTGCACACCGTAAACAAACTCTCCATCCGCATCATTGGCTAGGTACAAATGGCGAACGAGAAAATACACCTCCTACTGTATGATAAGCTTAAAGCGGATGAAGAGAGGCGGAGACGCAACACATCTGGACGTGAACCTGGTGACGTTATTGTTCCTATGGAAGAGGAAGCACTTTCCGCACCAGGTACACTGTTCGATGACGGTCTCGCGCCACTGTTCGATGACAGTCTCGCGCCAGTGTTCGATGACAGTCTCGCGCCACTGTCCGATTTGTATCCCCTTGTCGATGACGACGTTGACGAATGCATCCTATGCCTGGGTCCAATGGGTGCCCCAAAATTTGTGAAACCTGTCCAATGGGTCGCACACAATGCCCTGATTGGGGGCGTCGATAAGGAAAGTAAATTGTGTGTGGGCTGCATAGTGCGTCTGACGTGTGGCCACGCATTCCACATCAAGTGTATGAAAGACTGGGTGACTGGGAGCGAACAAGCAACAGATTGGGTGAATTGGCGGCAGGCGCTCCCAGCCAACATATGCCCCGTGTGCCGCAAAATATACCCGCACGACGATGTGGCAAGGACGTTGGGGGTCCGTGCGCCCGGAGAGCCGCCGGTGGGCCCCCCACCACGTTTGGGCCGCGAGGAGCTTCAGTGGGCCGCGGAAGAATCCGAAGAAATGCGTTGGGCGGAGAGGCGTGCAAGGGAGAGGCGCATTGCCGAGTTGGTCGCGGAGGACAGACGTGCGGCGGAAGAGCGTATTGCGAAGGCTGGACCTTCGCACATGGTCAGCTCCGTTCTTGGGACCACGGCGGCCCTCTTTGGTGGGACAGCGGTTGGAGCGGCGTTGGGCGAGGGCACGCATGGTCCTGACGGTGCATGGAATCCATCCGTACTCGGTACGGCGTCTCACGCCGCCATGATGGGCGTTGGGGCGGCGGGCGCACGCCTGTACGAGGACTGGCATGGCGCCTGGTCGCAGGCGCGCGAGCGAGAGCGAATGCGTGCGTGGTTGCAAAATGCTCCCGCGCGCGCTGACCTGCGCTTCCGACAGGAGGGACGCCGCGCCGTGGGAATGCGCGAAGACCCGCATCTGGAGGCATTGCTACGCGAGCTCGGGGCCGAGTAGCACGCACTACCTGCGTTCTGTGACTGTTGCCGCAATTTTTCGAAATCCGTCCTCAAATGCCCCGTACGCCGAAACGGTTGCATGCAGCGGTACACGCTTCTCCGCGAGCATCCGAAGCTGCGCATTGAGGGCCTTCATATGCACCTTTTTCTCGGCAAGCGCCAGTTTGCTCTTCATTAGGGCGCCGATCTTGGCATGCACCGCGTCAATCTCCCTGTCTAGCATGAGCAGTGCAAAAGGAGCATGCGCTGCCGTGTCTATTGCGGACGCATCCATTGTGGACACATCCATTGCGGACGCATCCATTGCCGAATATTGTCTGTGTTGTGCTTGGACGAGTCGTATTTGTGGGCCTCCGAACTCTGGATGCCACAATCCAGTGTTTCAATTCATAATATCGGAAACAAAAATGCAAAGCCGACAAGCGGTGCCCGCAGTATTGCCCTTCCGTAGCCTTTCTTGCGTGCAACAATAGGACACACTGACGCAATCCCCACAATCGCCACCACCAGCAGCAGAATGGCGACGAGCAGCAGCGCCATACTGACACCGGATGCATCCGTCGTTTGCCTTTTTGGGTTGGATGCGGCGGCAGGTGGCAGATTTCCGGACGCGTTTGCTGGCGTGCCAGTGTCTGAGCCATGACTTTTACCGACAGGTGTATCGTGCGCAGTGGGTGCACTCCCCACCATGCCTGGAGAATGATTAAATATAAACCATCAATGTCCGATCCCAGTCTCGCGCCTCTGCCTGGTTTGTATCCCGTTGACGATGACGATGACGAGTGCCAAATATGCAGGGAACCTATGGGTGCCCCAACATTTGCGAAACCCATAGCTGTCACACACAACGCCCTGCTTTGGGGCGTCGAAGGGGAGGACAGTGCAGTCTGTGGGGGCTGCATTGTGCGCCTGACATGTGGCCACGCATTCCACACCAACTGTTTGAAAGAATGGGTGACTCATAGCGCCCCAGTAGCAGATTTTGCGACACCCCGGCAGCCCCTCCCCGTCAACACGTGCCCCTTGTGCCACAAACAGTACCCGGCCGACGACGTGGCAAGGACGTTGGGGATCAGGGTGCCCGCAAAGACTCCAGTCGACCAAGGCTATAGGCGTCTTTGGCCTGAATGGAACGCGGAAAACGAAGAGATGCGCAGGCGCGATAGGGAGGAGCGCATTGCCGAGTTTGTCGCGAGAGACATGCGTTACGCCGAGGATCGTATTGCAGACGCTGCGAAGGGGCCATCCCGCATAGGTAGCACAATTCTTGGGGGCTGGGCGGCCCTCAACGCCAGGAATGCAATGTATGACGCGTTTGGTCGCGACGATGCAGCGCCTCCGTCTGTTTTCGGACCAGCGGCTGCTGCCGCCGTGCTGGGCATCGGGGCGGTTGGCATGCACATGTACGAGGATTGGCATGACGTCGGTGCAGAGGCGCGCGAGCGGGAGGAAATGCGTGAATGGTTGCGTGATGCGCCCGCGCGCGCCGCCAAGCTTCTGCGAGAGGAGGAGGCTGACGACCTCGCCGTGGTTTTTCCACCACACGCGCAACGGTAGTCATTGTTAAAGTTTTCATTTGGTTGCATTGTCAACATGCCCACGCACTGCCACAATCCCCACAATTGCGACCACCACCAGCAAAATGGCGACGAGCAGCAGCGCCACACTGCCGCCGCCGTCCGCTGGCGTGGTTGTGTTTGGACCATCGCTGGCAGTCACGACCCCGTCCATTACAGTCAATTCGGCGTCCGCGGCGACCGTTGGCACGCACGCAACCACGGAAAAGGACCCTGCCGTTTCGGTAACGACGCCCGCCCGGACGATCAGGTCGTGTATTGGCGCAGCGGCTACCTCTGGGACTGTTCCGGGCGGGCACGCCGGCACGCACGTCAGCTGCGTGTTGGACGCGTGCAGGCCACCCATGGGTACCACCTCGTGTGGCGGGGTGGTGGCCGCGCCCAGCACCGTAAACACGAGCGGGGGCCAGTCGCCGACCCAGTCCTCTGGCGGTGCCGGGGCGGGCGGCGCGCCAAAAAACACGTGGTGTGGATTGTCTGGGTTCACGGGAAAGACTGCCACGTCCCACGGCGCGCACAGGCCGCTTGCCGCATTGATGTCGGTGTCTGGGCACACGGCCACGCTCCATGTCAGCGTGCGCTCGTTCATGTGATTGAGGGTGTCCACGGCGGGCACAACAGCATCCACAAACGTCAGCGGCGAACCATCTGGGCACGTGGCTTCGGAAGAGGAACCTTCCCCATGCTCCTGCGTCTGCAGTAGAAGCAGCTGCTGCTGCATCTGGGCAAAGAGCAAGGCGGGGTCCGAAACTGTTACGGCCGCGTCGTCCATGAGCAGCGCCTGCACCTGCGTGGAGGCGCAGTGCCCGCTGGAGGGCACAAACTGTAGGGGGTCTAGGAAGCACTGCGCTTTCCCTGCGAGGCCCGCAAACTCGGGGGCGTGCGCCGCAACGGTTACGCTGTCAAAAACCGCCTGTGTGGCGGCAGACAGCCCAACGGCGTGAGTCTGCAGCAACCCGTTCCAAGACACGGCAGCTCCTGAACACGCCATGCCGTTGGCGATACACTGCGCACGGACGGTTTATTTCGGGAGCTCTGGTGGCGCACGTGCAGCAGCTGCCGAAACAGCTGTGTATGAACGAACCGCGTCCACGTGCAGCAGGGTCACGACGGTCGGCGATCGGGGCACGTTGGCAGTGTCGGGGGTGACGGCGGCAGTATCTGTGGAAATGCTAGTTGCAGTGTCAGCAGCGGCGGCAGGAACAGATGCAAAGGACAGGCGCTGTGCCACCAGCGTGCCAATCTTGGTCATGAGCGGGATAGCATTGCGACGGTCGATGGAGCCACGGTTGAACCTGTATTCTTGGGCAAACGCTCCCCGTGGGAAGCGCGTCTTGACTGCGAGGCCGTTAAAGTAGTCGAAAAACACACCGTCCGAGCCAGCGTCGCTGCCCGAGTAATGAAAAATTTTGTACAAGAAGTCGACTGCGCCACCCGTCACCTCCTCCTTGAACGCCAGCACCCCCATGCCGCATGGCGTGGCGCCGTGCACCATTGCCACAAAGGCGTCCGCACCGACGATGCCCACGGCGTTCATCAGCGCGCCACACACCCACTTCTCTGCGCCCAGGTGCAAACCGCAAGACATGTCCGTCAGGTACGAGTGCTGGCGCACTGCAGACCAGAAGGCGGGCGACCGCGCATGAAGCGTGGCGCTGGGATCGTTGGCGTCCCGGCACAGCTGATCCGTGGCGCTACGCAGCTCTGCCGCGATAATGGCCGCCCCTGCGCGCATCTCGGTGCTCCAGCTTGTAAAGTCCGTTGCGCTGTCTCCCTCGAACGTGATCACGCCACCCAGAGGGATCGTGCATCCCCCCTTTTGAAACATGCCCCCGCCAACGAGTTGGATGCTGGTGGGTGTTAGTTGAAAGACTAGGGTGTGCGCCGCCGCCGCCGCCGCCTCGGCCGCCGTTTTGTGTGCGGCCGAACTTGCAATCGTTCCCATCTCTTGGTGTTTTACGAATGATCTACTCAAGGCTTTCAATACGTGCAATGCGGATTTTCGCTTTCGCTGTTGGCACTCATTTTGGGATTTTGCCGTGATTCGTTTACTCGCCATCTGTATCCGTGCGGGGTCGTTGCGCTGCCGGCGGCTGCTCTGCATCCTCGTCGTCCTCGGGCTCTGGTCGGTGAGAGGCTCTGCGTCGGTGAGAGGCTCTGCGTCGGTGAGAGGCATCGTGATGCAGTGATGCGGACCTGACGCTCTGGAACGTCAACAGCAGCAGCCGCAACGAAACATACAAACCAGCCCCTTCAAATTTCAAGCAGGCAAATTGTATGTCGGACACGCCGCTTCCGTCGTTGAAGACGCTGCCGCAACGAGTGATCACGTCTCCAGACGTGGGTGCGTATTGCTTCACAATGTGCGATCGCAGTGTCAGTGGGCAAGGAGGGCAAGGACACAGTGCCAACGATGCGGATGTGACGAATGGGACGTGGGCGCGTGCGCTGCCAGATAGTGTGCGCGCGTGGGCCGTCGCCGAGGCAGCGGCGCCGGCGCACACGCCAACCACAACGCTTACGCCACTGACGCCCTCCTTTGTTTTCACAACCGTGTCCCCGCCGGACGACACGACTGGCGGCGAGGATGTCATCCCAGAGGAGTCCCGTATGCGCGCGCAAGAGGCACATGAGTTCTTGGAAGCCATTGCGGAGGCGGTTGCGCATGACCTTATGCCGCCGTGCCGTCGTCGACGTTGAAGGTGGCAGCCGTCTGCGCCGGCTCGAATGTGCTCGCACCAGCGCCGCCACCGTCGCCGGGCATACACTTGGCAAACGCATTCATCAGCGGCCGGGAGAAGGCAAAGAGGATGACCACCCACGTCACAAGGAAAAATATGCTACACATCAGCACTGCAATTGCTCCCGGTCCGCTATTGCTTTGGTAAAAGATTAGTCCCGGACAGAACAAGATGGCAAGCACCACAGGGATGAACACCAGCATGAGGTTGCCTGCCATGTGCTCTTGCGTCTTGAAGGGCTTTCCTTCGCCCACAAATTTGGAACTGATCTGTGTCAGAGACATGGCGGAGACGTGGGGCGGATGAACAAGGCAAGACGTGCAGGCAGGGTTTATATTACGCTGTTGGTGCCCACGACACCATGGTCTGCGGATGGACCCCACCCTTTCCTTCAGCGGCATCCGCAGCTAGGGTGGGGATTGGTAACGGCGACAACAAACGCAGTGCCGGCAGCACCGCAGCAGCAGCCCCGGCAGCGGATACAATGTGGGTCAGGAACGCGATTGTTGGCGCATCCATGTCTCGTGGCAGTGTCGCGCGCACGCTGATAGCCGCAACCACTTTGCGCACGGGAAGCCACTGAAGCGAGGCGTGCGTGAATACGTGTGGTGGAAGGGCCTCCCACCCAGCAGGCCCCAGCCGCTCGCGCGCCTCTCCTGCAATCGCATTGTAGTGCTCAATGGTCGCGTCCCACTCGCGCGAGGTCATGCGCGTCGCTGGCGTTGGTGCCGTTGCAGCAGCTTTTGCAAATGTAGCTGCAGTTGCATTTTCCGCCACAGCGTGCAAATTTTGCTCGTCTGCTGCCGCTGTGGCAGCGGCCTCTGTGGTTCCCGCTGCTTTTGCCTCTGCCGCTGTTGCCGATGCGGCTGCTGCCGATTCGGCTGTTGCCGATGCTGACCGACGGCGTTTGCTTCCGATCGCGGACGCGCCTAGGGGCACACCCATGCCCGCAATGGGCACCAGCAACGACCCGTCCAGGTGGACGACGTAAATGTACCGCACGCCCATGAGGTGCCGCACCACAAATGGCCCACTGAGCGCGCGCGCTGCGGCGGCGCGAGGCAGCATGATCGCAAGGTGCAGGCAGTGCGCCGCTACGTCCATCGCCTGCGCGCTCTCCGGCAGGCGTGACACGTCCACACCGTCAGAGGACGCTGGCAGTACACGCTGCCCGTCACCGCGACGCACTCCCAGCAGTACGCCTCGTGGTCCCGAAACCGCCACGGTAACTTGGCGCTGCATGGTGGTCACCGCGGTCCCAACGGTAGTGGTGAAAGTGTGCAAACACGTCGGGCACGTCGTTTGCTTCCGGATCTATCTTTCGAAATGCGCGCCAATTGACGCCGCCGCTTTCTTCTGGGGGACGGTTGCTGCAGGTTGGGCTCACTGTTGCCGGAGCAGCAGATGTAGGTGCTGATGGAACCGGTGCCGTTTCGCTGCTGCTGCATCTGCCACCATCTGGGCCCCGCCGCCAATCCGTGCTTGCGTCCGCTCCGCGCTGTGGCTGTTGCTGCGGCTGCTGCTGCTGCTGTGTTTGTGGTGGCAATGCAAGTGGTGGCAATGCAAGTGAAGACACGGGCGAGCCGACTCCACGCCGGCGCGAGCGCCAGTCCGTCACTGTGAACCACGCGCCGCCGTCATCGTCGCGCGGCGAACGCCGAGCTGCACCCGCCGTTGGCATCGGCTCTTTTTCGGGTGATGACGCCGCAGAGGATTCGGACGATGGCGACTGTGGTCCCACGAGCAACGCGCACCATGCGGGAGCCAGCGCATTCAGAGCGGGGAGGGCACACATGCTTCCGCCCAACAGTGGCAGCATCACTGGCAGCGGCGGCGCTGGCACCGCAAATGACAGCGGACTGAACGTGGACGGCAGCAGGCCACCACACCCTTCAACATTGTGCGTGTGCATGCCGCGCGCCAGTGACTGTGCCAATGACGGTGCCAGTGACTGTGCCAGTGACTGTGCCAATGACGGTGCCAGTAACGGCGCCTGGGCGGGAGGCAGCGCCGGATGCGGCAGCGGCCACAGCGCGTGCAAGGCAGCACATGGATGGTCTGCGGGGATTTGGGCCGCGAACCAAACGTCTGCCGCCGCTGGCGCAACTGACGCCTGTGCTTCTACAAACCCAAGCATTCCCTGATGAAGACGTCCCAGAGCTGGAGGCACTTGCAATGCTTCGGATGCAAGCCCAAGCCCGTTCACATGCTCTGGTGCCACGGTGGGCGCAGAAAAAGCTGTTTCAGTGGCGACAACGAAAGCCATGGGCACCCCGTCAAAACCATCCACCTCCAGTGGCGGCTGCGATGAAAACAGACCCATCTGCGCCGGCAGCACCGACCTCGCCATCGTGACGCTTTTCACGCCACACACAAGTACGTGAAGTACGTCACGAGTCGTTTTGTGCGCGCACCACTCCAAGATCACGGGATGGGGTGCAGGTTCACAGCGATGCCTATGTCGCGGGTACCGGTTTGGACTGGTGCTGTCGTGGCATGCAAGCGTCGGTTCACGTGTCCCCCTGTGGACAACACTTCCACGATGAGTGATGCGGTGCTGCACGAGGTTCTTGGCCGCAAGCGCGCACGCAAGGGAGCCGTGGCACGCGGTGGTAACGAAGCCGGTTCCGGTTGTGGCATAAGCGGAGATGCGAATGGGTGGCAGCCGGTGCACAAGAAAGGCCTTTTCACCCTTACGCAAGTTGCGCAGGAGGAGCAGGACGAGGTGGAGGAGGCCGCGCTTGCAGCACTGCCACAAGACCTGTCCATGCTGGGAGGGACGCGTGGGGTCGCGGCCGCCCTCGCACTCTCCGCAGAGTCGCAAGCATGGGCTCAGCTGCGCACGCCGCTGCGAAAGCAGGAGCCGCCCAAGCCTGGCGTGACGGTGCACATGGAGCTTGACAATGCCGGCAACCCATTCGACACGATCTGGGAGGACGTGGAGCCGCCAACCCTCGATGTGAATGTGGCTGCAGACGGAGAACGAGACGACGACGACGGAGACAGAGAAGGGGGAGGGGAAGGGGAAGGGGAAGGGGACGCGGACACAGGGGACGCTGACTTTCGAGTGCTTGGTCTTACCGCGCCGGCAGCACCTGCGCCGCCGGCAACACCTGCACTGCCGCTGCCGCGGCGCCGCACAGCGCCGCTTCCGAGCGCGACCCCGTGGGATGCGGCGGCTGTCACCACCGCAGTGACGGCCAGCACGGCGCGGGTACACGGCGCAGCCACGGGCGCGCTCGCCGACACGTTGATGACGCTTGGGTTGCAGGATCCTCATGCGACCAGCAGGCTGCCGGGCGCAGGCGTGCTATCGACGCGGCGTGAGCGCGAGAAGGCGGCGCTCGTCGAGACCGAAGCGGATCGTGCGGGCGCGCTAATGCGGCGCAGCAACGTCCTGTTTGGCGTGCGCGGGGGCGGCGTGGGGCCAGAGTCGGACTGGCCAGCAAGCGTCCTGCTGGACCTGGCGCACGCTTTGTGGGACCACTGGTGCTCTGACAGCAACCCGTTCGAGCCGGTGGAGTGCACGCCCACGGATCTGGCGCTGCAGCGCTTCGGGTTTGTGCGAACGCCCGGTAGCGCAACGCGCGCGCCTGTCGTGGCGCTGGCGATGGAGCCGGTGACGGACGCCGCCGCCGTGCACGCGCTGCGGAGACAGGGTCCGTCGCTGTCGCAATTAGAGCGAGCCTTCCTGTGCGACGCGCGCCGTGCCGCGGCGCTGCAGGCGCTGTGCTGCATGCGCGGCATGATGGATTCGCTGGGAGACGAGGCGCGACAGGCCGCTGCCGCCACGGCCTCGGTGCTGACATCAGGCGACACAGGGAGCGACGATGCGGCGACGCTGGGCCTCAGAAGCATAAGAACCGGAGGCTCAGGCAGCGGCGCGTCCCTGCATGACGTGTTTCGGGACCTTGCGTGCGCTATTGCGCGCGCCAAGGACGCGCTGGCACACACGCGGCTGTTTGCGGTAGCCATCAACCCGGAGCTGGAGGATGAGGCGAGCAGCCTGGCTGACCTCGGCATCACCGCATATGTGCCCATCGCACGCACGCCCGAGCACAACGGTCGCCCCGACACCTTTATCGAGGTCTACAAGTATGTGGAGCGCGCGCTGCGCGACCGGAACTTGCGCAAGCTGGGTGACAACGTGTTCCAGCAGATCTTCTCGCCTGCCGCGACGGTGGGCGCCAACGGCAGCAGGCGCGCGGGCGGCTGGCCCACGCACGCATGGCGCGACATGGGGCCGCTGGACGTGTTCATAAAGAAGCACATTGTCACGCAGGCGGCCGCGCCCAGCATCTGGGCCAAGGCGCAGCACAACCTGGGCGCGGTGATTGCCAACCTGAAGAGCTGGAACGAGGAAAACTTCCCCGAGCTGGAGCCAGACCACCACTGGTTCGCCTACGAGGACGGCCTGTACAACACGGTGGACATGCGCTTCTTGCGCTACGGGCACCCGGGCATCCCGCGCGGCGTGGTGGCGTGCAACTACCTCATGTTCCCCTTTGGTCTGACACCCGAACAGGTGCGGCCGTCAGCGCCCGGGCAGCTCGGCGCAATCGACCATTACTTCCAGGTCATGACGCCCACCTTTGACCGCCTCATCAACTTCCAGCTCGATCCCGATCGCTCCGGCGGCCGCGTGCGCAACGCGCTCGAGGCGGAGATGATCAAGGCGTGGCTTCTGGCGTTCATGGGCAAGGCGCTTTTCCGTGTGCGCGAGTTTGACGACTGGGAGATGTGGCTGCACGTGTACGGCCCGGGTCGGTCGGGCAAATCAACCGTGCTCAACATCATCAAGGCGTGGCTGGCCAAGCGCGACGTGGGCGTGCTGGCCAACAACTCGCAGGCCAACTTTGGCTGGGAGACGCTGTATGACAAGCGCGTCATTTTCTGCTACGAGGTCACCAAGGCCTTCTCCCAGTGCCGCACGCAGCTGCAGTCCGCCGTCACCGGCGAGGGCGTGTCGCTGCAGCGCAAGTTCAAGACGGAGATTACGGTGGACTGGACGGCGCAGTTCGTCACCGCAGGCAACGAGGTCTTTGGGTTCGGCGACGCGCAGGGCGCCATCCGGCGGCGCATCCTGTTCCTGCACTTCCCGCACACGGTGGACGAGTCGGTGGTGGACACGGACATGCGCCGCAAACTAGAACTGGAGCTGGGTCCGCTCATGCACAAGTGCTGCATGGCGTACCACCAGGCGGTGCATTCCTACGGCAAGACGTCGCTGTGGGGCACGCGGCCGCAGTATGATGACGACGGCAAGGTCAAGCTCGGCGCCGACAACCTGCCGCTGGAGGAGCGCATTCTGCCCAACTACTTCTTCAAGGGGCGTGACCACATGGAGAGCATGATGCTCCCGCTGGTGGGCTTCCTGAACAACGAGTCGACACTGGTGTTTCACAAAAATGCCGCCATGCCGCTCAAGCGCTTCCAGGAGTTGGCACGCAAGTTCTGGGAGGACAACAACCAACAGGCCGTATCGCTGCTGGACGACAACGCCACCTTTGTGCTGAACAAGCACATGCTACGCGTCGTGGTCATCAACGACGAGACGCGGGATGAGCACTCGGACGTATGTGGCGGCTACCGGTACCTGGGCCAGCCGGTACCAGACAACCAGCGCTGGGTGCTCGGTGTGACCGAAAGTGATGCTGCGGCGCACCTGAAGGCAGAGGCACGGGATCTGGCGGCGGCCGTGCCCGCGTACTCGCTGGGCCTCATGTCCGCCCTGGCGCCAACTCCCGCCCAACTGGTCGCGCTTCGTGGCAGCACGAGCGGTGTGGCGGGTGCAGCCGCGTCGGCTCCTAGGCTCACGGCGATGGGGGCGGATGAGGCGCAAGCGCGCATCACAAGATTGGTGGAGGAGGGCGGCGCACACATGGCGGACGTGAATGGTGCGTGGCTGCGGCCTGAGCACGTGGCCGCAACGCAAGCGGCGGCCGCACACGCAGCGGATGCACGTGCTTTGAGAGAGATGCGCACGTGCTATGAGAGAGATGCGCACATGCTTTGAAATAGATGCGCACGTGCTTTGAGAGAGATGTAGTCTGTTTCGCGGTTTCGAATGACGAACAAAATACTCGGCATGCGTAAAAACCATTTGTGAATTCAAGATGTATTACTCCAGCGTCAAGGAAAGCCCAGCCGCCAGTGCTTCCAGCTGCTGCAGCTGCGCCTGCTGACGCACGCCCTTGGCCACGCTGACGTCAAATGGCACAGGACCACCGCCCCACGCAGGCATCTGCGAAGCCGCATGCACAGTAGCACTTCCCCCCCTTCCGCCGCCACGTCCGCGCCCGCGCCGACTGCTGCCACGTCCACCTCGCCGCCCGCGACGCTTAAAGCCGTCGTCATCCTCATCCTCCGGCGTGCTTGCCGCAAGTCCAGCCGCGGACACCGACAATGTCACCGCAGCCGCCCGGTTGGCAAAGGCTGGCATGTACTCGCCGTACAACATGACGCGCTTGGCCTCCTCCAGCAACGCCGTGCTCAATTGCAGCACGGCCTTGCGAATCACGTTGGTGCGGCGCGTGCAGAGTCTTTGTGGGCCACTGCGTGCAGTGGCGACAAAGTCGTCCTCGCGAGACGTGGCCAGCATGTCTCGGAGCCGTGCAATCAGTGCTGCCTCAATGGCCACAGGCCCACGCGCGTGCTCTACCAGCATCCGCTTTCGCGCAAGCACGCTCTTTGTATCGAGCCGCTGCACGCCGGCAATCTCGTCCATGCCGCCTGCAATCGTGCGCAGCAGCACTGACCGCACGCTACCCTTGGGTGCAACGACTGTTGTCGCGGAGTCCGCGGAGTCAGCGGTGGCCGCGGAGGCAGCGGTGGCCGCAGAGGCAGAGGCGGCCGCGGAGGCAGCGGTGGCCGCGGAGGCAGCGGTGGCCGCGGAGGCAGCGGTGGCCGCGGAGGCAGCGGTGGCCGCGGAGGCAGCGGATGGTGTGTGAGCCATTGCGACGGTGACAAACACCAAAAGCCAAACGCCGCGCCCTCCCAAAAGCAAAGCAAACCTCATCTACACGCTCGCCTCGCTGCTCAACCACACATTATGGCGTCACGCATGCCGCCGTTTCCAGGCATCGCACGCAGTGCACGTGCTGATGATGATGTGTCGTCGCCCAGCCATGCGCCCATGTGGCTGGCAGTGCTGGGTATGGTTGCCGTAGTGGGGTTGCTGGTGGCGGCCGCTGTTGTGTTTGTGGTGTGGCCCTCTGTGGGCGCGGCGTCGCTGGCTGCGCGCTCCCGCCGCCCGGGCGTGGCGGCAGCTATGGCCGCCGCAAAAGCCCGTGGCGTCACGCGCGTGGGGCTCGACGACATTCGCGCTGCCGCCGCCGCCATCCCGCGCGGCCCTGGGCCCGTGCCAGGCGGTGGCGTGCGCCCTGGGCTGGCGCTCCTGATCGGCAGCAACTACCGCGGCACGTCCAACGAGCTCCATGGATGCATCCCCGACGTCAAGGCGGCGCGTGCGCGGATGCTGCCGCTCGGATATACCGTGCTGCCTCTCATGACGGATGACGCTGGCAGCACCAACCTCCCAACCCTTGCCAACATGGTTGCGGCGCTGGCGAGCCTGCGTGACGCACTCATCCAATCTCCAGGCACGCGCGGGTACTTTCACTTCTCTGGCCACGGCACGCAGGTGCAACGCGACAAGGGCGACCCCGCCGCCGCAGCGGATCCCTACCACGAGGCAATGGTGCCGCTCGACTTCAACACGTCGGGGTTCCTCTTGGACAGCGTGTACCACGACACCCTGTTCAAGCCACTGCCGGCTGGCGTCAAGGTGTTTGCAATCAATGACTCGTGCCACTCGGGCACCCTGCCCAACCTGCAGTTCGTGTACGATGCCAACGCCGGCCGCAGCCTGCAGCTGACCAGCCCATGCATCGCCCCGGGTGCTCTGCTCCAGCCGACGCTGCGTGCTGTCGTCTACGACGGTGGGAGCAGCCTGTACCATTCCCCCACAGGTGACGCCGTTTTGGTGGCGCCTGGCGCGCCCATGCCACACGAGGCATTCAAGAGCCCGCAGGGGGCGGGACGTGCCGATCACCACGCCCGCATGGGCCCCGCTGCCGCCAAGTATTCCCGCGGCGAGCTGGAGATGCCCGCCGCCCCCGCAGGCGCCATGGAGCCGGCGGTCTGGACCGTGTACGAGCCCGTTGCAGCAGACATTATTGTATTAAGCGCGTGCAGGGACTCTCAGACGGCCGCCGACAGCGCCACGCCCACTGGAGACCCCGTGGGCGCACTGTCCTACGCCGTCAACGTGGTGCTCAAGCGGGCAGGGGGGTACGATCTTGCGTGGGGCGACTTTTTGGCTGCGGTGCGTGCGCTGATGGTGGCCGGCAATTACTCGCAAATGCCCGTTCTGAGCTCGTCGAAGCGGCTGGCACCAGATGCCCGTGTGCGCGACTGGGTGTTCCTGCACTAGGAACTAGTTGAAGTATTTTTTGGAAAAACAAAACACGAAACGGAAAGGGCTGTGCGCCGTGCTTGGTGCGTTGCGAGGGGGAGTTGAATGTGTGCGAGTAAACGCAGCGGGGAAACTCGTAAACAAACAATACCTGTCTCGGTGACACGTGACACTGAGGTTTTGGTCCAGTGTATTGGAGCTGACGGATGTGTGACGCGTGGCAAGCGGGTGTGTGGCTGGTGCTGGCATGTTTGGTGTGCGTGCGGGCGTGCTGCACTACACGTGGCTACTACTGCACGGGTACCAACAGGCGCCATGTCCTCGGTGCGACACCCGCAGAGCACAATCCAGTGACGCCGCCTTTGGCAGTGCAAGGGGCGCAGCCGTACACTCCACCCCTTGCGCTGCAGGCACAAAACGCAGTGGAGGCAAGAGCGCCTTTGGACAGCAGCATCCGGCCACATCTACACATTCGGGCTCCCGCAGCAGCATCCACCATCCTCGGCGCAACCCACAGCAGCAACAGCTGCAGCAACAGCAACAGTAACAGCAGCAACAACAACAGAAGCAGCAGCATTGACACGAATCCACCCACAGTTCCAACAGCAACAGAGAGTCTTACGGCGGTCCCACGGCGGTGTCCACACCACGCGGGTGCGTGGACAAGGATCGCTGTCGTCACTGCAGATGCTGCTCATGCAAGTGCGAATGCTGCTGGCTCCGATGCCCCCGCAAAGGCAACGTTGCCACGGCGCATTGCACGCAACAAGTCACTGCAGTTTGTACCAGATGACGGTGACACACCCACGGACGCACTCGCTCTTGCACTCGTGTGGGACGAAGACGTTGACGCGCGGTCGGCATCGAATGAGCGCATGCCGCTGCATCCAAGAGTGGGCGCGCCTCTCACGAGTGCTGTACGGTCTCTGCACGCGTGTTTTGAGGCGGTTGAAGCGGTGGGCGTGCATGCCAACCACGAGTGCTCCTGTATGCACGTGCGCATTGCACCAGCGGTGTGCCTCAGCGTAGCGGGTGGACGCACGCACCGTGAGCGGGACGTCACGGTGATGCTGCAGCCCCACACTGCCTCTATCCAGGTGTGTTCGCTAAGAGACACACGTCCTGGCAAGGGCATGCGGGAGTCGTGCGCCGCAGGAGAGGCTGGCATAGTGCTCCCCGCACTCGTGGGTGTGCACCACACCGCACTGTTTGCGGCAGCCGTGCAGGGGCGCGCAGCCGCGCCACAAATCTCTGCGGGTCGACGCGTCGCAGACGCAGCCAATGCCGCCGCTGCTGACACCGCTGCCGCAGACACCGCTGCCGCAGACACCGCTGCCGCAGACACCGCTGCCGCAACGAAAGACGAATTAGGAGCATCATCTATGCTTGATGCAGATCTGGATGCGGTAAACCGGATAGCCTTGACGCCACCTGCCTCCGAGGCAATTACGGGTGGGAGTGCACGCTTGCGTCGGCGGATGTGGGGTCGCGCGACCTCTCCGTGTGCGCCTCCGTGGACGCCAGATGACGCGCTTGCACAGGCGCGCTTGCGGCGGCAGCTGGAGGCGGCGGCGACGCCCACGCCGCTGCCGCCTCTACCGCCGTCGCCAGTCAGCAGCTTGCACGCACTGTAGAATCCGCAGACGCCGAGGATCGCACGGAGCAGATGATGCAACAGCTGCAACGGCTGCGTGCCCAGCGTCTGGCAGACGAAGGTGCGGCGGCCGCGGCGGGCGCTGGTGTGCAGGCTGGCGTTGTTGGAGGCCGCCGACCACGTGATGCCATGGAGGCAGTTGCTGCCGGCGATGACTATTGAACCTTTTTTGCTGCAAAGAAACAGAGAGAAACACTTTGATTTGGTCACAAATCGGGCATTGCCGACACCGCACTCTCCGGCAGGAGACAGGCAAGGCACGCGGAAGCATACCGGTTGAAATCAAACGCACGCACCCCGTTCCTCTGACGCCGCCATGGACACTGGTGCGTCGCGGTTTTACGCACCAGCGACTGCCCGGCGAAGCGCTGGTGCTGCTCCATCTGCATTTGCATCGGCATCATCGGCAGCATCCGCAAACGCTTCAGCATCGCGTTCGCAACGCAAGGCACCCACAATGGAGGACCTCGGCGATCTCTCCTCCTCCACATACGACGTGTCGTACCAGACGGCTGCGCTGCTGGCCAACCCACGCACACACGACGTGAGCAAGCTTCCTGCGCCGTTGCCCAAGCATCAGCATCAGCAGCAGCAACAGCAGCAACAGCAGCGGCAGCAACAACGTCAGCCGACGCCAGGGCATTCACTGCAGGGCCAGCAGCCCATGCAAACTATATATGCCGATGGTGGCGAGGACGGTGTGCAGGAGGGGCAGCTGGATGACGAACATGACGTGTTTGCCGAGCTGCTGCAGGGAGGAGGAGCCGGGGACCCACCTGCAGCAGCGCTGGCGGGAGGCAATCGCACGCCCCCCCTATTGCCCCTGATTCCGGGGCTTTCGCAGCAGCAGCCTCCGCTGCCGCAACAGCAGCAGCAGCCTCCGCTGCCGCAACAGCAACAGCAGCAACAGCAGCAGCAGCAGCAGCAGCAGCAGCAGCAGCAGCAGCAGCAGCAGCAGCAGCATGAACCAGATGCAGGTGCGCAAAGCGCGCGGTCTGATTACGGAAATGGAGACTATGGTGGGGAGGAGGGAGCAAATGGTGAAGCGCATTTGTGTGGCGATACGCCCGAGCAGCTGGAAGCCTCACTGCAGCGGCTGCCCGCGGATGTACGGCACCGCCTCGCCGGCATCGGGCTGCAGAGCGTGCTCAAACCGGCTGCAACAGTTGGCGTTCCCGTTGCAGCAGCGGACGGTGCTGCCGCAGCCGCCGCCGCAGCAGGAGGTGTGGCTGGCGGCGTCGGCGCGCTAGCTGGCCACGCCGCAGCGCGGGCCTTGTACGAGGAGGCCCGTGCAGCCGAAGCGGCGGATGCAGCGGGTGACGGGCCGTCGCTCGCGTCGCTTTTTGCCGACCCGCAGGCGCAGCTGCAGGCGGAGAATAGCGACCAGCAGACGCTCAGCGTCAAGGCGCGGCTCATTGACGGGCTGAAGGAAATGTCGACGACAGACCCGCCAATGTACGTGTGGAATGACGCCGACCCACCCACCACCAACTGGCTGCTGTCCACGCTCGAGTCTGCGACGCAGGAGGCGCTGGGCAAGTACAATTGCAACGAGATCGTGGATGGCGGCCTCAACCTCCTGACGACTGTGGGCGGCTTTGCCGACATGGGGCTGTCGGCCGTGGGCGTGCGCGTGCTCCGGGGTCTTGGCAAGCGGCTGGAGGCGGCAAAGCCGACGCTGCGCTTCCCCGCCCGCATGTTTGTGCACCGCACCATGCGCAGCGCCATGTACGCGGACCCCGTCCAGGCGATGGCGTGGACCGTCGGCAACATCTTTGCCAAGACAATCGTGGACAACCTGAAGGAGTCGCAGGAGCAAAAGGCAAAGGTGGCGACGCTGCAGCCAGATGCTGGCGCCACGGCGCAGCTTGGTGCGGCGGCACCCGCACGTGGCGGACAAGTCCAAGCCCAACCTCTTGCAGCCACCGCTCCAGCAGCGGCGGCAAGCGCAGGCGCAGGACAGCATCCGCTTGCGCGCCCCTCTGTTGCGGAACCGCAGCTTGGAGGTGGCGGCGGCGGCGGCGGCGGCGGCGGCGGAGGCGGCGGCGGCGGTGCCAGCGGCGCCGCCGCAGCAACTGGCGCAGACGCTGGGGTGGGCACTGCTGCATCCGTGGCGGCCCCGGCGCGGTTGGCTGGTTCACGATGGGGACCGCAGCCGCAAATGGTGCGCTCTGCAGCGTCGTCACCTGCGTCCCCTGCTCCCCTGACGTCTGCATCGACCTTGGAGCCTGCGGCCGCAGCCGGAACCGCCGCTGCATCTCCTGCAGCAGCCCCTGCCACACCCACCACCCTTGTGACTGCAGCGGCAATTGCTGCAATCGGGGCACCAGCTCCCTCGGTACCTGCTTCGGCGCCAGCCCAGCCGACCGAGCTGACGGCGGCAGGTGTGCCAGCGGCCAGTACCGTCGACGAGGCGCGCGTGCGGCAGCTGGTGCAGGGCGCGCACGCGCACACCGTGGCGCAGGTGAACATGACGTTGTCGGCGGCGATGGATGCGCTGGCGCAGCGCGTGTTGGCACCGCTTAGCCAAGAGCAGGCGCGCATTGGACAGCAAGTGAACCGTCTGCTTCAGGACCAGACATCGCTGATCGAGCTCCTTAGTGCGCAGCAGGCTCGGCAGGAGGCACAGGCGCACGACATTCAGGCGCTCATGGCGTCTCTCACGGCCGCCACTACCGCAAATGCTGCCGTCGCCTCTGCAACCCAGGGCGTTTCCATGCCCGTGCAAGGATTGGTGGAGCCACAGCCTGCGGACGTCCCAGCGTCTGCAACAGATTCATCCACATCGTCTGTCACAGCCTCTGTCCCCGCTCCTGCTGTAGCTCTCGCGGCGGAGCCGGTGGTGGGCGCAAAACGCGCACGCGCCGCACGTGCGCCCTCCGTTGCGGACTCGACCTCCAGCGGCGGCAGCGCCGAAACCGGGGGCAGCGCAGGCAGCGGGGGTAGTGGCGGAGACAGCGCCGGCGACGATGCAGACAGCGTGGGCGCTGGCAATGTCGCGCCGAAAGGGGCAGTGGGCACGCACGGTGGGCGCAGGGGCGCAGCAGCAGGGGTAGGGGGGGCAGGGGGGGCAGGTGCGAGCGTGGCTCGCCGGGGCAATCAGACACAGGCCCGCGCCGTTGCCGCGCGCGCCGCTGCGCGTGCATTCATGGGCCTGTGAACCGGCATCACCAACTGAACGTGTGAGTAGTGCGCTGCCAACGCAAGCCACTTGAATTCACGCTACGTGAAACGTGAACAAGTGCCATGTTTGAGCGGTGGGTGTGGCGTGGCGACCCTGGAGCGCATGCGCTGCGAGTGTTTGTTACCGTCCACGCACGTGTGAGCGAGGCGGCACGCGCCGCGGCGGCGCTGCGGCTCGACGATGTCATGTTGTGGAACGTGGGCATGCCGCGGCTGCCTGACGGTGCGCCCGCGTGGACGTACACCACGCTGCTGCTGCACGTGGCAGATGACGGACCTGCGGCCGACGCGGCACTCCAACAGCTGCGCCACCTCGGAATCATCGCGCCCGCGGCGTTGCACGACATGGACACGTACATTTGTGGCAGCGCGCTCGCAACCGCTGCTGTCAAAGGAAAACAATGGACAAGGCGCTTCGCCTCCAATGCCAAAGCAGTGGACGCCGCCCTTGCGCGTGTGGCGCTTCCCGACACGCAGCGGTATGTTGTCGTTGCCGCTGCGGAGGAGTTGGATGACGCCGCGCTCGTTGACGACTACGGGGCGTCCGACGACGACTCGGACGCTGCGGTGATGGACGCCGACATCCGGCGCGCCTTTCGTCAGGCGCCGGCGCCGCTGCTCGATGCAGCCCATGAGCCGGAGACGCAGCAGCATACAGGATTAAAACGTCGCGCGACTGTGCCACTACACAACGCCAATGTGTCCAAGCGCCCCTGCGTCCTCGATCAAGACTCCGCTTCCGACTCCGACTCGGCGATGGCTGCGGAGCTGGCACGCATGCTGGGAGTGCCCGTCACCGCCATCCCCATCTCGAACCCCAAACCGCCAGCACCCATCTTTACAGGGCCGGATCCGCTGGAAGGAGACGCATCGGATGCCGCGGCGTGGGCCGCAGCTGGCGGTGCCGGCGGTGCCGGCGACGCAGATGACGGCGCGTGGTGGGAGGCCGCCACACAGATGGCGGAAGCGTCCGAGGCGGCGCTGGCAGTGCCCATGCCAATCGCGCCGCTGGAGCCGCTGCGGCCCATTCTCCTGCCGCCATTGCCGGCGCACGTGAGCCTGTACGGTGCGCCAGAGCCGGTGGTAACGCCCAAGGCGCCCCGCGGTGCCGCGACGCCCTCTCCAAGGTCGCCACTGCTGTCCACGACGCAGTTTCTCGCGACGTTGGTGCTTTCCGCCGCCGCGGTGGCTGCGGCGTGGGCATGCAAGCAGGGTTCTGACCTGTGGCTGGCCATGCGCGGTGACCGGCTGACGGGAACGGGCGTGTTTTACGCGGCGTGGGGCGTCGACCTGGCCGCGTTCAAGGCGGTCTGGGCGTGGAAGGCGGCCACCGAGTCCGAATTCCGGACGTGGCTGATGGACAAGCTGTGGAACCACAAGCCCAAGGTGTCGGCCATGAAGTACGGCAATGTCAACGAGGATCACGGCCGCGAGGCGCTGCAGCACTGGTTGCCAGTGTGGCTGCGGGCGCAGTGGGCCGCCGCAGGCAGGGGCGCGGAGGGCGAGGCTGCCGTGGCTGCCATCGAGTGGCTCGAGTTTGGCTTCTGCTGCGCGGAAGCCACCGAGTGGGTCGGCATCTCGCCAGATGGCTTTGTGCGCTTCACGCTCCCGGCTCCAGACGGCGGCGTGCGCCGCGTGCTGTGGGCATACGAGATAAAGTGCCCATTCTACTCGCGCGCGGACGCCTCGCGCACGCACGCATACGCCAAATACCCACACGCCATTCCACACAACTACGCCAACCAGATGCTTGCTGCGATGGGCTGGCTGAACGACAACCGGCAGGAGGCAGCCGCAGCCGCCGCGCTGGGTGGTGACACCGTCGAGGCGTGCCTCTTTGTGGTGTGGCGGCCCATGGACACCTTCGTCACGCTGTTTCCGCACCAGCAGGGTGTGTGGGCCGCAGTCAAGGCCGCTGCCAAGGCGCGGTGGGACGCCACGGTGCTGCCGGCACTGCTGGCCAAGGCGAACGGGCTGTTGCACTTTTGGCCGGAGCTGGGCCGCGGTGAAACGGCGCCGTCGGAGGCGACGCTGGCCTTGCTTCAGTGAACGAGTCAGATGCCAGTGCTGCGGGAAGAGACCATTTGAAACATGATTCTTTGTCCGTGGCATCAAGTACCACTACAATGCTGCGTCCCAACCGTCGGCAGCACGCACTGTTTGGCGGCGCAGTTCTTGGGGTCTTTCCGGGTGCAGCTCGTCGTGTACGGCAGCCTCCAGTGCCGCCATACGCGCCTGCCATGAGGGGGCAGCCGAGTTTGGGGATCGCAAGAGCGTCCAAACGCCGCCGTGAGCGTCATCGCCAGGCACGCGGTACCGTTCCACGGCGAGCATGGCCTGCCACATGAATTCATTCACGAGTGTTTCCGCCCCCAGGGGCGTCGAATAGTAGTACTTGGACCCCGCAGCATCCAACGCTGCCCGAAGGTCGGCTTGTGCACGGATAAACGCAGCGAGTGGGGCTTCCACCTCTGCGGCGAGCAGGTGCTCGTCAAATTTGGCAGGCGGTTCCATGGGAAAATTCCTCAATGCGCTGATACGCCTGCCCAGCCACCCAGTGTAGGTGGTGACACCCAGCAGTGCCATACGTGGTTCTGATGCATACGCGGCCAACGGGCGCCATGACGCCGTGTCAATGACGCGGGCCAGGATGTCTCCTCCAGCACTGCCTCCAGCACTGCCTCTGGGACCTGGCGCGGGGATGTCAATGACGATATTCCCTGGCCTCACGTCGCTGTGCAGCAGGCCGTGCGTTTTTGCGATGTGCAACAGCTTGGAACGCAGCACCAGCAGTGCCTGACACACGTGCAGCGCCAGCGCCGACGGCATGCGTGCGGCACCCTCTGCGGTCAACGCCAACAAACTGGGCCCGCCGCGTGGGCCAATAAGCTGAGCAGACGTGGAAATCTGCACTCCTTCGTCTTCTCGACGTGTATTCAGCATCGACAGGTCCGTGTGGCGAAATATGGCGGGCTGGTGCTCCGCAGGCGCCACAGGGGCACACTTGTGCACGGGAAGAACGAGCGCCTCGGCCGCAGCCGCGTCTCCGTCCAATGCCGATCGCACCGACTGCACCGTCCGCCACTCGTCCTCCCCGACGTCCCCATCCTCGTACTTGCCGACGAACCGAGTGTTGCGGTACGGCGCATCGCTGCCGTCCGCACACCGCAGCGGCGGCGAAAACACGCCGCCCCACACCCCATGGCCCAAAAACTCGGTTTCGGTGACTGGAGCACAGGCCATGTTTGCGCACACGAGACGTTGTTTAATTAATAGGTTCGCGCCCAGTGTTTTGTGTGTGCTTTTGTTTGAAACTCCATTGCAGAATAAATAAACCAGAAACCTTCGTTGGTGCGTGCGCGCGTACATTTGGGAGGAGGACTCCGGTCTTGTGTGCCAGTGGGTGCGAGTTGGTGCAAGTCGATGGCGGCATGTGCAACGCCATGCACGCCGCGTGCACCTCAAACCAAAACGCCGGGTTCCCGTGCGGCAACACCTGGGTCAAGTGACGACGACGCGGCACAGAATGCTCGCACGATTCATTCACTGTACCGTGAGATCTTGGGCCGTTCGGCAGATGGTCAAGGCATTGAACATTACAGCCACATGCTCAGCAACAACACGTTGACGCCTGCGAAATTGCGTGAGGTGCTGTCAAGGTCACCAGAGGCGATCCGCGCCGCTCCGCCTCCCCCCGATGTGGGTGCCCTTGCCGCCGGTGCTGTGTTTGATATCATCGAGAGCTCAAACGGGTGGGCGACGCGCGGGGCTCTAGCGGAGCACGATGCAGACGTGCGCGCTGCACGGGCAGAGGCTTACAGCTTGCTGGCGCTGGCAGCGCGGGAGGCACTTGCGCCATACGCCGCCGCCCTTGTGCGAGCTGCGTATCGCGGCGTACTGCAGCGAGAGGCGGACGCGGAGGGCGCGGCGAGGTACACACACCAGCTGCTGGATCGGTCGCTGGCGCCGGGTGGCGGTGGCACTACCGTGCTGCGAATCGAGGCCGACATGCGCACCTCCTCCGAGTTCCGGACGCAACGCGCGGTGCGGGCGCAGCTGGCAGACATGCTGGCGTCGGCACCGTCCGTTGAGGCGTGGATTGCCCGTGCCGGGCTGCCTCCGCGGTCACCTGCCGACCGCTCCAGGGCACTGCAGGTGCGCTACATCGGCGCCTTTGGCACCTCGGGATACGCCACGGTGGCGCGCCACATTGTGCACGTGCTGGTGCGCGCCGGCGCCGAGGTGCAGTTCGTGCCAGAGCAGTGGTACCATGTGCCCGCATCACTGGACGCGCCAGACATGCAGCTGCTGGCGGCCTGCACACGCGCACCGCTGCTCACACCCGACGTCATCGTGCTGCACACGGTGCCAGACGTGTGGACACGCGTCGTGGAGCGCGAGCGCGCTGCATTCCCCGACACGCCCATCTACGGCATCACGGTGTGGGAGACGGACGCCACGCCGCGCGACTGGATCGCACCGATGCGGTTGCCGGATGTCGTGTCGGTGCCTTGCGTGTGGAACGAGACGGTGTTTTCGCACGACGTGCCAGGCCAGCGCTTCGAGACGGTCTTCCATCCCATCATTGATTCGGGCGCCTCGCCCGACCCCAGCTGGCAAGTGCCTGGCGTACGCGACGGCGACTACATCTTTTACAGCATCAACGAGTTCAATAATCGCAAGGGCCTCGTGGAGCTGGTGCGGGTGTTCCTCGACACCTTCACGGCCGCGCAGCCGGTGTTGCTGTACATCAAAACCAGCGGGGACGTGCCTGAAGCGACAGCACGCGCGTGGCTTGTCCGAGAGCGCGCCGCTCGCGCGGCTGCCGGCACGCCCGCCGACGCCCGCATTGAGCTCGACTACCGCATCCTGTCCGAGACGGAGATAGCGGCTGTGCACGAGACGGGCCACTGCTTCGTGTCCTTGACGAAAGCGGAGGGCACGGGGCTTGGCGTGTGCCAGGCGGCGTTGCGCGGCAAACCCGCTATTATCACTGGCTACGGCGCACAGACCGAGTACCTCCAAGGCGTGGGCGTGCACTGGGTGGAGGCCAGCACGGAGCCCGCCAATTACTGCTCTGGCCTGCACACCGACGCCGCCGCGTGTGCAGCTCGTGGCTGGTGCTCGCGCAACCGATGGTACGACGCGACGCACATGCGGTGGGGTGCGCCGTCCCTCGCGCACGCCGCCGTGCTGATGCGTACGGCGGCGGTTGAGAGATGGGGCACACAAACAGAGGTACGTGCGTTTGTGGCGGAGCACTTCAACATGCATGCGGTGGGCGCCGCATTTTACGCGTCGCTCCTCGCCACTGTGAAGCGGTCGAAAGCAGCTGCGGTGCGATGGGCGGCACGTCAGCCCGCCACCGCGTCCGCGTCTGCACCAGTGGCCCGCCGCGGCAGCGACACATACAGCGGTAGCGGCAGCGATTCCGACTGCGGAACCCTGGCACCGGCTGCGACTCCACCGCCACGCCGGCCGGTTTCTGTCATCATGGACGCCGCCAAGCACGCTGCGGCGCTCGACCCGATCCTGCCCGTGGTGGCGGCGGCGCTGGGACCATGGCGTCCTCTGCGTGTTCTGCGGCTGCAGCACCTTCAGAAGCGGCCATACATGATGATGGTGGCGCAACACGAGCAGCAGGCGGCACAGACGCCGGCGCGAGCTCGAGCGATGCTGTTGGCGGGTAGTGGGACGTTCATGGACGCAGTGTCGCTGAACCAGTCCGTCGTTTGCATCGATCACGGTCTGTCATTCCTCAAAAACTTCATCGTTGACCTCTGCGAGCAGTTTGGCCGCTTTCGAGGTGCCGTGACACTCGTGGCGGCGCACCCGTTCCTGGGTGCACTGATGCGCGAGGCGGCAGGTGCGCTGCCCCCACGAATGAACATCATGGATGGGGAGTATGTTGGCGCCGACGCGCTGCTGGCAGCGCCAGCACCAGGGCTGCGCGACACCGTACTCACGGAGGCGGCTGCGGAGGCAGAGACGGCGTGCGCCGGCAGTGCCGGCGACGGTGCCGACATGCCGCTCGTGCTGTTTGCTCCCACCTGGTTCGCCAAGGAGAATACCCTGGCGATGGAGGACGCAAGTATTGCTCTGGCGTCACTGGGTGCCTGGGCATCCGCGCCGCGTGCCGGCGGTGGCGGCCCCACAGCACGCGTGATCATGTCGCAGCACGGGTGCGGCTTGCGCCTCACAAAAATAGATGGAGTGGTCCAACTGCCTGGCCGTCTCACCCACGAGCTTCTCGCGGTTGCGGATGTTGTCGTCACGGACACCTCTTCTGTGCTGTTCGAGGCGCACGCACTTGGAAAGCGCGTCGTGCAGATAACATACCGCGAGTACCAGGATGCAGGGACGCCGAGACTCACGCGTGCGCGGCCAGTCCTGCCGCGCGTGCCTGTGCTGGACGTGCCATTCGTGGGCGGGTGGACCACACCTCCATCACGAACCGGCGACGCTGTGGCTGACGTGCTTCGCATGGCCGCTTGCCCCGCCGGCTCCGCGTCATCGGCAGCCCTTGTGGCCGAATTTGAGCCGCAGGCGGCCGCAATACGCACCGCGCTGGCGCTGCGACCGGGTGCCGCCGAGCGCGTCGGCCGCATCGCAGCGGCGGCACTTTCTGGTGCCCTGCCGCCGCGTGGCATTGACGTGCGCCCAACACGTGTTGAGCTTACAGAGAGCTTCTACCACACGTGGGGTATCCCGCGCGGTGTGCGCCCGCGTGCCAGCGGCGACCGCATCGTCCTTACATTCGGCACCTTCGACATGCTGCACGAGGGGCACCTGTCGCTACTTCGGCGTGCGCGCACAATGGGCACGTCTCTCGTGGTCGGCGTGTCATCGGATGCGCTCAACGTGGCCAAAAAGGGCTCGGAACCCTACTGCACGACCGAAGAACGCGTGCGCGCAATTGCCGCCACTGGCCTTGCCGAAACTGTTTTTGTTGAGCACGCCCTCGAACTAAAGCGTCACTACCTTCTGATCTACGGCGCAACGGTGCTGATCATGGGAGACGACTGGGCTGGACGGTTTGACGATATGCGCGACACGGTCTCGGAGGTAGTGTACCTGCCACGCACGCCGGGCATTGACTCGACAACCATCCGTGACCGTGTGCGCCGCAATGCCACGACGGCTGCCGCCGCTGTTGCCTTTGGCAACCATCCTGAGGAGGCAGCGGCCGCAACGGCCGCGACGCCGCCGCCGCTGCCGCCAGGCCCCGACGAGGCGGCGGCCGCTGCGGCCCCGTGGCTGCCGCCGTCACCGGGCCCTGGTGATATTGCGTCCCCCCACTTGCCTGTCCACTGCCTAATTTGAACCAACACAAACAGCCACGCTCCCCAATACGAATGAAAACAAAGAACTGTCTGACCGTGGGCCTGACGACAGAGACAGCCCGTCGCCCGCACCCGCTGCCACACTCACAAGCACATTGTGCCGTCAAAAATGTCGGGCAGCATTGAGTCCGCGGAGGTGGATGCCATCTACACTGACCTGCAGCCACTGCTGTCGGGAGCGCAGGCCGCCGAGTCCACGGTCGTCAACACCATTTTGCCCGCAGCCCAGGACGCGCTGACGTCCCTCAACAATGTTCTGGCGTCCCCTGCCTTCAACGACGCGGTACTCGCGGGCGCTGTGGTGCTCATTGTGTTGGCGCTGCTGCTACTACTGGGCCTCGTGTTCAAGATTATGAATTTCGCCGCCATCCAGCACCTGAGCCACTCGATGCCGTCACGCCGCGAATGGGACCGCATGCGGCGCGCACTGGACCGGCTCGCGGCCGCAGCACCCGTCCCGCCGCGGCCGAGCCTTGGCCGCAAGTAATTTAGGATGGTTTGTGCGTGCGAGAGTTATGGGTTCAAGACGAGCGGACACCAAACGAATCACACGGCCGCAGGACCCAGCCCCTTTTGCATGACTAGCCAGTCGCCCTCCACGTCCACAATGTGCAGGTTTCCCTCCATGCTCAGTTGCGTGTCGGCGTCATCGCCCAAATGGACAATTACATGGGCACCCTCCTCCAGCGCATCGCAGGCACGCTGCATCGCCTGCTCCTGGTCGGCACCATGCTGCGTGTCCCACACCAGCGCCTGGGCACCGCTGAGCTTCACGGTATCCTGCGACACCAGGAGCACGCCCGCTGGATGCTTGGCGTACGTGCGTGCCGCCGCCACCAGAGCTGGGCTGTTGACTGCCAAAAGCAGGGGTGTCGTTTTCGTGGTGCGGACGTGCCGCGCCACGCAGTTCCATGGCGCCGGCAGCTCCTCCTCCGCCTCCAGCTCCTCCTCCGCCTCCAGCTCCTCCTCCGCCTCCAGCTCCTCCTCTGCCTTCCGCTCCTCCTCCGCTTCCAGCGCCATGGTTTCCGTGGCCGTCTCCAAGCGTTCGGCTGCAGGATCCGGCTCTCGCGCCTGCGTTGGCTCCGGCTTGGGGCTTCGCTCCCGCGCGTCCTGCGGTGGTTGCGGTGGTTGCGGTGGCAGCTGCTGCTGCGGCGATAATGGTGTGGGTGTTGCGTGTTGCGTAACAGACCCGACACCTGGGGTGCCTGGCGGCGGCATGCGCGCCCCATACAGTTCGGGCACGTGCATCGCCGCCAGGCGTGTACATGCCTCGACAGGGCCGTGTCGCCACAGCCACTTCAGGCACGCCAGGCCGCGGCGTTGCCATGTGGAGCCACGAGGAAAGGCAAGGCGCCACCCGCCGCACGCAGCCAGCAGCTCAAAGATCTCCCACTGCACCACCGACTGCTGCATGAACAGCTGCGATGCGTCCACGCGGCTGCGCGCCTCGGCGCGCCAGGCCGCCGGAGCGTCCAGCAGGCGCTGCACAAAGGCGAGCCACTCCTCCACTGTCCAGGTGGCTCCTGGCGGCGCGCACGCGGGTGGGGCCGTGAAGCGCAGCGCCGTCTCCAGCAGCGTGACCACGCCAAAGTGCGCGCCATGTGCGGTGCGGAGGGCATGCGCCGCCCAAAACAGCAGTTCTGGACGAAAGGGCGCGTCCGCGAGCCCGCGCACCGCGTGGTCAAGCAGCACGGCGGTGTTGCGCGCGGCGCGCGCCGGCGCCGTCAGTGTCACCCGTGCCTCGAACCGCTCCTCTGGAAACTCGGACATGGCGAGGCGGCGCTCCAGCAGCGCGGCGCCCTCGGCGCGGTCAGCAGCGTCGGGTGCGTGAAACAGGGCGCGGCCCGTGTAAAACACGGCGCGTGCGCTGTCGGGGGAGCGCGCCAGGTCCTTGCGAAGCAACGTGGTGTACCACGCCTGCTTGCGCGCCTCGTCCTCCGCGCTGCCCACATACTCGACCAGCGTCAGCAGGCGGCGCAGGTCCAAGCACGGCCGCGGCGGAGGGCCTGTGCCTGCGGGCGGAGGGAACCAACCCTCGTGGCACGCGCCGCGGCACTTCCAGTCCAGGTCCATCCGCAGCAGATTGTCGCGCATAAACACCTGCCCATTGTGTGCGTGGTTTACGGGGAAGTGGGTGACGCCCGCTGTCGCAGCCGCCGCCAGAAGCGCGCGAGTGGCGGCCACCGCTTCTTCGGTGAGTGGAACCATGTCTCCGCTGGTTCCTCCACCTCCCGCTCCGCCGCCGTCCCCCATACGCAGCGCCGAAAAAGAGTCCATGAGCAGTGCAAACGTGCGGTGCAGTGGCCAGCCGCGTGCGCGCGCCCACACGCGCGCCGCGTCCATGGCGCGCTGCCGCGCAGGCCCAAACTCAAAATCCGCGCGCGCGGTTGGCGCGGCCACCACGGTTCCTGGCACGCTCAGCATTCGGCCCAACCGTGTGACTGTGGCCGCCGTCGCGTCCGCAGATCCCGTGTCGAGCACCACAAAGCCGTCTATCAAAGCCGCCGCCGACTGCATGCTCAGCGGAACCGTCCGCTGCTCGTCGCGCACAATCATGCTGAGCACAATGTGCACGGGCTCGGGTTGTTGCGTGTCCGCCATTCTCGGTGGTTGTTCCCTGTTCACTCTCTAACATATGCACGAAGCCGCCGATTTGGCGTCATCAATGATTTTTTGCGGAATACATTTGAACTGATTCGGTTTACGACATGAGTGCCACGTATCCACCAGGAGCGGCGTGGAGCGCCATGAGAATGACGCCGCGAATTGACAACATATTGAACACGACGACAGGTGCTCCGTTGATTGGGACTCCATTCACTTGGAGGGTTCCGATGGTGTTGTTGACGACCACAAACACGGAGCCGTCTGGTGTTGCACTGACTGGAAGGTTCACGCCACCGCCGTCACCAGAGATGACCACCGCCTGCCCTGCGTTCGCCGTCGTCAGCTCCACGCCACTGGTGTTGCTGCTTGCGGTAACAACAGGCAGCGGACTGAGTCCCGCTGCCAGCAGCCCCCACTGCGTGTTGTTGGCGCCGGGTGTGGGGGCTGTGTTGCCAGTTGCCACCGACACGTACGTGGACCCATAGTAGTTGACTAGGCTGGCAGGCGCGATGGGTGTGTAATTGCCAGTTGGGCTCCAGGCTGCCAGCGTAGCAAAGGGGGCGGGGCCAGTGTTGCCCTGTGTGGACGTTCCCGTGGGCCCTTGCGCGCCAGCGGCGGCAATCAGAGCCCAGTGCACGGGGTCGCTCGGAGGCGGCGTGTCGGAGACTTGCACCTCCACTGTGCACAGGTACGTGGACCCATCGTAGGCCACAAAGTCGTACGCATTGTACCTGGCATCGGACACCCACGTCGACGAAAATGTGAGTGCGTTGGCGCCGCGCTCGCCTCGGGGGCCAGTTGGCCCTCCAGACGGCCCGGTTGCCCCGCGTGGGCCTGCGGGCCCCACGCCGCCAGTGTGTGCAGTCGGCTCGAGGTCAATGCCCGCCACCGTGATGGCGCTTCCGGATGAAATGTTACTACCAGAGATGGACAACAGAAACGTGTCGGAGCTGAGTGGGTGCGTCGCCATTGGCTTTCCTGCCGCGGTTACAATGGCATTGCTGCCGTCTGTCAGCACGATCCATTGCCGCCCTGCTGTTGGCACATACGGCGGCTCGCCTGGGGTCGTCGGCACAGTCGTCGCGACCCCGCTCGCCACTTTAATCGTCACGCGCACCTCAGTGGCGGTAAAAGTGCACTCGACGGCATGACAGTGCGTCGTGCCCTCCAACGCCACAGTGCACGACGCTCCTGCAGGTACCGTAGGTTCCTTGAATGCCAGCATGACACCTGTTGCCAGCGAGCCCATCGTGTCCACCGTTTCCACCCTTCCACCAGCGCTTGAAAATGTTGCCGCCGTGTTGTCTTCGCTGACAGTAGCTTGACCTCTCGCCACCACCAGCGCGAACGGCGCTGCGCTGACAAAGGGTGTCACCGATCGAGACCGTGGCAGAAGCGTGGTGGTCGGCTCCAGCCGCACATTGTTTGGGGCGCACGCGCGTTCCACGAAAAGCGTCGGCTGCGCAGCCGCCGCAGACACTGCCGGCGCATGCGTCGCTGCAGGTCTCGGCGGAAACACCAAAGCCGCTCTGGGGCCCGCGAGAATGGTGGGCGCAGGCGCAGGCGTGGAGGCTGGGGGCGGCGGCGCGGGGGGATCTGCCGGCGCCAGCACAAAGTTGGTGCTCGGGCCAGAGAGCAGCACGGCAGGAGGAGCCGCAGCGGGCGCGGTGGCTGGCGCGGGCGCTGGGTGGTGGTGCATCACAAACTGCTGCGCCGCCGGTCCCATCCACGACGGCAGGATGAAACCTGCATTTGCGGCATCCGTGGCCGAGCTCGGTGGCAGCCCAGCGGCAACTGCAGCGGCGGAGGCAGCGGCGGAGGCAGACGCAGAGGCGGGCGCTTGGGCTTGGGCGGGCGTGGGGGCAGCCGCACCTGTTCCCGCCAGGTGTGAAAGGCTCATCCATGGGGGGGTAGCCATTTTCGCGATGCTGCTGCACGTGCGGTGAAACGCAACGTGCTTATTCGGCGCAACACGCGTGTTGCTGCCTATTCTACGACAGTGTTTGCAACTCGGAACGCACCAACTGGTGATTCGCAACACCCCGCCGCAGATAACGCCGCCGCCGATAACGCGCCGCCGTTTGTGCACTCAACACGTGATTTGCGATGTGCCCACGCCAAACAAATCGCTCGTGCATCATCCGTTTGCGTCCGGCAATTCACGAAACACATCCGGAATGGCAGATGCAGCAGAGCCGGGACAAACAACGTCGTCCACGTCAATGGTGGCGCTCGCAGCAGTGGGTATAGCAGCGCTGCTGGCGCTGGTGACGTACGTGATCGTATCCAATGTAGTCCGTGGCGGAAGCGGAGGTGGCGCAGGAGCGGCGGAACCGTTTGGCGGTTCCGTTGCGTGGCGGTCCGCGGCGGGCACGACCTACACACTTGCACTTGGTGTGGACGGCAGTCTCACCCTGAGTGGTCCTTCAGGGCTGCGTTGGACGGCGGCCGAGGGTTGGCTGGACGCCACGACCAATGCGGACGCTGAAGTGGCGGCACTCATTGCGGCGCGCGAGCTGCCGGTGCCACTGACCAGCAACAGCGGTGCGAATGGCGGGCTGTTTGGGCTTGGCGGACACCTTGTGCTCGGTGCTTCCGCATGGCCCGGGTTGTCTTGGTGGACGGCATGTGGCCCGTGGCCGGCACCCAGCGGCGCGCTGTCTGCGTGGCAGGACACCCTGCTCATTACACAGGCCAGCGGCGGCGACCCGCTGGTGGACACGACGGTCCTGACCTCGGGCGTGTTCCGCCTCGTGCTGACGGCAGGCGCCGACCTGCAGGTGCAACAGCTCGACGGCACACCGGTGTGGTCGCTCGCGGCGGGCCAAGGCAGCGCGCCGGTGGCCACAAACTGCACTTGAGCGCACCATCACTTTTGAAGCCCCAGGAACAGTGTGTCGCGTGAGGAAAAGAAGGCGCAAGGCCATGGCAATTGCATCCGCAATGGCGCGGACGCCGCTGTCTCCGCAGGTGCAGCTGCGCGTCACTGGCGCCGACACGCACGAAGAGGCCCTGCGGCGGTGCCGCGCAATGCTGGCCGGAGTGGAGCACTTGCCCGAGGGCAGCCAGATGGAGTTGCGGCGCGCTATCGAAGCGCGCATGGCGCAGCACGAGCGCCTGCGCGATCTGTGGTGGAACAAGCACGGCGCTGTCGTAGCACTCGCGGCAGCCAAGACGGGTGGCCGTGATATGTTTCTGGAAGGCTTGGCCCAATGCGTGGCACCAGACGCACCGGATGCGCTGGTGCGTCTGAGGCAGGCGCGGGATGGGCTGCGTGACGCGGATAGGACGGCGGAGGCCATGCGGCGCACCGCCGCCGCAACGCGTGCAGCCACCGCCGTGCGCGCCGAGCAGCCAAGCGCTAGCGCGGCACTCGTGTACGCCGTCGTCAGCTCATGCGGCGCGTCGGCTTCGGCGGCGGCGGCGGCGGTGGCACGACGCAACGTCAGTGGCGAGTCGACACGCCTGAAGGCAGATACAATGTAAACCCGCGTCTCGTCCCACCGATCCAACTACTCCTGTTGATTTTGAATTCAAACCATGCCACGCGACGCGTCCCGAGGCCGGTCGCGAAGGCGTCCGCACAGTCGAACCCGCCGTGACGATAACCGAAGCAGGAGCAGGAGCAGAAGCGTCGCCGCCGCGCCGCCAAGTGGAGGGCGTGGGCGTGTGCGCGCCGAGGAGGTTGCCAAGCCGAGAACCAGCCGGCGCCTCCAGCCCGCGCACGTGCGGCAGGCCACGTTTGAAGCGGAGCGCGCCGTACCAAAATATGGCCTGCCGGTCGTGCCTGTCGGCAGCGCGGCGCCAGGCGTGTTGGTCAAGCGCTCGGGGATCAAGGGCGCGGGCAACGGGCTGTGGGCCAAGTCGCGCTTTGCGCGCGGGGACCCCATCACCTGGTACAGCGGGGAGGTGATTAGCAAGGTCGAGGCACGCGCACGGCTCGCAGCGGGCACACGCACGGGCAGTCACTACTGCACCGTGGCCAACGGCGCGGACGTCGTCATTGACGGCCTCACCGCACCGGTCGTTGGCATGGGTGGCGCACCGTTTGTGAATGACAATTCGTCGCATGCCGGCGGCACGCGCGGCGCGACGCCCAATGCCGTGTTTGTCGTGGACGGGTTGGTGCGCTTCCTGCGCGCGCTCAAGACCATTCCTGGCACGCCCGCCAAGCCGGTAGAGGTATTCATTCGTTATGGCAAAATGGATTGGGTCCGGCGCCGCCGCCAAGCCGCGGCGGATGCTGCCCGGTAGGTCAACTCGATTTCTTCTGTTCTTCACGCCGCCAGTGCCCGTTATGGACATTGTGGTTGATACGAAGGCTATTGATGCCTTCCTGGCAACAGAAGGGCATGATGCCTTGCACGCCGCCAAAGAAGTATATGACGCCAAGCCCGCAGCAATAGCCGTGCTCAAAAAATCCACTGCCACCTTCACCGACGCCGAGTATGAGTGTGCGGCATACATGCTGACATTCATGGCAGACGTGCTGGAGAGGGCACCCATAACCAAAAAATGCTATGTGGTCATTCCGCACAGCACAAAATTGGACGTGATGCGCACACACTCCGCGGAGCGCGTGCTGGTTCTGTTGGCGCGCAAGCAGTTCCACGTCTTACGATATGACTCGGAAGATGGCAAAGCGCACGTGATGTTCACCGCAAAAGCGGATACGGATGTGACGTTTCCTGTGGATGACACTGCGTAATTGAAACGGAACAGAATTTGCGTTCACACAATTCATCCGCCCTTTTGCGGTCACACAATTCATCCGCCCTGTGCCAGCCGCACCAAGGCGGCGGCTTCGCTGGTGGTGGCTGCACGCAGGTCGGCAGCCTGGCGCCTGCCCAGGCTCGCCATGACCGCCGCAAGCACAACCACCAGCACCACAACGCCCACTACACCCGCGTAAAACCACCACGGAATGACGTCAATCGGCTCCTGGATGCGCGGGCCAGGCGGCGCTACGGTGATTGTGATGTTGGCGGTGGTGGTCTGGATCACACCCTCCGCGTCGGGGTACTGCAGCGTCACAGACGGCGTCAGCACCACGATGCCGCCAGGTGCATTGGCCTCCATGCCTGCGAGCGTGGGCCGGTCGGCGGTGAAGACAAAGTTTCGCACGGTGCGCCCCGCGACGATGACGCCGTCCGCGGGCTCCACCGTTGCCCACGGCACCGACACGCTGGTGACCTTGGCAATGGCGGGCACGTCTCCGTCGTTGCTGAAGGGCAGGATGGCCTGCATGAGCGAGTTGGCGGCCCACTTCCAACTCATGGGCGGCACCGTGAGCAGCGGGCCCTTGAGGTCGGTGCCGCACTCCTGCAGCGTCGCCGAGTTGTTGACGCTGTAGGTGGACGGCGGCAGCGTGGGCGTGTTGACATTCGAGGTGCCCGCCTCCAGGATGCAGTAGGGCTGGCAGCCACCCCCCGTTTGCAGCGCCACGATGTCGGATGTCAGCAGCGAGTTGCTGTCGTAGCAGGACGCCAGCCAGCAGGCGCTAGGGTTGCAGGAGGCAAACTGGATGATTTCCAGCTCCGCACCGTTGGGCCCGCGCGACTGCGATATCTGGTCCAGGGCGCAGTGCACGTGGTCGGGGCAGTCGGAGGACTGGCACGCGGTGGCCGCAATAATGGGAAAGTTGACGCAATTGCACTCGGGCGCGCTGATGCCAGGGCCGTGGCAGTACGCGACGATGGCGGCATCGAGGTGCGGCGCGCCCGGGGCGAGCGCCGAGCCGAGTACCGACGCCACCTCAACGGCGTCCTTCCACCGCGCGCAGTTTGTGGCGGGGTCGAGCAGGATGGAGCGTGCGCTCTCATTGCCATTTACGTCCGGCTGCACAGTGGCGCCGGAGCACAGGTCCTCCATTGCGGCGCCACAGGCAGCGGTGGCGACCTCGACGTACGAGCGGCCGCACGCCACCGGCGGCTGCGGGAAGGCGGCGGGATCCATCGGAACGCTACTCTGCCGAGGACACTACCGACGACAACGACGACGGCGAGGAACAGGAGGTCTCTGGCAACGCCGGTGGGTTGGCTTTGTTTGACGGCGGCGCCGCCGTCCACGCGCCGCTGCAAATGCGCGGCACGCGGCGCAGAGTTGCGGCGGCGGCACAGCCTGCGGGTGCTGCCAACCAGGCCACGAACGCGCGCAGTGTGTTGATGAGGTCCATGACGCGACGGGCGGCACGCACAATGGCGGCCGGCGCGCTGTGCAGATCATTTTTCGCAATGCCCTCTGCATCCAGTTGGCACAGCGCGGCCGTGTACAGCGCGGGCGGACCCGTGTGGGCAAGTCGGTCTAAGCAAAGCGGATGGACTCGCGCGCGTCCGACAATGTCTGCAATTTGAGACTTGACGCGATCCAGTGTTGCTGCCCACGCGATACACGCCGGCACGTGTGCGCCGTCCGCCGTCGGCTGTAATGCGCGCCACAACTGCGCCATGCATTGCGTGTGGCCTCGGACCAGCGGCTGCGCTGGCGGCACGGCATGCACTGCATTGCGCAAAAATCGTGCAACTGCGGCGTCGGTATCCCCATCGCCTATTTTCGGCGGCGCAGCTTTCCGTACGGCGCCCAACACCCGCAAGGGAGAGGTGCTCTCAAACGTAATGACTTGAAACTCTGCTGCATTGGTGTCCATGCTCGCGAGTGCACAGGTAACGGATGCAACGGAACGACAAGTGACACGTATCCGGCGGAGAGCGCGTGGACCGCCCCCGCCGGGGTGTACGGTGACGCCGCGGGGCACGGTGCCGCAGCAGGGCACGGTGCAGGTGGAGCTGCAATGGAGGAGGAGGACGACTACGGCGAGGGCGCGGCCGAGCAGCCGCCGCCCGCGCATCGACACCGCATAGACGCAGACGACGTGTAATGGGGGTTCGTTATTTGATGGTGCTTGCATATTCACCAAACACGAAATTCATTGGTAGCGCTTTTGAAGATTATGCACGTTTCATTGAAAAGCTGGTGCCGTACACCGCCAACAGCTCCTCGCCGGCGCGCACACGCCGCTTTGTGCGCACTGTGCCACGGCCCCAGCAAAAACGCACGTTGGGCCGCCGCCCGCTATTTCTTGTCGCGTTGATGAAGCGCAGCACGTTGGAGCGCGCGGGGTCTGCGGCGTCACGGAACCGTCCGCCACCAATGTCCAACACGTACTGCGCTTCGCCGGCAGGGTACCGTGCCGCAACCGCAGCTGCGCTCAGCAGCTCGCCGCCGTACACACCGAGCACAGCATTACGCTTCAGGTCCGCACGTGCAAACAGGCCGAGTCCAGCGCCAGGAAGCCCAGAGGAGCGCACCTCTGTGAGCGTATTTAATTCCGTGTCTTGCTTTCCCTCTGCGGTCGTGGGTGCCAATGCCGCTCTCAGCGCGGGCGCAGATGCCAGGTCAGGAAGCGACGCGTACAGTGGAAGTGCTGCCTCGATGGGCAAGGCGTCCATCGGAAGCGCTGCGTCCATGGAGGCGCAGCCAGATTTATTTTATATCGTGCGTTTGTGCGCGGGGCAACACTTAGGTCTCACCAGCGTCCTCGGCGGCCCGCAAGTCGGCCTCGAAAGTCTCAATCACCCCCAAGAGGTCGTCCAGAACCCACACGTCCTTTCCGGCGGGTGGCCTCAGCGTCATCTCGAGATCCTCCATTGCCTCCGACTCGCCACACATTTTGATACTTTGCACCTCTGGCCCCCATGCATCCGCAAACTGCATGTAGGATGCCACGAGCCGGCCAGTTTTGCCGCCAAAGTTACAGTGCGCGCTCCATACGTCACGCTCGACGCCATCGGGTGTCGTGTCGCGCGTGCACTCGAGCCGCTTGGCGATCCCGGAGAAGTCCGATGCCATGTGCACGAACAGCGCGCCGTCTGCGCCGCGCACGACACGCGCCGCGTACGCCCTGTGTTCCAGCGCACGCAGCGGGTTTGGGTCGGTAGGCTCAGGCAGGGGACGCACGGCGTGGCTAGTGACGCGAGGGTCAATGCCCTCGAACACCAACTCATCGGCGTCCTGCACCAGCTTGTACCCCACAATCCGTGGTAACGCGCCCTCCACGGTGCTGGGCTCCACCATCAACATCCTGGCGGTGTTGTTTTCGGACGACATCACGAAGCTGACCATGCGCGCCTTCTGCTCCCATGACAGCAACTCGTGCAGTGCTGCTTGCGCCTGCTCGATTCGGGCTGTGGCCACCTCTGGCGGCGCCCAAAACTTCCCTGGCGGCATTATTCGTGGTGTGACTCGTTCTCGACAAGGCGGATACGGCGGCGGGACATGGTGCATCAATCCTCGATTTCGGTGCAAATCGTGGTCAAAGAACAATCATATGTGCATCCGCCGTGGCCGGTCTGGCCTTTACAGGCGCGGTCACAAATACTGGCGCGAGTCCAACGCGGCCTTCCTCGCGGCCTTCCTCGTGCGAATCTCCAGTGCATCCGTCCACTGCCATCGTTCTACTACTGTATAGCGCAGCGGCGGGCTGTGACGCCAACATCTGCAAATGCACCCCGAAGCCTGACGATGAGGATGACGAGAATGCGGACGCACGCCACGCCGCGGGCAAATCTCCAGCAGCACCGGCACATCCAACTCCCAAGGCCGCCCCAGTTGGAATGGCATTTGTGTCGCCCTGAGCCAGCGGGGGTGGGGACTGTGGGGACTCGGGAAGCGCCAGTGAGCTGCACGATGACGACGACGAACCACGGCCGAGACGCAGCTGTGGCGGCAGCTCTGCGCGCCGCAGGAAGCGGTAACGTGCCCATCCGGCATCCACGGACGCCAGCGGCGTTACGTCCAGAGACAACGCGCCCGCTGACGTCAGCGCCTCGTGGTTTCGTGCCAACGCCAGCAGTCCGTACGCGCACGTGCACATGGGCAGCGCACGCTCTCCGGCGGCGGGCAGTGCCGCCAACACGTCGGGGTGTGAGGCTGCGCAGTGGCAACCCGCCACCAATGACGCCACTGCCGCCTGCGCTGCGCGCACGTCCGCGCCGGCGCCAGCGCTGAGTCCAGAGGATGTGGCGGCCCACTGCGTGAACCACGCGATTGACGATGCGGGTTCCCGGGCTGCAGCATGCGGGGTGTGCAGACTGTCGTCCTCCAAATCCATTGCCCTGCCGATGCCGCGTGCTGGGCTGGCGGGCAGCTGCAACAGTTGGCCCACGCGCCGCCACGAGACGCGCGGGTGTGCCTGCCATTCAATGTGGATGCTGGCGCCGCTCCCACCTGCGCCCACCGCCGCATCGGCATATCCGCTCGATACACGCAGCCGCGCCTCCGCGGAAATGCGCAGCTCCACGAACGGCACCACGCAGGTGCGCAGCGGCTGCTCTGTACTGCCACCGTTTGACGTCGCAGGCGTCACCGCGCCGCCTGACCACATCAGCGCCAGTAGCTCATGCAGCGCGGGTCCAAGACGCGCCGCGAGTTGTGCGGCCTCTTGCGCCACACCGGCGCCTGACGCCTCCGACAGCGCTGCGGCCACGTCCCACAGGCCTGGCGCGTCAATCGGGTCGGACACCACGTCCCCAAACACATCGTCCCGGACGAGCGCAGAGGATGTCACGGCGCGGATGGACCCCGTCAGCCACCGCTGCAGCTGTGGGTCGGGCACGACATCACGGCTGATCCGCGTTCGGTCGATCCGTGGTGCAGGGGGCGCCGCCAGTCCAAGTCCTATTGGTCGATGGTGTGTGAGTGGCATCATAACAGCGGCTGCCATCCTCTATTCTTGACAGAGACACCGACAGAGTCACTGACAGAGTCACTGGCAGACACTGGGGACGAACAAAGCGCCAGTATCAGTTTGTTTTTGCGGGGGTGGGACACCGCGCCGTGCAGCGCGAGTCGTCACGCACGCTTTTTGCGGTCAAGCTCTGATACCGCAGACACCCGCACAAACAAACCGCACGGTTGCACCCACAGCGTTTGCGCACGTTGGCGCACTCAGCGCTAGAGAAAGGACGTGATGATGGACGGTGCAGACCCCTCCCGAGTTTTTGTGCTGGACATTCCACTGCCACCAGAGCTTGGCGGCACAACTCCACTTCCGCCACCACTCCCCCCGCCACATGACGTGCCGCTTGCACTCCTGGAGGCTTCACCCGAGTTTGGACCTTTTGAGGACCTTCCTTCGGTCGCACATGCTGCGTCTACGGCTACTGCGCCGCTGCCGACGCAGACGTTATTTGCGCGGCCGCGCACGCCGCCGCTGGGTGACCGCAGCCTCGCCTCGGCGCTCGCCACGCTAGTTGACGATACGTGGCCGGCGTGGCGGCAGCACGTGCTGCAATGCGCGGGCGCAGAGCCCGACACGTTGACGGCTCGCCGTGGCGTCACATCCATTCTGCCGAGGCAGCAGCAGCAGCAGCAGCAGCAGCAGCAGCAGCAGCAGCAGCAGCAGCAGCAGCAGCAGCACACGCCGCGGAAGCGTTGTGAGACGCCGGCAGCGTTTGGGCCGCTGGCTGCTTTCGCGGTTCAGCGGTCTTTTGGCGCATGGCCAGAGACGGTGCAGCAGCTTGCGCTGCGCTGGCTGGACGGCTGCCAAGTGCTCGTGTCGGCGCGCCGTGCGGCGGCCGCAGACGCCGCGTCGCTGGCATCGGCGCTGTCCGCCGCCTGGTGGGCACGCCTGCAAACGTGGGACGCGGCCTTCCGGAGCACCGCGGAAGACGCACGGCAGCTGGCCGACTCCAAGACGCGTGACATAATAGCCAGGCGCATCGAGCCCACGGTGCGCGCACTGGCCGCACGGTTGGGTGTGCATCTGGCGGCGGGCACCGACATTCGTGACGCGCTGCAGGCGCTGGCGGCGCAGGCGCGCGCACCTGACGCTGCGCTGCAGGCGTCGGCTGGCGCGCTGCGTGCAGACATGCCCGACTGGGCGGCGTTGCTGCGCACGCGGCAGGCAGCTCGCGCCGCCCGCGACGCCGCGCTCGCACACTGGCGCAACACGCTGGCACGGACGGGCGGGCGGGAAACCGGCCGGGACACTGGTAGCGACAGAGGCGGCGACACTGGTGCGCAGGACGCCGTCGAGGCAGCACAGCGGCGGCTGGATGCGTTGCTGACGACTTCGGATTCCGCTCGAGAGGAAAAAGACACACGACATGAACCTACGTATGCAGCTTCCGCATCAGCATCAGCAGCAGCAGCAGCATCAGCAGCAGCATCAGCAGCAGCAGCAGCAGCAGCAGCAGCAGCAGCAGCAGCAGCAGCAGCAGCAGCAGCAGCGGTAGACGCGGATGACGGTGATGTTGGACGCCTGTGCCTTGCATACGCGCAAGCGTGCGCGCTGCGCAGTGAGGGAGAGGCGGCGCTGTGCACGCTTGCACGGCGTGCCATTTTTGTGCGGTCACAACAGGAGCTGACGGCGCGTGTGGAGCAGCTGAAGAAGGCGCTCACGGCTGTGGAGCAGGGCACTGCATCAAGCGTGCGGACACTTGTGGCGGAGGTGGATGCAGCAAAGCAGCGCGTTGCACGCGCGGGCGCTCTGGAGCGCACGCCCAGCGTGGCGGCGTGGCTGAGTCTGGTGGAGATGGGCATCGACGCCGCGTTTCGCGAGTGGGAGGAGTTTGAGTGGGCGCGCGCGCATGACGTCATTGTAGACGCGCACGGCGGCGGCGGCGACACGGTTGCAGCGGGAGCGGCAGCCAGCGCACGGTGGCTTGCATTTGCCGACCCTGTGGCAGTCGTTGGAGGGCCAGATGTAGATGTCGATGCAGAAAAGTACGCAGACGCCGATAATGAAGACAAAGAAGACGAAGAAGACGCCGATACTGAGGCAGACACAGAAACAGACGCCAACACAGACGCGAGGGAAACAGGGGACGTCGCGTCGGAAAGCGTTGGGTGGCAACATGCCGCCGAGCAGGCCGCGGAGCTTGCGGCAAAACAGGCGTGGGCGGTGCCGAGCGCGCACGTGCGCTTTCTCGACACACCAAAAACGCCTTACAATGTTACAGAGGACGCTGAATCCGGCACCGAGAATGAGACAGACACGAACCGAGCAGAGGCAGACGCCAAAGACGAGTGGCCAACACGGCTACAACCATCAACTCAGTCCGCATCCTCCGCTGCATCCGCCGTGGACGACGATGATGCATGGTGGGCGGAGCGGTGGGTGCCGCGCCCTAGCGTTGCGATGCGCGAGGACGACCTTGCACGCCACCGCGCAGATGCCGTATCGGCATTTCGCTCGGAAATGGCACTGGGTGGAGGGGGTGAGCCAGTACGTGCCCCCGACAACGTTCCGGGATTGACACGCAATCTGGTTCTTGGAGTCCCATGGGCGACACCGGCATCCAACGCGTTCCTTTGATTGCGCGCGTGCCCGGCACACTAAAACAAACCACGACCCAGCAGTTCACTGCCCTCCAGTCGTCACGAAGTCGCCACGATGAGCGCCGAAGAGAACCAAGGACTGGAGTCTGCCCTCTTGGGGGACGACGACGACGACGCGGCTGCGGAGATCTCCCCTGTGACTGTCGGCGGCCAGCTGTGCTTTGGCCCAGATGTCAGGACGCTGTCCACGCCCGCCGCGTACGCCAGCCGTACCTTCCCGTGCGTAACCGTCTTCTTCTCGCCGAATTGCCCGCATTGCAGAGATGCCGCGGACCAGGTGGATGGCGCAGGCGTGCGCACGCCGGGTGCCTTCTCCACACTGCCCGCAGAACTGTCGACACTGGGCCTCTCGGTACCCGTGCACGCCGTGAACTGCCTGGAGCTTAGCGGTGACATACTGAAGCGGGAGCCAATGTTCAAGTACGTACCGAACATACGCTTCTACCGCTCTGGCAACACGCGCCACGCCACAGCCGAGGAGCGACACAAGGGTGCCACTGGCGAGGGCGGATTGCTGACCGACTTTGCCGACGTGTCCACCTCCAACAGCCCGTCGCGTCTGGCGGGGCTCATGCAGGGTTTCCTCAACGGCGAGGCAGTGACGGGTGGAGGGCGCCGGCGCGGCGCTGGCTCAAGCCGCGCTCGCAAGTCCAAGGCGCGCGGTGCGAGCAAGAGCAAGAAGGGGCGGAAAGGCAAGACCTCAAGAAAGCACGGGCCGCCAAAGGCCAAGCGTGCCCGACGCGGCTCTGTGGACGAAAATGTGCGTGGCGGCGGCCATGACGACGAGGACGACGATGACTCGGGATCTGATTCGGACGGCGGCTCCGACTCCGATGCAAGCGACGACGATTCGAGCGACGACGTCTCCAGCGATGAGGACGTGAGCGGCGGCGGTCGCAGCAAGAAGCATGGCAAGGGCAAGAAGAGGGCAGGGAGCAAGAAGAGCGGCGTGCACCACCGCCACAAAGCGCCCAAGGCCGCCGGCGGCACGCCGCGACCGCTGACAGGCTACATTCTCTATTCGATGGAGACGCGTCCCGCCATTGCTGCTGGCGGCAGGCCGTTTGCCGAGGTTGGACGCGAGGTTGGGGCGCGGTGGAAGCGACTCAGCGACGCGGCCAAGGCCGAGTTCAATGCGCGTGCAGCGAGCCTGCCCCCTCGCGCTGCGCGCACACAGCACAACGCACGCCGCAAGCCCAAGAAAGCCGCCGAGGCCGGCGCCGGCGCATAGGCATGTGTGTTTTGATTCGGTAGCTTTTCAAGTGCAAGTGGATAATGCGGCTGGCACGAGCCACTCGGTGCCCGCGGACACGTCAATAACCGCCGCGTCGGCAGGTAGCGTCGGCACACGGAACGCCAGCGAGGCACGCAGTATAGTAGTGGGATCGGCGCCAGCCAAAAGCGCCGCCCCGTCGCCCACGCGTCCAGGGAAAGGCGTGGCGGCCGTCAGTGGAATGGAAAACAGCAGCGGCGTCCTGGTCGTCGCTGTTGCACTCGTGCGTGCACCCGCGCACGCAGCGGGAAGGTGCGCACGCACAAACAGTAGGGTCGCGTCCCCTGCGCGTTGACGTAGTTGCACGGGCGCGCTCGGCGTGCAAGCAGTGTTTGTGGCGCAAGGAGCGCAAGGTGGTGTGGCGACGGCGGCCTCAACGTGGGCGGTCACTTCCCCCGACGGTGGATCCGCAAGGGCGTCGAGAGCGCACAGAAGCGCAAAGACGCCGCTGCCAGGCCCGCTGCGAGCCTCCTCCGGCGTCAGCAGCACACCATCCTCGACACGCATCGCAGGCAGCCACTCCTGTGCAGCGTACCAGTGCACCCACTGTTTCAAACGCGTAGGCACCACACGCTCAAAACACCCGCTGCCACGGCGCCCTCTGCGCGGGCTCGCTGCGCGCTCTCGGGGCGTCTCCTGCGTGCCCTCGTGTGTCGTCGCGCGCATGGAAGCAGGTTTTTTCGATTGTGCGTGCAACGGGACCAGTGTGTCTTCCAGCTGCGCCTTGAGCCGTGCCAGCGTCTCGAGGGCGTCGCGAGCGAGAGTTGACGTAGGAGGTGCGGCGTTGATTGCTGTTGCAGCCGCCATGACGGATGCAGGTTGTACACGTGTCTATTCACAGCAGGGATGGAAGGCGCACCACCGCAGCGTCAAGCGGTGATTGCGTGCCCTGCGGTACGAACTTCGGCTGCTCGTTTTGCGTCTTGGCGCAAAAGACATGGCACGCACGCACAAAACCGCCGGTCCGTCTTGCCCCGGGTGCCCCTCCACACACACAATAAACCACCGAGGCCAGCCAGTACCCCCGCCTGCACGCTCCCCACCCAACCCCCGCACCAACAAGCATGGCATCCCGTGGAATTGCCGTCGCGGGCCGCAGCAGCCCCGCCAAGGCGTCGTCGCCTGGCAGCCCCTCGGGGCCGCGGCAGCTGACGCGCCCAGCGCACATGTCTGCGGAGCAGCTGCGCCTCAACGGTGGCGAGGCCATCCCCAACATTTCCAACCCCGCGCATATGGGGGTGTTTTACGGGCGCCCCGCCGACGCGCGCGCGCTTGTGACGCCGCCCAAGCCCAGCGCCGCGCCAGCGCCAGTGGCCCCCGCGCAGCAGCGCACGCTGCCCCCCGCTGGCTCGCCGACGTCGCTGGCGCTGGCGGCGCGGGCGGCCGCATCCCGCCACGTCGCCCCCCGCTCTGGCCCCCGCTCTGGCGGTGGCAGCGGCGCTGGCGGCGGCAGCGGCAGCGGTAGCGGATCTGCCGCCTGCCCTTGGGCAATAGCTGCGTACATTGGCGGCGGCGTCCTGCTACTCGTAATCCTGCTGGTTTTGTTCAAGGCGATGAGCAAGCACCATGGCGCAAAGTCGGGCGCGTACTATAACTAGACGACGGCACCTACCGCAGGAATGGCGCGGGTGTGCGTTTGAAATGATCGAACAACGTTGTGCGTCCGCGCCGTGCTTGTGCTGTTGCATCCACTTGTGCCTGCAATTGCTCCTTCTGTGGGGGAGGGGTTTGCTCAGGTTCCTGCGCCAGCGCCAGTGCGGTGTCATACAACCCAGAGACACGCGGCGGCGTTGCCGGTGTTTGCAGTGGTGTTGCAAATAGAGTAGCCATCGCAGTCTTGCGCATTCGCTTCGCCGTGCTGCCGCTACTAAAGCTGGCGTCTGCTGCACTGCGACAACGTTTCTCACCCGAGATGCGTGGTGTCTCTGGCACCGCGGCGATGACTGGTGTTGTCGGCGCTGCCGGCTGCGCAGAGAAGGAACCGAGCGTGTGGTTGTCCGATGCCTTGCTGCAAGATGCAGTCGTCTTTTTTGACGGCGGGGCCATCACCACAGGTGGAGGCACACCTTGAAAGGCGAGGTATTCGAGGTACAATGGCGGTGTGGCGGCGGCTTGCTCCGCCAACGGGAGCGTGCGCACACGGGCGCGCTCGAGGGGCTGCGATTCATCGATGGCGCGCAGAACCATGGGCGCCTTGGACAGGATGCGTTTAGGGGGAGGCGGACCCCACGTGCCGCAGGTTGTGCCCCGCACAGCGTCTTCCTCTGCTGAAGCTCTAGCGTCCCCTGCATCTCCAACACCAGCGCTGCCCCGGTTCGCGTGCATGCACAGCGGGGTGCCGTTGGCGGCCACCGCCTCCAGCAGCATCGAGCACGTCTGGAGGTGTGGTGGCAGGACGTCGACGATGCGCACCTCTCCCTCTCCGTACGCGTCCGCCAAGGCCAGCCCCGCGCCCCGGTGGCAAAACTTGGCGAATGTCGCCTGCGGCGCGGCCACTGCCAGCGGTTCGCTGTATCCAAATTCCTCAATTAGAAGGTCGCGAGTCCACTGCATCATTTGCGGCCCATTCAGTGGACGGCGGTCTGCGATCCACCCCAACGCACACGGGCCGTGAAAGAACCCGCACAGTTCCATCTCCAAGCTGGTGGGGGCTTTTCGCACGACCACCGGCACGGGACGGCCCGTGATTGGCTCTGCGCAATGGCGGCAAAGCGCGTCGGTGCGGTCAGGCCAAGGCGCCGCCTCGTCGCCGACGCGCACGTACAACACGCCACGGCGGGCGGCATTGGCACATAACGTTTGCAGCGCGGGGGGAGGCACTGCGGGAGACACCCATTGCAGCTTCTTGAGCAGATCGGGCAACGACGGGTTCAACCCGGTGCACGCTGGCGCGGGAATGGCTGGACCCGCTGGCGCAAGGGTTGTGGTCACAGTCTTACTGGCAGGCATTCGATACCGTCACTTGAAGAATCACACGGCACGCACTCGGTCTCGTCCAATCACCCTTCGTGCCCCGTCGCGATTTCTCTGCCGAGCTCGCTTGCGCGCTCGCCGCACCAGAACCGGTTACAAGCCAGACGGCGCGAGAGAACCCGCTCCCGCACTCGCAGCCCTTGTACTGCCACGGAAAATTGCCGGGCTGCCCCATCGTCCGCCTGCCAGGCGCGCGGAAGGTGTGGTTGGAGCAATGGATGCTGCTGCGGTACCGGGAGCTGTCGCAATGGGTGCACCTGCCGCCGCCGCAAGCTGCGGCCGCGCCGAGGCGTGCGCCTGGAGGGCAGCTGCAGCGACGGGGCTGTCCCAGAGCCATCCGAGGCGGGCATCCAGCATCATGGACCAGGTGCGGTAGGTCAACTGCACCATCCCACGAATCATGCCCGCCACGCGGCCCAATTCGTCCCAGCGTTTCGCCACGGCCGCGTGCAGCACGGTGCTCGCTCTGAGAGGCAGCACCCATCGAAAAAGGAAGCCAACAGGACGGCGGATCGTTTCCACCGCGATGGCGCGCATGCGCGGGCAAACGCTTAGCCCCACAGCAATGAACGTGACGACGGGGAACCGCCACACAGACGTCCCAATGAAAAACAACAGAATCATTACCACCGCGGGCATGATGAGTCCCGACAAGTGCCACAGGATGCCACAGCCTGGAAAACACGCCATGACGGACGTAGGCTCGGATGGCAGACGACGCAAACAAACGAACGCGGCCGTGCTGCCTTGCCACACCCCGCTACCAACCGTGTCATTGTGTGTTGCCGGCAGGACATGGCGGCGACCACACCCGATTTCGAGTTTGATGGCGGGCCACCTCCGCTACCTCCTGGAACGGAGGGGTCATCGGCTGCTGTGTCGATACGACGTGCGCCAGTTCTGCACGGGCACAATATCCGCCGTGATGCTGCACTGAACGGCATTGGCGCGGGCATCGCCGTCGGAATTGTTGCCGTCATTGTAATTATGGTTGTTGCGGCGCTCTTTTCTCCGCAAGCGCAGGGAACGTCAGCTCTGACAATCCCAGCGCCGCTACCATCAACCTCAACGCCTCCTTGAGGCGGAACCTACGGGGCCACACTCAGGATGCAGCGTGGACGTAACGCAGCACCAGCGGCGCGCCGCTCAGTGTTGCGCAGCACCGTGTTGCGCAGCAGTGGTGGCGGCGGCACATTTCTGGATTTGCTGGCGGGTGCCGCTTCCAGTCGGGCCGCTCCCGCAACTGCGCGCTCCACCCCCCTCCCAACACCCCCGGCAATGATTTCCAGCGGCGCGCTGACGCCGAATGTACTCCCATTTGACCCTGCAGAGCTGCCATTGGGTCACCGCGCACAAGGCCTCCTCGACCTGCGTGCTTACGAGTCGGAGATGGCGGCCGCGTGTGAACGGGTGGGAGCACGTGCCGCCGGCGCAGTGTGGTCGGCTCTGACCGTCAAGGGTCACCTGGGTGCGCACGCCCTCACCCGCATTGCACGGCGTGACTGCACCTGGCCGGAGCAGCACGCCGCCATGCATGCGTGCGTGGCAGCAGCTTCCGCCTCCTTTTCATTCCCCGCGTCGTCGCCCGCTATCGCGACCGCTTGCACGCCCGCTTGCACGCCCGTTTTCGCGACGGCTTTCGCGAAGGCTGCAGAGCCAGTGTCGCCGTTGCATACAACGCCTGCGCGGTTGCCGAGCGTGTGGGTGGCGCTGGATCCGCACGGGCTGCTGCAGTCTGCACTCCTGCTGGCGCTGCGACTGTACGTCCGGTGGACGCCTTGCCGCATTCCAAGCGCGCAACGCCACGCGGCATGGCCCTCTGCCGGCCCGCTCCACACAGCCCTCCTCCCACATGCCTGTGACGGCGTGCAGGCTGACGTTTGCGGCGACTGTGCGCGGCCGTGGGTTGCCGGCAATGGCCGCTGTCGCAGCAGCAGCGTGGTCAGTCACTCGGACGCCGACGACGCTCAGGCACACGCTCAAAAGAGTTTCCTCCCGGAGGCGGCAGTGAGCGAAGAGGACCTCGTGTCTGTCGTGTTGCACGCGGCACAAATGCAGGGCAAGACCGCAGCGCGCCGCGCCACGCTGGAGGCGCGCGCCCGTGCAGCTGCAACGGCGGCATCCGCAGCTGCAGCGGCGGCATCTGCTGCTGCAACCGCAGCGGCGGACTCTGACACTGTTCTATCCCGCCGCCAAAGCAGAGATTGGCCAGTGGTCCGTGTCGACGAATTGGCCGACGCCGACAACCTTGCCACCACTCTGCACGTGCGCCAGGCACGTGGCGTGGTGCGTGTGGTTCTGCGGTCGCTGGTGGGAGACACGCAGCCGCTGGTCATCGCTGGGCGCCGGCTGGAGATGCTCCGGTGGCGGCGCGCGGGAGCTGCCGCAGTGCTGCGCGTCTACAAGGATGCTGGGCAGCCACCGCCTGCTGACGTGGCGTTGGTGGCAGGGACGCGCTGAGTTTGCAAGGCGGCAGCAGCACCGGGCACTTTTGAGAGCAGCATGTTTGTGGTACCATGCGGTTTCTTTCATAGATTGACGGGGATTTTGATTCAGCAATACCCACCACAAACCCACCACCAAAAAGCGAACACCAAGCCACTGCGATGGGCGTTTTGCGTACCGCCCAACTGATTGGTGAAGCCATCGGGGTCCCAACTCGCGCGCAGGGTTTGATGATGGTTGCAACAGCCGTCGCATCTGGCGGCCATCACGGGTGGGGTCTGGCAAGTTTCACGAGCGTCGGCACTGGTCCCAGGGGATACGGCATGCGCACGCACAATTACGTCAACTTTGACAACTGCGGCATTGCGCCGGGGTCTCTGATCGAGGTTGGCATTGCCGATGCGAGAAACACCGTTTATGAAAACATCCTGCGCTGGGGTGGAGAGCGGCGCGCGCAACAGGCGGCGCGCCGGATGAATGACGCGCGCAAGCAGCTGGTGGCTGCAGATGCCGAAATCTGGAATGGTTTGCGTGGGGTGGACGGGAGAGCGGACCGCGCCTACGCCGTCTTACAGATAATGGCGGACAATACCGCACTGTTTCGCGAAGGCAAGGATCTAGCATGCGGCCCACTGTTTGCTCGGCTCGGTATCACTGGCGAAGACCTGTTTGTGGCCATGATGCAGCACACGCCTCCCTTTGTGGTTGGTGCAGCGTCGCACAAACCCCAAAACTCGGGAGAGACGGCGCTTCGGCGGGCCTTTCGCGAGTCGGCAGTCACTCCACTGGGAGACGTGTACTTTGACTACCACAACGGCGTGGCCATCAAGTCACACTTTCCTTCCGGTCCATTCCTTTCTACACACTTTGCCAACTACGTCCTCCGCCGCGAAACGATCGACCGCAGGCGCTCCACACCGCTGCTCGCGACGCTGGCCCGTTTGGTAGACTCGCGTATGGATGGCGTGCTTGTCTAGGCACACAACGCCATTCATTTTGAACGAACTGCAACATTTGAGTACACTACAGCGGGTATAGTCTTGGTGCGGGACCGCCAGCGTACATAATGGTCTTCATCCGCTGCGGCTCCTTCGGTTGGTGCGCTTCAGAAGCATTCCTGAGGCCAATGCACCAGCCGCACCTGTCAAATCACCGGTTGCGTCTGTCATGTCGAGGTCAATACAATCCGCAGGAACAGCAGCCACAGAAGGGGCAACGTGCTTTCAATTCAGGATTGCAGAGCCAGTGTCAATGCACAGCGCCCCCGGTGTCTCCGGCGTCTCCGGTGGATCCAACGGATCCGGCGGCAGCGGCGGCGCGCTCGCGAGCGGCTCGGCGAAGCGTCGACGCATTCACAACAGCGGCCAAGAAAAACAGAAACACAATGCCCACCAAGATAGCGCCAGCCCATAGCGCGGTAGGCACCCACGCCGGCGTGCGTGGTATGTATTCGATCGGCAGGGATCCTGGGCTGGGAGGCGGCGGGCCCCGCGGCCGCGGCACGTCGGATGGTATGCCCTGGATGCGCAGCGTCGTGCGTGCCGACACGGGAGCAATGCCGGTAGTGCCGTCTGGAAGCACCTGCGTCACCTGCACGCCCAGCGATGTGAAGCCCACTGGCACCTGCGTCGAGTCGGAGATGGCAAACACAATCTCGACGGGTGCGTTGGAGTGCGCGTCGCCTGTCTTGACACCCTCATTGACAAAGTCGATCCACGCGGGCCAGGTGCCCAGCTTGGTGACGGCGTAGCGCAGCGCATTGGCGGTGGGGTTGCGGAAGGCGATCGTGGCCTGTGCGCCACACGACCCCAGTGGGCAGGTGCCGCTGACCTGGTTGACAAACACCACCGCGTTCTGTGTGGCGGCCATCACAATTTGCGGCGACGCATTGGGAACGCGCGCGTACGGCGAGTCGCCGCACGACGCCGTGACGTTGTCAATGTATATGGCGCCACCCGCGCTGAATTCGCCCACGTTGATGTTGGTGCCCTCCACGATCTGCATGCACAAATCTTTGGGGCACAGGCCCTTGGTTCGCGCAAACATGGCGTCAAATGGTATCAGCTTGTCGGGAGGCAGGCCATCTGTCCAAGCACACGTCGGCAGGCACAGGTAGTCCGAGAGCCCCACCGCGTTGCCCGTGTTGGCGCCAATCAGGTTGCCCTGCACCAGCTGGCCGCCGTTAGCGGTGCAGTCTGCGGCAGCGGTGCCGGCGGGCGCGCCGTCGCACGTGCCCAGCATGCACCCGTTGGAGCGACCGCCAGATGCGCCATCTGTGCCGTCCGCATCGTTCGCGTCGTCTGGCACGGTGGCGTCAGCGTCCGGGTCGCCCGTCACACCCCCTGTGCCGCCCGCTAGCGCTCCGCCGCTGCACGCGCCAGTGCCGTTGGTGCCAAAATTGATGCACGAGCACTCGTACGCGCTTGCGTTTTCAGCCGCGGCACAGTAGCTCAGGATCTCCTCCTGGATCGCGCCCCACCGCGTGGGCAGCACCGTGTCCTCTGCGGACAGCGCGTCCTGGTACCACTTGCCACAGAAGGATGTCGTGGGGTCTCCCAGGAACCCGTGCATGCTCAGGGTTTGCACGGTGCCGTCCGGCAGCGTGACGGGCCGTGTGACACGGTACGGCTCGGCACGGCAAATGCTGCCCATGACTGCCTCGCAGTCACCCAGCGGATCGTCGGGATTCCACGAGGGTTTGCACCATGCCTGCAGCTGCTGGTCACTTATACCACTGGAACCGGATCCAGAGCCTGTGTCAGAGCCTGTGTCAGAGCCTGCGTCAGAGCCTGCGATAGCGCCAGATCCAGAGCCAGAGCCCAAGAACGCTGCCGGCAGCGGACCCCCGCCCGCACAGCAGGCTCCGATGCCATTGACGCGCGCGCCAGTATCATCCACGGCCGTGGATTGCGACCACCCTGTCTGCACGCACCACACGCGCGTGACGTTGACGCCACAAGTGTCGCCGCAGCCGCCGTCAATCATCTTGATGAAGGAGCAGCTGCCGTCGGCGCAAAAGGGGTTAATGGCCGCCTGCACCTCTGTCCGCTGGCACTCGTTGTCAAAGGACGCCATGCAGTGGCCGTGCTGGCCGACGCACTGCAAGCAGTAACCGTCGTTGGCCGCCTCGAACGCCGCCGCGGATGCATTGTTGCATCCGATGCAGCAGTGTTCCGGCGAAACGTCGTTGATTTTCGACAGCACTGACCCCGGCATCAGCGCCGCAACGGGCGGAGCGCCAGGTGTGTAGTTGTACTTTGACCAGTTTCCCCTTGCCAGCGTGTACTGCGCCAGCACCGCGTGCAGAAACCGGGTGTCGGAGGTCGGCCCGACGTCCACGCTGTCGGCACAGCTGTGTGGAAGGGACACCGTGCAGGCCATGACACGAGTGCGGTGTAGCGGTGCTGTGCGTCTCGTTTACTGGGACGACGGTGATGATGGGAACCCCCTTCACATTAAATAAAACAAACACTTTCCCGACGGGTATCCGTCCCAACAGGACCACCCACAATGGAACTCAGCCCAGTCGTGCTCGCCGGCATCCCCGCCATCGCCTTTGCCGTGCTCGCCCCCGGAGCGCTCCTGTCGCTGCCTCCGTCAACCCCAGTGTCCGGCGGCACCGACCAGGTGTTCTTCACAGGACACGTGACGCCTTGGAATGTGATTCTGCACACCGTAGTGTTCTTCATTGTCATGTATATCTTTGTCATGATTGCCCTCCGCCGACGTAAAGAGTAGAGGGTGTGCATGACCTTCTTGTTTTTAAACGTAACGCGTTCAATTCACGAATGTATCCTGAATTCGGTGGCTGCATGGCGGCGGCGCAGCTTCCACCCTGCGCAGAGCGAGTGCTGCCATATTCCTGTATTTTTATGAGTGTAATTTTAATTCGCATTTGTGCGGATACCTGCCAATATACAAACCCGGTCCGCGTGTGCGGAGCACCCCGCATACCCGACCCTGCCAGAAACCCTGCGGTGGGTGTTTGAGTCGGCCGTGTGCCTATATATATACAAAACCGGTCCTGTCCACATCAGCGTCTCACCGATTCACTCTCCTTTTCATTTCATTGTCCGAAATGCCGTTCCCTTCCGTAGACATTACGACGGTTGTGAATCCCGACGGTTCGCTATCAATCAGCTTTGACACGACCAACATCGGTATATTTGACCTCACAAACTGGTGGTTGCTTGTCGCGGTATATGGAAACGCAGTGACAGCACCTCCTGATTACATCACCGACAATTCTGCAATCCTCAGTACACAAGGCCACACTAGTCTTCTAACGAACTTTCCCGCATATAGCAGCACCTCACCACCTGCGGCTGGTCCCGAAATAGTCACGCAATTCTCATTGCCGTTCACAAAAACCTTTCCTAGCATTGTCCCGTGGATGTCCAGTGTTCCACTGGACAATTCCTCGACGTATTGGTTCATGCTGTTCAACGCGAGGGACCCTCTCGTGTATCCGTACAGCGTTAGTTCTGACGGCGTAACTGCCAAGGCAGTCGAAGCTACCACCAGCACAAACGACACAATGTATCTTAACGGCGCGGTCATCCCACCCCCCGCATGTTTCGTGCCCGGCACCCAGATCACGACGTTGAACTCCACCGGGGATGATGCGCTCGTCACAGTAGAGGCGCTGCGGTCCGGAGACCGCGTGCGCACGGCGGACGGCCGCACGGCGTTGGTGCGATCCGTGCGCAGTTGGTCAATGGACGTTGCCCCCAGTTCCTGGCTTCCAATCGAGCTGCGGGACGCGGCGGGCGCTGTCGTCGTTGTGCTCAGCCCCGGGCACGCGGTGTGGGATCCCGTCGCCCGCCACTTCTTCTTGGCTGGCAGCTACGTGACTGCCGCCGCAGCAGCAGCCGCCGACGCGGGCACACGTGCATGGCGCGGACGCCGTATGGAGGAGCTGTTCCGACGGCGCATCGAGTACTGGCACGTGCAGCTGCCTGACTTTGCTACCGACGCGCTGGTTCTGTCCAAGGGCGTGATTTGCGAGGCACTGGACGGCGGCAGCGCAGTGGACCCGGGCCACAAGTCTGGGCGTGGATGGAAGGGCGGCGTGCACCCTCTGCAGCGCCAGGTGCCACTGTTTGCGCACGCGGAGCCGGCTTTGGCGGACGTGTCGACAGTCAGAGATGCAAAGGCAGAGTCCAAGTCGGCGAATGTGACCGAGACCACGTCGGAGAACAAAACCGAGGCCGAAAAAGTGACCGAACCGTCTGGTCACACGGGCATTGCATGCTCTTAATCATGCACGGTCCATTGTTTGAACGTCCCGAACGGCACACAAGAGGGCGTCTGCCTTGGCACGCCGTTGTAGCGCCTGCAGCAGGAACTTGGCAGCTACGTTGCGTGCATCATCGACATTGAATTCGCCCGCGTCCGGCCATAGGGCGTCGCCAGCCAGTGCGTGAAATCCAGGGGTTTCCAGCCAGTCGTAGCGCCTCACATCCACCGACAGCGTCAGAAACCCGTCCAGCGCCACGCTCCACGAACAGTGGGCGGCGGCGCCATTCACCAGCTCAAAGCGCAGAAAGGAGCCGGGAGCCGCGCTCTCCACGTGCTTGCCCAGCGCCTTGTCGTAATCCGTGGGCGCATCGGACGCGGCGCGCTTGGTGGGCGGACTCGCGCTCATCGCGACGATGCGTGACATGAATGGCCGCGTCGAGTCAGGTGTGTTGCGGCTGTCCATTTCAATTGGGGAAAGGCACGAGTGTTTAGTCGGCACCCACCACAGAGCCCGTCATGTCCACCAGCAGTGTTTCCACGCGCATGTCTGGGTACTTGGCCTTGACGGCGGCCTCGAGCTTCGCCATACTGTCGGCGTGCACCACCCGCTCCGCCGCCATGTCGCCCTGTGTGTGTGGGTGCAGCAGGTGCGCGCATCCGCAGTCCAAGTGGTTCACAATGACGAGCGTGCGCACCTCGTGCATCGTGCGCACCAGGCCAAGGTGGTCCCAGAAGGTCTGCGACCAGCTTGGGAACTTGGTCTGCTGCGCGCCCAGCGCCGCCCCCGCCATTGTAAACTGATCCCACCGCCCCTCCAGGCCGCGCGCGTTCAGCTCGGTGGCGATGCCAGCGATGATGCGGTAGTCGATGCAGCTCAGCACCGCCACCACGGGCTGTTTGGCGTCGGCAACGCCGTGCGCTACATCCTCGGGCATGTGGTCACCAATGCCGCCTGCGCCGCCTGACGCGCCAACGTCCCCGCCCCAAACAGAGGACCCCGCGTCCTCGTAAAATGCCCGCGAGGCCTGCTTCGGCGGTACTTGTTTGGCCGCGCGTGCGGCGGCGATGCTGGTGGCGCTCGCGTACATGCTCGCGGGTGGCGCCAAGTCGTCCATTCGTGTTGCCTGCTGGTGTTTACTTTCGTGCTGGAACCCGACGTTCACAATTGCACATTTCGGGCAAGGTCCTGCATCAGTCTGTATGCAGGACCTTGCCCGAAATGTCAATGAGCATCGTCTCCACGCGCAGGCTAGGAAACTGCGTTCGCACGGCGTCGGCAAGGTCTGTCATGCTGCTGCGGTGCACGGCGCGCTCCGCCGCGCGGTCGTGCCGCGTGTCTGGGAACAGCAGGTGCGCCGCACCACAGTGCATGTGGTCTACGATGATGAGCGTGTGCACCGCGTGCAGGTCCATGCTGAGGGCAAGGTGCGTCCAGAAGGTCTGCCCCCATTCGGGGTGAAGGGTCTGCGTCACACCGAGACTTGCGCCGGCAAGCACCAGCTGGTCCCACCGCCCTTGCAGACCACGCGCGTTCAGGATGCCCGCCACGTGGTGCACGAGGCGGTGGTCCATGCAGGTCAGCACAACCACCTCCGGCTGCCGAGTGTCGCGCGCTCCCATCGCATAGAGGATGCCAAATGCTACCAGGACAAGGGCAATTACGATGGTGGTGACTGTCAGGAGCGAGACCCAGCGTTGCCGATGTTGGCTGTGCAACTTGCCGTCGGAATTCGTTTGGACCGCTGGCGGGATCCGAACGTCCCCCATCGTTTGGCGTTGCAGAGCCCAAGGACGATGGGGGCGGACGCAGGTTTGTTGTGCGTGGCAGACACGACGCGCAGGCATCGGGCGACTGTTTCCGGTACAGTGGGCACAACAAATCGGAGTTGGGCATGGTCACCCAGGTGCCGCACTCTGGTCAGTGCACAGATTCGCCGTGGGTGGCATGATGCCCTTTCCACCCACCCCACAGAGTGTGCCACTGTGACGCACGCGCCAGCGCGCGCAAGTTGGACAGGGCGTCGGCATGCGCCCCTCGCTCCCCCCACCTGTAATAAACACACAACACTCGCCCGCGCGATTGTGCCCCATTGTATCTCGCCACTTTTTCCTCCACATCCACAGGCCCCTGGTAGAACCATGGCACGCACCAAGCATACAGCAAGGAAGAGCAAGGGAGGCAAGAAACAACGCTTGCAGCTGGCCACGAAGGCTGCCCGCAAGTCGGCGCCTGCCACTGGCGGCGTGAAAAAGCCCCACCGCTACAAGCCCGGCACGGTGGCTTTGCGCGAGATTCGCCGCTACCAGAAGACGACGGAGCTGCTGCTTCGCAAGCTGCCCTTCATGCGCCTGGTCCGCGAGGTCGCAAATGAGTTCAGGCCCAACCTGCGCTTCCAGGGCTCGGCCTTGCTGGCGCTTCAGGAGGCCACCGAGGCGTACATGGTGCAAATATTGGAGGAAAGCAACATATTGGCTATCCACGCCAAGCGCGTGACGGTCCAAGCCAAGGATTTGAGGCTGGCCCGGCTATTGGCGGTTGGGAGGGTGTGAGGGCAGTGGGACGGGAAGGCGGGCGCGGAGCAAGCCAAAATGAAGGCGTCCAAGAAAGCATCGGTGAATCGGGTGCGTTCGGCGGAGATCGGATTGATCGCATGTGTGCCACGCAACTACAGCGTTAAAGTCGTTGTCGTTCTATGATTTGAGCCTCGGGCAGATGACGTGATTAAGGGCACATTCAAGGCACCCAGTTGCGACTTTGTTGACCCGCCGGTAATCTTTTGCTGGCATATTGCTGCCCTAACGGCATTTGTAAATGCAGCCATGGCGATCGGTGCTGCTCCAGCACCGCCATTTGCGCTCCAGACGGCTTTGTGGCGTCCATTCTTTCGTTCATCGCTGGACAAGCTGCCTCGGCCGCGCACGTCGTGGGCACCGCTGTTATCGCTTGCAGCACTGTGCAAGCGATGCAAGCCACCGCTGCGTGCGCGCTCTTGGGACACTCCGCCTGGGCCGCAGCAGTGTGGGCGGCGATACCCGCTGCGTTGCGCGCTCCGATCGCGACGCTATACACGCCACGCCCGCGTGTCACGACTGGCGCATGCGATCGCGTCCTTGCGGCTCCTGCAATAATCTTTGATTAGCAACTTCAAGGGAGGAGCTCAAGCCTTTTTGATGTCCCAAGGGCCGAGGTTATGGCGCCCGAGTCTGCTCTGGTTCCTTCTGGTCGCGCCTCGCCGGGCGGCCAGTAAGGGCTGGTTTGCTATTTAGCTGTTTGTGTGTTCCTAGCGTTCGCAATTAAAGTTGCGCCCAAATCAAGGGAGGAGCGTCGATTAACTGCGCGGTCAGTGCCAGAGCACACCCGTGGCCTCCAAATAAAAACGGAAACAATGTATTGGTGTCAGCTTCTGCTGCTTCTGCTGCCTCCGAGGAAATACCGAACACTATCAGTAAAGTAGCTGTTAGCTTCTGCTGATTCTGGAGCCGATGACGCTGGAGCCGCCGACGCTTGAGCCTCCTCCTCGTCCTCGTCCTCCTCATCCTCCTCCTCCTCCTCCTCCGCCGACGCTGCTGGAGCCACCGACGCTGGAGCTGCCGACGCTGGAGCTGCCGACGATGGAGCTGCCGACGATGGAGCTGCCGACGATGGAGCTGCCGACGCTGGAGCTGCCGACGCTGACGGTGGAGCCACTGACGCTTGAGCCTCCTCATCCTCCTCCTCATCCTCCTCCTCATCCTCATCCTCCTCCTCCGCCGACGCTGCTGGAGCCACCGATGCAGCTGCCGCCGCTGACGCCGACGCTTCGGCCGCTAAATGCTCTGTCAATGTATCCGCCACCGTGTGCTGCCTCTCAGTACCACGCCCACCGTGTTGTTCTCGAATCCTAGTCATGACCCGCACGCGCAGATCATCACGGTTTTCATGCCGTGCCAGTATCGTCGCGGCAGTCGTTTCCGCGTTATGATTGGTATTGTTCGCACGGGCGATGCCTTCTGCATCTCCTGTGACGAGTTGTTGGGCCGACTCGCTTCCACGTGCAAACGCCGACATGTCCAGGTGTTTCAACATCGTCACCAGCGCAGTTTCGCCAAGTTCCCGCTGCTTTTCTGGGCTTGCGTCATTGTGCAGATCCACCAGTGCGTTCCGCAGGAAGTACATGCGCATCGGCGAATACTGGGAGGCGTGAGGTGACCGGGTCAGTATCGACAGCGGCACGCGCGCAGGGACGTCATACCCAAATACGTCACGCATCGTGTTTCGAAAGATGTCCTCCAGGAAGCGGCCGCCCATCACAAAATAGTTTTGCTCCAAGCCAATGCGCAGAGCACGCCACACCTGATCCGCGACTTCCGATTCAATGTCTGCCTGCAGCGCCGTCATCTCGTCGCCATTTGCAACGGCGGTAGCGTTCAGCGGCAGCATCTCTCCCCACCCCAGCGCGCCTCGGATGAGCATCTGTCCCGTGCCCCACACCAGCTCTAGCGATTCGGGCGTGCGCGCCTGCATCATCATGTCTAACTGCACTGTAAGCTCGCGCCCAAGCGCTGTCGCCGAATTCGCCTGCTCCTGTAGCGCGACGGTGTTGTTTGCCGTCGCCTCCCCATCGTCTATTGAAGTCGTAACGAAAGGGTTTAATCGTCTGCCCAACCTTGTCCAGTAGTTCACATTGTCGGTCCGTGCTGCGTCGCGGGCTAATCGTTGTTTCTGCGCTGCCCAGTCGTGGATCTCTGCCCGCGCAGTGCCGCGCAGCGGAAATGGAATTTCGTTTGGCTCAATTTGCGAGACGTGCGCAAGAATGTTGCCGATGGGTGCAGGCACGTGCAGACCACCACGGGTCAGGCCCTGCAGGTAGCCATTTATATTGTCTTGCTGCCGCTCCGGGGCCACTGCGATGGAGTTGCGTACGAGGAAGGCGAGCCCGTGCACGGACATGAAAAAAGTGCTGAGAAAACCCATGACCGCCGCAAAGATGGTGAATCCGCGTATGAACACCATGTAGTTGGGGCCGTTTGGCCCCTCCTGAAACAGCCAGTGAGGCAGCAGATCGCGCGCGCTGCCGAGATACTGGCGCATCCACCGGCTCTCGCGAAGTGCCAGGTCCACCGTCCACACGAGCATCACCGTAAGTAACCCCCACGTGGTCATGTTTTGCACGACCCCAAACAAGTGACTGTCTGACAAGGAGTAGGTGAGGGCACCCACCCACGCCTCCGACGCCTGAGCAATGTGAACAGTCCACACCAACGCGTCGGCCAGGCGGCCCCAGTTGATGGTAGAAAGCGACGCGCGCACGCGATCTGCCATGGGGTGGCCATCCAGGATGGTGATCTCCCGCCGTCTGGCCGCCATCTTGATGCGCGCCAAGATCTGGCCGCCGAATGCGGCCGCGATCGCGGTGCCTGGGAACGTGGCAGCGAGCCCCGCACCCACTCCAAGGGCGAGGCCCACGGTGGCGCGTAGCCACCCGTATATGCTCGCCTCGTTTGCCACCTGGAACAACGCCTCATGAATGGTCTGCGCAACTGGCCCCAGTACACCGAGGCCAGTCAGCGATAAACGCGGCACAAAGCCTACAGTGCCGCCACGCATGCTATTCATCACCGCGTGGATGGCACCAGTTGTGGTGGAGCCGATAGCGGCCATGGCCGCCACCTGCCACGCGAACCGCGGAAGCGCCGCACGCAGCGTCGGGTACCTGACCAACATCTCCACTGCATCTTGCTGCGTTTGTGGCGGCCTGGACGGCCACGTCTCGGCAGCCGTGGTCAATGCGATGAATGTGGAACCAGGAAAGTACGCCCCAGCGCCAAATACCCAACGGTTTGCTACCGCATCTGTGATGTCGCCGCGGTGCTGAAACAGCGGCTGTAGAAGCGCCTGCTGGTTGTTCTGCAGCACAATGTAATTGGCGGCGGTGCGTGTGATGACGTGGAGCGCAAACCCGGCCAACCCAAAAAAGGCCTGCCACGCCCAGGGACTGCGCAGGAGGTTGCCAATCACGCCGCGCACCGCCCGCGTTCGCGCGTCGGCCAGCGCCCGCGTGGCCGCCGTCTCATCGGAGGGTGAGTCGTAGGCTGTCGTAAGCCGCTCCAGCAGCGTGCCATCATCCAGCATCTCGTGCACGTCTTTGGGCGTTGGGATCTGGCGCTGATTCGCCGCCTCCGCGCCCAACTCCTCCGCCTCGATCGCCGTGAGCACCGACTGGACGCCGCGTTCTCCCGCCAGCACCGCCGCAATCAAGTACACGTCGTGGAAGTTGGCCGCCATATACGCCAGCATGCGCGGCGTCAGCGGGCGCGAGTCGCCAGGGAGCGTCATCCCCTCGAGGAGGTTCAGCAGGCGACCCATGGCGACCGCGTCATCACGTTGGACCAGTAAAACATCGTCCACGCATTCCGTGTCATGCACAAGTGCTGCCACGACCATCGGCCACAGCTCCAGGACGTTGTAGTAGACGTACGGTTGCTCCGGGTTTCCCGTGCCGGTTTCAAAAACAATGGTGGCCAAGTCCACGTACCGTGTTCGTGGAGGTGCAGCGGGGTGAATCTCCGACGATCGGAGGGCTTGCTGCACCGCCTTATGCAGCTTCCCAACGTCATCTATGCCCGTCGGCATCGTCGTGCCGCGCAAACGCCCGCGCCGCGCCTCATCCAGCGTCACGACACCACGCTGGCCAGCGGTACGAACGCGCAAGCCATGCACGCCTAGGAATTTGCGCAGCTTATCCTCCGCGTCTACAATTTCATCCACGCCAGCCACACCCTGCAATCGGTGCGTCTGTGACCCCTGCAACACGTCGCCAACGTATTGCAGCCGCGTGACTGCGTGCACTGCAGCCGCACGGATACTCTCTGGCGTTCGCATGTACTCTTGAAACACATTTGTGCGTGTGCGCTGCCTCATCATTGCCATCTCTTCTGGGCTCAGCTGGAATTGGAGCATCTGCGCCTGCAGCGCAGCACTCAGGGCATCGTCTGAGTTGACTGCCGCACCCGCCGCCCTCGCTGCCGCATTCGCAGCGACGCCTGCGGCCGCTTGTACCGCTCGTGCAGCCTGATAGACACGAGCGCCAGCCGCGATGCCTGTTGCCACGGCGGCAAATGCTGGATTCAAAAAACTCACAGATGTTGCCGCTGCACTTGTTATACGCCCAGCTGCTGGGCCAAACAGAGAACCTGCGTCCTCATCGACATGCGACTTTGGCGGCGGGGTTTGCCATTCCACGGAAAGTGGCCCGGTGACGCCGGGACGTGACGGCGGCACGGCATCCTCGGCAATTTTTTCGCCGAATGCGTGGAGCCCACGGCGGTGCTGAAGCTGTAGACGCTGGACCGCCTGTGCGGCGTCTGCGTAAATGTTGAAGAGTGTGCGTGCCGCTTTTTGCGCTCCCGTGAAATCAGGCACGCCTTCTCCGTAGCCTTCCCCGTAGTAGCCCTCTGTGTCGCTTGGAGCCGCCGCAGAAGCCGCCGCGGAAGCAGCCGCGGAAGCCGCCGAGGAAGACGGCGCGGAAGCCGCACCCCCACTGGCGCCACGTTTTGCAACAGCTGCTTCCCAAGGATATGTGTTTGTTGCTTGGTTGCCTTCGCGGAAGGCACTGGCGTTCCTGTGGTGTACGTCATGCCGCCTCGCGTCCATGCTGGGAACTAATGCAACCAAGTCGCCTGCTACCCCGGCGAGTGCTTCCTCTTCGGTACCTGTCGCGACCATGGCGAGTGCGTCCGCGGCGAGTGCTTCCTCTTCGGTACCTGTCGCGACCCTGGCGAGTGCTTCCGCGGCGAGTGCTTCCTCTTCGGTAGGGTAGATAGCTCTCTGCGTCTCTTCTGCCGCTTTAGCAGCTGCAATCCGCTGCTCTTCTGCCGCTTTAGCTTCTGCAAAATATCGGAGGCGCATTGTATTCCTCTCGTCAGCCATTTGTGCCTGGTGCGCCAATTGCACCGCCAACGATGCGGATAGAGAGTTTGTTTCATTGGAAGAGCCTGCCGGAAACCACGGCAACACTTGAAATCATTGCTGGGATGCACGTTTTAGAGACAAGCGGAGTGCTAGCAACAATATGTAAGGTGCAACAAACCCTTATTGATGAAACTGTCGTCCAAACCGCCAAACCAAAACAAGTTGCAGGGAGGTTGCACATCAGAGACGCACTAAAATATGACGCCCATTGTTCACAGCGGTGGTGCTGCAGGTGGTGCCGACGGTTTGAGCGCACGTGAGAGTGTTACAAACGAGCGGCAGCACAAATCGTACGCAGCTGCGCTGCATGCCGCCGCGGAATCCGTCAAGGCCGCGAGCATCTGCTTCCTTTGTCGCGACACGCTGCACGCCGCGCCCACATCGCGATGCACCTGCCCAACGTGCGGCATTGCCGCCTGCGTCACGTGCACGCAGGGCGCACTGGAACGCCAGCGCCCGCGTGCGTACGCGTGTTCGCACTGCACGGCGCCATGGGATTGGGCAACACTGATGAAAATGTTGCCGCGGCGGTGGGTATGCACCCACCTGCGCAGGCACGCCGTGTCGGACATTGTCGACTTGGAGGTTGGTTTGTTGGACGTGCGCCGTGGGCAGCAGGAAATTTTGCGGCTGCGCGCTCAGCTTTCAGTAAAAACCATCGCGTTTGCGGACGTGATGGAGACCGCAGGCCAAACCGTGCGGGTTGCCGCAGACGCCGCTGCAACAGCAACGGCAACAGCAACGGCAACAGCAACGGCAACAGCAACGGGAATAGCAACGGCAACAGCAATGGGTGGCGGCACCGAACCCATTGCCGCCGTTCGGTGGAGTGAACTGCCGGAATCTGTCGTGCTGTCTGACCAGTGGGTAGCCGCCAGGCGCGCGGAAAGGACAGAAATGTATCGCGGAATAGCAGACGTGCAGGAGCTTGTAAAGGCATTTGGTGACCCAGACGCCAACAGCGGTGACGCCGCCAACCAGCTGTTCCTGCGTCCTTGCGCCGCGCCAGACTGCCATGGCCGTCTCGACCGACGTGGCCACTGCCGCGTGTGTTTGCGCGTGACGTGCGCCGCGTGCGGCGTCTCGCACCCGGCTCCTGCTGCGGCTGCTCTTGGCCCGGATAGTTGTGCGCCAGGAGCAGACCTTGTTGGAGGTGACTCCAGCGTCGTGCATGCTGCCTACACAAAAACTGCCGCGCACGTGTGCGACCCTGATGCAGTCACGGCGCGCGCAGCCGTCGGACTTGGTATCAAGGCGTGCCCAGGGTGCGGTGCACCCACCGAGCGCAGCGGCGGCTGCTGGCACATTTTTTGCGAGGCCTTGGACGCGCGTACTGGCCAGCCATGCAACACTTCGTGGAATTTCGAGACTGGTGAATTTGCCACCAATGCGCACCCTATCCACAATGCCGCGTACAGCCGAGCCATGGACGCGCGGGCGGAGGAGCTGATGAATGCCGACACCGGCGGTGCCCTGACTTTTGCGGAAGCACGGAGGCGTGTCCAGGCTGTGCAGCACGCACGGCAGCTGACGCGGGCTGTGGAGCGCGCTGGTGGTGCAGTTCTGCCAACGTCGACCACAGCAGCAGTCTCCGCAGAATCCATCTCGGAGCCGCCCTTGTCCTCGGCTCTGTGGCTCGCCGCTGCGGCGGGCGAGAGCGTGAATGCGGTGATTGTCGGGATCAGCAACACATTGACGACCCTTTGCAGTGCGCCGACGCTGCTTGTCCTGCGTGAACGCGGCTTTTCCTTTGTGCGCAGCCGCACAGGATGCGGCAGTGCTGCGGTGCCCGCAGTGGGCTCCGACATCTGGCGGGAGGAGGCACATGCGTCCCCGTCCACTGTGCTTCGGCAAGCCCTGCACGTACTGCGCGAGTGGGGCCGCCGACTGGAAAGCTTCGAGGGGGGCAGCAGAGGTGACCCTGGCTACGCGTTTGGCCGCGAGTACAGCTGGTCAGATCACGCCGACCTCGCACGCTTGCGGCTGCAAAACACAATTTCCGAGCGGCACTGGCGCACCAGTATCACCTTGCGCGAGTTGCGACGAATTGCCATGCGCGACGCGCTTCAGGGGGTTGTGCGGCCGCTGGTGCATGCGGCGCTGCTCGCAATTGGCACGACCGTGACGCAGCTGAACGACCTGAACCTTGCTGGCGCGTTGCGCGGCGCAGCTGGTTCTGCCCGCACGGCACCAATGATCGTGGACACGCTGAACAGGCTGGAGGAGCTCCGGCAGCAGGCCGTGGACGCCAGTCTCGCGCATGCGCAGGCGTGGGGACAGGTAGACCCTAGCGCCCTGCGCATGACGGTAATCACGCCCACGTGGACCACGCGGTCCGTCACTTTGTCCGATATGCAACAGGGTAGCGAACGTGGCGGCGGTGTCTGGGTTGCAGATGAGGGCGTTGCCAACAGCGTTACGCGTGCATCCTGGGCAGCAACATTCGCACCAACATCGCGCCCATCCAGGTACGTGATTCCGCCGCACGCTCGCGCGCGTGCTGCCGCCGCCGAGGACGACGACGGACCACCGACAGAGGAGGAAGAGGATGGTGCTGCCGCCAGCTGCCTCGACATGTCGAGCGGCGCGGGTCACACACACAGAAGCCTTTATGCAGCTGCCTCTGAAGCAGCAGCAGCCCGATCTTCCTCACGGCGGCGGTGGCTACGCGCGCGGCGGCAAGAGCGAGAGCAATTTCGTGCTGGCGAGCCTTCTGCAACATCCTCCTCTTCTGCCATGCAGATTGGGTACTCCGGAAGATTTGGAAGCTCTCCTGAAGCAGGCGGCACGACAGCGGAGGCAAGAGTACATCCTGGTAATCTTGTGTCTTGTCTGCCCGGCGTTGTTCTTTTGGGTGCGCGGCGCAGTGACGACGTGGATGTAGTGGACGTTGGACATTGGCCACCCGCGCCAGCCCTCGAGCGCATGACAAACACATACCCTCCGTCAATACAATTACGGCGGCGGAGGCACACGGACGCAGTTTCGGAGGCATTCCACACAACCCCTGTTCCCGCCGCGTCAAGCATGTCTGCCTCTGCCCAAGCACCGCCAGGTGCGAAACGAAAACGGCAAAGCAGCCTACTGCAAAGCCACCTACAGCACGAAACTGCTTTACCTGGAGATGATTCCGAGTGAGTCGTCCAACAGCCATTGAACCAGGGCGGTCTGCTTTTTTCATTCGGAATTTTCAATGAAATTTATTCGTTAGCAAATGTTGGCGGTGGCGGCGGAGGATGGTGCAGAGATTCCCGCAGCACCGAAAATAACGGGGTGGGCACGTGTCGCCAGCATGAATGAAATATGCGTGCAGCTCGCGTGGCCAGGCGCCGCGCCTTCAGCATGGTTTGAACTCAGTTGGCTGCTGAGGCGCCAGCGTGGCGCGCGGTACCATTTGGCTGCACCCACGGAGTTGCTGGAGCGCGGCCTGCGGCCGTGGGCGCGCCGACAAACGCGCATTCACGGCCTGCTGCCAGGTCCTGACATTGCAGACCCGCGCGCCGAGGTCGACAGCGTCGACGCCGTCCTAGACATGGTGGTGTGTGACCGTGGTCTAAGATTTCTGTGCACAGGACGCCACACGACGCACGGCATCGGACGCATGCTGCTGCATTTTACTGATTTGTTGGATTTTGACTGCGACGCAAGCGCACCAATTGCTGGTCAGGTGCAGCTCCAGCCTGCACTGCTCGAGTGGCTCGCGGCGCAGCCCTGGTGCGTGCCACTGGCGCCAGACGACCCGCACTACACGCCACGTACTGCCCCAGGTCCAGACGGCGTGCCAGAGACGGCGGCGCACTACGTGTGGCGCTGCGGAGGTGGGCCGTGTGGCATCACCCAGCGCCGCGAGCCGCCCGCTTGCACCGAGCCGCCCATGTGTCCTGCGGCGGGGGATGTGCTTGACTCCGGCGGCGAGGCGCCCCCGGTACTTGTTTCCCACGCCCTGCTGCCCGGCCCCGCCGCCGCCGCGAGGCCGCGTTGCTGGGACAGCCGGTGGCGGGAAGGCTTGGCCGCCCTGCTCTGTGCCTCGACAAAAGTGCCACCGTGGTGGTCAAAGGCGCACGACCGTAGCGCGTGGACGGTTGGTGCAGTCGCGGCGCACGCACACCACGCTCTCGTGTTGCACCGCGGTCCACCGAATGCCAGACATGGAGAGACATGGCGGGCCGCGTACGCATGGGCAGGAGTCGTCTGGATAGAGGTAGTGGCGCCAGGGCTGCCGCCAGAGCTTGTGGAATTAAACGCATTAGTATCTGGGACACGTGCGTTGCCGATGCGTGCACGCCGGCTGCTGGGTTTGAGTCCCTCCTGGCGCGGACGGGCAGCCAGTCGCGACGCAGACGCAGTGGCGCGCGACTGGTGCCCGTCCCCCGAGTGGGTGGCCTCTGTAATTGACGCCAGGTGCATCTCCGACCCGCCCGGCCTCGCCGCGCTTGTCGAGACACCCACGGGCGCGCGCGTGTGGGTGGATCACCAGGCGCTAGCGTGGGGGCCCGCAGACGCTGGCCCATGGATGCTGCTTCCCGCCTGGCAGCGGTTCCTGTGCGGCTTGCCTAGCGTGCGCCCACTGTGCGAAGCATCCGAGGATGTGCGCACACTGCGACGATGTGTGCACCCGCTGACGCCGCTTCTCATTCCTGCAGGCAAGGCAGCAACATCCGCAATGCCTGCGTTAATGCATGCAATCACAATGCGCTGCGTATGGCGTGCGCCACCAGAGGCAGTTGTACAATGCTGTGCACGACTGCCTGGCTCTAACGGTCTTGTTTGGCGCGTGTCTGTCTGCGCAACACCGGTGCCAGCGCCGTTGGAAGATGCATACAGTGCAGTTGGCCACAAGCGCACACGCAGGCAGATGGTGGGACACGTACTTTGTACAGGTGATTCGCAGACGGCTGCTGACGAGGAGGAGGTTGACGACGATGAGGCGGATGCGGAGGCCACTGATGTGCACGCTGCTGCCGCGTGTGGCGCACCCGTTTGGATGGCGTACACACGCCCAGCCGATGCGTCCGTCGCCGTTGCATGGGTTGGCCTGCCGAGTCTTCACGACGGACGCGCGCTCCATCCATCTCTCGTCTCGCAATTGCGTGCAGGGTCGCGTGCGCACTGCTTGTCTGACGCGCAGACCGACGTGATTGTCGCCGCACCAGGAATTCTTGACGAGAGCGGCGCGGTATTGACGGAAATCAGTGCGGATGGCGCGCAACTGATGTTTGCACGCCAGGACGGCACGTGCGCGGCGTTGCCTTGGAGTGCCTGTGTGTGCAGTGCGTCGGGAGAGCTCGTCGTTCCAGCCGACGCACTGCACGCCCACATAGGTTTGCTCGCTGGTATATGTGGGGATGTGCCCACAGCAGAACGCGGTGACATTTGGCTGAGCGCTGCCGCTTGCGAGTCGCGACCAACACGTTGAAGGAAATAATTCCTGCCCGTCATCGCAACTTGATTTTTGTGACATGGCGTCTGCAGCACTTGCACCTGATTCAGCCATGGCTGCAAGTGCAGCGGATTCCGTTGCTGCTGCACAAGCGATAGCTGAAAAACACTCGTTAACCTTTGCAGTTATTTTTGACAGTGTTCCTTGGAATGGCGGGGAGTGTAGTAATTACGCGCCAAGAGGAGAGCGCGCCGCCGCCGCCAGTGTGGTGGGATGCCGCCTCGGTGCGTCCACCGCTTGTGGTTGCACGCGCGTGGGTGGACGTGGCACGCGCTGGGGCAGCGCCGCACGCGGAGCTGTACTTGTGGCACATCACCGTCCAAGACGGCGAGTTTGACGTGATAAGGCTGCCGTCGGCCGAGCCAGAAGCCATGCGCTGCCGCCGGCCATGGGCCGTGCTGCACAGCACCCTTGCGGCCAAAGTCGCGTGTGCGCCCCCGCTGCGGGATCTGCAAGCGCACGTCGGCTTGCACTGCCTGACAGAGGCTGGGCTCAGCGTTTTTGTGGACATTTCCGGGTGGCGTCCCTGGTTCTCGGTGCGGCTTCCCGACGGCTGGGGCGCCCGCGAGTGCGCGGCGTTAGAGGACTGGCTTCGCGCGCCGCCGAAAAACATGCCGCACATGCCACCGATGGAGGAGGGTCTGGTGTCGGTTATTCCGCAG